>Ga0228649_1000076_pt1 | contig 39158 bp, 19 predicted proteins | sample 61DmetaG_FD_190074 | JGI IMG/M metagenome (GOLD analysis project Ga0228649, IMG submission 190074) | Seawater microbial communities from Monterey Bay, California, United States - 61D | ecosystem: Environmental > Aquatic > Marine > Coastal | place: USA: California | collected 2016-10-31 | reverse complement strand
ATCGCGGGCGTCGCGCGTCGCCGTGCGCGGCGTCGCGACAGACAGCTCGGCGATTTGAATCGATCGGCGGGGCGAAGACCCGGTCGGTGCCGTCGAGTCATGACTCGTTACGTATGCGTAAACAGTTCGGTGTATGAAAAGGGACCGAATCGCGCGGCGTGCCGCGCCGTTCGACGGCCGACGCGCCGGCGCGCGACTCGGAGGCGCGCGCGCGGCGGGCCGTCGCGCGTGAATTCCGATCGCGCGCGGGCGTCGTCGAGACGCGACGCCGGGCGTCGCGAGACGAACGCGGCGACGCTCGGAAAAGGATTCGCGAAGGCGGCGATCGGCATGGGCGACGGCGGCGGCGACGACGACGACGCGCGGGGACGGAAGCGCGCGCGAAAGTCGCGATGGGACACGACGGAGAGCGATGGTGGCGCGGACGCGGCGAACGCGAGCGCGAGGTTCGGGACGGGGAGCGGGGTGGTGCTGCCGGACGCGGCGGCGATTCACGCGCACCTGGCGTCCAAGGGCGTGGTGACGGCGAACGCGTTTCGAGCGCTGGAGACGGATGATCCGGAGACGGCGCGGAGGTACGCGAAATATCAAGACGTGCAGCAAAGGCTGACGATGCGGGATTTCGTGGATGAACGGCCGGAGAGCGATCGGAGTCCGTCGCCGCCGCCGAAGTATAACCGGTTCGGCGTCAAGGTGAACACGCGCGAGGCGCGGATGAAGGATAAGTTGTATCGCGAGCGCGACGAGCTCATCGAGTGGTTGATGGCGAACACGAAACCCGGGCAGTTTCAACCGCCGCACGATTGGCGGCCGAGGAAAAAGGAGAGAAAGTTGTACGTGCCAGAGGACGAGTATCCGGGGTATAACTTTATCGGGCTGATTTTGGGGCCGCGCGGGAACACGCAAAAGCGCATGGAACGAGAGACGAACACGCGCATCATGTTGCGAGGGAAAGGAAGCGTTAAACCGGGCGCGCATCGCGACCATAAGACGGATTATAAAGAGGATGAACCCCTGCACGTGGTGATTTTAGGCGAGACGTGGGAAGGCGTGGACGCCGCGGCGGAGATGGTCGGACACATCTTGCGTCCGATCGACGAAGAGGCAAACGTGCACAAGCGCATGCAGCTTCGAGAATTGGCTTCGATCAACGGTACTTTCGTTGAGACGTTCGGGGCATGCAGATTCTGCGGCGTGCAAGGGCACGTGCAAGCGAACTGCCCCGAGTACGAAAAAGCCGTTTCCGAGGGCTATCGCGCGCCCGTGGAGCTCGTGACGTGTAAGATATGCGGTAACGGCGGGCACCCGACGCGAGATTGCCCGCTCGCCGGAAATACCGAGGCCGTGGGCGCGGCGAAGCAGGAAATGAATGAGGAGTACTCCGCATTTTTGAATGAAATTGGCGTGAGCAAGGACGACCTTCGCCAAGGCGGCGGCGCCGCGGGCGCTCCACCGATGCAACACCAGGGCGTTGGCGCACCGCAACGTGGAAACTACAACGCGCGACCGGGTGATTGGACGTGTGAACCGTGTGGATACTCAAACTACGCATCGAGACAGTTTTGCAAACGGTGCAACGAGACGCGACCAGGCGTCGGCGGAGGCGGAGCGCCGCCGCTGCACGGGGGCGGGCATCACGGTCAACAAAACTACGGCGGCGCGCCGCCGCAATTCGGAGGTGGGTATCAACAACAAGCACCGCCGCCGCGCCGCGCGCCGCCGCCCCCGCCTCCGATCCCGGCCGGCATGCAGGTGCAAGGTGGATACGTGGTGCCCGCGGATGTGCCGCCTCCGCCTCCGGAGGACGGCTCCGCGGGCATGCCTCCGCCTCCGCCACCCGAGGATGGCTCCGCGGGCGTACCACCGCCCGCGATGGTGATGCAAGTGCCGCCACCGCCGGTGCAAAACGTCGCGGCGGTACCGGCACCTCGAGCGGTCGCCGTTCCGCGGCCGCACGCCCCGATCGAAGAACCAGAGGAGGGCGAAGTCGGCGAAGTGCCTCCGCCGCCGCCATGAACAACCTTTAGTTTCGCCTAGTTAAGTTTGTCATTGGATTGTTTAGCGTCATGCTTGTTACATCACCCGTTCTCACACGTCTATGAGCTACATCTAAAGTGCCTAGGCCTATCTATCTATCTTATCTCCCGCGCCGCATCTCGGCGTATTCGTCTTCGCTCGCGCGAAGCAGCGTTAGCATTCTCTTCGCGTTTTCGCCGCCGTCGTTGTTGACGTGCGGGAAAATGAACTTTGGGTTCATGAAGCGCACAAACTCGCGTAACTCGTTCAGGCTCGAGTGTTCGGAGTACGGCAAACCGTATTGAATCAGCCTCCCGCGCTGCCTTCGCGACGTTGCTCTCGCCGTTTTCTTCTGCGCGCTAAACGTCCAACCCGTCGGACGAAACGCGATAACGGTGTCGAATCGACTTTTATAATACTTCAAAATGGACGCCATCTTCATGAAACTCGTCGAGCCCATCGGAACGACGTGCAAGTTTGTTTTCGAGTCGTCGTGCGTCATGGCGCTTCTCTCCTCGGGATCGAGCGCTATGGCGTCCATGACGCTTCGCTTCGCCTTTCCGATGTACACCTTGCGATTCAACACCTTTGCAGCTTCTAAAAACACTTTCTCTTTTCCGATCGTGTACGTCCCGAACAAGAACAACTTGCGCGTCGAGAGCAAGTCCTCGTGCACCACGGCGTCGCGAACGGCTTTCAACACGCGCTCTTGCGTCGGAAAATCGTCGTGTTCGAGCGAACAATACGTCGTGTCGAGGATCAATATCGGCCTCGGCGCCGAAGGATCGCTCGTGATCCGCAAAAGCGTCGGATCGTTCCGCATGCCGTCGTGAAATCTAAAATCTCCCGTGTGCAACACCGGCGACGCGTCGCGCCGATGCGGAAACTCGAAACAAATCATCGCCGCTCCCGGGCAATGATTCGCGCGCAAGAACGTCACGTCCACGCCATCCACGCGCACGACGACGCCGAACTCAACCACGCGCAACCGTTCGCGCGGCACCCCGATCTTCGTTCGCACCAACTCCATCGTCGTCCGCGTTCCGTACACGACGCCGCGATCGAACGTTCGCGTCAACCCGCGGTGATGATCCGCGTGAAAGTGCGTCAGAAACCAGTGTTCGCACCGCGCTTCGCTCGACGCCGCGTACTCGAACCCATCGACGATGAACATCGTTCCCGGCGGCCGTATCCACGCCGGCGGTTTCGCCTTCGCCTTCGCCTTCGCCGGCGGTTTCGGTTTCGGTTTCGGTTTCGGTTTCGGTTTCGGTTTCGCCTTCGTCGTCTTCGTCGTCGTCGTCGTCGTCGTCGTCGCGCCCGTCTCGCGCGCCGTCCCCGACGCGAACACCGGCGCGACGCGCGTCGCCTCGTCTCGCGCCTCCGATCGCGCCTCGCGCGCGATCCGAACCCGCGCGCCGAGCGTCTTCCCCCAACCGATCGCGCCCAGCGTCGTCGTCGCGTCCTTCGCGCGCAGCGCGTCCATCGTCGCTCGCGCGTCGCGCAGTCGCCCTCGAACGAGCTCGGTCGCGCCGCGCGCGCGCGCGAACGCGACGCACCGCGCGACGTCGTCGTCCATCACGGCGCGCGCGTCGACGCGATCATCGACGATTCGGCGTCGCGGAGTGCCACACGCCGACGCGCCGTTTTCCGCGCCCGCGCGCGCTCGGCGCCCCGCGCGAAGCGTGAAAACGGTCGACGAACCGACGCGATCCCGCGCGACGGCATGACGCCGCGCCGCGACGACGCGGCGTCGCCGAAGCGCGCGAAACGCGCGGTGGAGTGGGACGAGGCGAACCTGGCGAAAAACTTTGCCGAGCGGAGCGCGACGATGAAGATCGAGGAGATCGAGACGCCGTGGCACAGCCCGCCGAGGGAACTGTTTCATGACCTGCGCGCGGAGGACGAGGAGGAGGTGGCGCGGCGGGAGCGGGCGCACGAGGAGGTGATGCGGCGACTCGAGGCGTTGATTCGAGCGGACGCGCGAGGCGAGACGTCGACGCCGACGACGACGAAGGATGCGGACGCGACGATGGGGGACGAGGGAAGCGAGGATGGGACGTCGAGGGTGGCGTTTCACGATCCGGACGCGAGGGACGAGGATTTCGAGGACGACGCGGAGGAGGTGGTGAAGAAGAGACTGTTCGACGCGAAGCGAAAGGCGTTTCAGTGCAAGGGACGGGCGACGGCGAGGTTTCTCGCGGACGAGGCGGGCGATTGATCGCGCGGGGCGCGAGCGTTGTAATGATGAAATTTTACTGCTAGTAATTCTTAGGCGGAGGCGCGCGCGGCGAGGTCGACGAGATCGGCGTCGTCGCCGGCGCTGACGACGACGCCCGAGCCGAAGTCGGATTTGACAACCTTGTCAACGACGTCGAATAAGTGCGCGGTCGCGCTGTCGGCTTGACTCGTGAGTAATACCGTACGCTTAGGGAGCGCGCGGAGGAGGGATGTGACTCGCGCGATGCCCTCGGCGTCGAGGTGCTGGAGAACTTCGTCGAGGACGAGGGCGTCGCACGCGACGCCGCATCGCTCCGAGGCGAGATCGGCGTACGCCAAAGCGAGCGCCAAAGCGGCGCGTCGGCGTTCTCCGCCAGATAATTGTCGAAGCGAACGGGCGATCAAACTGCCGTCGGGGCGACGGGCGTGGATCACGCGCTCGATGCGTTCGGCGGCGCTCGCGCTCGCGGGCGCCTTGGCCGATTTGCTCTTCGTCTTTCTCGTCGCCGTCTCGTCCGCGTCGACGTCGCTCTGCACGACGTCGTTATCGTCCCCGGTGAACGCCGCTCCCGCGGGACGAAGCTCGAGCGTCAAGGCACCGCCGGTGAGGGCGTCCATGTATTGACCCACGCGCGCGCTCAAATCTCCGAGCGCGCCTTCAAACAGATAACTCTGAATGCCCTTCGTGCTAAACGCTGTGTCTGCGGCTTGAGCGACGCCAAGGAGCTCTTTTGCGCCATTCAAGGATTCGATTCTCGCGCCGAGAGATTCGCTTTCACCCGCGAGTTGCGCGTCGAGCTCTTCGAGCGCGCTCGTGTGTGGATTTGAACGCGCCGAACGCGAGAACTCATTCAGCTCTTGCAAGCGTCGTGCCGCGTCACGCCCGGCGCGTTCGCCATCCATGATGGCGTCTTCTGCACCTTTGACCAACTGTCGAACGAAATCCGCGTCGGCGACGTTCATTTGTTCGTCGCGAAGGAGCTGGATTTGCGGAGAGGCGTTCGACAAAGACGCAGACGACATCGATCCTCGCGTCAAGTCGGGATCGAGGCCCGCAAGCACGTTCGAGGACGCGCCGGATATACTGATCGTCGACTCGCTCATCGCAAATGCATCATCGATTGACATTGTCAGCGCTTCGTGGACGACGTCCTCGGGCGCTGAGTTTAACAACATTTCCGCCCTCGCCACCGCATTGCCGATGAGGCTCAACGACCTCTGAGAATGTCGCAACTGATCTGTCGCGTTTGCGGAAGCTGTCGCGGTGGTTTCCGCGCGCATGCGTTCGGCTTTGCGTGCAAGCGCGGCTGCTTCGGTGAGATTGCGTCTATCATCCATTGCCTTGTTCAGAGCCGCCGTGGCGCGCTTGAGTTGCTCGATGGCGTTCCCGTGCTCAATCGCCGTCTTTCGCGCTTCATCCTTCAATTTTATGAGCGTTTCTTTGTGATGCGTCGGGTCGATGGCTTGTAAGCAACGATCGCACGTACCGACACCATCTGGATGCGAGTGTGTGCCTCCAGCGCCCGCGAACATACCGACTGCGGCGTGACTTTGACGTCCGATGGCGCCCGCGCTCGCCTCCTTGGATTGCCACTCGCGTACGACACCGTTAAGTCGTTCGATTTCGCCTTCGATGACGGACGTTTTGTGCTCGAACTCGGATTCTTTCACTTCAAAGCGACGTGCCGCATCATCAGAGTCATTTCGTGACGAGTCTAGCACGCGTTCGGCGTGACTCGACGTCACTTCAAGTGCCTCGCTCGCGCGACTCAATCGTTGGAGGAAATGATTTGTCCTCGCTAAATACTTCGTGAAGGTTGTTGAAACCGCGCTCGAGCTCGTCTCAAGCTCGCTCACGCGGCGCCTGTACTCGAATTCCCACTTCTCACTCTCCACGTGCGCTTGATCGCGTCGAAGGCGCGTTCGAGCGATGTACTCTTCCCGCGCCTTGACTTCGGCGGCGATGGCGTTGACGTTTCCTCTCGCCTCGGTAACTCGCTTGCGAGAAATGTCCTTCGCCTTCGTCCACGTGTCCGCCTCGACGAGTTTACCCAGCGCCGCTTTCAACGAAGCGTCGTTCGCGTCGAGCAAAGCTCCTACAGTGTGCTGACCGTGAAACGTCGTGTTCGCGATGACGTCGGCGCCGAGATCATCGTTCAAGCCTTGCTGCGTCAGTTTTGACTCAGCCATCGTCTTTTCTTCGCCATCAATGGCGTACTTTAAGCTCACTAATTTCGTTCTGTTCACTTTACGTTCCACCCAAAACGGCGTGCCACCGTTCAAGAACCCTTCTAAGCGAACGCGGCCGAATTTCGACGAATCGTTGACGACGTCCGACTTTGTGAGCGACTTGCCCGATCCCGCGCCGTCGATTCGCAAATCACTCTGTCCCGTAAGCGCCCACATCGGGGACATCACTAACGTCGTCTTCCCCGCACCATTAGAATCCGAACACGTGTCGGATTGGTTCTCTCCCACGACCACGCACACTCCTCTGGCGCCGAGCGGGTAACGCGTCGCCGACTGAAACGTTCCAAATCCCTCTACTTCCACCGTCTCAAAAGAAACGCTCACACCTTTCGATTGTCGGCGCGTTTCGGGCGCGTCATCAGACGCGGCGACTTCTTGTAAAACTTTGCGCCCGAAAGCGCTGACGCTCGGTGCCATCTCGCTGGCGACGGCGTATGCATCGAACAGTCCCGCGGGCCCGAGCTCCTCCGCCTTTGGTATGCGCGCCGTGAGATCCTTGGTGACGTAGCACACCTCTACGATGAACCCCTGGTCCCGAGCTTTCTGCACCACTGACGGTACGGCGTCGGAAACCGCATCCATGGCTTCGATCGGAAGCGTCCAGCGGATGATGTCTCCCGGACGCGCCGTCGGCGGCGCGCTCGCATCGACGCCCTCGACGGCGAAATGTTTCGGCCCGATGTCCAAACTCACGCGCGCATTCGCGCCTTCGACCCACGTCTGCGAGTCAAGAACGATGAGCTCTTTCTTTTGTCCAGCTTCAGACCGCGAGACTTCGTATGGCGACCCGACGTACGTAATGTTTGTGTTCGGAACGACGTGCGGTTTGTGATAGTGTCCCGTGTACGTGTTCGCGCCGCCGAAGAGCGCGGGGTCCAATCCATCTCGCGCTTGGAACGTCTCGTTCATGCTAGCTCCGACGACATCGGCGTGACAAAATATCGCGTTGAACTCGCCTCGCGTGTCCTCGATCGCGCGCTTGAGTTCATCCGAGTTTCGGCGATACGGCAACCACAACGCGCCGCCGTAAAGCGTCGGCCCGTCAAAGACGACGATGTTCGGATTAGCCTTCGCCAGCGGCGTGAGCGCGTGAGATAACCCTCCGGCGGTGACTTGATCGTGGTTCCCCGGAATCATGATCGTCGGCGCCGTCCACTTCGCGCTCGACATCAACGCCAGCGCCTCGTTGAGCGGTTCGACTGGAATCGCTCCGCGCGCGTGCCAAAAGTCTCCCAAAAATACCACTCCCGCCTCGCGTTTCAGCGCCTCTGCGTGCACGCGCTCGAGCACCCGTCGACACGTTTCCATGGTGCGTTTACTGACGTGCAAGTCACTGAACACGATCCATCGCTCGACGCTCGAGTGCGCCGGCGACAGCTCGCTCGCGCGAATCGTCGCGCCCCCACCCTCGCCGCCGACGTCCGCCACCGCGCGCGCAGGCGCCGCCCGCACGACGCGCGGATCGACCACACGCCCGCGTCCGCCTCGCGCGGGCGTCGTCAACGCGCGCGCGCGCGCCGCACGCGCGATGGCAGTTTTCCCGCCAGAATGATTGTTAGCGATCGATGACGACAGTTTCCTCGCGCCCTGCGTCGTCGTCATCGATGCCGCCCACGCGCGCGCGCCGAGCGTCACGAAACGCGTGTACGTATCACTCGACGACGCGGTCGTGGACGCGAGGCGCAGCGCGTGCGTCACGCCGCGTCGCATTCTGATGTTGTCTTGACTTTTAAGCGTGCGGACGCGCCATCTTGCGCCGCGACGCGGCGCGGCGCGCGTCGTCGCGACCGCGCGCGCTGCCATGGCGTCGATGCGACCGCTAGAAGCGCGCTCGCCGGACGTCGATCGCGCGAACGCGGCGCTGGAGCGGGAAATCGCGGCGCTGCAAAGACAGTTTGAGTCCGCGACGGCGACGACGCCGTCGTCGAAAGCGACGCCGTCGAACGACGCCGTCGTCGAGCGATCGCGCGCGAGGGTGCGCGCGCTCGAACGCGAGCTCGCGCTGGCGAACGAAGAGCGCGAGCGCGAGCGGGAGATGTGGATTTCGAGGTGCGAACGGCAGGCGACGGAGCTTCGAGCGCTCGCGGCGAGCGCGGAGTCGCGAGCGCGAATCGCGAGCGAGGACGCCGAGGCGGCGATGCTCGAGCGAGATGAGATTTTGAGAGAATTGAAAGCGTTGCGCGCGGAGGCGGCGAGACGGGCGATGCAGGACGCGGAGATTGAGCTGGAACGAGCGGCGTTCGCGAACGCGAAACGTTTCGCGGACGCGCGAACGATGAGACGCGCGCTCGTTCGGTGGATCGAAGGGTGCGTGTTCAACATCGCGGCTCGGCATGTGATTCAAAAGATGGACGTGAGACGAAAGCGAGATACGCTGATGGAGTGGCGCGATGCGGCGGCGTTTGAGCGACGCCTCCGCGAGACGCGTGCGCGCGGCGACCTTCGTCTCGCCGCGCGCGTGTTTCGACATTGGAGTTTGTTCGTGGAGGTCAGTGGAATGTGTGAGCGCTCTCGTCTCGCGCGCGCGCTAGCGCGGTGGAAATCATACGACGCGACGGATGAGGGTACATTAGATGACGTCGAGATACCGTCGATGCGAGAAAAGTATCTCGCGCTAGTCAATCGCGTCCGGCGGAGAGAAATCATGCGCGGCGCGTTCACCGCGTGGATAGTCGTGTTAGCGAACGCGAAGAGCGCGCGCGCACTGGCGATGGAAATTCTGCGCGATCGTGAGCGCGGCGAGGTGCGGTCGTCGCTCGCGAAATTAAAGGCGCGTCGCGTGGGCGCGATAGAATAGCCGATTAGTCGCGACGGAACTGCTTGTCGTTTATTTAACATAAGAATTGTTGCTCTACTGCGCAGCTTTCACGTGCGGCACCTCACGCGCGCGAGAAACCGCCGGCCGTTTCAATGAGACGCTTGGGTCTGTTCAACGTGCACTTCGTGCCGCAGGCGGAGCACTTGTGTTCAAACGTCTCCGCGGGCGACTCGCCGCCAAAGAATTGCTTGATCGGCATCTCGCAGCACGGGCATGCCCCGATCAAGATTTCAGCGTTTTGCAGGTTGGTGTAGTTGACTAACTTGTACGTCAAGCCCGCGCAAAGCGTCGCCGCGAACCCGAGCGAAAGGCCCGAGGGAACGTGCACGCCGAAAAAGCCGAGCAAGATGCTCGGAGACAATCCGAGCAACAACGGGACCGTGGCGAGCGCGGCGTACATGGTAAAGACCCCACTCGTGTCGGAGATGAGTTCCGTGCTCGTCTGCGACAACGTGCACGTCGCACCCTTCATGCCCACCTCGATTCCTAACTTTTTCATCTCCGCTCCCAAGAGTTCAAACTCCGCCTCGTCGAGGAGTTCCTTCCCCTTGGTGTAGAGCAACAGCGCAGTCACGTCCGTGCGCTTGCCTTCCGCCTTCACTCGTCGCTTCAACTCTTCGTACTTGTCGTCGTCCACGACCGATTCCCCTCGCGAGTAAGAAATCGCCGCTTGCACGAATTCAATCTCATACCTTCGCAGCGTCGGGAACCCGCTCCCTTGCCAATTCAACTCCTCTCTCAATCGATCGTAATCCTCGTCGCTCAGCGTGAACTTACCACCGTTATAGTAATTCCACAGCGCGTCGACGTACATGAGCTCGAGATCGGCCAGCGAGCACGAGCTCGGGTCGTCGATCGAGCACGAGACGCCGATGTCGGGGTTCACGTTGCTCCCTTCGCTCTTCATCACGATCTTTTGCGCCCGCGCACCGCCTTCGCGTCCGCCTCTGCGCATCACCACCGCGACGCGCGTTTCACGCATCGTCGCGCCGCGTCGCAAGCGCGTTTGACGCGCTGAAGCGCGCGTCAGCGTCGGCATCTTGCTCGACGTCGTCATCATGGCGTCGGATCTCGTCGCGCGACTTTTCGTCGTTCGCGTCGCTCGCGCGCGTCGATTCGCGCGTCGGTTCGCGGCGTCGAGGCGTTCGGGCGCGTGCGCGTTCGATCGCGCGCGTCGTGCGTGCGCGCGCGCGTCGCGTCGGCGTGTGCGGGACAGATCGCGACGGCCGGATAATACGGTCACCTGGGGGCTTCCGTAGGAAGCGCGTGTCACTTCCGTAGGGTTTGGGCGCGCGAAGGCGGACGGCGTGAAGCGCGACGAGCGCGTCGCGTTACAACTGGAAACTAAACGTGATTGGGAGCGAAACGCTCGATGGAACGAATGCGGATCATGCGACGACGACGACGTCGCGCGAGGGCGGGCGAACGGGCGGAGACGGGGGACGAGCGGCGGCGAGGAGGTCACGCGCCGCCGTCGGCGGGATCGGCCGGCGGCGGCGCCGGCGGCGGCGCGCCCAGGACGTTTGGAAACCCCGGAACGCCCGGAAATCCCGGGAACACGGGAGGCATGGCGATCGCGGCGCCGAGCGCGGGCATATGATCCGCGTCGCCGCCGTCGCCGGGCTCTCGCGGGACTATGTCGACGAGAAAGTCGAAAATATCTGTCTTCGTGATCGCCGCCGCGACGTCGCTGCGTTGTAAAGTCCGCCGCTTATTCTCCTGCGCGTGCGCCCACGCGCGAGTGGTGAGCTCTAGAACGAACATCTCGCACGCCTTGGCGAAGAGCACGGGCGCCTCGCTCGAAATCATCCGCACGTCCTCGTCGCTCTTCATAATCTTTTTAATCCTCGCCAGCGGTAACAAATGATTCTTAAAATCGTTCGTCTGTTGAATCTCGATCATCATTTCCCTCCAGAACTGTCTCAACGCCACCTGTTGCGCCGCGTACGCGGGATTCGCCGCCGCCTGCGCCGCGTTCATCGCCACCGCGTGCGCGATTTGCGCTTGATGTTGCCGCAACTGCGCGCCGTACTGCTCTTGAAACTGTTCCGGCGTCAGCACCGGCGCCCCCGGCGGCGGTGCGAACGGCAGCGCCACGCCAGGGATTCCATGATACGTCGGCACGTTCGGGTGTTCGTTCGATCCGGGCGCGCCGCTCATCTGCGTCGTCGTTTCGCCCGCGTTCGCGTCGTCGTCAGTCTCGCGCCTAACCGCCGCGGTCGATCATCATCTCCGCGTCCCTCACGCGCCCGTCCGAGCGCCGCTCGCGCCGCCGCTTCCCTCACCGCGCGCGCGCGAAACCTTACGCCTTCGCCTTTCGCGCGCGCGCGCCTCGCGCGCGTCGAATCGCGCGTCGAATCGCGTCACTCTCCCTCGCGCGCGACGATTCTCGTTCGAACGCGCGACGACCGCGTTCGTCTCGTCGCGCGTCGTCGCGCGTCGCGCGCGCGCGACCGCGCGACGCACCTCGCGGACCGTCGCTCGCGCGCGTCGCTCGCGTGCGCGAGGCGATCGTTCGCGCGCCCGCGACGCGCGTCGTCGAGTGCGGCGCGGCGCGGTCGACCGAGGGCGACGACGCGGCGCGCGCGTCGAGACGAACGCGCTCGCGACGCGCGCGATGCGGTGGACGATTTTATTCGTCGCGATCGCGGCGCGCGCGATCGGCGCGGGCGCGAGCGCGGACGGACGGTTCGAGGCGGCGCTCGCGCTCGCGCGGCGGTTGGCGCGAAGCGTCGGCGGCGGCGACGACGAGAGGATCGCGCCGGTGAACGGACGCCTGTACGACGTGTTCGGCGTCGTCGCGGTGCCGAAGTGCTTTCCGAGATGCGCGGCGGCGGACGCGCCGAGGCCGGAGGTTCGAGAGACGTGGGCGGCGACGCGCGACGATTTGCTCGCGTCGGCGCCGAACGAAATCGAGGCGGCCGTCGAACGATTTTTGTCGCGCTTCGAGACGGCGAAGGAACCGACGGGCGCGCACGGGGACGCGCTGTTGGTGAACGACGAGCGCGTGCGCGCGTTTTTTGCCGACGCGGTGGACGTTGAGAGTGTCTAGAGGGTGCGAATTAAATTTCTCCGTTTCGCGCGTCCTTGGGCGCGCGCCTCGAGCGATTTTTTCTGCCGCCGGAGCCCGACGCGCGCGAGGCGTGCCGCTGAACGCGCGGGTGTCCACCGCCGGCGACGGGAGCGTTCGCGACCGACGACAAGTCTTCGGTGGAGCCGAATTCGGCGCCTAGACTGGATGGTAAATCTCCCAAGCGTTCCGCCAGGTGCGAGACGTCCGCCGCCGCGCCGTACGTACCCGTGGCGTTTATGTCAAACGGCGCGTTCGCGGGAACGGTGACCGGCGCTTGATACGGATACGATGCGGCCGCGGACGCCGACGCGTCGGAGGCGGCCGACGCGGCGTCTTGCGTCCACGTCGCCGACGGCGGCGCGCTCGCGTAGCCGTAGTATCCGCTGTAACCGGCGGGATACCCCGCCGCGAACGTCGGGAACAATCCCGAGCCGTCGGCGAACGCCATTCCATACGCCGGCACGGCGCCTTCGACCGACGCGCCGTAGCCTCCGCCGTACTGTGAGCCGACCCAGTCGTTGTAGTTTGCCGCGGGCGGCGGCGCGTTTTTCATCCGCGACGCCGCCGTTTTATCCGAATCATTTTTCGACGATCGCAGCACCCGGCGCTCTTCGCGCTCGCGAACGCGACGCCCACCGCGCTTTTTCCGCGCCTTATCTTCGCTCTCGGTCTCGTCCATTCGCTCGTCCGACTCCGCGTCCTCGACCGGCGGCGGCGGTTTCCTGCGCAACACCATCGGCGCGGTGGCGCCGCGCGATTGCAACCAATCGCTCCCCGGCGTGTCGACCACGCGCGCGTCCTTCTCGCTCACGCTCTCATCCGGGGCGTTTCTCGCGGCGAGCAACGCCGACGATGGCAAAATCTTCGGCGGCGCGCGAGGATCGAATTTCTCGCGTCTCGCCGACGCCGTCGGCGGCGCCGCTTTCGCCCCCCCGCGCGTCTCGCGCACCGTTTCGCCGCGCGATCGCGCCCTTTCCGCCATCACGCGCGCGATTTCATCCTCGTACGCCGCGCGCGCTTCCGCGCTCGCGTCGTCGTCGTCTTCGTCTTCGCCGTCGTCCGCGCCCGCGCCTTCGTCTCGCCGCGGCGTCATCCCCGGAATCGTCCCATCGCTCCCGATCCCTCCCTCGCGCGGCCGCGCGAGCACGCGCGGCGCGTACCCCTCTGCTCCTTTCCTCTGCCCTCGCCGCGCCGTCCCCGCCGCGCCTCCGAGCCCTCGTCCGCGTTCGTCCTCCGCCGGCGACGGCCCGACGTACCGCTCGTCCTCATCCTCCCGCGTCGTCCCCGCGCGTCGCCGCGCGCTCGCGTCGCCGTCCACGTACCGTCGCACCGCGCCCACGACCTCTCGCGCCACCCCTCGCGCGTCGTCGTCGTCGTCGTCTCGCGCTCGCGTCGTCCGTCCCCACGTCGCGCCCGCCGCGCGCAGCGTCTCCCGTTCGCCGTCGCTCTCCCGCGCCTCGCGCGCGTCGTCGCCCCACGTCCGCGCGCTCGCGAACGTCGTCGTCGTCGTCGTCGCGCTCGCGCCGGTCTCCTTGCGCACGCTCGGCAGCGCGACGGGCGCGAACACGGCGACGCGCTGCCGATGATGATTCGTCGTCGTCGCGCGCGCGCCCGCGCCGCGCGCGCCGCGCCCGCGCGCGCCCGCGACGCCGGCGCCGCGCCCGCGCGCGCTCGTTCGCGCGCGATCGTCGCGCTCGCGCGACATGACGCGACGAAGCGCGCGACGACGACGCGACGACGCGATGTGCCGCACATCGCGATGCGCGACGACGACGACGACGACGCGTGGAGCGACGACGACGCGCATCGCGCGACGCTCGACGACGGCGACGACGGGTGGGGACGCGCGGGCGCGCGCGCGTCGACGCGCGATTCGTGGGACGACGACGACGACGACGACGATGAAGACGACGGGACGACGACGACGACGACGCGGGACGCGGCGCGGTGCTCGAGCGAGGACGACGACGACGACGACGACGACGAATTGATGGACGACGATGCGTTGGCGCGACCGGCGGTGTTCGTGGAGGCGGAGCGACGGGCGAGCGCGGAGGCGGAGCGACGCGCGCGCGAGGCGCGCGCTCGACGAGAAGAAGCGGAAGAAGAAGCAGAAGCAGAAGACGACGACGAGATAGATTCAGACGCGACGGACGACGAGGAAGCGTTCGATTGGCGCGCGGTGCGCGCGAACGGGGACGGGAACGACGGGACGACGGCGCGCGAGGTCGAGGCGGACGCGGAGGCGAGCGCGCGGCGGTCGGCGACGCTCCCGACGCGAAACCTCGCGAAGACGCAGCCGTGGCGCGCGCGGTTGCCGAATTTCACGCCCGTGCGCGAGCTTCCGCCGCAGAGTTTTCACGACGGCGAGCTCGTGTTCGTGGATTACGAGGCCCAGTTCGGCGGGCCGCGGAGCGCGGCGTCGAAGGCGTTCGCGAGGCGCGAGGCGAGGGCGTTCGGCGGCGTCGGCGCGCGAGACCGCGCGGCGGCGTCGACCGCGCCGACCGCCGCCGTCCCGCGCTGGTTCACGGACGAGCGCGGTCGCAAAACCTTCGTCGACGCGCGCGGGAAATCGCTCGTGGGCAAAGCCGCGTACGCGGCGTCGCAAAGGCTTCGCGCGTGACGCCGCGAGCCGAGCGTTCGACCGATCGACGCGCGCCGTCGTCGCGCGAGCGCAAACCTCCGCGCGCGCGTTCTCGTCTCGTCTCGTCTCGTCTCGTCTCTCATTCATTCATTCAATATTCACACGCAAAAGTATTCCTACTAAACCCGCGCGTCGACCGCGCCGCGCTCGCCCCGCGCCCTAACGCGTCTCTTCGGTCTCTCGGTCGCCCGACGACTTCCGGCCCTCACGCGTCGTCCACGCGCTCGAGCGTGTTATACCTCAGCAATTTCTCGATCAGATCGACGTGACACATCACCATTCGTCGACAGCAGTACCGATTCAGCCCGAGCGCGTCCAGCGCGTCGCGCTCGCTGTAGTCCGCCTGCAGCAGGTCGAGGTACGTGTCCCACTTGTTCCCGATCACCTTCCCGCACGTGAAGCATCGCACGGGAATGATCATCGCGCGTCGTCGCGGCGCGACGGACGGCGACCGCGCGCGCGACGACGCGTCGCGAAGTGCGATCGAGCGCGAGGCGGCGCGAATCGTCGACGACGCGATTCGCCCGCGCGTCGCCTCGCCGATGCGGGACGAGCGCGGGACGACGCGCGGGACCGAGCCCGCGCGCGTCGCGCGACCGGCGACGCGCTTGAGCGCGCGCGCGCGACCGCTGACGAAGGTTTTGAGGATCGAATTGATCAAGAGGCTCGATCGGTCGACGCGCGCGGTCGACGACGCGTTCGCGCGGTACGCGCGAAAGCTCGGGCGGTTGTTCGACGCGCCGGCGAACGGGAAGTGAGCGGACCGCGGCTCGACGACGCGCGATGGAGGCGGACGACGCGGCGGCGGCGCGACGGCGAGGCGACGACGACGAAGCCGCGCGGCTGTACGCGGCGCGGCTGGGAGACGCGCGCGCGTCGTCGACGACGCACGTGCGGTACGCGCTCGCGGCGAAGGCGTGCGGACGCGCGGCGAGCGACGCGGCGGCGTTCGAGGCGACGCTTCGTCAGGGACTCGAGCGAGCGATGCGCGAGGCGGCGGAGGACGGCGTCGAAGACGTCGGCCGGGACGCGCGCGCGCGCGCGATCGGAGGGCAGTTGGCGCTGAGTCTGTGTCAACGAGGGGCGAACGAAGACGCGAGCGATCTGTTGGAGTTTTTGGGGTACTCGCGAAGGCTTTCCGAGGAGGTGTTGAGGTACGCGGAGGAGGGCGCGCGCGAGCGAGCGCCGGAGGACGTCGCGCGCGTCTACGACGACGCGCTCGACGCGCGCGCGCTGCGGTTTCTCGGCGACGCGTTCGCGAGACGCGGCGCGTCGACGTTTTGGATCGAGCACGATTACTACGCGCCGGAGACTGGATTCTTTTCGTACGTGCACGACGTGCCGTCGCGGAGAGAGAATAAGATGGACGCCGTCGTGGACATGGTCAAAGACGTCGCGTCGCGCGCGTTTCCGGGCGTGAAACGCGCGAGGTACGCCGAGTGGTGGGCGCACTCGCGTCCGCACACCGACGGGCACCAACTCCACTTCGATTCGCACGACGAAGGGCTGGGCGAGGTGAGGCATCCGATTTGTTCCGCCGTCGTCTTCGTCGACGGATGTTGCGGCGGGCCGACGCTCGTGACGAATCAAAAGGACACGAGCGCCGAGCTCGCGAGCCGCGCGTGGCTCGTGTACCCCAAAACCGGGAGAGTCGCCGTTTTTAACGGCGACTATCTTCACGGCGTGGTTCCGGGACGCGTCGCGGACGACGGGTTCGATCCCGAGTTCGCGTCGCGCCGGCGAATCACGCTCATGATTTCGTTTTGGGAAGACATGGACGTGCACCACTCTTGGACGCCCGCGGGAAGCGCGCGACCGTTCCCTCCGCGAGACGCCCCGGGCGTCTCGTGGCGTTCGCGTTTCGATTTCGCCGCCGCCGACGACTTCGCCGCCGAAGCCGCCGTCGGCGTGGAGGTCCTCCCCGTCGTCGTCGAGCGCCCGTGGGATCGCGTGCGCCGCGACGACGGCGACGACGACGACGACGCGTCCGCGCTCCCCGCCTACGACGACTGTTTTCAAGGCTTTTGATTCGCTCGCGTTGTAACAAAAATCAAACCAGCGCGCGAGCCGCCGCTCGACGTCACATCGCCCCGCGAGCGTCGACATGCCGGACGACGACGGCGACGGCGACGACGACGGCGACGTGATAATAGTGCGCTCGAAATATTTCGCCTCCACCGCGTCGGCGTCCCCGCGCGAGCGCACCGACGCGAAAACAGTCGCGATTACCGGAACAGACGATGACTACAAACTGTCGACGCGACACGCGACGCTGCTCGACGCCGTGGACGCGGCGTCGGTCGCGTTGGAATCCTTCTTCGCGACCGCAAAGGTGAAGAACGCGCACGAGGCGCACGAGCGCGCGGCGCACGAGGTGTTGCGGCATTTCAGAGGGACGCTCGGGACGCTCGGGACGCCGCGAGAAGAGACGACGGACGCTTTCGATGATCCACCGGAGAAACGAACGAAGACGGAGGACGGAGAGGCGGGGAAAAAGAAAAAGGACGAAGAGATGGACGCGGAGGCGCGCGAGGACGCGATCGGACGGGCGGGAGATGTGTTGCAAAACATGTTGCGAGAGACGCATCGTTTGCACGTCAACGCGAGCTGTCGGGTGAACACGCGAGCGCCCGAGGTGAAGCGCGCGCGGGATAATTTGACGCGCATACGACGAGAGGCGAGGGAATTGTATAAGAAGATTGATCCGCGAGGGTACGAGCGCGATCGCGAACGAGTGCGGATGATGGCTGAGGAGACGCAGGCGGCGCTGGATTTTAAAATTACGCGATTCGAGACGCCGCCGAAGGATTTGGCCGAGCTTCGCGCGAAATGCCCGGTAATGTCCAGCACCGGATCACCGCATCACTTGTGCGCACACTTGTGCTATTACCGCGAGTACGAGCCCGCGCGGCAGATGTACGTGTTGCGATGCCGCGCCGCCGAGGCAAACGGCAACGCCGCGGCGCTAGACGGTTGGCGCGCCGAGCTCGCGGTGCGGCCCGCGGAAGATATTCCCGCCGTCAATCGCTCTCGCGCAGACACGCGCGGCACGGCGTCGGGAGCTTGCTCGCTCAAACACTTACCGTGGATGGTGGAGTTCATAGGCCCGGGCGGCGAGCGGTTCAAGGATGGCATGGACGTGTTGAACTTTGTCGCCGTCGAGTGCGACAAGCTTTCGTGGCCACGGGCCAGTCACGGCGGTAACGGCGTTCGTGAGGCAAGAGTGAGCGAAGACGGGTTGAACGACCAGACCGAGCTCCTACGCGCGGCGTTGTGGGACGAAGACACCGACGGTACGGCCGGAACGACGCCCGTGCGTCGAAGCTTCACGCGCATCGCGCGATGCGTCGATGAGACGCGCACGCCGTTGCGTCTCGCTCCCGATCCGCTCGCGAACGAAAACGACGAGAACGATGACGGCGAGAAAATAAATGAGTCCGTCGTTCTTGCGGCGGCAAACGCGTTCGACGACGAAACGCCGGGGCAAACGCCGACGAAAACGCCGCTCAAAGACCAACAAGGCGGCGACGCCGCCGCGTCGCCGCCCGGAAGCGGCCCCGAACCCGTCCGTCATTGGTGGGCGCCGCCATTATCGCCATTCGGTTTACTAGAAGAAATTCTCTGGCAGGACGAGTGGAAACTTCTCGTGTCGTGCATGATGCTCAACTGTACGACGCGTTTGCAAGTCGATCGCGTGCTTTGGCGTCTCTTCCTCCTGGCGCCCACGGCGGCGGCCGCCGTCGAGCTCGGCGACACGCACGAAGGACTCGAAGCCCTCGAGCGCATCATCGCCCCGCTCGGATTACACCGCAAACGCACGAATGCGTTCGTCAAGCTCTCGCGAGACGTCGAGGCACAGCGCGCAAAGTACGGAGGTCGCATTAAAAACGTCTCCGCGTGTCACGGCGTCGGCGTCTACGCCGCCGACGCCCACGCCCTCTTCGTCGACGGCGTCCTCGCCGGTCCACCGCGCGACCACGCGCTGCGTTGGTATCACGCCTGGGCGCACGAACGTCGCGAGAACGCGGCGAAAAGCGCCCCAAAGCGCACTTAGCACCGTTAGTCGATAGAAATGTAGAACGCGCGCCGCGCGCCGAATGTCGGCGCGAGCGACGAAGCCGAACCACTCAACGCGTCCCAATAATCCACCTCACACGACGACTCGCGCGCGCCGCGCCCGCCGCGCGACGCGCCGAGCGCTCGACGCGAAGCGAACGCACCGCGCGATCGACAGCGGTAGCTCTCTCTCCCGCGCGCGACCGCGTCGACGTTCCGCGGCGCGTGAAAGTCGCGCCAAAAATAGTTGCGCGCGACACAGAAGACGCGCTCGCGGCGCGCGCCGACGCGCGCTCGGCTCGAGATCGCGAACAGACGCTCGTGATGGACGCCTCGACGCGGGCGTACGCGCCGGGAGACGACGCGATCGCGGCGGCGAGCGCGCTGAGCGAACGGTTTCAGTTGGACTCGAGGACGAGCGGCGGGCGGGGAGGATTCTTCTCGCGCGTCGCGTCGAGCGCGAAACGATCGCCGGGAGGGACGTCGAGTGGGGCGTCGAGTCCCGCGAGCTCGCCCGCGGGTGGATCGGGGCGAGGGATGACGATGGCGGACGCGCTATCGGTGGACGGCGCGCTGACGACGTCGCTGTTACGTTTGACGTCGGATCAAACGAATAAAAGCGTCAAGCTGCACGCGCTGCTCGTGGTGCTCGTGAGCGATACGGATGATGTGACTGGGGAGACGTTCGCAGCGGGGGTGCAAAAGATTGCGAAGGAGGTGATCAAACGAGAGGAGTTGGCGGACGAGATGTACTTGCAGATTATTCGGGCGACGCGCTCGGCTGCTTCGGATCGCGGGCGTCGAAAGGCGTGGGAACTCGTGCGCGTGATCGCGGCATTGTTTGCGCCGTCGCGTGATTTCATTGGCTTCGTGTCAGAGTACATAAACGAAGTCGCCGCGCGTGGTTCGAGTGACATTCAGCCCCTCGCGCGGAGCGCCTTGCAAACGATGAAGCGAACGAGCAAGAGCGCAATGCGCCGTCACGAACCAACGGCTGAGGAAATCATCGCGTTTGCGCGTGGTGAAAAGCTCAGAGTGGTGATAACTTTCCTCGACGGCACGTTCGAAGATTTACCGTACGACATGTCGACCACGGCGAAGGAAGCTGTCGTTGCGCTCGCCACGTCGATCAATCTGCAAAACTACAGCACATTTTCGTTGTTCACGGTGCGCAAGTTCTTCGGTAAAGTCGCCCCGCTCATCAAGGAAGGATTACTTTCGGAAGAACACCATGAACTAGGCGATGTCTCGTTTCTCAGCGACGCCCTCGGCGATATTCGGGCGATGAAAACGGAGTCGACGCCGAGCAAGGCGACGTCGATGCAAACTGGATTGTTGTTCAAAAAGCGTATGTTCAGAGATGCAGATGAAACCATCGACGAGACGACCTTCGTGCTTTTGTCGTACGTACAGGCGAAGCACGATTTTATGATGGGTAATTACCCAATCTCGCGTGACGACGCGGCGTTGCTCGCGGCATTGCAAGTGCAGGCGGAGGAGGGCCCGAGACTCGGTGAAGATCAAGCCGCGCTTGGCCTTGTGTTGGCGAAGTATCTGCCGCGCACAATGTGTAATACGCGCCCCACAAAGGAGTGGACCGAACACATCGCTGGGCAACACGCCTCGATACGCGGGTTGAGTGGCGACGAAGCGCGTCAGGCGTTGTTGCGCATGATTCGATCGCTTCCATACGGCAACTCCGCGTTTTTCCGCGCCAAACGCGTCGACGATCCAATCGGTTTGCTTCCTGGCAAGCTCATGATTGGAGTCAATAAGCGAGGCGTGCACTTTTTCCGCGAGACGCCGATGGAGTACTTATACACTGCAGATTTACGGGACATCATGCAGTTTGGTTCGGCACCGCACGCCATCTTTTTTAAGATGCGCGTCTCGGGTGCGCTCCACGTCTTTCAATTCGAAACGAGCGACGGGGAGAATATTTGCATGGCGCTTCAAACGCACATCAACGATGTGATGATGAAGAAAATGGCGGATAAGAAGGCGGCGATGATGGCGGTGGAAGCGGTGACGCCGAGCAAAAAACCCGTGAGTTCGTCGTCTGACGCAGAGCTCGCAAACGCTTCAAACAAAGCCTTTGCGAACCAGACGAAACGCGGCGACATAGATGCCTCCGACGCGCAGAAAGAAATCAAAACGCTGAATGAAAAGTTGGCCAATATGAGGAACGAGCGTGCGGAATTGCGCGCGCAACTGGACCAAGCAAACGAGGCGTTTCACGAAGCGAACGATCGATTGGAAAGCGAAAGAGCGAGTAAAGCCGACATCGTGGATACCATTCAGATGCTCGAGCGACAGCTCAAGGAGTCGAAAGAAGCAGCAATCGCGAGCGACAACGCGACGACAGACAAGCTCGACGACTTGACCGCGATTCAGTTGCAAGAGCTACGAGACGAGTTGGTGATTGAAACAGAACGCGCGAGATCGACAGAGGCACAGACGCACGAGTTGCAGCAGCAAGTGGTGGTTTTGGAGCAAAAACTCAAACGCGCGGAAGCGGCGCACGCGGAAGAGTTGAAAGAAACGGCGGAGCAAAATGGTGCCGACATTAGCGAATGGCAAAACAAATTGCACGAAGCGGACTCAAGAGCTGGCGAGCTTGAGGCGGAAATTAGGGCGCTTCGGCTTGAGTACGAAGAGCAAAAGGCGATGGTGACGAAGGAGATGCTCGACGAGCTCGAGCAATTGCGCGAGATGAAAAACACGTTTGAGGGACAGCAAGCAACAGCTCGCGAACTCATGGCGGGCCAGACGCAAAAGATCAAAGAGTTGGAAGAAAAGTACACTTCCGAGGTGACGCTGCGTCGACGCTACTTCAACATGCTGGAGGATCTGAAGGGTAAGATTCGAGTCTACGCCAGAACGCGTCCGCTGACGGAAATCGAAACGAGTCAAAATCAACAAGCTATACTCGCGACTCCGGATGAGTTCACGTGTTCGCATCCTTGGCGAGGAGAAAAGAAGGATCGCTCGTACGAATTTGATGAAGTTTTTCCGGCAAACTCGACGCAAGAACAAGTCTTCGAAGACACCAAGTATCTCGTTCAAAGCGCCATGGACGGATATAACGTGTGTATTTTCGCATACGGACAAACGGGGAGTGGGAAAACGTTCACGATTTACGGCGACGATGCGAACCCGGGATTGACGCCGCGCGCTATCGCCGAAGTGATGCGGTGCGTGCATCGCGACTCAAACAAGTCCTCGGTGAAGATGGAGTGTTACATGCTCGAATTGTACAGGGACGATTTGATTGATTTACTCCTGCCGGTCGGAACGTCTGATGCGCCTCGCCTGGACATCAAAAAGGACAAGAAAGGGTGGGTAACGGTGCCTAACGCTACTATCGTGCCGGTGACGTCTGAAGATGAGATCATCGAGGTCATTCACACGGGTTTGAAGGTTCGCAAAACCGCCGGGACGAAGATGAATGTCGAATCGAGTCGATCGCACTTGATCTTCTCGCTCGTCATGGAGACGACAGATTTGCAAACTGGGGCTTTGACGAAAGGAAAACTATCTTTCGTGGATTTAGCCGGAAGTGAGCGCGTGAAAAAGTCGGGTGCGGAAGGCGATACGCTCAAGGAGGCGCAAGCAATCAACAAATCGCTTTCCGCGCTCGGCGACGTCATTTCCGCCTTGGCGTCCGAACAACAGCACATTCCGTACAGAAATCACAAGCTGACGATGCTCATGAGCGATTCCCTGGGTGGTAACGCAAAGACGCTGATGTTTGTGAACGTCTCCCCGACGGACGGTAACGTTGAAGAAACACAAAACTCCTTGACGTACGCCACACGTGTTCGCACCATTAAGAACGACAACGGTAAGAGCGTGGAGAGTAAGGAAGTACAACATCTGAAGCAGCAAGTCGCGCATTGGCGTCAAAAAGCGGGCGAGGTAGAAGAATCGCACGTTGACATTGAAGATGAGCGCGTGGGCTTGGACCAGTTGAGCCTCAACCAGTGATCGTCTTTGTGTTTTATAGCCCGTTCCTTGGGGAGCGTTGCAATCTAATCAAACGTGAGCACGCGCGTATTATAGCTTCTACAGTGCGCGCACGCGTGGTATACAAAATGAAACTTTGCATCCGAATCCTTCGCACAGTCGTTGCACGACACCTTTTGCGTCTTTCCCCGCAGCGCCTCTGGAACGCTGTCGTCGCTCTCATCCGCTAGGATGGCGTCGAGCATTCTAAAGTACATGGAAAAGTCGCCGAGCGATTTCCGACACAAAGGACACGTGTAGTAGTGCCGCGTATACGTGGTAAAGCACGTGGCGTGCATGATATGCCCGCACGGAAGCTCCTTAACCGGTGTCTCCGACTCGGCAAGAAATTCTTTGCACACTGGACATTCGCTATCCATGCCTCGTTCTGAGCACTCATGCTTGCCGTGCTGTAAGCTCACGCACGCGTTACACTTCATGCAATGGAAGAAGTCAACGCCCAGACCTTTACCGCGTCGACAGACGTTGCAAAACGGGCAATGATAGATGGCTTCGCTCGAGTCGTCAAACAAGTTGCACACGTTGCAGTGATACTTTGCCATCGACGTCGAGCACCCCGCGCATACCTCGTTCACGGGTTGACGCTTCTTGCACTCGTTACACACCATTTCTTTCACCGCGTAGCGATTCACGGTGTGATCACTCGCGTCGTCGTGACAAAATCTGCACGTGAAAGCTTGGTCGCAGCACGGCGCGACGATTTTGCACCGACGCTTGTAATGCTTGCAACCGTCTTTGCCGTTCTCCTCGTCTTCGTCGACGGGCTGGCACAGAATCGCAGGCGCACCCGATTTTTGTGCGCTACCCACGCTTGACAGCTCCGTCGTCTTATCTTTTTGCGCTTGCAATTGATTTCCCACGATCCATCGCGACGCGAGCAAGTTTTGAATCAAGTATGCCTTCTTCGTCGGCGCGAGCGTGTCGTCGCGATTCACCGTGCGCACGGCGTCTTCGAGCTGGATCTGATTCATGCGAAAAATATCTTCCCAACCGGGCTTGAATGTTTCCTTATCCACATCGCCAGATCGACGGCTGAGGTACGCGTGTACCTGTCGCATGCCGTCTTGGGACGAAACCGCGGCGGTATCGGCGGCGTTCGTCTTCGTCGTCGTCGCGGACGCGTCGTCGTCGTCCATCGCCGTAGACTTCACCCAATCGTCTCCGATCGTCTGTAAGTCTTCCACCTTTCCGCTGTACCACGTGTTCATCCACTGCGCGAACCTCGTGTTTTGCGTGGCGTGTCGCATCGATGAAATCATCCCCTCGCGCTCGTCTTCGTTGAGCGCGTTTCGCACCCAAATCAACATCGACCGTAAAACTTCCGCCCCCGTGCGTCCGATGATTTGTCCGACAATCTTTTCTTGCTCTTCAAAACTAAAGTGTTTCTCGAACAAAGGCCAAAGCTCAGCTTCTTCTTTCGCGACGTGCGTCTCCATGGACACGCGCATCGCCACGCACGCCTGCTGAATATCGTTGACTAAACCTTCGCGAAACCCGGAATGCGCCTTCTTGTTGTTACCACCCTTTTCCTTCCCTTGACCTTCTCCCGCCGTGGAGACGGACGAACGCATCTCCGCGATGAGCTCGACGACGTATTTCATCAGCTCCGCCTCTTGCTTGTGATCGAGCGTGTAAGAGTGCGACACGTTGTGCAACGCGCTCTTCGCCTCGAGCGCGGGAAATACGATGTCGTCTTCCGACATCGAGTGCGCCTCGTACACGCCTCGCAAGAAGACGAACCGACCGTCAATCATGCGCACCAAGCGCGCGTCCTCTTCGTCCGTTCCCGTGCTCGAAATGGCCAAGATATCGTGCTCCAACCGACGAAGCTCGTGGCGCAGCGCGTTGTGAAACTGAAAAATGTGATCGATGGGTAACTTTTGTTGCGTCGTCGTCGTCGACGTCCCCGCGCCTCCGTTCGCAGCTTGTCGTCGTCGCTTCCGCGCGGGCTCCGAATCGTTTCGTCGCGCGTTTGACGTCGTCGCGAGTTCGCCGTCATCGTCGTCGTCGTCGCCGCCGCCCGCGCCGTCGACGAAGAGCGCTCGCAAAATCGGCGTCGATTCCGCGCGTTTCCGATGCGCCCCCCTCAGCGACCGACGCAGCGCGATCGCGGCTTCAGAATCCACCGCGCTCGCCGCCATCGCGCGTTCGAGGTCATCGTTCACGCTCGCATCGCTGCACGTCGCCGCCCAGGCGAGCATATCGCACGCCTCCTCCGCCGACAGCGCGCCCACGAATCGCCACACCAACTCCCGCTGTTCGTCCGCGCCGACCCGCGCCTCCAACATCGGCAGCACGTGTTCGCTCTCCTTCGCCAGGTGCGCCTTCAGCGTCGTCCGCGTCGCGTGCACGATCCTCGCCGCCTTCGCCGCCGCCCCAGATTCCCCGTCTCCCGCCGCCAGCGTCTCCAGGCATCCCGTCACCTCCTCGAACAACCACTCCTCCGCCTCGTGCTCGAATTCGTACGCGTACGCCACGTTCTCGATCCTCGACGCGACGAACGGAAACAGCACCTCGTCCTCCGCGCGCGTGTGCGCCGCGTACCGCTTCGCGAACGCGCGCCACGTCCCGCACAGCGCCATCGCGTCGCCGTCCTCCGCGCGCGCGCTCGCGCCGCCGCCCTCCGCCGCGTCGTCGCGTCGCCGCGCCAACCTCGCGCACGCGTTCGCGATCGCGTCGATCGATCCCTCGAACGCGCGTCGAAACACGGTGTGAAACTTGGACGCCGCCCCCGTCGCCGGCGCGACGTCGTCCGTCGCGCGCGCGCGCGCGCGCGTCGTCGGCACCCTTCGATCGCGCGGTTTCGTCATCGATTCGATTCGTTTCGTTTCGGCTTTTTCGCGAGTCCCGCGCGCGATCGAGCGCTGGACGCGATGGGCGCGATGAACGCGTCGTCGTCGAGCGCGCGCCGGACGCGATGGACGCGCGCGCCGATCGGCGTCGCGCTCTGACACCGCGACTGCGTCGATGAATGAATGATTTCGCGTCACGATTTCGCGCCGCCGACGACACACCGCGCCGCGTCGCGCGCCGCGCCGTCGCTCGCATGTCCGCGACGCGTTTGGTCGTCGCGTCCGCGACGCCGCGCCGTCGCGCGTCGCGTCCTCGAGCGACGAATCGTCGTCGACGGCTTCGCGCGCGCGCTTCATCCATCGCGACGCGCGACGACGACGACGACGACGACGCGCGATCGAGGACGCGACGCCGACGACGAGGCGACGGCGCCGGACGCCAGAGCGACCGCGAGGCGTCCGCGCGTCCCGACCGCGCGGACGCGTCGGCGCGATGGCGAAGGCTCGAGCGGGACGCGACGACGACGCTCGGGACGCGCGACGCGCTGAGCAAAAGGACGCTGGGCGCGGACGACGGAGGGTACGAGTGGCTCAGACGCGCGTGCGATGACGTGGCGGAGGACGTCGTGCGAGGGGTGATCGAAGGCGGCGGCGAATGGTCGAGGGAGGACGGGATGGTGGGGTTCGATTTGACGGCGGCGACGACGGCGGCGGCGAGGCGCGGCGGCGAGGCGCCGAACGCGACGTGCGGCGCGGCGATAGCGCATCGAGCGACGACGAATCCGATGTTTTTGCGAGCGGCGTTCGAGCGGTTGGTGAGAGATGGGTTCGACGGGGACGAGGCGCGGGCGAAGGAGAGCGCGGCGTGGGGGTGGATTCGAGGGGCGATTGCGAAGCGGTCGAGCGGCGGCGATCGCGCGGACGCGGCGCGGGCGAAGAGGATGGCGAAGACGGAGGACGATGGGACCGCGGACGTCGCCGAGCGCGCGCGGGAGGCGACGCGTGTGCGTGTGTCGACGTTCGTCGAGCGCGGACGGGAGTTGTTGGCGATAGAGCGCGCGAGGGAGATGGAGATGGCGGCGGAGACGGCGGTGGATCGCGAAGACGTCGAAGACGTCGACGACGAATCGTCTGGATTCGTTTCCGAAGAGTCGAGCGAGTTCGGCGCCGCGGTTTCTGGTTTGCGCTTAGTCGGCGCTACGCGCGGGTCGGACGGCAAAGCGCTGGTGGTGTTGCGCGCCGCGGACGGCGAGGCCATCGCGATGAACTCGCTCACCGTGGGCGATCGAGTGACGATTTCGGCGTACGGCGACGAATTCGCGAGCGCGGACGAGTCCGCGGATGGGAGCGCGGCGACGTTTTCGAGCGAGGCCACGGTTCGGTTTATGGGTGACGCTCTGAATGCGACGGCGAAAGGGCGTTACGGAGACGCGTCGTCGATTTCATTAGAGTACGCCGACGACGAGCAGGCGCTCGTGCGCGCGCTCTCGGGTCTCGAGATTTGTCTCTCGCGGGCGCCGGACGAGACGACGTACGAACGTCAGGCACGCGCCCTGGACATTCTCGAATCTATTCCAGCGGTGAAACGTTCAAAACCGGCGTGTCTGCGCGTCGTGAAGACGATTTTCAGTGAAGACCGGCCAGCGATGTGGCGCGACGCGCGCGATTTTTACGGAGGCGACGGCGCCGGTTTCGCCGCCGTGCCGACGAAGTCGCTCAAACGCGTCGACGCTCAATCGCTCGCGACGAAGACATCGTTCGACGAATCTCAGGTTCTCGCGCTGCGCGCGGCGGCTTCGACAAACTACCCCGTGGTGTGCATTCAAGGCCCACCGGGGACTGGTAAAACGAGCGTGGTGGTGGAAATCATCGCCCAAGCCGCGGCGAGGGGCGAGCGCGTACTCGCGTGCGCGCCGAGCAATTTAGCGGTGGATAACCTGGTCGAGCGCCTGGACGGCGTCACCGACGTTCGAGCGGTACGTTTCGGCGCACCCGAACGCATCAGCGCCGCCGCGCTCTCGTGCTCGCTCGACGCCAAAGTTTCCGAGGCGACCGAGTTGTTTTTCCAAACGCAACGCGTGGAATCGAGCGAGACGTCTACGAAACTTCGCGCGTTGATGGACCGCTATCAAAAGGCGACCAACGTGCCGAAAAAGCAAAGGGAAAAGCTTCAGAGCGAAATAGAGGCGCTGAAAAAGAAGCTCAAAACCACGGTGAGCGCTGGTACGAAGCATCGTAAGGCGTCGCAGGCAAAGATTTTGCGAGAAGCCAACGTGGTGTTGGCGACGAACGCGGGCGCGGGAATGGACACGGTGCAACAGCTGCCGCCCTTTGATCTCGTCGTCGTAGACGAGGCGGCGCAAGCGAGCGAACCTTTGAGTTGGATTCCACTCGTGCGCGGCAGACGCGCTGTTTTGATCGGTGATCCGTGCCAGTTGGCGCCCGTCGTGCGCTCGCTCGAAGCCGTCGAGGCGGGATTGGCTCGCTCGCTCATGTCGAGATTGATGCCCGCACCAGAAAATTTAGACGACGAAGACGACGGATGGAACGCGCGTGCATATGCCTCATCGGGCGTGCTCACCCTGACGCTCTCGACGCAGTACCGCTCACACGAAACCATTAGCTCGTGGTCGAGTCGTGAGGCGTACGGGGGACGCCTGCGCGCCGCCGAAAGCGTTCGCGGCGCCTTGCTTCGCGACTTGCCCGGAGTGCAAGATACGCAAATCACGCGCATACCCATGCTCATGATTACTGCTCGTTCGCCTTACGGGCGCATTCCAGCAGAGTGTAACGAACGTCGCGTTGGTGGCTCCTACATCAACGAAGGCGAGGCGACGACGGCGGCGGCGCACGTACTGATGATGCTCAAGGCGGGCGTGCGCGCGTCAGACATTGCGGTGATTTCTCCCTACGCCGCCCAAGTTCGCTTGCTTCGAAGCGTTCTCGCGGTCGCGCTCGAGGACGTTGAAGGCGCTGATGCTGTGGAGATTTCCTCGATCGATTCGTTTCAAGGGCGCGAGGCGGAGTGCGTCATCATCAGCACGGTGCGCTCGAATGCTCGCCGCGGCGTCGGTTTCTTGTCCGATAACCGACGCATGAACGTAGCGGTGACGCGCGGAAAACGACACGTGACAATCATAGGAGACGACAAGACAATCATGGGAGATGCGTTTTTGCGACGACTCGTCGAGCACATCGAAGCCAACGCCGCCGCCGTAATTCCTCGCGTCGATCTATTCGCGCCGGTTGCCGCGACGTAGCACCGCAATATTATTAGCATGACTAGCTCACACGATGCACGCAACTTAGTGAAAGATTTACTCATCGTAGCTCATTACATGGTGCGCTAATCGTGAATCGCTCTTAAAACTTTCGCGAGAATTCCTGCTCGGCGATTTTCGCTCGCGCGATGACGTCGCCCGTGACGCGCGAAATGGCCACGCGCGCTTCGCGTTGCGTCGTCACCAACTTTTCGCGTAAATCCTCGTTTTCGCGCCGCAACTCTCGAAGTGCCTTGCGCATGGCTTCCATGTCACTTCCATGGATCGCAGCGTCGACATCCACACTCGACGCGCTCAGCGGCGAGTCAAACTTGAGCTGCGTGCCGCCCATGCGCGGCGAGTTGGAATCAATCGCCGCCAAATTTGCCATCTTTGAAGGCGCTGGGGACATGGACAGACGCCTGATCGCCTGCTGCACCTTTAAAATCGAATTCGTCACGCTCTCAGCCGTGTCTTCGCTCTTCGTGGGCTCGGGAGATTTCTCTGGCGCGCGCTTCGTTCCAGGAGGCGGCATGACGTCCCCAGATTTTCGCTTAGCCTTGCTCTTTGCCGCCACGACCGCGGGCGGCGCCGGTGCCGGCGCCGCGGCCGCCATACCGGGGAGGTTGGCAAACAAGTATCCACCGCCACCGCCGCCGAATCCGTTCAACGCAGCGCCGGACATCGTGGCGAGCGACGCTTGCTGCTTCGCCGCCTCGTCGAGCTTGGCCTTGTTCGCCGCCGCCGCCGCCGCGCCGTTGGCACCTTGGTGTAATCGCTGCATGTGCGGCGGTCGTTGATTCGGTCGCGCGGGCGACGGTGACGCCATCTGCGCCATCAATCGCGCGTAGTATCCTTTCCCTTGCCACGACTCTTGCAGTTGCTCGCGCAAGCTCTTGGCGTGCAGCGATTTCGCCGGCGACGGCGCGTAGTCGGGCAACATTTCATCCGCCGCCTTCATGAGTTCCGCCACGCGACTGTGCACGTCGCTCACCGTGTCTTCGACCGCATGTCCGTTCGCCTTACGCTCGGCGAGCTCTTCTTCGTACCGAGCCTTGGCGTACGCCTCGAGGTACGCCTGGCGTTGCCTGGGATTCCCGACAAACGCCGGCGACGGCGGCACTTCATCCGCCGCCACGGATTCCCAGCTCTGAAACTCCCCGAACCGCGTCACGCCTTTGTGCGTCCTCCGGGATGATCTACGCTTGTTATTATTTCCTCCATCCACCCCCTCCTCGCTCGAATTCGTCATGTGCGAGCTCGTGCTATCGTTAAACGACGCGTCCGCGCGATTTCCCGGCGGCGTGCGTCCGCTCGACGAAGACCCCGCGCTCAGCTTTCTCCCCACCATCGACGCCGGCGTCGGCTCCAATCCGGGCGGTGAGTTCGACGCCCCCGAAAACGACGCATTCTTGCTCACATCCGGTATCGAGCTAAACGACAGATCCGCCGCGTCTCCCGACGCGCGTCCGCTCGACCGCCGTCTCGGCGCGTCGTCCCCCTTTTGCGTCACGTCCGAGTTCCGTTTCGCGTTCCCGCGCGTCGCGCGCCCGCTCGACGTCGACGATTTTCCCTGCGCGCGCGCGCGTCAGTCACCGCGTCGCGCGCGCGCGTCGAGTTTCGAAAACGTTCGTCGCGGGGGAACGTCATCGCGATGCGTCGTCGCGCGCGCATCGTCGCGCGCGCGCGATCCAGCCGTCCGCGCGCGCCGGCGCGCTGCGACGCGATCGCGCGCGCACGTTCGCGTCGATCGCGACGCACCTTATTCGTCGCGTCGTTGAGCGCGGGCATGACGCGTCGTGTTTTGGCGATTTCGTGGAAGTGACGTTTTGCTTCCCCGTTGTTCCCCCGCGCGCGAGGCGCGAGACGTCGAGACGTCGAGACGTCTCGACGAGCGATGCGCGCGGGCGCGAGCGGCGACGCGCGTGCGATGCGATGGATTACAACAGTGATGTACACGTACGGCGATGTACAGTCGATGCGCGGTATTGATGCGCGATACAGGTTCGAATCAGTCGGCGGTCGGCCCTTCCCAAAAGCCGTCGACCATCCACTCGCTCGCGTCGTCGGCGAAGAAATCATCCCGCTCGCGATCCGCCGCCTCGCGCTCGTCCCACATTCGCTCGTAATCTTCCAAGCGGGTGTCGTCCTCGGACGCGCTGTCGAGGAGCATGTTTTGAATGCTGATGGGCAAGCTCTCGACGTAGTCGTACGAGTGGATGCGATATATAAGTTCTGGGAATTCGTCGACGACGGCGCGCGCGTCGCAATTCGGTTCCAAACTCGCCAGTTTTGCCACCGCGCGCTCAATGTGGGCGTGAATGTCATCCACCAGTAATAATTGCGGATGACGCTCGATCAATCCGGTGACATCGCGACACATATCGCTCGAGCACAAAACGTCTTGCAACTCGAGCACGCGTTTACTCGCGGCGACGAATTCAATTTTCAAAACCCCTGGGTCGCGTTCGAACACCGCGCACACGTCGATGTCCGGCAGAAGTCTTCGCAGGCGATCGCCCGCGATCGCGATCTGCGCTGGATCGCGCATTTCACGGTGCGTTTCGCCGACGTCGACGAGCGCGCGCACGACGCGATCTCTCGCGCCCGCGTACTCGCGCCAAAACGTCACCAGTTCCACCGCCCACGGTTCGGTGTAGCCGAGGTTGTCCACGTCGACCGCCGCATCGAGCGCGTTTTGAGCCTTGGCTTCGTCGCGGCGACGCGCGGACGCGCGGCACGCGCTGGGACGACGGACCGAGCGCGCCGAGTGCCTCGGCTGCGCGTTCAAAAGCGCGCCGGAAGACGCGCGCGCGCGGCGCGCTGAGTGAATCGAAGCGGGCGCGGGGGTGCGGACGCGCGCGCGCGCGCCAGCGGCGATGACGCGAGGCATGGCGCCGACGCTCGCGCGGTCACCGCGCGCGGCGGTGTGACGAGGCGCGTCGCGGCGCGCGCGGGACGCGGCGGTTCGCGGCGGTTGGCGGTCGTTCGTATTATTCTATTCTCAATCTCGAACGGTGGGCGTTCGCGCGCTATGGTTCGACGTCGATGTAATCGCGGGTCGTCGACGCCGTTCACTTGTGTTTGAGTTTGGAGACGAAATCGTCGACGCTGAATTCTTCGGCGTATTGCGCCTCGTCCCACATTTCTTCGAGTCCGTTGACGATGTTGGAGAGACCGCCAGAAGCGGCGCCCGCGGCGGCGGCGGCCGCGCCCTTGGCGACGGGTGCACCGTCTTTGCCGAGTTTGACACCCTTCTCCGCGGTGAAGAGCTCGAGCATTTGACCGGTGTCCATGGCGCTCATGGACGCGTTGTCGGCGTTCACCACGGCGTTGGCGACGTCGAGCTTGAAGCGCTGCAGAGACATGATTTTCTCTTCGAGCGTGCCGCGAGTGAGGATGCGGTAGACGTTCACGGTCTTGCGTTGACCGAGTCGGTGTGCGCGATCCATGGCTTGCAAATCCTTCTGCGGGTTCCAGTCGTGCTCGAGGAAGACGACGGTGTCGGCGGATGTCAAGTTTAATCCCAAACCGCCGACGTGCGTCGTGAGCAAGAGCACGTCGATTGACGGGTCTGCGTTAAACTTGCGCACAACATCGAATCGCTGCGATGGTGGAATACTCCCATCGAGTCGTAACCAGCTTACGTCGCGCATTTGCGTCGTGAAAAGTTCGTTTTCTACCAAGTCGAGCAAGCTCTTGAGCTGGGAAAACACCAAGACGCGATGACCGGCGCCCGACGCCGGATTCGGCTTCCCCTCGTCCCCGTTGGACTTTTCTTCTTCTAAGTCTACTCCAATGCCACAATCAATCAATATTTGCTTCAACGCATCGAATTTCGGCGAGCGCATCTCAGGATTGAACTTTTTGCTCGCGCCGTCAGACACGACGAGTTTCGGATGCGAGCACAGCTTGCGCAAGTATTGCAGCGTCGTGAAGACGTGTTGCGCCGCGCCTTCGGCGCCTCCACCGCCTTCAATCGCGCTCACGGCTTGATCCTTTGCTTCGCTTGATTCGAACGCATCGTACATCTTGCGCTGCGCGTCCGTGAGTTCGACGTAGACGTCTTGAATAATCTTGGGCGGCAAATCCTTGAGCACTTCGTCCTTTGTGCGGCGCATGACGAAGGGCATGACTTGCTTGTGCAGTGCACCCGTGGCGAGCGCGCCTTGCTCGCTCAGTCCACCGCCTTTCTTCGCAGCCGCCGATCTCGCCGCGGCGATGCCGTAAGTCTTCTTGAACTCGCGCTCGGTGCCTAAAAATCCAGGCATGAGAAAGTCGAACAAACTCCAAAGTTCCACGACGTCGTTTTGAATCGGCGTGCCGGAGAGCAACAATCGGTGCTCCGCGCGCACGCTCTTCACCGCTTGCGTCACGCGACTTTTTGGGTTGCGGATGGCGTGACCTTCGTCCAAGACGCAGTAACACCAGTCGAATTTGTCCAACGAATCGAAATCGGCGCGAACAGATTCATACGACATGATGACGACGTCGTACTTGCCAAAGTCCTTCTGTAACGCGCGACGGTCGGGTGGACTGCCGTGGTACTCAAGCGGGCGCAACACATCCGGTTCGACGTAAAGCCCGATCTCGTACGCCCAGTGACTGACGAGGGTGCTCGGGCAGATCACCAAGTGCGGGAGTGTTTTCAATCCAGCTTCCTTGCGCTCCACCGTCGTCGCGGCGAGAATGCACGTCGATTGAAGCGTCTTTCCAAGACCCATGTCGTCCGCGAGCGCACCGTGCAACTTGAAGCGACGCAAGAACGCGAGCCAATTCACACCATCTTGCTGATACGGGCGCAGCGTGCGCGCACACTTGAACGGGAGTTTGAAGTCTTCAATCTTGCTGTTGTCCAAGAGCGCCTCGAGGAATTCGCCATCCTTCTTTGAGCGTTCTTTTTGCTTGGTCGTCAGATCGTTCGGCGGTTCTTTACCGACAGCGAGCGGAAGCAACGGTACCAGCTTTGCGAACGCACGGGTGGCGTTTCCACGAATTTTCAGATCCGGATCACTCATTCGACCCATCAGAGGAACGAGAAGTAAGACGCAATACGGCGCGAGCACGGCGCCGAGTGTGTCGACAAGTTCGCTCGCGAGGCCGACGGCACCAGCACGCTTCGCCGTCTGCGAGGCCGCCTCTCCTTCTTCTAACTTCGGCACGATGAAGTCTAACAACGACGAAATGATTCGCTCGGGATGCTTCGAAGCGATGCTCGCTATGGTCTTTGCCGCAGTTTTCCGCACCGCGACGTCGGTGTACAACGCTGCGGCGAACGCCGTCTTGGTCGTTTCGATAACTTTCTCCTCCAAAGCTTCGTGCACCACGGGGCCTAAAATCTTGAACAACTGCAACGCATCGACGAGTGACTGCAGCGTTGCGGTGGGAGCATTTTCAGGCGGGGCTTGCGTGATCGGCTTCATCATGAGCGCGTCCAACGCGCCAAGTTGGTTGAAAACGTCCGCTCCGAAGAGCGAAGCCGCCGAACGAATCACCGCCTCGCCACCGCGTCTCGCGATTGTCGCGTCACTGATAACTTCTTCATCGACGATGCCCGCGACGGACTTCTTCTTCTTCCCATCATCTTCCTCTTCTTCTACTTCTTCCGTCAATCCAGCTTTGGGCGTCTCGGCTTCGTCGCCGCAAATCATCGACGTGATGTTCTTGAGAAGCTTATCGTTAGGCGACGGCGAGCGCGAAGTGCACAGCTTCATCATAGCCGCCACCGAAGCCGCGGCATGTGCTTGCAAATCTGCATCGCGTTCGCGACGCACAGACGACATCAACGGTTGAATGAATGGATTCAGTTTCGGAGGCAACGCGCCGAAACCGACAGCGGCACCCGCGGCGGCGGCGAGCACGGCGCCGTGAAGCTTCGCTTCGGTATCTCGTAAACGTTGCGCGGATGCATGAAGAGAACCTCGCGCCGTTTCCACGGCAGCTATCTCGGACTGCGATGGAAAGAGTCGATCGTGGTTGGTCAGTCTCGTACGAGTTCGGTGGCGCAATGGGGGATGTTCGAGGACTTATACTTCTCTTCGGGCAATGCTAGCTCTGAGGAAACCTGTGAGCCTCGTTTTTATGTAGGAGCTGGACACGACGCAAGCGTTCGTCCGATGCCCGTGATACTAAACCCATGTGGTGAAACCGCATGAAATACCACGCGCAGAGTGCGCGCGGCGCCGATCGTACGTGTAGACGTCGCCGCCGCCGCGCGCGAACTCCGAAGCGAGAAAAAATCGAACACGTGAAACGTACCTGTGGCACAGCCGCCGAGAGCGTCGCAGCCGAATCCGCACCAAAACCATCTGCCTCGGGACTAGGAACTTCACCCGTGACGACGACGCCATTCGTCGCCGCCACACGCAAAAATGCCATCGATTCGCTTTTCACGTACTTGACCATTTGCGCCACCTCGCCGTACGGTGTCGGCGACGGTGCGCTGGGATATGCCGGATTCGTATTTGCTAAAATTGCCCCCAGTTGCGCACCAGGCGCTTGCAACGTCGGACGTTGCGGACCAGGCGGAACCACTCGAAGCCAAGAGGTGAGCAAGTGCGCGCCGGCGAGACGCGCGGTGGCGAGCTCGCCCGTGAGCATGCCCACGATGTGCTGCTCCATACGAGCGACCGAACTCGAGCGTTCGTGCGCGCCGAACGCCGCGGCTAGACGCGCGAGGCACTCGAGTCCACGCATACGACCAGCGGTGGTGGCCGGCCAATCTTTCGCGACGGCGCGAATCTCACCCTTAACGCTCGGCGGCGTGGAGACGAAAATTAATTTGCCCTCGCCGCGAGCGTTCGCCACCGTTGTCGCGAGTTCGCACCACTTCGCGCCGTGTACCGTGAACGTAGCCTCGATGATGGCGATCGGGACCGCGCGCAAAAGCGCCACCCACGCCTCGCTCGCCGCATCGGCGCTCGCCGCGTCGACGTCGAGCAGCGCGCCTTGAAATGCGTGACGCATCGCCGGCGCGCACGCCTCTTGCACCCACAACTGCGTCGACGCGTTCGGCTCGACGGCTAACAGTCGAGCAAGCGTCTGCCACACGGCCAGTCGTACGGCTGGGATCGGGTGCGCGGCGAACGGCCAAAGACGTGGGACGACTTCAGCGAGCGCGGCGGTGGACTTTGCGCGCGTCGATTCCAACGCGTACAGTTCGGCGATGAGCTTCATCACCGGTACCGCACTCGGTGACAAGTCGTCGAGCTCGTTGAGGAGCCCCCACAACGACGAAAGTAATTCGTTGAATTGCGGATGACTCGGCAAGTGCTCGACGGCAGGTAATAAGGATTCCGCCGCGGCGCCTCGCACGTCGTCGTCGGCGTCCACGAGCGCCTTGGTCGCCGCGGGTAGCGCTGCGGGCAAAAGCTCGACTGCCAACTCTGACTTTGCGGCGAGAATATACTTCAACCCGAGCAACGCGGAGTGCCGCACTTCCCACTCGGGGCGCGACAGTAGTGTGAGCGTGCACGACACCACGGCGTCGACGGCTTGCGGCGACAACGGCAAAAGCGCCGCGCCGAGCGCCTGCGCGGACGTCTCACGGACGGGCGCCACCGCGCCGTCGCCCGCGAAATCACCGAAACGGTCAAGCGCTAGTATGCACAGTAAGCGCACGCACATGTCCTCGAGCCAAGCGGCGTTGGACTCGCGAGCGATCTCCACCGTTCCCGGTTCTGGTTTCACTCCGGGCGGCGGCGCCCAAATAGCCGCGCTCGCCGCCTGATGACGTAGCACCTCACGCAACGCCGCGGCGGCGCCGTGACGCTCTTCCCACCCCTCCGAAAACATCATGTACGCCAACGTCTCGCAGGTGCGCGCGAGCGGCCATCCGCCCGCGGCGACTTCCGCCTGTTCCTCGTCGTCCTCCTCCGCTTCCGCCTTCTCCTGTTCCAAACGCGCCGCTTCCTCGTCCTGCTTCGACCGCTTCGCGTCCAGCGGATTCGCGCCTTCGCGCAACATCCGTTTCGCCTTACGCTTCAACTTGTTCAGCTCTCGCGCGCTCAAATGACTGTAATCGACGTCGCCGGTCAACCCGTCCACCGCCTCCGCCGCGCTATCGCCAACCGCAACCTTCTCCTGCACGGTCACCTTCCCATCGTCCAGCAAATCCTCATCCTTCACCAAATCACTCATCTTCATGTTCTCGTCCATCATCGCTCCCGCCTCGGGGCCGAGCTCCATGCCTAACCTTCGCTTCAACGACGCCTTGGCTTGCGCCAACCGTTCCGCCTTCGTCCCCGGTCCGTTTTCCAGCCGCCACCCGATCCCGCTCGAACTCAACAGTATCCCCGCCTTTTCCAGCACGCGCTCGACGTCGAACTTCGCGAACGTGAGATCGAGCGCGTCCGAGCCCGCGTTCGCGTCCCGTCCCGTCTTCGCCTCGCTCGCGTCCCGTCCCGCGTCTCGTTCCGCCCCATCGCTCTCCATCGCGATCAGCGCGTCCACGCTCGGGTGTCGCAACCGCGACGCGATTTCGCTCATCGTCGCGCTCGCCGCGACGCGGGTCTCCCATTTTTTGCTCCGCAGGTGCGCGCGAACGCGACGGAGGAGATTGGGCAACTGCGTCGAGTGCGACGCGGCGAGTTCGCCAATCTGACGCGCGGCCTCGCGCCTCGCGGCGGCGGTGGAGCCGGTGTCGAGGAGTTTGATCAGGCGGTCCAGGCGCGAGCCGCCGGATTCCGCCATGGCGCGCGGTGACGGCGGCGCGATCTGACGCGAGAATGCGTCGACGCCGCGAGGAGGCGTCGACTTCGGCGCGACGCGTAGCGAATCGAATGCGTCGGGTTCGTTACAGTTCGAGTCGAAGATTTGAGATTGAAGCGCTAATCCACGTCGTTCGCCGCGCCGCCGGGCGCGGCGCCGGCGCCCGGGAAGCCGCCCGGGAAGCCGCCCGGGAAGCCGCCGGGCGCGCCGCCCGGCATCGCGCCGCCCATCGAAGCCATCAATTTTTGCAACACCGGTCCGACTTCGGGGTCGCTCATGTACTGCATCGCCGCCATCGGGTTCTTCATCATCGTTTGAAGCGCTTGCATGACCTTGGGGTTCTGCATCGCGGCGACGAGATCGGGGTCGCTCATCAGCTTTTGCGCCATCTCGGGCGAAACGCCGGGCGGCAAGTCGCCGGCGCCGCCCGGGAATCCGGCGCCCGGTTGGCCGAACCCAGGCCCGCCGGCGTCTTTCGCCGCGGCTTCTTTGCGCGCCGCCTCCGCGGCGGCTCGGCGTTTTTCGAGCTCTTCTCTTTCCTTGGCCTCCTTCGCGGCGCGCGCCTTGCCCTCGCGCACGTGAAGCTCGTGCACGACGCTCAAGACTTTTTTATGCATCTCCCCGTACGTCTCGTCGAAGTCCTGAGACAATCCCGCGCTCAGATCCGCGTTGGCCTCGTTCCAGTGTCCCAAGTACCTGTGCGCCGCGCCTCGAACCTTCAACGCCTTGGCCGAATCCGGATTCAACTTCAACGCCGCCGTCCCGTCTCGAATCGCCGACAGCGGCTTTCGCAACTTGATGAAACATTCCGCCCGTTTCGCGTACGTCAGCGCCGACGGCGCGATCATCAGCGCCTCCGTGTACCTCTCGATCGCCTCCTCCCACGCCTCGCGCGCGAACGCCTCGCTCGCCAGTCGCTTCGCCTCGCTCGCCTTCGCCTCCTCCGCCTCCCCAAGCGTCTCCGGCGCCGTCTCCGCCCCCATCGCGATCGCGCTCAGATCATCGCTCTCGGCCGCCATCGCCTCGTCGTCCTCGATCTCGATCGCGTCCGTCCCCGTCGTCGTCGTCGTCGTCGTCCGCGGCGCCGGAATCGTCGCCCGCAAATCCTCCTCGAGCCATCGTCGGAAGAATTCGAGCGCCGGCGCGTCCAGGATCGCGCTGTCTTCCTTCGCCGCGCGCACGAGGTGTCGCAGCGCCTCCAGCGTCGCCGTCGTCGGCGCGCGTTCGCTCGTCATCGCGCCCGGTCGTCGCGTCGTCGAGTGCCGCCGATGAATCTTCGCGAACGACGATTCGATCG
>Ga0228649_1000066_pt1 | contig 41496 bp, 33 predicted proteins | sample 61DmetaG_FD_190074 | JGI IMG/M metagenome (GOLD analysis project Ga0228649, IMG submission 190074) | Seawater microbial communities from Monterey Bay, California, United States - 61D | ecosystem: Environmental > Aquatic > Marine > Coastal | place: USA: California | collected 2016-10-31 | reverse complement strand
GGTCGGCTTAGTCACGCTTCATCCCATCCATCGCGTCCCGTTCCAGTACCGTTTCCCGTCCCTGATCGCGCGCACATCGACGTATTCAAACCCCGGTTTCCCGCGACGCGTCGCCGATCGCGCGACGCGCGCGATCGGCGCGCGATCCGCCGTCGCGCGTCCGTCGCCGCGCGTTCGCGATCCGCGGCGAACCCTCGCGCGCGGCGGAGCGCGACGCGCGCGTTCGAGCGCCCGTCGTTCGCGCGCGACTCGAGCGCGAATCGCGACTCGAGCCGCGCGCGCGACGGTGACGCGAACGACGACGGACGCGATGCTCGCGCGCGCGACGCTCGCGACGCGCGCGACGCGCGCGACGACGACGACGACGACGACGCGGCGAGCGCGACGCGGCGCGCGAGCGGAATCGACTGCGGCGACGCGGGCGACGACGAGGACGCGCGCGAAGGTCGAGGGGCGGGACGCTGACGACGACACGCGCGCGATGGTGCGGACGCGCGGGACGACGCGCGGGACGACGCGCGCGCGCGGGACGCGAGGGACGGCGACGCGCGCGGTGCTGGGAAGCGGCGACGCGGACGAGGACGACGCGGCGGCGACGCGAGCGACGAATCAAGGACGGTTGTTGCTGGTGCTGGTGGCGATGGCGTACGGATCGCTGAGCGTGTCGTTGAAATTGGTGTTCGAATCCGCGGGCGCGCCCACGGCGGGCGTGCTCGGCGGCGTGCGAGGTTTGATGACGATTTTGTGCTTCGCGCCGATGTTGATGGCGAAGGATTCGAAGGGGGGGGAAGGTTTCGAAACCGGCGCTGGATTTTGGCGAAGCGCGGCGGAGTTGGCGTTTTGGAATCTCGGGAATCAGGGATTGTGTAACGTCGCGCTGTTGTTCACCGACGCCACGCGCGTGAGCTTCTTCACGCAAGCCTCCATCGCGTTCACGCCCTTCATCGCGAGCTTGGGGGGCGATAAGGTGAAGTCCATGACGTGGCTTGGGTGCGCGTTGGCGTTCTGCGGCGTCGCCGTGCTCGGCATGGATGGTGGCGCGGCGGCTGAACTCGGTGGGAATTTCAATCTCGGCGATTTACTCTCGCTCGCGGGCGCGGCTTCGTATTCCATGTACGTCTATCGCATCGGGCAATTCGCCAAGCAGGGGTTTTCCGGACAAGGATTGCAGGTGTGGAAATGCGTTTTTCTGGCGGCGATGTACGGCGGTTGGATGCTGTATGATGTGTTCGCCTTCACTTCTGGCGTGCCTGGAGCCGCCGTCCCGTGGGCTGGTTGGCAAAATTTGAAGATTTGGGTCCTGCTCGCCTTCACCGCCATCGTTCCCGGTTGCCTCGCCGATTTGGGGCAAGCCAAAGGGCAAGAAACCGTCTCGGCTTCTGAGAGCTCGGTCTTACTCGCGGGCGAACCATTGTTCGCCGCCGTGTTCGGTGCTGTCACTTTAGGAGAATTCCTCGGCCCTATGGGTTACGTGGGAGGAGCGCTCATCGTCTTCGGTGGGCTGGTCGCCGGCGACGTGTTCGCGTCGAAGAAATCTTTGACCAAGTGAAGTCACCTTCATTCGTGAGAACCATTTTTGTACGCATCATACGATTGCATATTATTTCTAGTTCTAGGTGACAATAGATTGATAGATCAGTTTTCTAATCGATACAACGTATGTCTAATACCGCCTCATTACCTAGTATCGTCGGACGCTCGACGACGCCCCGTTCATTTGGTTTTAATTGGCCGTGCTTGTTCGAGCCGAACCCCCACACGCGATTGGTTTCATCGACTCCTACGACATGTTTCGTACCGGCGCTCACCGACACCAACTTGGGGAGGCCTTCGAGCTTCTGAGGCACGTACACTTTCGACCCGACATGCCCGCACGCATAGTCGTCGTTCGAGCCCCACGTGAAAAGCTCGCCTTCGTCCGTGAGGCACGCAGAGTGCGCCCCACCCGCCGCGCACGAAACAATCCGATCCGAAACGTCGATTATCGCCATCGCTGGCCAATTCCTAGGGCCATCTCGCCCGAGCTGTTTCATCGAGTTGTCGCCCCACGAGTACAAGGCGCCGTCGGTCGTCACCGCCAACGTGTGCTTGGCGCCCATGTCAAAATCAACCACGCCGTCGATCGTCGCGACGAGCACTGGAGTGTCTCGCACGCATAAGTTATCACCAAGTCCTAAGTTTCCATTTCGATTGTCTCCAAAGCAATAAAGTCTACCGTCGATGGTTTGGCAGCCCGAGGAATACCGGCAAGCCCGTATTTTAGCGATACGTTTATCCTCGAGCGCGACAATCTGTCTCGGTGCGCTCGGTGTGTCGAACAATAAAAAGCTCTGGTGCGGTGGCGGCGAACCGCCGCCGTACGTGCGCGATTTTCGTCTACCACCGCCAGCCGTCGGGGACCCGCCCAGAGAGATGCGAGACATCGCTTCGCCCATGCGAAACCTCCCGTGGCCGCATTGCCCAGCGGCGTCGCCGCCCCACGACCACACTTTCCCATCATCCGTGAGCGCTAAAGCGTGCACTCGTCCCAGCGCAAGCTGAACCACACGTGCGTTTGGACCACCAAAATCACGAGGCGACGGCGGCGTCAGGAGCCCCCGCAGCTCGTCGCGCACCGCGGACGAGTGCCCAAACATCCCCGGTGGCGAGCCCCTCCGCCCGAAACGCGCCTCGTCGTTGGCGCACTCTGTCGCCGTGACTAAAACCTCACCGTTATGATTCACTCGAATCACGCACGCGTGTCCAGCCACCGCAATCATCGCGCGACCTAACGCGTCGTCGTCCGCCTCGGTCCCGCAGCCTCGCGTTCGCGTTCGCCCATCCCTCGTCGTCGTCGTCGTCGCGTTTTCGTTCGCCACCGCCACGACGTTTGGAACATTTTTATCGTCCCCCCACATCCGCTCTCGCGCCTCGACGAACTTCAGAACATCGATCCACGTCTCTCCGCGTCTCGGCGTCTCCTCCGCGCCGCGTCTCCGAGCGCGCCGCTCCGCCGCGCGCGCCGCGTCTTCCCCGAACCCCATCCGCGCCAGCGTCGCCAGCGCGTCCGCCGCGCAAAACGACAGCGCGTGTATCCGCACGTCTCTCGGCAGCGCGTCGAGCGCGCCGAGCTCGGGCGCGTCGTCGCCGTCGCGTCGTTCGTTATCCCGGCCCCGTCGTCCACCCCTCGACGTCGTCGCGGCGTCCCCATCGCGCGCGCGCGCGTCGTCTCGACGCAGACTCGCGCGAAGCATAGACCGTCGCGTCGACGCGCGCGCGCGTCGCGTTCCGCCGTCGCGCGCCGCGTCGACGGCGCGCGCGCGCCGAACGAACGGACGCCGCGCGAGGCGAAAATCAGCCGCGATCACGCGTAACGAAGCGTCGAAACGGCCCACGCGAAACCGCGGCGCGCGGAACGATAAAAAGTGACGCACGGCGCGTTCGGGGCGCGGCGAGTCACGGTTCATGACTCGTCATGTGTGTAGGTACTCTCTAAAGGGGCGATATATAAATTTTTCCGGCGAGATCTCGCGTCGACGTAACTTTTTATCGATCACGAGATACGCATTGAAGTATCATCCGAGACTATGTATATAAAGTAAATCGTACAACATTCGGTGATGCTCGAGCAAACAGTCCGCGAGTGGTTTGAAACTCGCGGTCGGACGGACATCGCGATGCACACGCGCGCGCGACGCTGACGTCTGCGTAAACAGTGTGTTCGGACATGCGGTGAGTGGTGTAAAATACGTACATATCCACGGTTCATGACTCGTCATGTGTGTAGGTACTCTCTAAAGGGGCGATATATACATTTTTCCGCGTCTCGGCACCTCGCGCGGCGCGGTCTCGGCACACGACGACGCTCGACGACGACGCGAACGCGAACGCGAACGCGCGAACGAGCGAACGAACGAGCGAACGAACAGCGAACGAACGACGAACGACATGGCGCTCTCGACGACGGTGCGACGCGAGCGCGAACGCGCGAACGAACGCGACGCGAACGCGAAGATGCGCGAAGATGCGCTTTCGGTGCCCAGAAGGACTGACGGCGGACGCGCGACGACGCAGATGGCGCGAGACGCCGATAGCTTTTTTCGTGACGTCTTCAGAGACGCCGACGACGTGCGTACGCGGTCGCGCGCGTGGGGGGGGCGAGGGCGAAGAACGCGCGAGGGTTCTTCGGTTCGACGTCTCGTCTCGACTCGTCTCGTCTCGTCTCGTCTCGTCTCGCGCGCGCGCGAGAAGCGATGCGCGATATTTCCTTTCACGGAAAAAACTTGATCAGAAAGGACATCAAAATGACTTGATGACTTTGTTGATTTCTTCAGGCACAAGGGTAGAGATGGACTGACTGAATGCACGCATCGCTGCGCAGTGGTTTTCGAATTTTCATCTCGCGCCCGGAATGGGTAACCCGTGGATGCCGTTGGCGCAGCGCACGCCCGGGGCGAGCGGTGCGTTGGCTCCGCTTGCGGGCGGCTTGCGCGTCATTCCTGTCGACGTTTTAGAGGATGAGAAGTCTTACGTCTTGCGTGCGGATCTTCCCGGGATGAAGAAAGAAGACGTCAACGTCGAAGTTGATGGACAGATCGTTCGAATCAGCGCGACGAAGAAGGACACGAAGAAGTGGGAGGACGAAGGATACAAGTACCATCGCGCCGAACGCCGAGACACGATGGAGTACTCGCAACGCGCGTTGAGAATGCCGCAAAATACTGATTTCAGCAAACTCGATGCGGCGTTCGACGATGGCACTTTGACCGTGACGTTCGGTAAGCAAGCGACCTCGACGCCGACGGCGAAGCAAATCTCAATCAAGTGACCTGCTTCGCGTTTGTGAGGGATCGAAATCAAGACCATGAGCCTCGATACGTCGTTAGCATCTTTTGTTTTTGATTTTTGATTGTGATACACAAACGATCAGCACTTTTACAAATCTCCTAGAGAATTTCCTCTTCCTAATAACGTAACGGTGGCATCTTTTGTTTTTGATTTTGATACACAAACGATCAATATTTTTACAAATCTCCTAAAGAATTTCTTCTATCTCTTCCTAATAATGTAACGCTCACTCTCCATCTAGCTACCCAATAGCGGAGCCGTATCCATCGGTCCCCGCTTTGCACCAAACCACGAACGCGGCAAGCAGGGACAAATCGTGTCGCGAGAATATCCCTGACCTGGAACGCGGAGCGGAGCTTGCTCGTAGAATATACCGCACGTCATGATTGCTAAAATCGCGTACGTTCCTTCGATGGTCGTGTGCTTATCCCAAATCATCCAATTGACGAGTTCGGAGATGAACTTGTTGCACGTCGCCACGACGGAGACTGAAGTCGCGGAGAGCGTCTCGCGGATCCACATCGTCGAAAAACTCATTCCCAGTCCCATGAAACACGTCGCAGTTAAAACACCAAGTGCCTTCGACGTTAATGTTGTGTCCATGAGCGCCGTGCTCTCGCCAGAGAGCGCAAACAGCACCACGGCGAGCGGGATGCTCAGCACGTTGATGTTGAACGACCTCGACCAGTTGTTGAGCGGAATCTTATCAATCGTATGCTTGGCGATCAAGCCTTCCGACACCGCGGCGACGATGAAGAGTGCGCAGAACGCGTACGCGGTCGCCGTGGAGAAGATGTCTAGATTCACGTAAAATACCGCCCCGACGACGATGCCCACCAGCGCGAGCGCCGACTTGGGTGTCGGCAGCGCTCGACCTAGGAACAGATATTCATTCAACGAAAACACCACCGGCGTCAGCGACTTGACCGCGATGAATGTTTCTAACGGTGCGCGCTGCATCACCTCCATGCCAGCCAGTAACAGCGCGAAAAAGCTCAACGTGAGGGGCAGGAACGCCAACGCAATCTCCTTTGTGAGCGGCTCCACGGTGACTAATTTCAAACCGTGCGCCGCGAGCAAAAGCAACGTCGTCGCCGCGAACTGGCAAAACAAGATGAAGTTCGGTGCCGGTATCATCGTCACCGCTACCTTGTTTAAAACGCTCAGCGAGCTACCGATGGCGCAGTATAAAACGATAATCCCGAGCACGCGCGCGTTGGCCCACAAGTACGTCGTCGTTTGCGCACCGTCGCGTCGCTCACCATTCGCGCTCGGCGACGTGGGCTCTAAATCAGAGTCATCGCTCTTGTCTTGCCGAATCGGCGCGTATTTCGCCATCTTCCGCGCGCGTGGCGTCGACAAGTGCCGTCAAGCCAGAGCAGAGGCAGGGTGTTGAGACCGGGACGACGACGAGACGATGACGCTTTGCGCGACTCGTCTCACGCGCGCGACGGACGATGCGACGCCGCGATGGCGAAGAAATTTTTATACGATTACTCGAGCTTACAACCTCGACTGAATCTACCGACTCCCACCACACTAAGAAAGAGCGCGAAGACCCGTGCTAATACGTGCGTCTTCGCGCGCGAGACTTTTGAATCCCGGACGCACGACGCGCCTAGTAGTTCGTCGTCACGTGCTTCTTCTTGTCACCGCCGATTTCGAACATCTTGCAACGCTTGATCGGGTGCATGTGGACTTGTTTGCACGTACCGCACTGCAAGCGCAAGACAATCTTCTTCGTCGTCTTCGCCTTCTTGTGGAACACCGGCTTGGTTTGGCCACCGTACCCCGCTTGTTTGGAATCGTAACGACGCTTCCCTGTGTTCGGTGTGCGAATCGCGCATCGAGTCGTCAGTCACGCGTGTCGACGAGAAGAATACGTTTCACGCGCGCGTCGTCGCGCGCGTCGCATCCGCGCCATCGCTCGAGCGCGCGCGCGATCGCGCGCGTCGACCGTCATCCATCGTAGGGTTTTCGCGCGCCACGCACCTTGCGCGTACAGGCTCGCCTTGCCCGTCTTGTACTGCGTCACCTTGTGCGCGGAGTGCTTCTTGCACCCCTTGCAGAACGTCTTCTTAGATTTCGGCACCTGTTCGCGTTCGCGCGCATCGGATCCGTCGTCGTCGTCAGTCATCACCGTCTCGAGCGCGATCGCTCGCGAGCCCTAACGCGCGCGCGTCCCGCGCCGTCCCATCGCGCGCGCGCGCGTCGCGTCGCGCGTCGAGCCGCCGCGTCGAACGCGTCGAGTGCGTCGCCATCGTCTCGACGTACGTTCACCATTTTCTCAACCCCACGCGCGCGTCAAAGAGGCGTCACGCGGCGTCGCGCGCGCGCCATTTGTCGCGCCCGGGATGGACATTTGCTGAACCCTAGCTCGAGTCCAATTTCCAACGACGCCGCGCGCGTCACACGACGACGCGACGCGGCGGTGCGTCCGATCGTCCCGAGCGACGCGCGACGCGAGCGAAGAGCCGACGACGACGACGACGACGACGACGCGCGCGCGCGTCGACGCGCGTTCGAACGCGCGATAACGCGCACGAAGCATGGAGAAGCACCACAAACTGCGACGACCGCAAGGGTCGTCCATACACGGGTGTAACATATGCGGGATCGAGGGACATCAGGCGGCGTTTTGCATGAATGGGAACGTGGATTGGGCCAATCGATGGCCGCGCGAGTGCTTCGTCATAGAGCCGCCGCAGAGCGCACCAAAGGCGAGGAAGGAGCCAGACTTTAGGAAGATGGCGCGCGAGGCCAAGGCGTACGCCAAGAAAAAGATGCGCAAGGAGGAACGAGAGAAGCGACGGGCGGCGGGGGAGGAGGTGTCTGAGAGCGAAGAAGAACCAGCAAAGACGGAAACCGCGACGGGTGGTGCGAAGGGGGCGATGGTGGAGGGATGGGTGATGTATTACGACAAGCTCGGACGGCCATATTACCACAACAAGCTGACGAACAAGACGCAATGGACGGCGCCTACGGCGTAGAGAACGCGATGTGGGAGAGGTTCGAGATGTGTATCGATAGTTAGATAGTCAAAGCGGAAGATCGAGTGTAAAACGTTGAAAGCAACACGATTAAGGCTACAAATTTCCCGCCTCTTACACAAAGCTATTCGCGACGTCGCCGCGCAATTCTAAAGCATTCTCTTCAACAAATCGTGATGATCGGCGTCAAAGTATTCACCTAGCTCCTCTTTCGTCACCCACGCGTGCTCGACGTAACCATCTTGCAATTCTAACTCACCCTCGATGTATGAACCGCGGTAATAAAATGTCGTGCCGTCGGCGGTTTCGTAGTGACCCTGCGGCGCATTCCCGACCACCCAACACTCTAAAGAATCTCCCGCGAAAGCTTTCAGCGATCGCTCAGCCGTTTGGCGCATCGTCTCTCCGTCATCGTGTTTAGACTTTGGGAAGCCCCACTTGCCGTCTTTTTCCTTGACGACGAGGAAGAGGAACTCGGGAAGTTTGCGATGCAGCGTACTTCTGTCGCCCGTGCGATCCGCCTCCGTCTCTCTCGGTGCCGGCTCAAAATCCGGCAAGTTGTCTAATAAACCTTTCGCTTCGACTATTTGATCGGGGAGTTTCACCCTAAACTTGTCGCGTCGCGCTTCGCTCCATTCCTTGTACTCGCGCTCCCACGCCGGGGCTTCGGGAATTACGACTGGGATGCGCTCGACGAGCATAGAGCCGTACAACGAGTTATTCGCCGCCGCGCTCGCCGCGACGTACGATCGTGCGCTTGACGCCGCGGTCGAGCGTCCATCGCGGCAGGCACCGAGCGCGGACGCCGCGCACGACGTCCCACGATTGGCGTTGGCATGACCACGACGCTGAGCTAAACTGTGACGAAACGCCTGCGCGCGAGCGCGTCGCGCGGCCTTCAGCGCCTGACGAAACATGTTTTTGACAGTGCGCGCAGGCTACCGAGCTAGTATCGAATCCGTCGCCGACACGTCTCGAGTTGAAGAGTGAGGAGGCACTGAAGACCTCTGCCGCCCTACTTTGAGCTTGTCAAAATCGAGGACGCGCTGCATCTAAATCTTCTATGATTGATTTCATGGCTACGTCTAATTGATCAATCTATGAATTTTCTTGCGTCGCTGTCTTCTCAAAGTCAGCGTACGCCTGAGGACGACGAGTTTTCTCGTCATCATAAAACGTCAACGCAGAATCAAACGCACCGAGCAGCGGCCTAAGGCGCTGAGAAGCGATATGTCGGTGGGCGGAAGGGAGCGAACTTTTCACTCCTTCGAGTTTATCGTACAAGATCTCGACGGATTTGCAGACCTTCGTCGCTTTCTCCCATCGCACAGACGTTATCATCGGCGTGGACATCCAGAACTGACGTAGCAGCTCCCCACCAGTCGCCGCGCTCCGTCTCAGTTGCTCGTTCACATTCTCAGGAAACGCAGCCACATCATCAGCGTTACTAAAACTTTGCTGTGACGCAAATTGAGCGCTCAAATCTTCAACTTTAGCGAGTGATTGCGTGACCTCTTTCAACACTTGCAGTGCGATGTCGGGATCCAATGCGCGTTTTTGCTTCTTTTCGGGATGCTGGAGCGTACTCAGAGCCGACGCCACGGCCTCTTTGAACGGTTCGATGACGACATGCGTCTTCGAAGGCTTACTCACCACGGGTTCTTCCGCGATAGATGAAAAGTATTGATGCGAATCACGAATTTTGAGCTCCTTTGGCGGCGCCGCGGGCTTCGGTGCGGCGAGGTCGTCAATCGAGTAATCGGGCTCTTCGAACCCTATTCTCGCGCTCTCTGCGCTCTTTTCATGATCTCTTGCGGCGATCGCCGCGGTGCGAGCATCGACGATGTTCACTTGCGGCTGACCTCGAAGCACAACGGCGGCGTGATGGTTGAGCTCCAAGAATACCTCGGGTAACGGACCAGCTTCTTTCGGTCGGCGATCATCTCGAGAGCCGTCTCGTAGCAAACCATATCCCTCTCCGAGCCCGTCATCGAGGTCCGCTTTTAAGTTCACACCGGGCTCGATCGCTTTGATTTGTGCCTTAACCGTGGTTGCATCTGGTGGTTTTCGCGCAAAGAGAGCCAAATCTGCAGCTTCCTCTTCTCCTTGCGGTGGTGCTCCCGCGCGCATCTGTTTGAAATACTCCGATCGTAAGAATCTCGTCCAAAACTCGCGTTCTGTCATCTTTTTTGGCACATTATTCAAAAATGCTTCGCGCACCGAAGGTCTTTCGGCGAAGATTCTGTGCATCTTTTCGTTCGTCAAGTTACACGTCACCGTGTCTGACATCCCATCGCGTGCGCCTTTGAGATCGCCATCTAGCGTATTTTCGATTCCATGTTTCTGTCCAGTCGCTTTTCTCGCCACTACGTCGCTGAATAAATTCCTACGTGCTTCCCAGAAGTCTTCATTGCTGATCACTCCGGCTTTCACCGTCTCCTCGTACAGCTGCGCAATCTCTACGTTCGTCTTCAGCAACTGGCTTCGCGCCTCCAGCTCCGCCGCGCTCGGCACGCCTTTCATCTCTTCCTCTAATTTTCTTATCTGCGCCTTTATCGCATCGCTTAACCCATCTCTGTCGCTCTCCGCATCGAACGTCAGCACAAGCGCCCGCTTGGCGTCGTTGTCCGGCACCAACCTCAGGCTCGCCGTGGCGCTACCCGGTTTATTCCTTTGGTGCGCGGTAACGCTTAGCAAAGTCACGGTCTTCGCACCGGTGAGATTCCCGGTATCCGCGGGCGTCCACGTCACCGTGCGCGTGCGCACGCACGCCTCACCGCGCGTCTTCGCCCCAGCCACCGTGGACGCGCACGCACAGCGGTGGAAGACGACGTCGTCCACGTCGGCGTCGATCATGACGTCAAAGATCGATCGCGCGAGCGTCGTCGGCGGCGATCGACGCGCGCGATCGAATCCACGCGATTCGCTCCGCCGCGTCGGCGAGGAATGGGGTCGACCGCCTTGCGTCGCAAACGAAAATCGAATCGCGCCTCGAACGCGCCGCGCCACTCGAGGCCGCGTCGCGTGCGATGTTCGCGCCGATGACGTCGCCCACAGCCAACAGGGCGATGACTTGGAGCGCCAACAGGCGAGCGCCCGGTCGAACGCGAGGTCGCCCGACGTGGTCGTCCAACGGATCGAGGACGCGCATGGAGGGCGGGTGGGTGAAGAATAAAGCCACGGTCGTCGCCCCGGTGCCGATTCAAGTGGCGTGGGAGCTGTGGCAAGATCGAACGAGGATCCCGAATTGGATGCCTTGGATCTCCTCGGTGTCGTATTTGCCCGACGACAAGACGAAGACGAAGTGGACGCTGTCGACGGATCAATTCGGCCAGCACTTTGAGTTTTCGTGGCTCGCGCAAGATTTAGAACCGGTCAAGTACGAGCGGATCTCGTGGGAGTCTTTGGAGGGATTAAAGAACAAGGGCTCGGTGAACTTTAGCAAGGAACCCGCCGGGACGAAGCTGGAGATGGAGATTAGCTACGAAGTCCCAGCCCCGCTCGTGCCGTTCGGCGCCGCGGTGTCGCCGCTCGTGGAGTCCATCCTGAGCGCCGACCTCAAGCGGTTCTCGACGTTCTCGGAGAAGGTGGCCAAGGCCATGTCCAAGTGATGGACGGCCCCAGTAAGTAGAGTATCGCCGCGAATGACTTTATTATTATTGTAAATCGAATGAATCATACACACAAGAGCTTGTCCGCGACCGCGACGCAAACGTTATCGAGCATCACAAAACGCTCACGAACGGGCGCGAAACGCGCCAGATTCGTATCCACGTACACGCAAATAAATTTCAGTAAAATCTGAGACATACACGACCGAATTCTACACGCGATCGAAAGCATACGCTCGAGATGATAGTGTTCGTTTACTTCAGGCCGTGGAATTAATTAATTAATTCAATCACTCGCGCACGTGCTTCGACGAATGCGATAAACGACCATAAGCGCACAGACCTGTTCAAAAACAATAGTGTGGCACATAGATTTACTCAAAGCTCGCCCGAACGCGAGAGAAGTACGTGTCCGCGATGTACTTTGGATGAAATAATTCGAGATATTACTTGCAATTATTGAAATATTTTGTTTTTCACAGCGCCACTCGATGTTTACAGTGTGACGAAAATCCAGAGAGTATTCACACATGTCGTCATGGTAAGTGCGCGCTTTAAAAACTAATCTCGATCGTTTACGTCGTCTACGCGTGAGTTTTTAATAATTAATTGTTGTCCAGAATTTTATTAATTAAATGTGCGCTCACGCGCACAGCCACTACGATCGACACGCGCTGCACGTGTTCGCCGTGTTCTACTTTCTCGGCACTTGAGCTCCAGTGCGTCTTCGGGTGCACGGGCGTCGTGTTGAGCGAAGAACACCACTCACGTCTTTCGAGCAATATTTATTTCTTCTTTCGATGTGCAATTAATTATAGGTCCATCGTCACTTCTTCGTTGACTACGCGCGTATGGACGCGAAAAGGCGCAGTTATTTATCCGACTTATATTAAAACCCAAGGCTGTGCGTGGGGCTTCCTTCGCTCGATCACGAGGACGCAAACAGTTTACGCTCGTTCTCATTAAATTATTCGTCAACAGCGAACGGGTGTGTGTCTACGTCGTCTAAGTCGATATCGAACGCAGATGCGTTCTGCCGTGCGCTACTACTATCTTTAGGGATCCCGAATACGTTACTTTTATCGTCTTGGCCGTAGTTCACGAAGAAGTTGGACAGGAGCGAATGAGGTTGCGAGCTGAACGTTTTCGCAACAGACCGAAGACGGGCGCATTCGCCGCGGAGTTCGCTTGTGGGCTTGGGAACTGGGAATCCGATGGCGCACTTCACCCCTTTTGCGTCCTCGGGACCACAAAACCAAGATTCCGCTTTTAGCGCGATGTTCATATCCGAATCAAAGCTTTTCGCCGCGGGAGAAGATGCTTCGCTGTCAAACGCACAAAACGACGTCAACGCACCATCGACGACGAGCACTCGCTCTCGGGCAGAGCCTAGAGATTTCAGAACCTGCGTGTCGGTCGCAAACGGACCGAGTGCGTATTTTGCTTCTGAATCTTTGTCTACTGTCGACACCTCCGCGACGCTGTTTCTTATGGCGTCTGACGTTCGCGCGTTGTCGAGAAACGACCACTCTCTAAAGTTTGCCCCACCCTTCTCCATCGCCGGCAGGTTCATGATGTGATCCTGCGGACATCCTACGAACGGTGGATGCAGGTAACCTATCGCGCACGAAGGTAACGCATGGCCCCAATACCTATCGCACATGCACGTGATGCGTGGCAAAATCACCGTACGATTCAACACTCGACCGAGCGCTAGAAGGTTTCTAATCGAGGCGCGATACCACGCGGCGGCGAGGAGATGATTATGCACGCCAGTCGCGTTCCAGACGCTCGGTAATTCATCGCTCATGGCGATAAAGTTGCCTTGTGTGTAATAATCGTCCTCTTCGACATCCCACAAACCGTGCTCGCGGAAACGTTGGCGTTTGCCGTGTACTTGCGAAAATTGAAAAGTTGCGTGCGCGCACAGCGGCTGTTCATCCAGTCTTGTTTCGCGCTCGTGTAATCGTTGAACGAAATACGTGTGTCCCGAAGCGAAGAGACGCATTGGCAACAGCGCAAACTGAACGCCTCCCTCGAGTCGTTTCACGCGCACGCGCCTTTTGATCTCGCGCGATTCCGATGTGGAGGATCGTTTGATGAGCAGTTTATTGAAAATCTCTTGGTCTCTCTCCGTGGTATCTTCCGTGGCTTTTTCCATCCCATCGACCCAATCAGCTATGAACTTTTTCGCCGGCTCCGTGGCGTTAAAGTAAAGAATCCCCGTGTTTGTCGGCGCTCCCCAACACTTTCCTTCGTCGTCGTCGCGAGCGTTGAGACAATCCGTGCTCGCGGCGACGTCGACGTCTGTCATCGCCTCGCGCATCCATTCCCTGGGATCTCTCAACCAAGCCACGTCAGCATCACTCACTAATACATCGTGTCCACGGTCGAGAAGATCGAGCAAGAGCTTCACCCGCAGCGTCGTCATTTCGCGCATCGCCTTGGCGGCTTCTGCCACGCTCGCCGCCTGTCGCGCGCCGGAAGCGTCGCCGAGCGCCGTGCCTCCGGTGGCCATGACCCCTCCTTTGTACCTATAATTCGCGCCCCCAAAACATGGCATGGAGTGCCGCTCGCAAAATCGCTCCGTGGCTTCGTCCAGAGCGAGCATGACGATGTTCTCATCCTTTTCGTTCGGCTGCGCTCCCTTGGCCTTGCGCAACAACTTCAGCCAATTCAACGCGAACTCGTGAAAGCCGTCCGAGACGTAGGACACGAAAACCAAACCATCCCGCGCGAGCATCGCGCTCAAAACGTCACCGCTCGCATCGCTCTCGTTAAACTTCGCCACCGACTTCGTGACTTCCTCGCCGGCGGACGCGACGTCCTCGACAGTCGCCGCGTAGTCGACCTCGACTTCGACTTTGCCCGCGCCTTCGCTCGCCGCCTCGCGCGTCGTCTTCCTCGTCGCCATCGCCGCCCCTCCCGCCCGTCTCTCGCGCATCGTCCACGCCACAAAGATCCCAACGCACATCACGAACAAAATTCCGCTCATTCGTCGTCGTCGTCTCCCCTGCGCCGGCGCCATCGCGCGATGGTTGGGATGTCCTTCGCTTCGACGCGCCACCGACTTCGTCCCGGTTCGCGCGGTCCTCGCGCGTCGCGCGCGCGTCGCCGACGCGGTTCGTCGGTCCCGGCGCGCGCGTCGCGTCCCGTCAGCGACTCGACCGCGCCATCGTCGCGCGCGCCGTGCGAGGGGCGCGCGCTGGCGCCTCGATCCCCATCGCGCGCGCCGTCGAACCGTCGAATCGTCGTGCGGTCGCGGATACGACGCGATCCGACGACGCGGGCGGATAACGCGATAAAACGAGACGCGACGACGCGAGACGCGCGGGTCGGCGATGACGACGACGACGACGACGACGATGACGATGACGACGATGATGCGTCCGACGACGCGCGCGACGACGCGACGGACGACGACGGCGAGGCGCGCGATGGCTTTGGCGAGACGCGAGACGCGCGCGATGGGCGTCGTCGCGCGCGCGCGCGCGGGCGCGGAGGAGAAGGTGGCGGTGACGTCGGCGTGCGGCGCGGTGGCGCTGGCGACGATCAACGCGATGTTCCCGGAACACGCGAGCGCGCTGTCGATTCGGGACCCGGTGTTCGGGGACATCGAGGTTTGGCAGTTCTTGGTGCTCACGGCGGGATACTTCATCGGGATCGAGATTTACTTGGATAAGAAGTACGACGATAACAACAAGACGGTGATGCCGACCGTGCAAAAGAAGAAGGAAAGCGACGAGGAGACGAGCGCGGAAGAGTGAATCGGGGCGCCGCGCGGAAGAATGTAGAGTGAAAAGAAGAAATTTAGTTGTTATGGTTGAACTCGATTGCACACAAACGCCGCGTCGAACGATATATACACACTTTACTCCGCACGAACGCGCGCTCCTCATCTCGCGAATGGGTTTGACGCGACTTTGGACTTTTTCGCCGCCTTTGAGGGCGTCGGCGTCGCCACAGCGTCTCTCTTACCTTCCACAGTCGCGCGCTCGTTTGAGTCTTTGTTTTCGTCGCCCGAGCTGACGAGAGGCGGCGCCGCGCTCTTACGAGCGAGCGGATTGCCTTTGGGAGCCGTTGGCGTCGATCGAACCATCGGCGCCGGAGTGTAGCTTTCGGGTTGCGTGTACCCTTGCGTCGGTTCTGGGTCGATTGTCGTTTCGATGAGCTCATTGATTCGCTCGACGAGCTCGGGTTGACGCGCCACCGCCGGGAGCTTGAGCACCGCTCGCAAACTGTTCGGCTGTCGGAACGTCTCCGCGATGTCTGACGCGCGCGAGAGCTTGTTCGCCTTGCAGGCGGTGTGAAAGAGCTTGATGGCTGCTTTTTCGTTTGCTCCCAAAGCCAATCGAGTGTCTTCTCCGGCACTTTGTGCGACGGACAAAGCCAAGCTCGCTCGGGCGGCTTCGTCTTCGAGGTCACCGACCGATTGTTCGGGAATGATGATCGGCAAAGACATCGGAAGCATAGAAAGCACAGGTCTTGGGTTCGGCACCGGTCCCGCGCTCGTTCTTGTGATGATGCAATATAAGGTGGAAGCGCAAGATGAAACAATCCAGTGGTGCTGACCATCCGTGGCCCGCGCTGACGAAGAACGGAAGACGGGCGTCCATGAGCCACCGAATGCGTCGGTGCGCATACGAACGACACCTGCACTATCGCGAGTAACCAACATGCCTTCCTCAGAAAAGCCCAAGTACGTTAAAGTCGATTGGGTAGATAAAGCAACGCGACCACGCGCGAGTTCCGAGGAGTATCGCACGTTGTACACGGCGTACGCGAGAACTTGACTACCTGGGGCTGGTCCGATCGGCGCCGCTTCGTGCCAGACGACAGCCAACGCATCGTCGCTACCGGAAATTGACACCGCGTCACCTTCGAGGGAGATTATTTGTCGCTGCGCACCACCTAAAGAGTAAATGCGAAGGTAACGCTTGGACGTCACAGCGGCGACCCAAGTCGAGCCGGTGGCGATTGAAAGTATATCCTCTCCCGCTGGCATCGTCACTTGCCACTCACCATCGTTCGCCCAGTTGTCATACTGTTGAAAGTAAAGCACGCTTTCGTTTTCGGAATCCTTCATCGGACTCGCGAGCGCGCATCCCTTCTCCCCCGCGACGCCCATCGTGTACCCGTTGTAGTCGGTGATGGTAGGGATGCGTCCCATGCGCGACGTGTCGTGGAACTGGAATTCAACAGAGTTGAATCCTCCTTCGACAGTGCTTGTAATAGATCCAACCATGGTGTAGGATAAAAACCGACGGTTGCTTCCCGGAACCGCGGCAACGGATCCACTTTGGAACGCCGGTTGCGGCTTGGGACCGGCTTCGACGTGCACCACCGACTGCTTCACGTGACTCTGACGGCGTCCTTTGACGTCATCGTCGTCGTCGTATTCGACGAAGTCATCTTCTTCATCCAAATCTTCATCCATACCGTCTGCTTCATCGTCGACGAAATCGCTCGCATTCGTCTCATCGATAGCGCTCACAAAGTCTATCTCGGAAGGCGAAACCTTCGCCGAGGGCGACGAGTACTTGGATGGAACGACGTCGTTCCACATCGCCCACTCGCCGTTAACGTTGATGAGCGCCAAAGAGTTACCAGTAGGGTCGAACGAGGCGCCGCAGACGAGCTCGGTGTCCGTCATCTTCGCAATCGCCAACTTTTTCTTGACGTCCCACACGATGACACTCTTGTCCGCGCTCGCCGTGACCAAGTATTTCCCGTTCGGGGACCAACGGATGAGGGAAATCGCGTCGGTGTGCCCTTTCAGCTCCCATTCAATCTGTTTAAACGTACCACGCTCGAAGAACGTCACGTCGTTCTCCCGCCCCGGCACGGCTAGGATTTGTCCATCCGGTCGCCACGCCACGGCGTTCAAAAGCGGCGACTCGCCCGTGGCCAACGGCGCCTCGGTGGCGTGTAGTTTTACATCCCCAGCCTCCTCGTCCTCGCTCGTGGGCTTCAACAGCCACACGACAACCATGCCGTTCTCATCCGTCGCCGCCAAGTAATCTCCTCGCGGATCGAACGCCACGCTCTTGATGCACTTGCTTCGCTGACACGGAAACACGTGCAAGACGGTTTTGTCCTCCATCTTGATGACTTTCACCTCGGCGTCCTCCCCCCCCGCGGCGACGTACTTCCCGTCCGCGCTCCACGCCACGCAGTGCACTGGCAATGAAAATCTCGTCACGTTCGCCTCGAACGCCTTCTTTTCCAGCGAAAACAGCTTCACCGAGTAATCCGAGCTCGCCGTCGCCGCGAGCGTCCCGCACGGCGACGCCGCGCACGCGTTGACGCAGTCCGCGTGCGCGTCGTCGAAGTTCTGTTCCACCTCTCCCGTCTCCGCGTCTCGCACGATCACGAACGAATCCGCGCCGCACGTCACGATCTTCTTCCTCCCATCCACCGCGCCGCGCGCGACGTCGCACGCCCCCGCGATGTGGGCGTATTCGAACGCGCCCTCGCGCGTCTCGAGCGCCGTGACGACGGCGTTCGCACGTCTATCCATCGCCCCGCGTTCGAGCATCGCTCGCGCGGTCGCTCGATCGATCGATCGATCGCTCGCGATCCGTCGCGCGCGCGTCACTGCGGCGTCGGACGCGCGTCCCGATCGACGCCCGTCGTCGTCGCGGATTCAAATCAATCGAATCGCGCGCGCGCGAGCTGTCCCGCGCGTCCGCGCGTCCGACCGGACTCGGGAAAAATGTATATATCGCCCCTTTAGAGAGTACCTACACACATGACGAGTCATGAACCGTGGATATATACGTATTTTACACCGTTTAGTGCCATCTACAATAGAGTATTCCTACCTCGGTGAAAAACACGTTCGCCTCGCCGGCGGACGGGAACGAGCGCGCGCGTCGAGGGCCGGGCGCGGCGTCGACGCCGACGCGAGTGCGCGACGCCGCGCGGCGAGACGGAGGCGCGCGAACGATGACGGTGACGGTGACGCGAGCGACGACGTCGCGCGCGACGTTCGAGCGGCGATGCGCGCGCGACGGCGCGACGACGCGCGCGCGATGGACGCGGACGACGACGACGGGGGGACGAAGGCGCGCGGCGGTGACGACGCGAGCGACGACGGGGGAGGCGCTGCGAGCGCTGCTGGACGCGGCGAGCGCGAACGGGGAAGAGGGCGCGCGAAGCGTGGCGGAAGCGCGGGCGCTGATCGATCGCGCGCGGGCGGAACGAGCGCGGAGAGAGGTGACGGCGCCGACGAGCGCGCGATTGGCGGCGCTGGAGGGCGAGGCGAGGGAGTTACGAGCCGAGGTGCGACGATTGAAGGATGAGAATCGAGAGGCGATCGATGCGCTGCTCGAGGAAGCGGCGGAGTTGGCGGAACAAACGGCGCGGACGGAAGAAGTGGAGGGCGAACTCGAGGAGGCGCGACGAATGAACGCGCGACTGGTGAGCGCGGCGAAGGAGCTCGCGGAGCTCGTGGACGACGGCGCGACGGAGGCTCTCGAGGCCGATCTCGCGGTGAAAGATGCGGAGATTGAGGTCTTAAAGGCGAGCATGCGTGAGCTTGAGCATAAACTCGAGGATCGCGACGCCTTGTTGGCGACGATTCGCGGGTTGGAAATCGAACTCGCCGACAGCGTCACGAACGCCGAGTTGATGGAACTTGCCGCGGGCAAGCTCAACTCGCCCGATTTGATCATCGCCCTGGAGGCCGAAAACAAAGAAATGCGTGCACGCATAGCCGCTCTCCTCGCAGACGGCGGAGAGCTTCCGGCGGTGACGAAGAAGTACGAGGCGGCGGCGCTCGAAGTCGTCACCCTCAAGTCGCGCATTCGCCTGCTCGAGGTTCAGATGGCTGACATGGTCGATCAAGAAGAGTTGAGCGAAATTCTCGAGCAAGAACGAAGCAAAGACTCGGAACTCGCAGAAGTCACTGCACAAAAAGATAGTTTATTGAAGCGCATTCGCGAATTGGAGGTGGCGATGTCCGACATGGAGGAGGCCGACGTGTACCTCAAGGCGAAGAAGGAAGCGGAGTCGGCCAAGTTGCGCAACATGGACTTGTCTACGCTCATCGAATCGCTCACCGCCAAGCTCGCGGAGCAAGTGGATGCGACGCAAAAAGCAAAGATAGTGACAGACGAGGCATTGGCCAACGTTCGCGCCCTCGAAGGCGACATGGCGTACATGGATTACGCTCCCGGTATCGCGAGCGCGATGAAGGCTGCGAAGCAAATGGAGAGCGCTGCAGAACGCGCGGTCGAGCTCGCTGCTGGGCTCCAGCAGTTGGAAGTTGGCATGACGAAGAAGAGCAGCAGTCGCAAGACGCCGTTCAAACGCGGTGGTGAGAGCTTTTCCCTTCGTAAAAAGGTCTTCAACGCGAGCGACGAGCAAGCGCCCGTCGACGGCGGTTTCAAACGCGCTCCTGCAGAAGCGTTCACCCTCCGCAAGCTCGACTTCACCAAGATCAAGGCCGAGTCATCCGTGAATAAAAGTCCATTCAAGCGCGCTCCGGAGAGTTCGTTCAAGCTGCGCAAGATGACGTTCCCATTCTCCGCTCGCACGGCCGCCGTGCCGAAGAGCGTGTTCCAGCGTACCGGCAACTTTGAGTTACGTCGGTTCATCTTCACCTCCGATCCCGTGGACGTCGTCGCATCGGCGTCTTTCGAACGAAACGGTGAGTTTACTTTGAGAAAATTAAAGTTCCCTCCGCCCAATCGCGGCGCGGACGGCGTGAAAACCTGGGACCGAGGCGAGAAGGGAACCGTCTTCAAATTTTAAATCTTTCAAAACGCCCGACTCCCGAGCGCGCGCGTTGAAATTCCGCTGTAACGACTAGTCATTGGTTCACTCCACGAGCTTGCACGCAGCGTTTCTCGAATCATCCAATCATCCACCCTCTCTCGATCGAGCGCGACGCGCGCGCGCGTGCACTCCGGACATTTTTCTGGACCCTAGGCGCCGCGCGCGCGCGCGACGTCTTTGCCTTGTTGTCGCCCATTTCCCACGCATCGCCTCCGCGTCCCCCCGCGACGATGTCAGACCGGCGCGCGCGTCTCGCTCGAGCGCCGCGCTCGAGCGCGTCGTTCGCTCGTCATGGAGCGCGCGTTCGAGCGAATCAAGCCCGGCGAGGACCCGCCGCCGCCGCCGCCCGAGCTCTTGCAGTGGGCGCGCGAGACGACGTACGGATTGTGCGGTGGGATCGTCTACGGCGCGGCGTCGGCGCACTACGCCGAACGACGACGCGTCGTGGACGCGATGGAGAGCGCGACGAAGCGTAAACATCGAATCTGGACGCGAACGATCTCCGACGTCACCCTGCACGGGATGCGACTGGGAAGCTTTGTGTCCGTCTTCAGCGCGGCGCGCTTGGGATTGGAAAAGCGACGCGACGCGAGGGACATGTGGAACGTCGTCGGGGCGGGAATGTTGACGAGCGCGCTCACGGGGATGGCCATACCGGGCGGTGTCGCGGTGCGAGCGCGAGGAGCGGCACTGGGCGTGGTCGTCGGCGGCGCTGCGACGCTGCCGTTCGGGTACGCGATGCAAGAGTTGGAAAAGCTCGTGCCGGAACTCGTCGCGCCGGCGGCTGCGGCGGCTATGAGTGAGGGCGAATCTAGGAAATTAGACGTAACTGAGATGTTCATAGAGCAAGTAGAAGCAGAATTAGAAGAGTACAGGCGAGAGGAGCGCAAGCGAAGACGAGGTTGGTTTTGGAAAAGTTGAGAACCAAATGAACAACGGATTAGCGAACGAGCTCTTACCACATAGGTATCTAGGATTTTTTATCATTTAATCATCATGCCCGGCGACCATGGGAAATATCCATTATATAATCGCTGAGAACAAGTGTCGATGTGCAACCAGAACGCGCTGAGTATCTTCACCTGCGAACTGTATGGTGCGCCTTCGTTGAACGGATCGCGATCGTGACGCTTCGCCGCGAGTGCGCCTCGACATCCGAACGGATCCCGCGCGAACGCCTCGCGAACTTTCACCTCGCCGGCCTCCATTTCCTTTTCATTCAACGCCTTGGTACCGATATACGTGAAATTGCTTTCCGGATACCCGATCGCCCGGAGATGGAGCTTCTGGAAACGGTCGCGCTTGCTTTCAAAACCCACGACGGTGATTTTTGACGGGAACTTTCGAGTGAGCTCAAAGAAGCGACACACGCTGAAAAGCAGATTCTCAAAGCTATCCCGTGCGTGTTCCTCCGTAAAGCTTCTAAGCTCCACCCCGGCGTCGACCCCAAACCAATCAAACGCCCTCGACACCTGCCAATACGAGCTCGCCTCGCTAATTGCGCCCGCCTCGCGTCTCGTCTTACCACCGCTAAATACGAGCATAGCGCGCGGATTCTTCGCCACCTCGCGCACACCGCGCTCCATGTGCTCCATGAACGCCTTCGCCTCACCTTCTAGCAATTGATGAGGCTCTAACGCCCAGTTACTCTCGTCTTTTGCCTCCAAAAAATTATTACCGTAGTACACCGCGTGCCCCGGCACGACGACGAGTTCATCCACCCCGTCCACCTGCGCCGGCGTCTTTCGCTCCACCACGCTCCTTCGCATCACCGGCATCACTCCCATCGCGCTCGGCACGCGATTCTCTTTCCCATCGAACACCGTCCGTCCGACGAATATCAACGCCAGCAACCCCAACCATCCCACGCGTTCGCCCCGACTTATCGCCCGCCGCGCGCGCGCCAGCGCTCGCGTCGTCGCGCTCGCTCGATATTTCCCATTGTCGTGATCGTCCTTTCTTCGATACATCGGCAGCGTCTCGACGTCTTCCACCGTTCCGAATCTGTACGCGCTGAACGCCCGCGCGCGCGCCGCGTGCGTCGCGTTCGCGCGCATCGCGATTCGCGTCCGATGGGCTATCTCCGGCGCCCGCGCGCGCGCGTCCTCGCGTCCCGACCGTCGTTCGCGCGCGCGCGCCTCGCGATCGATCCTCGCGCGCGTCTCGCGCGTCCTCTCGCGCCGCCGCCCGTCGTCGTCGGCGCCGTCGACGAACGGACGCGTCGACGTCTCGCGACGCGCGCGACACCCGAACGACGCGCGCGACACCCGAACGACGCGCGCGACACCCGAACGACGCGCGCGGCGCCCGAACGACGCGCGTGCGAGTACGGGCTTTTTTACGTGACGTCTACGCATACAATCGCGATCGAGCGCTACGTCGTGATCGCGTCGTGTTGTGAAATAAACCACCGAGCCGTTGCCGCGGGCGCCGCGCGCTACGGCGCGTCCGCGTCCGCGCGCTGGCGGCGACGCGCGCCGCCCGGCGCGAGGTCCGCGATCTCGGCCTCGTAATCCCACGCCTCGGGCTCGACCTCGGGCGGGTACAGGACGTGCTTGAGCTTCAACAGCGGCGGGACGCTGAACAGGAGCACGGAGAAGGCGAACATGAAGACGTACACCTGGTTGTCGGGGTCGCCGTTGAGGTACGCGCCGAGGAGCGCGCGACCGCGGCGGACGACGGCGTCGGGCGACGGGGACGACGACGACGGCGCGGCGTCGACGGCGTCGACGGCGAGCGCGCGCGCGAGCGGTCGCATGGCGCCGCGCGTCGACGAGTGCGAGGGCGTCCACCGCCGAACGATCGGCGTCGATGGACGCCGATCGACGCGACGTCGATCGACGCGCGACGCCGATCGACGACGCGCGGGGCGGGCGGCGGGCGGTCGTCGTTTGACGCTTTGACTTCCTCGCGACGCGCGCGAGGGCGCACAGGACGACGACGAGGGCGCACAGGACGCGCGCGCGCGGCGGTGATGACGACGTCGACGACGACGTTCACGCCGCCCGCGCCGTCGACGCCGACGACGCTGTGCGATTCGCAAAACGTCGCGTGCGTGAACACGGATGTCGCGGATGCGGAAGTTTTGAGCGCGTTCGCCGCGTACGTGTGCGCCGCGCTCGCGGTGTTGACCGCGTTCGGGATCGCGAGGAAATACGTGCCGATTTATACCGGTCGAGAACACCTGCGGTCGCTGAAGACGAGCGGGTGCGCACCGCCGCGATTCGACGCGAGCGCGAATCGCGGCGGCGCGCGAGAGGCGTGCTCGACCACGTACGGATGGATCGCGCACGTGTTGACGGTGGCAGATTCTGACATCGTGCACACGGCAGGATTGGATGCATTAGTATTCTTAAGAATTGCGCAGTTCGGGACGCAGTTGTTCGCGCCTTTAGCGTTGGTTGGAGTGCTGGCGCTCGCGCCGACACACCTGTCGAGATCGTATTACGAGACGACGACGACGAGCGAGTCGTCTGCGGCGCGCGAGAGCCACGTGTTGATGCGAATGACGATCGCAAACGTGGAACCGACCAGTTCGTTGATGTGGATGCACGTAGTGATGTTTTGGGCGTTCACGGCGTATGCGCTGTGGTTGCTGACGGCCCACTATCGCTCTTACGAGTTTTTACGTCAAGTGTACGGAACGACGACGGGCGAGTCGAATCCTTGGCGCGCGGTGCACATCCCGCAAACCGTGCTACAGAAGTTTTTACAGCAAGGAATAAACACAAACAGAGAGTTCATGACGGAGACTATTGAGGAAGAGGAAAGAGAGGGCGGACAGACTCCTGCGGCGAGAACCATGCCGACGACGATGCTTCTCGAAGCGTTGCTTGGGCCGAAACGCTCGAACGGTCAGATGTCGACCGAGCAGAAGCTCAGACGTTTTCCTAGGGCATCGTTCATTGAAAGCACTCGTGGACCATCGATGGCGACGCCATCAAGAGGCTATCACTCCCACTTCGGTCCCCTTCGAGTGACGGAGACGCCGCGTGAAGAATCGTCTCGATCGGTGTCGGAGATTTCCATGGCGTCCATGAGTGACTTTGACGAAATGTCCAAAGAACATCACTTAGATAAATTGACGAGCGATAGCGAGGATGTCGCGATAAGACACAATTGGTGGGAAGGGTTAGACATCGCTGAAGAGGTATGGAGCGACCAATTGAGGAGTGGGAGCGACGGATTTGGATCGACCGATGCGCTCTCCGCTCCGCGGCAAATCAAAGTTGATATCGAGGGGCGATTTCCTTGCAACGACGCATCAACGTGCGATATTAACCCAGTACCATCGATAGATGATAGACGGTACGTCTCAGCCGTCGCGGACGAAGTCAGCGAAGACGGCAGCGAAAAGGAAGTGGTGGTCAGCGTGTTGGTGCAAAACTATTGCGTCTTGATGACAGACGTCGGTGGTAATCTTCCCGAGGGGGCCGCGGATCCGTGGGAAGGTGTGCGAGCGGTGGAGACATTTTTCGGAGGCCTGTTTCCAGACGACTTCCTAATGGTGATTCCTTTACAGGACTACCGCCCTGTGGACGACTTACTCATCGAGCGCGACAAGCTCAAGAATGAAATCGAGAAACAATCGATGTTGCAATCAAAACGGCATGGACACCGTCGTATGCGTAGAGGGAGCGGTTTTCGGGATGAAATCACGGGTTTACGAGACAGAGTAGCAATTTTAGACCACTTGGTTGTTCAGGAGCGCACCAGAATTCTTCAAACCGAGCCCGGGTCGAGTTGTATCGTTGCTTTCAAAAGCCAGTATGCGGCGGCGTGCGCGGCGCAGTGCCGTATCACATCGCGTCAGCGTGATCTTTTTGCGATCGAACCCGCGCCGGGACCCGACAATCTCAATTGGCAATCGATATTACTTCGAAGACGTCAGCGTGAGATCCGATCGATGGTGATTTTCCCGCTCATTCTCACCATCATACTCATTCCGACGGGAATGTTCACTGGCGTGATGTCGTCGCTATGCGTAGCAAATCAATTCGGTGCAAATCACAACGACGGCTTGAAGTGGTACTGCTCGAGCGATTCCGCGCGGTATCTACGAATTCTAGTGCAAGGTATTTTACCACCCATTCTGCTGACACTCTGGGAAACGTTTGTCGTTTCGTTCGGAATGATGTATCTCGTTCAGGCACAGAGCAAGTATTCTAGTCTGAGTAAAACAGACGAGTCGTTTGCGGAGTACTACTTTCTGTGGGCGTTTCTGAATGTGTTTTTCGGCACTGTATCTGGTTACGCCATTCAACGATATTTGAACGCGCTCAACACGAAAGGTCCGGATGCCATGCTGCAACTTCTCGGTACGTCGCTGCCGCTCACAAGTAATTTCTTCCTACTTTGGATCGTATTCAGAGGGGTATACCTCCCCACTCAGCGGTTGATTTTCCCTCATCCCGGAGTGCTATGCATGATCGTCAATCGCTGGCTGTGCTGTTTGGGATGCAACGTGACCGCTCGAGATAGAACGATCAAATACAGCCCGAGATCGGTTCGCCTTGGTCGCGAAGTCGGTGTGTTCGCCATGGTGATGATGATTGGTCTCGTCTTTTCCACAGTCGCACCTTTGATCACATTACTCTGCACCGTATTTTTCGTCTTTAATTTTGTCATATGGCGTTATCACGTCCTATATGTGTACGAACGCTCGTACGAAGCCGGCGGGGCGATGTGGACAACGTTTTGCAACTTGACGATTTACGCGCTGATGATCGCGCAGAGCTTTTTGTCGTTTGTCCTCTTGTCCAAGCAAGCGTACGCCGGAGCACTCATTCTCTGGATCACTGTCTTACCGGTTCTAAGCAAAGCCAGTCACAGATTTCGATCGATCGCGAGCGAGCTTCGCTGGTCCGTGCCCCTACCACAGGCGTCCATCGCGCCTCGCGCCGAGTTCAACGCCGAGACTTACATGCATCCAGCGCTCAAGCGCAACTCCATGGGATGGCACCCAGAAATCGGCAAGGTCTGGCGAGGGTACCCTAACGTCACCGTGAAAGAGACTCGGATATTCAGAAGACGTCAACGACATAGATGAATCATGTAAAGACGCGTGCGCCTCGCCTTTTCGCTCGCCTCCTCGCCGCCGCACAACGCGACGGCCGATCGATCTCATCTCGCATCGACGAATGTCAGCGATAACGTTTAAAAACTGAGACAATGGCGACGGCCGCTGTACCTGCGCGCACGCAGTGCCTCACGCGCGCGCACAGTCGTCGCAATCGCGCGGTTTCGTCGTCGTTCGCTTCGACGTGCATTCCGCTCTCTCGCGCGTTTCGGACGGCTGTGCGCGTCGATCGCGTCGCCCGCGAGCGCGATGCCGCGTCCAGAGATGGCGCGCGGACGATTGGCTTGTGTGCTCGGTCGCTGAAGCGCATCGTGCGCGCTAGGGCGAGCGAAGGTGTCATCGAGCGCGGAGGGCCGAGCGAACCGACGGCCACGACGCAGCCGTGGTTTGATCGATTCCTCAAACTTCCGAGCGATGGAAGCGAGATATGGGAAGCGAAGTGGGGAATGAAGGTGATTATTCAAGTTATGGTGCTGTGGTTTTGCGCGTTTTGCGTGATAGGAAACGCGGTGTTCCCGTACGCCGCGGGCGTTCTCGGGTTCGACACGTCGAGCTTCACGCAGCGAGGATTGGCGACGTACAGTTTGTGCTTAGATTTCACGCAAATGCTCATGACTTGGTTCGTTTTGCGTCAATCCTTACGTCCATTTCGGCCGTTCGGGGTGAATTGGTTCCCAGTGCGCTGGTTTGAGGACAGAAAGTACCTGAGAGACGTCGCCGTGGCGTGCGTGGCGTTTCCATTCGTCGTGTGGTTGCACGGATTGAGCACGACTTTATTGGAGCACATCGGCTTGATTGCTTTCGACGAAACCGTCACCGCGGCGTGGGAACAAAGCATGAAGTCGAATGATATCATATCGAAAGCGTTCTACATGCTCTTGGCCTCATTCGCCGCCCCCGTGTGGGAAGAGCTCATCTTTCGAGGCTTCTTCTTCGCCTCCCTCACCGCCTTCACCGGCGCCGCGCGCGCCATGCTCATCTCCTCCACCCTCTTCGCCTGCGCTCACTTCTCCCTCGAGCAGTTCCTTCCCCTCACCTTCCTCGGCTGTCTCATGTGCGTCGTCTTCGTTCGCACGCGCAACCTCCTCGCCCCCGTGCTCGTGCACAGCGCGTGGAACGCCTGGGTCCTCGCCGGCGACTTTCTCCCGCCCCTCGACGTCGTCCTTCGCGCCGTGTTCGCCGCCGCGCCGTAGCGCGCGTCATCGCTGTCATCGCCGTCATCGTTTGTCACGCGAATCCTCATCCTCATCGCCGTTCGTCCTCGCGTTCGGCGCTCGCGTCGTCGTCTCGTCGTCTCGTGTCTCGCGTTCGGCTCGTCCGCGCTCGCTCGGGCGCCCGCGCGTTTGGTGGGCATGGCGAATGGCGATCGCGTCACATCGCGCCGCTCGTGACGCGCGAACGAGCGCCTCAGAGCACGCGCGTTTTCGCGCACGAACGAGAGCGCGCGCGCGCCTCGCGTCGAACGCCGTCGCGAATCGCACCGCGCGCGCGTCGTCGCCGACGTCGCCGACGTCGACGCCGCCGACATGGATGGGTCATTCATAGGATCGACCATTTACCTCGTCTCGCACTCCGACATACGATACGAGGGCGTGCTGGTGAACATCGACCCGGTCGAGAGCACGCTGACGCTGCAGAACGGTGCGAGAGTGCGAGGCGAGACGACGCGGAGAGGGCGCGGAGGGCGGACGCGCGCGCGAGATCTGAGAGAGGCGACGATCGCGGACGACGAGGAGAGACTGACGACGGCGAACGTTGGACGCGAGCGCAGTGCGATCGTTCGGAACGGAGGGAAGACGGACGAATGGGGTGCAGATCCCGCCGAGCGTGGAGGTGTACGAGTACATCACGTTTAAGGGGGATGATATCCAGGATTTGGAGATTGTCGAAAACGGCGCCTCGGCGGCGGCGCAGCAGCAACAGCACGCGCAGCAGCCGCAGTACATGCAACAGCCGCAGTACGGGCAGCAGCCGCAGTACGGGCAGCAGCCGCAGTATGGGTACATGGGCGCGCCGCAGCAGGCGTACATGGGATATCCGCCGCAGCAGCAGTACGGGATGCCGCAGCAATACGGCGCTCCGCCGCCGGCGTGGGGACAACCGCCGCCGCAACAGCAGCAACCGCCGCCGCAACCGCCGATGCAACAGCAACCGCCGGTGCAGCAGCAGCAGCAGCAGCAACCGCCTGCGCCTGCGCCGAAGAAATCGGCGTGGGGTAACCCGAACCCGGCCGCGGCGGCATCCGAGGGCGTGATCCTTCCGGCGGCGCGGAACGCGCCCCCGGCCGCGGCCGGCGTCGCCAAGACCGCGGCTACGGTCGCCGCTCCGAAGGCCATCGCGAAGGCCGCCGCCCCCAAACCGAAACCAACCTCGTTTGCTGCCGCCGCTCTCAACGCGATGGCTCCCGAGGAAGTGGCTCGGCTCAGGGCTGCGCCCAGACCGGCGCCCACGCAGGGCGGCCGCGGGGTTCCGGCGCCGAGAACGGGCGGTCGCGGCGCCGGCGGTGGACGTGGTGCGGCTCCAGCGGTGCCGAAGGAAGCGTTCAACTTTGAGAAAATGTTGCAAAAATTCAACAAGGAAAAGTTAGCGCAATCTGCCGAGGCGAAGAAGCTCACGACCGAAGTTCAATCCAACCCGGTGTACGTCAAGGATGACTTTTTCGACACCATGAGCAGCGAAGCTACGGAGAAGGCTGCTGGGGGGAACAGAGGTCGATTTCACGAACAACGTCGCATGGACGCCATGACGTTTGGCTTTGATGCGGTGAGCGCATCTCACGCCGCGCAACGCGCGGCCGCTGCCGGCAGAGGTGGCCGTGGCGGTCGAAGCGACGGGGGCCGAGGCGGCGGCCGAGGCGGCGGTCGAGGCGGTCGCAGATGATAGGGAATCGGACAGAAAGGGAAGACGACGGAAACACAATAGTCTCTAGCGTGACTCACTTCCAGTGACTCACTGAAACGATATGTGAATACGAATATTTCGTTCTCAAACTACAAATGCTGTGTGTGTTTATACAAATCAAAACGCCTCGCCGTCGTCCGCCGCCTTCATCGGTACATCGCCTCCGATTGCAAGTTTCTCGCGATCTCCTTCTCCCATCGATCACCGTTAGAGAGTAACTTCTCCTTATCGTACAGCAACTCCTCGTGCGAAAACGTCGCGTACTCAAAGTTTGGTCCCTCCACGATGGCGTCCACCGGGCACGCCTCTTGGCAAAACCCGCAAAAGATGCACTTCGTCATGTCTATGTCGTATCTCGTCGTTCGTCGACTTCCGTCCTCTCTCTCCTCCGCCTCGATCGTGATCGCTTGCGCTGGGCATATGGCCTCGCACAACTTACACGCGATGCATCTTTCCTCACCCGTGGGATACCTTCGCAGCGCGTGTTCGCCTCGAAACCTCGGCGACAGCGGTCCCTTTTCGAACGGGTAGTTGATCGTCACCTTTTTATCGAAGAAGTACTTCAGCGTCAGCGACATCCCTCGCAGGAGCTCCGTGAGCACGAGCGTCTTCGCGCTCGCGTCCAGGACGCCCGCGAGATCGGTCGGCATCGCCTTCTCCGCGAGTTCGCGCGAGCGATCGGCGCTCGCGGTCGTCGCGGGCGATCGCGGGGTGGAGTCGCGATCGACGACGGCGCCCGCGTCGCGCGCGGTGTCGCTCGCGAACGCGCGAAGAGACGTCGAGGGCGAGCCCTCGGCGGCGCGCTTGAACGCGGCGCGCGCGCCGTGACGAAGCATGGCGCGCGTCGATGTGCGGCGGACGTCGGCGTCGACGCGTTAGGTCTAGGCTGGTCGACGCCCGTCGACGCGACGCGCGAGCGAGGGAGTGTTTTACAGATTACTACGATCACGAGATGGCGATCTTATCCATGAGCGAACCGTGCATCTTCTCCAGTTTCATGAGCTGATCGTACACGTTCAAGATTTTATTCGTGTTGATCTCGAGCACCAACCCCCCGACGATTGTCTCGTCGAGCACGGTGTACGCCTTCGGAGAGTTGAAAATCAAATCCAATTCGCACACGTTCTCGAACACCCGATCGAGGGTTTCGACGTAGACTTGAATCAGATCCAGCATCGCCAGCTCGCTCTCGCTTCGATCGCTCAGGATGCAAAAGTACAGCGTCGCGAAGTGTCTGTACACCAGCTTCGTGTCCGGGCCGAACGTCTTCTCGTCGTCCACGAACGAGCACAGGTGATCCGGTCGCCCCGTCACGAGCTTGTACACCGTCTGACACAGCTCCGTCTGTTTATCCACCCCGAGCTGTTCGTAAAATCTACACAATCGCACCATGGCGTGGTTATTCACCACGATGAACGCCTTGATCATCGTCCTCGTCGTCCGACAACACCAATGGATTGACGCAGTGAATGAATGATTCGTTTCGTTTCGTTTCGTTCGCCGACGCGAGGTTCGCCGACGCGATCGTCGGACCCCGCGCGGCGCCGCGATCCGTCCTCGATCACCGTCACCGTCGCGCCCCCGCTCGGCCGCGCGTCGGCGCGTCGGCGTGTCGCGCCCGCGCGCGATCGACGCGACGCGACGCGCGAAAAACCGAAAAAACGAAAACGAACCTCGACCGCGACGATCTCGAGGGCGTCCGGGGTTCGTCAAAACCCTAGACACTGGGTAAACAGTATCACACGACACAAAAACCGGTCGGTCGGACACCCTCGCGCGTCGCCCGGCGTCGTCGCGCGACGCCGCAAACCCGCACGCGCGATGTCGAGCGACGAGGAAGAAGCGCCGGCGCCGGCGATGGAACACGGCGAGGAGGCGCGTCGACGACGACGCGCGCGAGCGATCGACGCGCGCGCGGAAGCGCGAGAACCGCGCGCGCGGGCGAACGACGGGCGCGGGACGAGGGCGCGCGCGCGATCGGGGGCGAGGCGGACGACGCGCGACGACGGAGGGAGAGGGACGGGACGGGAGAGGGCGACCGGACGACGACGACGACGCGAACGATGGGATCGCGATGATGGGGACTGACGGCGCGCGACGAGCGAATCGAGCAGGTCTCGGCGCCGGAGCCGACGGCGAGCGCGGGGGACGTGGAGGTGCGTTTGAAGGCGACGCGCGCGCGAGGGGCGGGGAGGGGGACGAAATCACGGCGCGATCGATGAGACTGACGACGATGCGCGCGCGGTGGTGGATGTTTGGGTTCACAGTTGAAGACGACGCCGTTTGATCCGCGATTCCCGCAGACGAACCAAGCGAAGCACTGCTACACGAGGTACAACGAGTTTCACAAGTGCCAAGCCGAAAACGGCGAGGGCGCGGAAGAGTGCGAACCGTTGGCCAAGTTTTATCGCTCCATCTGTCCGACAGAGTGGACCGAGAAATGGAACGAGGAAAGAGAGGAAGGCACGTGGCCGGGGCGCTATTAGGAGGACTCGTGTGTGTGTAAATGTACGACGCGACGCGCTTTGGAAGCGCGCCAAGTCCGCGTCTTTTAGAAATCTAACCATGTAACGGCTGACACATTTCTGTTTGCGAAGCTAATGCGAACGGCGACGACGACTGTTTAAGCGCTACGCGTCGTCGTCGCGCTATGATCTAGCTATTTTCGAGCCCACTCCCCGCTCAGCATCCAACCGAACTGCACGACGACGCGATCCCACGCCGAACTCGGGCCGTCCAGCGCCGGTCGAACGTCCAGATGCATCGCCACGGGCGCGTTCCCACCGTACGGCACGGCGTTATAAAAATCAATCACGTATCGAACCTCGGTTCCGCATCTATCGACGATCCAATCGTGACGATCGAACGGCAGTTTGTATCCTAAAAAATTCAGAAACTGCGCCTTGGGGCTGTAATCCTTCGGCCGTCCTCGAAATTTCAACAGCTTGGGATCGGGGCACCGTTCGCAGTGTCGCCTCTCCCAGGCCATGACGTGCGCCCAGGCCTTTTCGTTCACCGCGTTGTGTATCTTTACCACGTGTTCCATGTCGTTCGCGCTCGGTTTCCACCCCTTGCGCTTCATGGCGTTGTAAAACATCTCTTCGCTCGGGTACCGCCACGTCGCCTCCTCGCGCTGATGTTTCGGCAGCTCCGTGCGCGGGCTGATCGGGATCGAGCTCGACTCGCGCGCGTCGCGCAGCGCTCGCGAGCGATCGCGCGCGAGCCACGTCCACGGCCGCGTCCAGCGCCGCGCGGGCGTCGACGTCGTCGCGTCCCCGTCGAGGCCGCGCGGGATGTTGTTCGGCGACGACGCGCTCGACGCCTCGGACGCGCCGTCGACGGGAGAGAGATCGCGCGCGAGCTTAGCGAAGAGCGTCGTCACCTTGGGGTCGTTCATGGCGCGCTCTCGCGCGCGCGACGCGCACTGCGGCGAGGCGCGCGAACGCTCGGGACGGCGACGGCTTCGCGGCGCGCGCCGCGCTACGCTACGTTTCCATTCTAAATCATCGAGCTCGACGCCGCGCGCACGGCGGCGTCGGCCTGGTACCAAACTAAATCATCCGAACTCTCATCGTCGCTCGCGTCGTCTCGGTCGTCGCTCGCGTCGCCGTTCACGACGACGCGAACGCGCCGGCGCTCGACGCGCGCGCGCTTCGCCGGCGCGAATCCCGGCTTGGGCGCGTATCCCTCCACCTCGTCCGTCGTCGCGCGCGCCTCGACGAAGAAAAACGCCCTCAATCCCGCGCTCTGCGGCGGATTTAACGTCGCCATCACCGGCACGAACGCCCGCACCGCTCGTCTCGACACCGCGTCCGCCGTCTCTTCGCGTTCGTCCTCGCGCGTCGTCGTCGTCGTCGTCGTCGTCGTCTCCGCGTACGCCACCCCTCGCAGATCCATCTCGTACGCCTCCCTCGTCCGCGTCGCCGTCGTTCCCAGCGTCATCACCACCCTTCGCGGTCGCAATCGTTCGAACGCGCGCGCGTCGAACGCTCGCGCGAGCGCCCTTCTCGTCTCTCGCGCGCGTCGTCGCCGCGTTCGCTCGCCGCGCGTCCTCGCCCGCGTCCCGCGCGCGCGTCCCTCGTTTCGCCGTCTTCGTCGCGCGACGCCGACGGCGCGCGAATTGAACGCATCGTCGTCGTCGCGCGCGCCGTCGTCGTCGCGCGCGTCGTCGTCGCGCGCGTCGTCGTCGTCGGTCGTTTCGTCGTCGTTCGGCGCCGGTTCGCGCGCGCAGTCCCTGGCGTAGAGCGCGAACGCGAACGCCGCGCGCGCGGCTCTGGCGATGACGAACGCGTCGCGCTCGCGGTGCGCGTCGCGCCGGAGCGCGAGCATGCGTGTGACGCGCGCGAAGAAGGCGAATCGCCGCGTCAGTCCACGACGCGTCATGCCGAGCCCGACGCGGACGCCGACGACGAGCGCGGCGACGTTCACGCGCGCGCTGCGCGGAAGCGCGAGCGATCGACGTCGCGCGCGCGCGCGGCGCGCGCTCGCGGCGACGCGCGGCGCGCGCGCGGCGGACGCGGGCGCGGCGAGGGGGACGATCGCGCGTCGCGCGCGGGGCGTCGCGCGCGCGGACGCGCGATCGCTCGGCGGACGCGATGGCGCGGACGCGCGGCGTCGAGACGCGAGGCGTCGCGCGACGAGCGAGGAGAGCGAGGACGACGACGTGGATTGGGCGCGGGAGGTGGACGCGGGGGACGGCGACGGCGAATTCGTCGTCGAGGCGTTCGATACGAGGGACGATCTGGCGCGGGCGCTGTGCCTGGAGGTCGAGGAAAACGCGCGGGGGTGCTTGCAGGAGCGAGGGGCGTTCACGATGGCGGTGCCGGGAGGGAGCGTGGCGAAGGCCCTGCGCGGGCTGCGCGAGGCGGAGGGATTGGATTGGGACAGGGTGCACGTGTTCTTCGTCAACGAGCGACCGGGGGAGCAAAAGTGCGCGAAATTGGCCAAGGAGACGTGGACGGAGGCGTGTGGGATTCCTGATGCGAACGTGCACTGCGTGATGGCGAGCGATGACGTGGAAGCGTGCGCGGCGGATTACGAAAAGCAAATGCGGTCGCTCGACGAAAACCAAATGCCGATCGACGAGGAGAACGGAATGCCGGTGTTTGATTTGATCTTGCTCGGAATGGGGGCGGATGGACACGTGGGGAGTATTTATCCGAACTCTGCCGCGGCGAACGACGAGACCGGGGCGTGTGTGCTCGGAGTGGACATGCCGGGGAAGCGGACGGTGACGATGAGCATGGCGCTCATCAACACCGCCGATCGCGTCGTGCTCGCGGCGACTGGGAGTGAGAAGGCTGAGACCGTGCGAGCGGCGCTCGAGGACGAACTCGAGTGGGGGGAAATTCCGGGCTCCATGGTGGACGCGTTCTCGACGATTTGGTTCCTCGATCTCGCGGCGGCGTCCAAGTTGAGCGCCTACGAGGACATGGACATGGACACGGACGACGACGAATGACGCGCGCGTCGACGACAGGCGACGACAAGGAACGTATTTTTATCGATCAAAGTTTGATAGTAATACGAGAAAATTTTCCCATGAGGTGGTGCATTAGATTGAGTTTGAAATTACATTTCAATGCGTACAACAAAAGACAACTTTCGAGCGCCGCTCGAGTCGCGCAATCACCAGTCTCCGCTTCCGATGGGCTGCTGCACGCCCTGCGCCGCGCGCATCATCTGCACCGCGCGTTCTCGAAGCTGCGCGACGTCCCAATCGAGATCGGTGATTTTATGCTCGTAGATGAAGCCCTTGGAATCGAGCTTGTACTCGGAGATTCCGTCGAACCTCGCCTCGTCGGCGCCGATGGAGCCGACGAGTCTCACCTTGCCGCGAACGCTCCAGCGCACGCGGATCGTTCGAAGGCCCGACGAACCCAAAGGGGACCAAATGCGAGACACCTCCATCGTGCTCTGCGAAAACAACACGGCGGCGATGATACGAATGATCTTGAACACTCGTTTGTACTCGGACATGTTCGTCGCCATGACGCCGTTTCGTCCCTCTCTTCCCGGCCCCGCGAACGTCATCGTCTCGTCCAACAGCCCGATATCGTCCCTGTAGATCGTCCATCGAGGCTCTTTGGTCAACAAATACGGGTAGTCCTCGCGAAGGACTCGAATCGCCTCCCCAGACTGCGCGTAAAAATCGTCGTCCTTGCTCGAGCTCGGGCCGTCCTCGTCGCGTCCGCCCGACGGTCCCTTCGATTCCGTCGAATCCACGATCGCGGGCGTCGTGGACACGCTGTAATCTGTCCCACCCTCCACCGCGACGCATCGCAGCGCGCGCGCGCGCGTCGTCGTCGTCGTCGTCGTCGCCCTACTCCCCGTCGCGTTCGACCTATCCCGTTCGAATCCCCCCTCGCTCGTCTCGCTCGGCGCCTCGATCTTCACCGTCACTCGCACCGCGCGCCCTCCGCCCCTGCACGCCGGACACGCCGTCACTCCCGTGTATCCACACGACCCGCATCCCTCGCCGTCGCCGCTCCATCGCGTGCACGAGCACGCCGTTCGTCCGCTCCCCTCGCACTTCGGGCACGCCTCGTCCGCGTCGTCCCCGTCCCTCGTCATCCGCGCGTACGCGCACAGGATCGCCCCGCACGTCGCCGCCTGCTCCGCCCACCACACCGCGTCGCCCGCGTGCGGCATCGCGCGCGTCCGCGTCGTCCCGCGCGCGCGCGTCGTCGTCGTCGTCGTCGTCGTCGTCGTCGCGCGGTCCGCAATCACCGCGCGTTCGACCGCGCCCCGCGCGCGCGACGCGCGACGACGCGTCGCGGCGACGCGCGCCGTCGTCCCGCGCGCGCCGTCGTCGCGCGCGGTCGACCGCGCGGGCGCGATCGCGCGCGCGACCGCGCGCGCCATCGCAGATCCCCCGCGATTCGCCGCGACGTCGAGTGCCGACGGTCGACGCGACGACGGCTCGATCGCGCGATCGCGCGATCGCGACTCGATCGACGACGCGCGTTTCGACGCGCGCGCGCGATCGACGCCGCGAGGTTCGCGCGCGACCGCGCCGATCGATCGGCGTCGGCCGCGGTCGCGCGCGCGACTCGCGCGACGCGCGCGCGAGACGCGCGCGCGGTGGACGATCGCGACGCGGGCGTCGACGCGACGGACGCGCGGTCGACGATCGATCGGCGCGCGCGACGGGCGCGAGGGAGGCGCGCGCGACGCGGGAGGCGCGCGCGGCGGTGCGGGGTCGGACAGACGCGCGCGGCGGACGGACGCGCGGGGGCGCGGCGGAGGCGCGGAGACGACCGAGGCGCGGTGAGGGAGTCGAGGGGATGCGCGCGCGAGCGATGGTGGGGGTCGAGGGGGGCGCGCGCGGGCGCGCGCGGGCGGTGGGACGCGAAAGAGGGAGGGACGGCGGGCGACGGCGACGCGCGGCGACGACGAGACGCGCCTCGGTCGTGGATTCCGACGCGGAGAGGGCGGGGAAGGATAAGGCGACGAAGGGATCGAAAATGGTGACGAGCGTGGCGGAGGAGGAGGAGGATGGATTGGAGCACGTGTACGAGAAATCGCGGTGGTTTGAGATTCGGGACGTGGTTCGCCCGACGCAGGTGGCGCTGGGGTGGGATTGGACGTTTTATAAGCTCGCGAATTTTAAAGACGCCGACAGCGCCAAGGCGTACATGGCTCGGAAACCGATTCCGTACGTTAAATACCGAGGGTTGCGGTACGTGGTGGATCATCATCACACGCTCGCCGCGCTGAACCTGGCGGGTTGGGACATCGACGTTTACATGGAAGAGATTTTTGAGTACGACGACGACATCGGGGACGACAGGTTTTGGGGTAACATGGAGGGTAAAGGTTGGAGCTTCTGTTGGGATTCGGATTACTCTCGCTTGTCGCACGAATCTATCCCGAAATCGTTTGAACTGCAGGCGTTTAGAAACGACATCTTTCGCTCGCTCGGGGGGTTCTGCCGGAAAGCCAAGCTCCTCAAGCGCGGCAAGATGCTCGAAGAAAAATTATTTTTCGAGTTCCAGTGGGGATACTTTTTCTGGCTCCATAGAAACGACGCTTACGCGCTCTGGCCGTCGTCACAACTGCAACGCGGTTTTGACCGTCTGCTCGCTATGATTGAGCAAACGGACGACAGCGAATACATCGGCGAGGGACATCTTGAGGCGAGTCGTGACGTCGCAGACATGATCTTCCTCTCGGACAAAGTTTTGCAACCGCTTTACGAAGTGCTCGTTGAGTACGTCGCGCCCCTGGCGTACGCGTACGCCACCTTGCCCGACGACGCGCGCGTCGTCCACGGTTTGAGAAAGAGATTCGGCCGCGAGACTCTTCCCGGTTCCGTCATCACCGGCCAGTTTGACTTCTTAACCGAGCGTCAAAATTTCACCATGCCCGAGGATGGGAAGAAGGACAAGTCTAAGGATGGAAAATCGAGCTCGAGCTCGAAGAAGAAGGACTAAAAGAACGCCGCCCACCACCCGCCCTCCCCACTAGCCGACGCGCTGCCTGACGTGCGAGCTGTAATACGCACCAAACACCACGCTTACAATACGCGAGCGCGCATGGTACACACCGCGTCGCGCGCTCCGCTCGCGCTACGACTGGCGTCCCCGCGCAGCGTCAGGGACGGGGACGTTGTCCGCCGAGTCGCCAGCGCCGCGCCCGCTCGCGACGATCTACCGCAGACCTCGCGCGCGTCCAACGCGTGCTCCACGCTCATCGCTATCGCGCTCACCGCCTCGGCGCCAGCGTGGGCTTTCGACGGCGACGCCGCTGGGGCGTTCTCCTCCAGAGGTTGCGTCGGGTGCCACGCCGCGGGCGGCAACGTCGTCGCCGCGTCGGCCACGCTCTTCGCTCGTGATCTCGAACGCAACGGTGTGGCGACCAAAGAAGATATTTCGAACTTGATAGAGCGAGGGAAAGGGAAGATGCCGGGGTACGGGGAGTCGTGCGCGCCCAAGGGCGCGTGCACGTTCGGCGCGCGTTTGGACGCCGAGGAAATCGACGCATTGGCGACGTACGTCCTCGATCGCGCCGCGGTCGATTGGAAGTGAAACGAAATTGGATTGTTAGTTTTCATCGTCGCCGAGCTTTGTATTTCAATTATAACTGTACAGTACATCTTGTCGAACGCTCGGCTCACCGCGTTGCGAGCGCTTCCGACGCCCCGCACGCCTCTCGAAGCGTCTCCACTAAGTGCATCATCTCCTCAGCGTCGCACATAAAATTCACGCGCTCGTCATTGCCCGAACCATCGCCTAAGACCCACGATATGTGAAACGCCGGCTCGCGTCTATCTCCGTTGGCCGACGCGCTCACGACGTAATCCGCCCGACACGCGTGCGATTTCAACCGTTTCACCGCGCTCGACCGCGCGTGTCTTCGCAATTCCCGCTCTAACTCTCCTCTAATTTTCTCATATGCAGCTGCGACGCGCTGCGCGTTGGTTTTCGACGTTCCAGCGTCCCGCTCGAGCGTCGACGCGACGTCGCCGCCGTCAAAGCCTCGTCTCGCCGCCTCCACGAACGTCACGGACACCCCCGCCACGGCGTCGCGCGCCTCGGGCGTCGACAATACCTCTCCAGCGTCTTCCACCGTCGTCTTTGACGTGAGCGCGCTCGAGACGTGCGAGAGGACGGCGTTTAACGCGTTCGCATCGCACCGGTCGATGGATTCCAGTCGTTTTCGTACGCTCGCCTGCGCGCGTGAGAGCGATCGAGGTCGTCAGTCGGTGACGTGCGAAGCGCGATGAAACGCGACGTCGAGTCGAAATCGAATTTCAGGTCGAACGCGCGTTTCGTCGCACCCCGAGGTCCATGGCGTTGAGTTGTGCGGTGCGAGACGCCGCGCGCGCAGATTTTAATTTTTACTCGAACCACACTACAATCGCTACTTTGAGCTAAACCGCTCGAACCGCGACATCGTCGTTGGCGTGAAATGTTGCGATCCAACCATGCTTGAGCACGACGCATTCGTGCCCGAAGAGATGCGCATTCTTTCTCGCGGATGTGGCGAACGCGCGCCGAAACGCCGGCGCGTCCTCGACTGCGCTCAAGAAGACTTTGTTGTGCCCGATGCAGAACGGTACGCGCGTGCCACCTTGTGCGAGGTACTGTCCAAGCCCACTGATGCATCCGGGCCAATCGGGATTGAAACAGTCGTCCAAGATAATGACGCCGTGAGCGTGTGAGCACGACTCGGCAAGGCGTAAATCAGCGAGCGTGCACTCAGCCGTGTGAGAACCATCGACGCTAAACATGCGCACATCGATCGCGTCGGCACCGTCGCCAACAACATCGCTCGGTTTTAAATCTGTCGAATTTCCCTGGATCACCTTGATGAAACTCGGCACGCCGTTTTCGTCCGTCGGCGTCCAACCGTCGACGTCGGCGCAAAACTTTCGGCAATTCTTTGTAAATTTACGCAAGTTCCCTCGTCCGCTTTCATCGACGTTAAAGTCTTGCTCCTCGAAGCAATCAATCGCTATGCACCTTTCTTCCTCGCGCCTGCGTAGCGCCGTCAGAGCTAAAAACGACCGTCCATGATAGACGCCGATTTCGCACAACGCCGTCCTCTCCGCTGTCCCCAAACCGAACGCGTCCTGCTGCACCCTGTCGATAGTCTCGTACGCCTCCACGCATCCCAGCTCAAAGAACCCGCTCACAGACGTCAACGCTTCCATCACCCGGCGCGTTCGCTCGCTCGCCGCGCTCGCGCACGACGCAGCGTGTTCGTTTCGTCGTCGCTCGGCGGCTGAACGAACTTTCGTGTCGTCGAACGACGACGACGCCCGCGCGGTGGCGGTGCGCGCGCGCGCCGAGACGACGCGCGGGCACGATGACATTTAAATTATGAATCGACACGACCGCTTGTTGAGAACTTTGTTGAGTTATTACAACGACTCGCGTTGTGCGGCGAAGGACGCCGGCGTTGAGAAAACGCCGAGACGCGTCGCGGCTTGACGCTAGCGATAGATAGACCGTGGGAAAATCTCTACTCGAAGAACGGGATTCTTCGTGGTAATGAGTGAAAGTTTATTGTTTCATTCGCGCCATCGCCCGTGATGCTCGCGAATGGGGTGGCTCGCGCGTCGTCGCGACGACGTTTACAACTTCGGAATGAAGGAGTTCGTCGGCGTGCACTCGCGCATGAAAACCATGGCGGCGCCGAGGTGCATGGCGCTCAGAGCGCGGCCCCAGGGCTGAACCATTTGCGGCGCCAAAGAAGTGGCGACGATGAGAAGCTCGAGGCACAAGAACAACGCGGCGCGTCGGGTGGAGTAGCCAGAGATGTAGCCCAAGGCGACGCACGCGCTGACGACGTGGTGCAGCGGGTGGAAGATCAAGCCGGCGACCGGGCCGAGGACGCCCGGACCGGTCATGCCGGCGGCGGTGAACTTGGCCATGGACGAGCCTTGCATCATGAGGAAGCTCATCATCAAGCCCGGAACAGCGATCGCGAGCTTGCGAAGCGCGGCGGCTTGCTTGGAAGAAAAGTAGCCGCGCGCCTTGCGCGTCGTGAGCAACAAAAGAATGGCGTTCGAGTACTTGAACGCCATGGCGTTGCGAATGAACACATCGCGAACGCCGTGCGAAGAGCCGGCGATCATGGTGTTACCGCATAAGAATAAGCTCATAGCGGTGAAGAGCGCCGGAATGTCACTGTTCGACCCGATGCCCAAGATGGCGCCGAAACCGATGAGAAACTGCACGAAGCTCCAGTGCGCGCCGAACCACGCGGCGCCGACGGGCGCCAACGGCCCGGACGCTCCCTTCAACCCGAGCGACTTAAACATCGCCGCCGTGCCTCGTCCACCGAGCTCCGGCACGCCCGCGTACGCGATCGACGTCGCCGCACCGTACGCCCCGAGTCGTTCCAAAAACGTCTTCAACCCGCTCACCGACGTCAGCATCGTCGCCGTCGCCTTCGCGTTTCCGAGCACGTTCAAATTCACGAGCGTCGTCAACGGATTCCCGATCTTCGGCAAACTCGGAAGTTTAGACTTCGGGCTCGAGCGCGTGCTTCGCGCCGACTTCTTCGAGCTCGATCTCTTCGAAGGCGCGCGTCGCGCGCCCGCCATGGTCGCTTCTCTCGTCGTTGAATTAATTCCCACGCGCGAATGTCAATTCGCCTCCTGAGGTCGCGCTCGCGCGTGTCCCGCGCTCGACCGCGCGTGAACCGCGCTTCGTGCGTTCGCGCGTGAAGCGCGTTCGTTCTCTCGCTTCGATGCTTCGATGCGTCGGTGGTCCTCGACGCGTCGTTCGCGAACGTTCGTCACGCGCGCGTCACGAAGTGTCGCGCCGCGCAACCGTCGCGTCGCGCGCGTGTCGCG
>Ga0228649_1000055_pt1 | contig 43987 bp, 29 predicted proteins | sample 61DmetaG_FD_190074 | JGI IMG/M metagenome (GOLD analysis project Ga0228649, IMG submission 190074) | Seawater microbial communities from Monterey Bay, California, United States - 61D | ecosystem: Environmental > Aquatic > Marine > Coastal | place: USA: California | collected 2016-10-31 | reverse complement strand
ACCGTCGCCGTTCGCGCCGTCGCCGTTCGCGCCGTCGCCATCCTTCGCTCGGCGTCGTCGCGATTCGAATTTGAATTCGAATTCGAATTCGCCGCGTCGTCGTTCGCGCGTCTTTTTCCCTCGCGCTGGAGACGCGTCGCGTCCGGCGCGCGCGGACGCTCGAAACGCGAAACGCGCGGTCTTCCGAACTCGAACGCGTCGCGCGTCGACGTGCGGCGCCGCGTCGATCCGTCGGTCGACGGATCGATGCGGCGCGTGCGTCGCGTCGTCGACGACGTCGCACTGAATGCCCATACGTATGCATACGACGGGTCGCGTCGACCGATGCCCGACCGATCGAACGGACGCGTCGCGATCGATCGATCGATCGATCGATCGATCGATCGATCGATCGCGTCGGCACACGACGCCGACGCGAGCGACGCGCGCGATGTCGATCTCGACGCGCGCGCGAACGACGCCGACGCTCGGACGACGCGCGCGCGCGACGCGGACGAACGCGCTTCGCGACACGGGCGTCACGCGGGACGGATTGCGCGCGGCGGAGAAACAGCGCGTCGTCGTCGACGTCGACGGCGTGGGGAAGGTGCTGCTGCAAGAGTTCGCGAACGACGTGTACGCGGTGTCGAATAAGTGCCCGCACTTGGGGCTGTCGCTGCAGGGAAAGACGCCGCTGCTGTCGGCGACGGTGAGCGACGGGGCGATCGCGTGCCCGGCGCACGGGAGCGCGTTCGACCTGAAGACGGGCGAGGCGAGGGGGGAGTGGTGCCCGAAATTGCCGGCGCTGCCGGTGGTCGGGAAGAAGTATTGCGGCGAACCGACGGCGATCGCGTCGTACGCGGTGAGCGTGGATGAATCGGGGGCGATTAAGATCGACGCGTGAACGCGCGAGGCGAAGCGAAACGAGACGCGCGAGGGGGGCGCGCGCGAACGCGCGCGACGGGGGCGCGCGAAAACAAGCACGACGATACGTCAAGCAGTATGTAATCCGCACACGACACGATCAATCTGTACCGCGCGTCGTCTTTTTCGGTTTCGTCGACGCGTCCCGAAGCCGCACAGCGGGACGCGCGGCGCGGCGCGACATGCCCGCGCCCGCGCGCGCGCTCGTCTCGCGCGCGCGTCGCGCGTTCGCGCGCGCGCACCGCGCGCTATCAACCACCGCGTCGCCGACGCACGAAACCGTCGTGGGCGTTGAGATTCACGCGCGACTCGCGACGCGGTCGAAACTGTTTAGCGGCGCCGCGTCCGCGTACGGCGGCGACGCGAACGCCCGCGTCGCGCCGTTCGACGCGGCGCTGCCCGGAACGCTGCCCGTGCTCAACGCCGGCGCGGTGGCGCTCGCGATCAAGCTCGGGATCGCGCTCGAGGGGACGGTGCAGCTGAAGTCGAGCTTTGACAGAAAGCACTACTACTACGCCGACTTGCCGCACGGGTATCAGATCACGCAACAGCGCGAACCGATCGTCCGGGGAGGGATCGTGCGATGCGTTGGTGTAGAAAACGCTCGGGAAGGCGACCGGGACGGCGGTCGAACGCGGCGTGGGTGGTTGACGGTTGGCATCGAGCGCGTGCAGATGGAGACGGATACGGGCAAGAGCCAAACCGTCGGCGCGGAGGCCGAGGCGGCGCAAGGGACGCTGGTCGATTTGAATCGCGCGGGACAGGCGTTGGTAGAAATCGTGAGCGAACCGGATATGCGAAGCGGGGAGGACGCGGCGGCGTGCGTGGAGGCGTTGCAGAGGATGTTGCGGTATTTACACGTCAGCGACGCGAACATGGAGGAGGGGTCGTTGCGATGCGACGTAAACGTGAGCGTGCGCACGGCGGAGGAGCGCGAGCGAGGCGTTTTTGGCGAACGCGTGGAGATTAAAAATTTGAATAGTCTTCGAAGCATCGTGCGGGCGGTGAAGTACGAAGCGAAGAGACACGTCGACGTGTTGACCGCCGGCGGGCGCATCGAGCGCGAGACGCGCGCGTTCGACACGAACACCGGAAAAACCACGGTGCTTCGAACCAAAGAAAACTTGCTCGATTACCGATTCACGCCTGAGCCGGACTTACCGCCGTTGGTGTTGAATCCGGCGGATGTGGAGGCTATTGCAAATAGGATGCCGGAACTCCCGAACGCGGCGTTCGAGCGCTTGATGGAGAGCGGCGCATCGGAGTCCGCGGCGAGTACCATCATCGCTTTTCCATCGACGTTAAAGTATTACGACACCGCGGTTGACAGTTGCGGCGCCGCTAAGGCGAGCGATGTGGCCAATTTTATTGCGAATGAAATCATCGGCGCCGCGCGCAAAGATGCCGGAGCGTCGCACAAAGAACCGCTATCATCTCTACCGCGCGCGGCGTCGGCGCGACGCGTGGGCGAATTGTTGGGTAAAGTCGCGAACGGCGATCTGAGCGGACGCATGGCGAAACAAGTCTTAGAGGCGCTCATGAATAGCGATGAACGCGCGTTGGCTGAAATTGTCGAGGACGTGTGCGGCGGCGGTCAAATGTCGAGCGACGATCAATTGCAAGATATCTGTCGCGCTGTCGTCGACGAGATGCCGAAAGAGGTCGAGTTGTTTCGTGGTGGAAAATCCAAGCTCATGGGCGCGCTCGTGGGAGAGGTGATGAAGCGCACAAACGGTCGAGCGAATCCCAAAGACGCGAGCAAGATGCTCGCCGACGTCATCGCGAGCCTTTCTTAGAAAGCTCCACGCGGAACTAACGTAGCACGAGTAGTAGCAAATAGTCAAGGCAAATATCACTACAACGCCGCCAATCCTTTTTCGAACGTCTGCGCCGCAGCCGGCGCCACCGGGCCTTCGCCCACATACACGTCCAACAGCGCCTTTGCGAATTCCGCCGACTCAAATTCCATCTTCGCCGCGCCCGCGACCGCGATGGCGCACCCGTTTGACGTCCAGGTGATCGTCATCTTCGTCCCTTGCTTCAGTTTCAGCGAAGAGAACCCGTCGCGCATGGCGTCAAGTGAGTCCACCGCCGCTTCCTCCGCCTTTTCCGCTGCCTCAGCCACACTGGCCATGAAGTTCCCATCCTCATCCTCTGCGGTCGCCATGTTCGTCGCGATCTCTCGGATTCTCGGTCCCAGGCTTTCATCCATCGCTTCCATGAACGTTTTACCGTCGACGTCGCGCGCGAGTTCGATGGCGAGCTCCTTGTCATAATCGCCGTTCAGCAACCCTTTTCCCTTTTGCGCGCGCGCCGCGTCGGCGTCGACGTACATGGCCAACGCGTAAATCTTAACATCGATGATCGCCACGCGTTTGACGCGGCATCCGGCGCCGAGCACGGTTAAACCCGCGGAGTTGGTGTCCGGAAAGGATATCTTCGTCGCCGGGTCCGTCGCCGCCGCGCGAACGCCGCGCGCCGTGCGACGACCGGCGCGGGAGGTCTTCGAACGCGGCGCTAACGCGCGCGTCGCGCTCACGGCTCGGAACGTTACGCACGCCATCGCGCGCGATTATGACGCGTCGCGCTCGCCGCCTCGGGCGTCCCGCTCGCGCTCCACGAGCGCCGCGATTTCCTCCGGCGTCAGCCCCTCCAACGCGTCCTCATCCACGACCGCGTCTAAATCAAACTCATTTCTATCGCCCATCGTCGCCCGCACGACGTCGCGAGCGCGCGTTTCCAACGCCTCTCGCGCGTCTCTCGCGCGTTCGCGCCGGGACAGCTCGCTCGTCACCAACTTGTTCCCAAAGTACGCGAAGAACGCGCCGACCACGACGACGAACGCGGCGTTTTGCCAGCGTGGGATGGTTCGGTCTGCGTTGGAGACGTCGACTTCGGTCCAGGAGAAGAGCGGGGAGGCGCCGGCGTTGATTTTCTTCGCGGCTTCGGCCTCGGCCTGCGCGCGAGTTTTGGCTTTAGCGTCGTCGTCGGTGGACAGCGCGCGCGCTTTGAACGACGGTGCGAGCGCGCGGGATGCGTTGAGCGCGATCGATGATCGCGAGCGCAGGAGGGCGCGGCGGAGCATCGGCGCGGCACACTGTGAGGGTCGGCGTCGCGGCGCGCCGATTACTTAACTGTTTCTCCGGCGCGCGGAAACTAGTGCTACAACTAATCGTTCGAGTCTTCGCTCGGTCCCTTGGCATCGCTCGATGCCGGCGCCGATGAAGACTCTGCTAATGCTAACTTTTCAGCCGCGGCGGCGGATTCGCTTTCGAGGACTTCGACTATGGATTTCACGACGTCGCGTCTGTGCGAAATGTCCATGTCGGGTGAAGCAATCTTCTCCATGAGCAACGCGTCGAGTTCGGCGCGTAAATGCTTGAAGAGGACCGCAACTCTAGGTGCTGCGCGAAAATTTATCCAATTATCGCACGTCGCGCTCGATCTTTCGTGATTGATTTTGATTTTACCGCCGAAGAGTAACAGCGGGTACGACCCGACGGCGGTGGCGTCGCGAATGTACACCTTGGTCGTACGAACTTTTTCGTGATAGAGCAGAAACCGGCTGTCGACACTTGGCGACATGCCGTAACACACTGATGTTGGATGCATGTGCACGTCCGTATCGTGCTTGGTGCGCACGGCGACGGAGCTAGTGGGGTAGCGCGACCGCGCGCGACCGTCGTCTGTCTTCGCAGGCGCGCTCGCCAACGCGACGTTTGGATAAAGACCAGCGCAAATGACAGCACGCACGAGTGACTCGTTCCCCGCGTTCACACTCGCTTCTGCGAGTGCACTCTCGAGTTTGTTCCGCCGCCCGTTTTTCAGTTTGTTCGTAGCGAGCGGTGCGGGTGACGCAGAAACGGCCCCGAGAGCGCCCGCACCGGATCGCAAAAATCCAATTTGGTCCAACAAATCGGTATACTGCTGTCGCATCTCTGAAATTTGTTTCAACGTCTGTCCGGAGAGAAACAGCTTGGACAAGTAGTCCCGTTCGAAACCACGACCCTTGGCCCTCGCGTGGATCCAACCAGCGTATGCTCGCACCAGCGTGAGATGGTCACTTGCTTGTGCGGCGATTTTGCGCTTCGCCGCGTCGGCCTCGTCGCGCTTGTCCATCGGCGCTAAAAAGGGGGAGCGAAACCCAACACCGGCGGCAATGGTGAGAATAGGATCCAAGCACGAAAACATCGCACCATATAGCATCATTTTTCCAAGCCGAGCGTCGACTGGGAGTTCAGCGAGATGATGCCCGAGCGCGGTGAGTTCATCCTTTGAGTCCACTGCGTCGAGTTCGTGTAAAGATTTCAGCGCCGACGCGATGGCGCCTTCAGGCGGTGGCTCGATGGCCATGGACAAAAACTTGCGAATGTCTCCAAGACCTAGAATCTTGATCTGTAAACACAGCGCGTCGAGCGGCGTGCGCAAAATCTCTGGCGTCGTAAAGTCCGCCAGCACGGTGGCTTCAGTCTTTGTGCTGTACAGGTGAAAGCAATAGCCTTCGCGTACGCGACCGGCCCGACCACGACGCTGTCGACTACTCGCCTTGCTGCACCAAGCGGTGACGAGAGCCGACATTCTCGATACCGGATCGTATTGTGTTTCGCGCACGCGACCGCTGTCTATAACGAAGACAACGTCGTCAATCGTGATCGACGTCTCCGCAATGTTCGTCGCCATGACGACTTTCCGCTTTCCCGGTGGAGCTTTATTGAACGTTAAGCGCTGCTCTTCAGAACTCAGTGTCGAGTGCAAAGGGATGAGCAAAAATCGCGACTCTGAATCTTTTAAATTCGCACGAAGTCGATCATGAAGCGTTCGAATTTCCGCCATCCCTGGCAAGAAGATCAATATCGCTCCTTCCTCGTACTCGTCCGCGATGAGCGCTACGAGCAGCTCCATCAATTCGTAATTGATCTTCTCTTCATCGATGACTTGCAAGCTCTTCCAAGTGGTCTCGCTGTACTCGGGATACATATCACGCGTCTCTTGTCGAACCTCGCTCATCGCAGAACGTTCGAACGACTCCTCAACGGCTTCGCGAAGCGCCGCCCCGCGAGCGCCGCCACCTCCGGCCATCTTAAAAATCCTCCCGCCGCGGCTCTGCTCGACGCCGAGCGCGAACTCGCCATCGGGCTCGCACACGTAGCCCGTGGCTTCGATAGCGTCCTCTAATCTATATTCCGCCACGGGAAACGTCCTACCGGGTATCTCCACGACTGGACACGTTGTTTTCAGGTGCGACTCGAAATAGTTTTTAAACAAGTCGGCGTTCACCGTAGCGGACATGGCCACGAGATGAAAATCACTCCTCCTCGCTGCGAGTGATCGGAGAATGACTAGCAAGAAATCACTCAGTAAATCACGCTCATGGACCTCATCAACGACAACGTGCGATACGCCAGTTAAATTCGGATCAGTCTGTAAACGTCGGAGGAGGATACCAGTCGTACAGAACAGCATTCGCGTTTTCTCGCTTTGCTTGCTTTCCAACCGAATGCTGTAGCCGACGGTGTCACCGATGCGTTCACAACGCTCATTCGCGACGCGCTCGGCGACCGCGATGGCCGAAAGACGCCTCGGTTGCGTGATGATGATGCTCGTATCTCCAGCCTTGCCCGCCCTAATGGCTTCTTCGAATATAAACTGTGGAACTTGTGTTGTCTTCCCGCAACCGGTTGCGCCGCTCACTACAGCCGCATTGGAGCTCTCAATCGCTTCAAGCACGACACTCTTCAAATTGTGAGCTGGAAGTTTGCGCCGAATTTCTTGCATACCAAGCCACTCTTTCGTGCTTTCCTTCGCGAGTTCCAACTCCAGCAGTTTGCGACTAATCTCCGCTCGACGTTCTACAGTGTACTTTTCCGGTCTCACGCCAGAAACGCCGGCTAAAACATTCGCAGTCGCAGTCGCGAGCGCGTCTTCTTCGAGTTCGACATCGGCCTGCTTGTCTAACCCCGCCTTCTTCACCTGATTCGCCAACCATCCTCCCTTCATCTTTGGCTTTGCATCGCCATCGCTCACTTCGTCCAGCTTTGGTTTCGATTTGCTCAAGTTGGGAACAATCTTCTTCTTTACTTTCGTCGTTCTCGCAGCTTCTAGACGCTTGGCGTGCTCACGTTCCCAGCGAGACAGCTTTGCATCAAGAGAAGTATCATCCACGTCTTCCTCCGTCGTGAGCGCAATCGACTGCGATGGTGTCATAGCTCGAACGTGTTCTTCCTCGACTTCATGCGCCTCGCGAGCGTTTTCTTCCGCCATCATCGCACGGAAATATTCAATGCGCTTACGGCGCTCTTCTTCTTCGGCATGCATCTTCGCTTCTTCACCCTCCAACCGTGCATACGTTCTCTTAATGTGAGCACCACGTCCCGTGAGCACGAAATCATCCTTCTCGCTGTTGTCTATTTCCTCCACAAATTCTGACACGTCGTCAACGATGCCGCGTTCGGCGAGAATTGCGGGCATGTTTTCTTGTAACCAAACGACCATGGCATAAATCGCGGGCTCCCCGAGGTACACATGCGCTTGCGCAGCAATCATAGCGTTCACCGAACGACGAACTTGCGAAGGAAGCTTGTCGTGGCGGACGACGAAGAGTGCAGATTCAGCTGGGTAAAGAGAGTCGGGCGGAAAATGAATCTCCAAAACGCATGGTTCCCATTGCACGCCGTTGGCATCCTCGTCCAAGGGGATTCGGATATTCCAACACTTGGCATCATCATCAACCTTGAAATCGTCCCCTAGAATCGCCTCGAGCGCCATCGCCTCTTCGCCGCGTTCGGCAAGCATTTCCTTGGCGTTGTCGCCGCTCGGCGTCGTCGCGCCGATGGGTTGCAGAGATCTCAACAACGCGTACGTCGCGTCTTCTTCAACCCAACCTGCAGATTCCAGCGCTTCTCGAGCTTCCGCCTTTGAAAATCCCATCGCTAATAGGCGCCCGAGCATCGCGCGCTGCAACAACAAGACGTACGGATCTTCCACCGGCGCGTCGCTCACGGCGGCTGAGTTGACGAGTTTCGTACCGTCGACGACGAGAGACGTCTTCGACGGTGCAAGATTCTTCGACGCTTCGCTCAATCTTACGAACGTTTCGGGCATATCATCCTTAGGTACTCGGAGACACAACCAATCGAGCACCGACCCCAAACGCTCGAGCGCATCTTTCTTCGTTTCGCCTTGTTCGGGATTCGCCTTGATCGCCTTCTCTGTCCATGCCTCGTCGAATCCCTTCTCGAGCACTCGTCTTCGCAATCTATCCTCCCTCAACCGCTTCCCTCGCGCGATTCTTTCAGCTTCGTCCCTTTCCGTGAGCGATTTCAACGCTTTCGCCGCGATTTGCGAACTATGCCTTTCCTGCGCGCTCACTTCGTCCATCACGCTCGTCACCGGCGCCGTCATTCGCCGCGCCGCCGTCGTCGCTCGCAATCCCGACGCTTCACCGCGAACCACCGGCACCGCCAAATTCGCCGCCATCAACCGTTCGCGCGCCATCTCCAACGCCGTTTTCTCCCCTTCGCCGCGATCCTCGCCGTCGTCGTCGCCTTCGTCCTCCTCCGCGCGTCTTCGAAGCAGCGCCGCCACGGCGTCCGCCGCGTCCTCCGTCATGTGTAGAATCTCCTCCTCTTGTGCGTCCGTCTTCGCGCGCGTCTTCGCGCGCGCGAGACCGGGGACGATGCCCAACCCATCGACGCCGTACGACGCCTCGCTCGTCGTCGCGCGCGCGCTGTCGCTCGCTTTTCGCCGATGGACCCAATCGAGTGGGTCGTCTTCGTCCGCGTCTTCGTCGTCGCGTTTCTCCACGCGCACGCGCACGTTCAGGACTTCGATGGTTCGCGACGATGGTGATTTAGGCGGGGCGCGCGCGGGAAGTCGCGGGCGACGCCGCGCCATGGCGTCGCGGAGTGAGGCAGGTTTTGAGTTGAGTTGGAATCAGACGTATCGCAACAGACAACGCGAGGGCGAAGGATGGAGAGGCTGGGCGACGCGCGAACGAACTTATTCGGCGCGCCAGTTCGGACGGCTTTTCACGCTCCCGAAAGGGTTGAACCCGCGCTCGGGACCGGTGGTGACGACGGTGTTGATTTGCCGTAACTGTCGCTTGGCGCGTCCCGAGGCGCGAACGGAGACGCCCGAGCGACCGGTGACGATCCAAAAGACGGCGCGCAAGACGTACGCCAGACTCCAAAAAACCATCCTGAATGGGGTCGTCGCGACGTATACGAGGGCGTTCTCGAAGCTCAGAGTCGACGCGAGGTATTTCACAGTCATGAACCAACGAGCGATGACGTTATCATTCGTTTTGGTGTCGCCCCAAAGACGCTTTTCCACCTCCATCGCCAACAGACGCTCCTCCTCCGCGCTCACCGCGGGTTCGTTCTGCACCTTAAATTTAAACAGAATGCTTCCATCGCGCAAATCTATGCGCTCAACGTCTAACGCTCGGCGAGCCTGCGCATCGCGACCGTTCATCGCATCGCATCGTCAGTCCTTCGTCTTCGCTCGCGTACGATTTAAAGCGCTCGTCCGTCGCTTCGCCTTCGTCGCTTCGCGCGCGCACCCGTTTCTTCACCAGCGACTCCACCTCTTTCTCCACCATCTGACTCTTCATCTCTCGCTCTATCTTCCTTCGTCGTTCGATGACGTCATCGGCTCTGTTCCTCGCGCCTCGTCCGCCGTTTCCCGGTCGCATCGCCCCCTTCGCTCGCCTCGCCGCGCCGCTCATGGGCCCACTCAAATTTCGAACATTCTGGCTCAACTCCCGCGCGCTCGGCATCCCGCGCGCGGCGGCGCCCTTCGTGTCGTAGGGATCCGCGTAAAAGCTCGCCCCCACGAACGACCGCGCGGCGCCTCCGTTCGTCGCGGGCGCTTTTCGAGCGCGATCTTTCGACGTCGAGCTCGACGCATCGGACGCCGACGACGAATGTCGACGAATGTCGCGCGGTTTCGCCCTCGTGGACGCGCTCGAGCGGCGGTTCGCGCGCGCATCGATCGCTCGCGCTCGCAGCGTCGTCGTCGCGCGCATGGCGCGCGGCGCGCGCGCGCTGATGTGCGGCGCGCGCGCTGATCTTGCGTTTGTCAGCTGGCGAAATCGAACGCGCGACGACGAGAGGCGAGCGGCGTCGATCGAGCGCGCGTTACATCGTCGCTAATCGCGCGTGAAAATTAAGGCTTGAAAACAAAACGATCGCGAATCACTTCGCGACGGCGCGACCGCGAACGGCTGGTCCGAGCCGACCTCGAAGCGCGGCGACGGTGCCCGTCGCGTCGACGCCGAGCGACTCCGCCAACGCCACGAGCTCCGCCTTCTTCATCTTACTCACCGGCTTGCGCCCCGCCTCGACGACGGCCTCGATCGTCTCCTCGACCGTCTCCGCGATCGTCTCCTCGACCGCGCGCGTCGTCTCCTCGACGACGGCGCGCGTCGTCGTCGTCCAATCCTCCGTCGCGTCGCGCGCCGTCGCCTCGTCCACCGTCGCCGTCGGTTCGGCGTCGAACTCGTACACGAACACCGTCTCGTCGTGCGACGCCGTCACGCGCACGCGATGCGCGTCGTCGTACGTCGTCTCGTCGCCCGTCGCGCGCGTCGTCGTTCGTCGGTGCGCGCGCGTTCGCGACTTCGGGATCGCGCGCGCGCGCGACGGTCGGGTCGTCGCGACGCGCACCGTCGCGACGCGCATCGCGCGCGCGGTCGTCCGCATCGCTCGCTCGCTCGCGCGCGCGCGTCGCGTTCCGACGTCGCGAGTGCCCGCGCGACAGCTCGCGACGAATTTCAAATTTTCACTCCCGGGTGTCGAGCGCCACGCCGACGACAGACGGCGGCGCGATGGGCGACGCGCGCGCGACGATCGCGCGCTTGAAAGCGGCGGCCGCGGGCGACGCGCGCGCGTTCGAGTCCATGACGGTGCGCGCGACGGCTTCGCGACGCGCGCGCGACGCGATGCGCGCGCGCGAACGCCGACGCGTCGACGACGCGACGGTCGGCGACTGACGGCGCGGCGAACCGACGGCGAACCGACAGGCGGACGAGACGCGGGCGAAGTTGACGCGATCGCGAGAGATCGCCGCGGAAATTCGCGCGAGTCTCGAGCGGGAACTCGCGCGCGCTCGGACGCTGGCGGAGGCGTGCGCGCGCTCCGGGACGCCGCCGCCGGACGCGCCGGCGACGGACGACGCGAGCGCGACGACGGACGCGTCGCGGGAGGCGCTCGACGCGAGCGCTTCGGAAGCCGACGACGATGAATCCACTTTAGAGGGCGCGCGACGCGCGCTCGCGCGGTCGCAGGCGCGGGCGAGGATCGAGCTCGCGGAGGCTCGGCGCGCGCGCGCGCGCGCCGACGCGTTGGCGGACGCGCTGCGCCGCGCGGGCGTCGACGCGCCTCCGGCGTGAGCGAGGCGTTTATTTTTATTTTTGCGAGTTGTGATCGAGCGGTCGCGTAGTTTTTTCTCTCTGTTTTAGCGTCTCGCGTCGAGCGGCGGACGCGCGCGAGACGCGCTCGCGTCCCGCGCGCGCTCGGATTTGAGCCGTTACGTCGCGTCGTCTCGATCGCGTCCGCACTCTTCGCCTCGTTTTCGCGGTCGTCCTCGAGGCGCGCGCGTTCGACGACATGCGCAATCCCGCGCCTTTCATCACCGCCAGCGCCTCGGGCGCGCGCGGCGCGCTCGCGCGTCGCGACCGCGCGCGCGAGGACGACGACGCCGTGCTCGAGTACTGGGCGCGCGTGCGCGCGGGCGTCGAGCCCGCGCCGAGGCCCGGCGCGGAGGCGAAGCGAAATAAACGACTGTGCGCGCACCTGGAGTCGCACCTGGACGACGTGCTCGCGCACGCGGGCGCGGGAGGGGCGGACGAAGGGAGGTCGCGGCTGGCGAACGAGGCGGCGACGGCGCTGGAGGTGGGCGAACATTTGGCGCACGACGACGTGATGGAGCTGAAACGAAGAGCGAGAGAGCAAAGGGGCGAGGCGCTGAGCGCGCGGGAGGTGGCGCGGTTGAAGTCGTTGGCTGGGGGGAGGACGAGACGGGAGGCGTCGCCGGAGGCGGCGTACGCGTCGCCGGAGGCGGCGTACGCGATGCCGGAGGCGCCGGCGGGCGAGGTTTTCGAGGAGTTCGACGACGACGAGGACGACGAAGGAGAGTTTTTTGAATACGGACGCAGTGAATTACCGAGGCACATGCGCGATTGGTACGAACCGCCGGCGAGCGAGTACGGCTCCTTTGTCGAAAATCAACCCGCGGCGGGCGCGACGACGAGTCTCGACGAGCAGAAGTACGCGACGGTGAGGAATTTGCGCTCGCACGCGCTGTGGTGATAGAAGAAGAAATTATGTGTAAAATATATCTCTGTGTTACAACAAATCACAGCAACGCAAAGGCAATGCGTCTGACGTCGACGACGATTACGCGCTACAAGAGAGACACGCGCCGTATCTCGGCTTTTTCATACCTGAATCCGACATCCCCCAGTCGACGGTGGGCCACCCCCTTTCGGCGGCGTGCTTCTTCAATCGCGCGTCTGCGTTGACGCACACCGGGTACCCCACGTTTTCTAAAAGCTTCACGTCGGACATGGAATCGGTGTAAAAGTAACACTCCTTCAAATCCACGCCGTTGAGTTCGCACCACTTCTTCGTCGTCTCGTATTTGCCGTCGCCGTACGCGACGACTTGAATCGTGCCGTCCATCAAACCATCCTCGTCCACGCCCATGATGCTCGACACCACGTTCGCCTCGCCCGTCTCCAAACCGTAAATCTCCGCCCCGATGGCGGCGGGATGTTGCCACGTCGACGTGCACATGACGCATCGCTCGCCGTTCGCCTTGTGCGCCTCCAGCACGGCTTTGAACCCCGGGCGCGTGCGATGCGCGAGCTCCATCCGAAAAAACTCTGTGATGCGTTCCCGAAACATCCGCTCGTCTTCGCCCCTGTAAATCGACGCCGCGTCCCTCCCCGCCGTCTCCGCGCCGTCTCCGTACCCAAACGCGTACCTCGAAAACCAATACAACGCCGTCCCGATCAACGACATCCCCACCCGTCCCGAATTGATCTCGCTCTTCACCCACAACCACGACGAGTTCACGTCGATGATCGTGTGATCCAAATCAAAAAACGCCACCCCTCGTCGTTCGCCCTTCGCCGTCCTCGCCGTCGTCCCGCTCGCGTCCGCGCGCGTCGTCGTCCCCACCATCCCCTCCTCGCGCCCCATCCCTCCCGCGCCGTCCGCGCCGTCTTCCTCGCTCGACGCGTCCTCGCGCACGACCATCGATCGCGGCGCTTTCCGCACCGTTCGCGCGTCGTTCGTCGTCCCGCGCGTCGGCTCTCGATTTTCTTGATTCTCCCCCGCGCCGTCTTCATCCGCCTCTTTCGCGCTTCGTCGCGCCGTTCGCGTCGCGTCGCGCGCGTCGTCCGCGCGCATCGTCTCCGTCATCGCGCGCGTTCCGTTTTCGCGTCGCGCGCGCCTTCCGTCGCGTCTCGCGCCGTCGCGATCTGTCGGTTTGTGGTGTTACGTCGTCTCGTCTCGTCGTCGCCGCACATGGCGTCGCTCGCCCTCGCGCGTCGTCGCGCGCGCGTCCTCGCGCGCGCCGCGGCGTCGCGCACCGCGCCGTCGCGCGCGCGCGCGTCGTCGTCGTCGTCGTCGTCGTCGTCGTCGTCGTCGTCGTCGTCGCGACCGAGCGCGGACGACGCCGGTTCGCGCGAATCCACCGACGCGCGCGCCGCGTCCGCGCGCGACGCGTCCGCGCCCTCGGGCGTCGCGTACGCCTTCGCGCGCGACCACGCCGCGGTGGCGTCGGTGTGCCTGACGAGCGCGGCGCTCATGTCCGGGCACGCGTGCGCGAGCCCGGTGCTGCCGATGCTGGCGCGCGAATTCGGCGCGAACGCGACGGAGATCGGCGCGACGATGTCCGCGTTCGCGGCGGGGAGGTTGCTGTTTAACCTGCCGTGCGGATGGTACGCCGACGCGGTCGGACGCAGGCCGCTGATGATCGCGGGACCGGCGGCGACGACGGCGGGCATGGCGTGGAGCTACTGCTCGACGGGGCTGGGCGAGCTGCTGTGCGCGCGGGCGGTGGCGGGAATCGGGAGCTCGATGTACATGAGCGGCGCGACGGCGATGCTGGCGGATCTGTCGACGCGGCACACGCGAGCGCGGATACTGGGGGCGAATCAGGCGGCGGTGCTGGCGGGCGCGGCGGCGGGACCGGCGCTGGGAGGCGCCATCGCGGGGGCGGATGGGATGAGCATTCGATCGCCGTTTCTCGCGGTGGGGGCGCTGAGCTCGTTCGCGTCGGTGTACTCGTTCGCGAGGATCGAGGAGACGCGACCGGAGTCGGTAAAGCCCGAGAGGGAGTTCGCGGCGAGCAAGCACTGGTACTGCGACGGGCACCCGATCGAGGACACGAAGATGTGCCTGGAGTTGGATGAGTTCGGTAAACCGGTGGTGCATCGGGACGGGCAGGTGTACGAGCTGTTGGAGACGAAATCGCCCGACGGCGCGGCGACGACGACGGCGGTGGACCCCGCGACGGCGCAAGACGCGGCGATGGGTCGTCTCGTCAAGTCGATGGATTTCTGGGCCGTGTGCGGCTTGAACGCGGCGCTCTTCTTCTCGGGCGCGGGCGGTCGAGGGACGCTGCTGCCCATCTTGGCGTATCAAAACTTTGGATTCACGCCGGAATCGCTCGGCGCGCTGTTTTCCGCCATGGCTGTCACGTCGTTGCTCGGTCTCGGCCCGGCGAGCGCGCTCACCGACGCCGTCGGTCGCAAAGCCGTCATCGCGCCGTGCGTCGTCGCCTCGGCCGCGTCGGTCGCGCTCATGGGCACCACCACCGATCCCACGGCGTTCACCGCGGCGTCTATTCTCTGGGCCGCCTCGGGAAGCTTGATGGGCACCGCGCCCGCGGCGTACGCCGCGGATATTTCGCCCAAGAACATTCGCGGCAGCGCGCTCGCGATTTACCGTACGTGCGGCGACGTCGGTTTGCTCCTCGGCCCGCTCGCGCTCGGCGCGCTCGCGGACGAAGTCGGCATCCCCATCGCCCTGGGCGTGAACGCGGCGCTGTTGACGATATCCGGCGGCGTGTTCCACTTCACCGCGCGCGAGATTCGTCGCAAGGCGCAAACCGCCGCCGCGAAAATCAGTTGACGCGTTTTAGATTTTAGTCCACCCTAGCCGCGTCGCGTCGCTGTTGTATCAACTATAAATTACATTCTAGAACTACGATAACCGATCCGCTACTCCACCGCGCGACTCCTCGGCGCGACGTAATATTCGCCTCGCGCGTACTTCGCCTCGCGCAACAACCGCTCGCGCGGCGCCGCCGCCGCCTCCCGCTCTCCCGCCTCCCCGTCGACCCGCGCGACGCCGTCGAACCGCATCCTCAACCCATCCCCGTGCGCCGTCGTCCACATTCTCTCCACGCCGTCCGCGCGCACGCGCTCCAGCGCCCGCGCGAACCGCAGCGCGCCCGCGACGTCCCTCGCGAACGCCTCCCTCGCGCGTCCCTCACCCATTCCCGTCGCCGCCAGCGCCGCCGCGCGTCCCAGTTCGTCGTCGCGCGCGTCGTCGTCCTCGCGCTCGCGCTCGTCGCCCGCGAGCGCGGCCGTCGACCACGTCGGCGCGCGCGGCATCGCGTCGTGGAATCCGCCGTCGTCGTCCGCGCGGCGCCAAAATCCTTCACCGTCGCGCGCTCGCGACGCCGACGCGCGTCGCGCGCGCGTCGCGTCGGCACCGCGTCGCGTCGCGTCGCGCGTCGCCGCCGCGAGCGCGCGTCGCATCGCGCGCGTCGTCGTGCCGCCGACGGGCGCCGACGCGATGTCGACCCCCACCCATCGACGAGTCCTGAACCGTCGCGCGGGTTCATGGATTCAAAATCCTTGAAAACGCGCGGACGCGCGCGCGGCACAGCGCGACGCGTCGACGCCGCGCCTCGAATCGACGCGACGCGCGCCGCGATCGACGCGCGCGTCGATCGACGGACGCGAGACGGACGCGCGACGCCGGGCGCGCGAACGAGGGGCGATTCGAATCGATTGGATTTGAATCTGATTCGAAGCGCGCGACAGCCGGACGCGCGATCGCGATGGCGCCCGCGCGAAAGCCCGCGTTCAGTGGAACGACGGGGAATAAGGCGAATCTGTACGGAGAAGCGCGCGGCGCGCGATGGCGCGGCGGCGGCGGTGGACGCGGCGGCGGCGGCGGCGCGGGCGCGGATGGACGAACGAAGGCGCAAGTCGCGGCGGAGGAGGACGCGCTGCAGAAGGAGCTCGGATTCGGGACGCACGTGGACGGGGAGGATCGAATCGGGTGGATGATAAATGCGAGCAGCACGCAAGTGGAGGATAAGGAGAGCGGGAAGGCGTACGCGGCGGTGAATTGTTACTTTATGGCGCAGGACGGGTCGACGTTCAAGGCGCAGGTCAAGTACGCGCCGTACTTCTATCTCGCCACGAAGACTGGGTGCGAGCACGAGGTGGAGGCGCTGTTGAGGAGGAAATACGGCGAACAAGTGCTGGACGTGGAGATGGTGGATAAGGAGGATTTGGATTTGAAGAATCACCTGAGCGGATTGCAGCAGACGTATTTGAAGGTTTCGTTCGCGACGACGCAAGAGCTCATGGACGTGCGCAGAGAAATCTTGCCCATAGTGTCCAAGAATAAGAAGAAATCGTCCGCGGCGGCGGCGTACGAAGCGTTGTCGCACCAGGAAAGCCTGGACGCGGGGATCAAGCCGAAGAAGAAGGCGTTGACGGATTACGAAGAGGCGATGATTGACATTCGCGAGTACGACGTGCCGTATCACATGAGATACATGATCGACACCGACGTGCGATGCGGGAAATGGTACAGCGTGCGCGCCGAGCACGGCGCGGTGACGCTGACGTTGCAAGAGCAAATGTTAGATCGCGGTGAAGTTCGCGTGTGCGCGTTCGATATCGAAACCACCAAGCTTCCGTTAAAGTTTCCAGACGCCGAGCACGACCAGGTGTTTATGATTTCGTACATGTTGGACGGCCAAGGGTATTTGATAATCAACCGTGAAATCGTGAGCGAGGACGTAGAAGATTTCGAGTACACGCCAAAGCCCGAGTACAAAGGCCCGTTCATCGTTTGGAACGTGCCGAACGAGCAAGCGCTCATCCGCACGTGGTTTGATCATATGCGCGAGACGCAACCGAGCATTTACGTCACGTACAACGGTGATTATTTCGATTTCCCATTCATCGAAACTAGAGCGACTAAGAACGGGATGGATATGTACCGTGAGATTGGTTTCAAGTGCGAACAGTCGGGTGAATGTCGAAGTAATTCTGCGCTGCACCTGGATTGCTTCGCGTGGGTGAAGCGCGATTCCTACCTCCCCGCCGGATCGCACGGCTTGAAGGCGGTGACCAAGGCAAAGTTAAAGTACGATCCGGTCGAAGTGGACCCGGAAGACATGTTACCGTACGCGCAAAGTCACCCTCAGATGATGGCGTCGTATTCCGTTTCCGATGCCGTGAGTACGTACTACTTGTACATGAAGTACGTGCACCCTTTCATCTTTGCGCTGTCGACGATTATTCCGCTCTCGCCGGACGAAGTCCTTCGCAAAGGTTCCGGTACCCTGTGCGAGGCTTTGCTCATGGTTGAGGCGTACCACGGAAACATCGTTTGCCCGAACAAACAAGTCAGCGCCGGTGAAAAATACTACGAAGGTCACCTCTTGAATAGTGAAACGTACATCGGCGGTCACGTGGAGTGTCTCGAGGCGGGCGTGTTCCGTTCAGACATCCCGTGCGACTTCAAGTTGAATCCAGAAGGGTATCAGAGACTACTTGACAATCTCGACGACGATTTGGACTACGCCCTTCGGGTCGAAGGAAAAGGTCTGGGGAAGGATGACTGCGCAGATTACGATGAGATTCGTGCGCAAATCGCCGAGAAGCTCGAGTACCTTCGCGACAACCCAAATTTGAACATGGAACCGCTGATTTATCACTTGGACGTAGCAGCAATGTACCCGAACATTATTTTGACGAACCGCTTGCAGCCGGCGGCTATCGTCAATGAGGATGTATGCGCCGCGTGCGATTACAACCGACCGGGTAAGGGATGCCTGCGTGAGATGGAATGGGTTTGGCGCGGCGAGCACTTTGCCTCGACGTCGAGCGAGTATGCCGCCATCAAGGCGCAATTGCAAGTTGATAAGTTTGCGCCGTCTCATCCCGGTGGCCCACAACGAACGTGGGCTGAACTTCCGTACGAAGAGCAACAAGAGCAGAAGAAGCAGCGCCTGAAGTTGTATACGCAAAAAGTTTATAGAAAGGTTATGGAGAAACCGGTGACGGCGACGAAAAAGGCGAGTATCTGCATGCGAGAAAACCCATTCTACATCGACACCGTGAAGGCGTTTCGTGATCGTCGCTACGTGTACAAAGGGGAGAATAAGAAGTGGAAGAACAATTTGGACGAAGCGAAACAGAGCGGGAACATCATCGAAATCCAAAAGGCGGCAAATATGGTTGTGTTGTATGATTCGCTTCAGCTGGCGCACAAGTGTATTTTGAACTCCTTTTACGGCTACGTCATGCGTAAAGGCGCGCGGTGGTATTCGATGGAGATGGCTGGGGTCGTCACGAACACAGGTGCAAAGATTATTCAAATGGCGAAGCAACTGGTGGATGACATCGGCAAGCCGCTTGAATTGGATACGGATGGTATTTGGTGCTGCTTGCCCCGCGCTTTCCCGGAGACATTCACGTTTACGCTCCCAAATAAGAAGAACAAAAGATACAAGATTTCGTACCCGTGCGTCGTTCTCAATCGTATGACTGCGCTGCAGAATACGAACGACCAGTACCAAACGTTGAAGGTGGTCGATGGCAAGTCCTCGTACGAGGTTTCCTCAGAAATGAGCATCGAGTTTGAAGTCGACGGTCCGTATAAGGCGATGATTCTTCCAGCTTCTAAGGAAGAGGGCGTGCTCATTAAAAAACGATACGCCGTGTTCAACGAGGACGGCTCGTTGGAAGAATTGAAAGGATTCGAACTCAAGCGTCGAGGCGAGCTCAAGTTGATCAAAGTCTTCCAAGCGGAGGTGTTTGACTACTTTTTGAAGGGCGAGACGCTGGAAGAGGTGTACAAAGCTGTCGGAAACATCGGCAATCGTTGGTTTGACATGCTCAAAACGCAAGGCAGGAACTTTGACGACGAAGAGCTCTTAGAGTTCATTTCTGAATCGAGCGTCATGAGCAAACCCGCCATCGATTACGGCGATCGCAAGTCGACGTCTCTCACCACAGCGCATCGTCTGTCCCAATTCCTCGGCGCCGATTTGATTAAGGACAAGGGTCTTGTGTGTAAGTACATCATCTCGAAGAAACCGCTCGGAGCTCCGACGTCGGCACGGGCTATTCCAGTGAGTATTTTCAACGCCGAAACGGCCGTGGCGCGCGCATACTTGAAGGAGTGGACCAAGGACGCGCTTCCAGGCGCCGACGACGAAATGCCAAACATGCGCGAGATGGTGGATTGGGAATACTACAAGACGCGTCTTGCTGGGGCCATTCAGAAAATCATCAGCATCCCTGCGGCTTTACAGGGCGTAGAAAACCCATGCCCAGACGTGAAGCATCCCGATTGGTTGCACAAGCGCATTCGAGAAAAGAATGACAAGTTTTCTCAGCGCAACTTGAAGACGATGTTTCAGACGCAATTCGCGAATGGTGCGCCGCTTGCGGGTAAAGATTTGAATATTCTCGACATCGAGGACGGCGGCGCCAAGTCGACGCCAACTCGTCCGCGCGTTAGAACGTTTCGAAGAGATGGTGATGCACCGCAAACGCCGGACCAACGGGCGACGCCTTCTGGAGAAGCGCCGAAGACTCCAGGTTCGGCCAGCGCTAGCGCGGCGGCACCGGACAGAGCGACCGATTACGACGGCTGGTTGAAGCATTACAAATCCAAATGGAAAACTCTGCGCGCAAATATCAAGCGCGAACGCGTCGAGGACGAAAAAGAGCGAGCTCAGATTGAACGCGAGGGAGGCGTCATGCGAAGAAAGAGACGATCGGGTGCATTCGGTCTCGAATCCTTTGTGGAATCACGCGAGGAAACGATCGCACACTCGACGATGCACATCATCCAGGTGGAACAAACGCAAGTCCCAGGAATTTTTGCCGTCTGGGTGCTAGTGAACGGTACGATGCAAGTCATCAAGGTGGACGTGCCCCGTCGCCTCGTCATCGCCACGCGCGAAACGGATCGCGAAGGCGATCTCGGCTTGGAAGGAAAGCGACGAATCACGGCAACTCTTCCGCGCGGTTTCATCGCGCCCCACTTGTACGAAATTAACGTGCAAGAGCGAAATTTCGCGAGTGGGTTGGAAATTGCTGCGCTTTTGGCAGACCCGTCTGTCATCGGCGTATACGAAAAGAACGTGCCTTTGATTGATAGATTCATTTACAACATCGGTTGCGTCATGGCGGTGAAAAAGTCGGAACAAAAGCGAGCGCTCGATATTGGCGACGAGTCCTATGGCATGAACATGTTTCAAATGAAGGCGACGGCTGAAGTCAGCTCGTATTTGCCGAAATTGTCCCACATCACGTTCTACTTTGCTGGAGTTTCTGGTGATAAAGGACGTGGAATTTACGTGCTGCACAACAGCCGCGAAAGCAAAGGCACGGTGATCGTTCATCAACCGGGTAAAGGTGTTCGAGAGGTCACCCCCGAGCTTTGGTCGTCGTTTATGCACTCGATGAGCGGAGACGAGCAAACTGACGACGAAGCGAGAGCAGAAGCCGCCTCGAAATGGAACGTGTTGTACGCGAGAAACATGGAACAAGTTGGCAAGCATTTGAACCACGCTATCGGCGCCTACATTTCCGCATCTAGCGGTGGTACGGTGCTTCTCGTTCAAGCTCCCCCAGGCGCCGGCGTCGATCCGGCTCAAGACACTTCGTCCGTGCGAGAAGGTTTGGCTGGGAGATTGAGCGCCTTGATGCCCGCCTCTGGACGTCTTCCCATCGTTTTCAGGCCGCCAAATCTTTCGGACAGTGACTTGAGCACAGATGCAGCCCGGGGATGGCAACTTGATGCCGCGAAAATTGCTTCGGCGCGCGTCGTCGAAAGCGCCGAGTGGTTGAAGGAGCACGTCGAGATTGCGAGTTATGCGCACATCCCCGTGGGCAACTTGAAATCGGATTGGTGGGTGCACACCGCGGACGCGTTCTTCGCCCGCACATTGCACGACGCCGAACAGGTGTTGTGGACTGGCCCCGGTGGCGAGCCTGATTTGGGTGGCGGCGCGAGCGCCGTGTCTCTGAGCGGATTGGACGATGCATACGGTGCGTCGCGCATGGAAGTCACCGCGCCCGGCGCTTATCGCAGCGTTTGTGTGGAATTGCAAGTGCATCACTTGGCTGTGTGCGCCATTTCCAAGTCTAGCATTTTGAACGATCTCGAGCAAGGCGCACTGTTGGGCTTCGAGACTGGCACCAAGGGCACGACGCGCATGGGCGGACACGAAGCTGCGGGCGCGTTCAAGACGCTGAACAAGCTCGTCGATAATTGGCTCCGCGACGCAACTGATCATCACAATACATACGCGGATCAATTGCTTTCGCAGATTCATCGCTGGCTCTTTAGCCCGTCTTCGGCGTTGCGCGATCCGGCGTTGAAGAACTTGGTCGAGCTCTGCATGAAGAAAGTCTTCACCTTGCTGTTGGCTGAACTTCGCAAGCTTCAAGTCGAAGTCGTGTACGCGGACATGCGAAGAATCATCATCGCGACTGGCAAGCACGATCTCGCGAGTGCTTCCGCATGCGTGGAAGGTCTCAAGACTGCCCTGCACCAGCGTGAACTCTTCTCATGGCTGCAACTCGATCGAGTCAAGCAATGGCACTCGCTTCTGTTTCGTGGACCGTTCGATTACGCCGGGATTTCCGCCGTCAACCTTCCGGGCGAGAGCCAGTGGCACGACTCCATCGCGCCGCATGACTCGCAACTCGACCCTCTTGCCACGCGCAATAGTGAAGGTGCGCTGGACATGCACTGGAACATCGCACGATTCCTACCCGAGGCGATTCAAGATCACTTTCACGCCATAATCGGCGAGTTCTTATTGTTGCCTTGGAAGCACGACAAGGAGGAAAGCGACGGTCCATTGCACGGGCGCACGCCCGTGAAGTACCGCGCTATGAGCGACAGCGACGATTCGGACGAAGAGAACTCGGATTCTGACGTCGGAGCTCCGGTGGAGAAGAAACCACCACCGACCCCGGGCTTTGGTCACAACGCGCGCGACTTGGATCGCCTGGAAGAAGACAAGGTGATTTGGTTGGAGCAACAACTCGAATCGCACTTCGGGCCGAAATTGCTGCGTTACGCACAGGATATCCAACGAGTCCTCGGACTCGCCGGTCCGCGCTCGCCGCCCGAGCACCAATTCCCTTCGCCACCTGGCGCAAACCTGTCCAAGAAGCTTCGTGGCACGCCAGCGTTGGCGTTTGTGAGAACGGTGATTGCCGTGTTGTCGCTCGACGCTCGCGTCGAGGGTCCGGTGTCGTTGCTCCGACGAAACGCGCTCAAGATGATTCAAGTCGCCGAATTCTCCCCTGAGGCAGAGTTCGTCGAGCCATGCGTCTCTTTTACGCTCCGAGACGTTATTTGCTCCGCTTGCTCTGATTGCAGAGACTTGGATCTCTGCCGTGACCCAGACCTCGCCGCCGGTCACTGGGCGTGCACGGCGCGCGACGACGATCACGGCCCGCCGTGCGGTCAACCGTACGACATGCAATGGATCGAAGGCGCTCTCGTCGCCGAGGTGAACGAGCGCGTTCGAAAATATCAGCTTCAAGACCTCAAATGCGCGCGCGACGGCCGCATCAAGGTGGGACATCTCGCCAATCGCTGCGCCTGCGGCGGTTTGTACGCGTGCTCCGCCAAGCCCGGCGCGCTCGGCGACGACTTGCGCGTCTTTTCCAACATCGCCGACGCGCACGATTTCAAAATCTTGCGCGACACCGTGGATTGGGTGCAATCCAACCGCAACGTAGCGACGACTCGCGGTTGATCACACCGCACATAAACGTAGATTTGCAATAGCAGAAGCGATTTTCGCCGCGCCGCGTCGCCGACCCAAAGACCCCGCGCGCGCCGACTCATTCTCCAGACCTCGGCGCGGCGATCGGTGCGCATCGCCGCCGAGCGATCTCGAACGCCGAACGCGTCGCGGCGCGCGATTCATGACGCGTCGCGACGCCGCGAACGCGCGCGCGTCCACGTCGTCGCCCGACGTCGACGCCTTTGCGAACCCGCAGCACGCGACAAACTTTTATCGAAACCTCGCGCGAGGCGCGCCCCCGAGCGCGCTCGCGCTGCTGAGCGATAAAGCCTTCGCGAATGGGTTCTCCGGCGCGATCGCGGGGACGGTGGCGGCGACTGTGGTGTGCCCGTTGGACGTCCTGAAGACGAGGCTGCAGGTGAGCGCGGCGACCACGGGGACGACAGAGTACCTGAGCACGTACGGCGCGTTGCGGCGAATCGTGCGACACGAAGGCGCGAGAGGGCTGTATAGGGGACTGGGACCGACGGTCGCGGCGCTGCTGCCGAATTGGGGGGTGTATTTTAGCACGTACGGCGCGCTGAAGCGGATTTTTAGTAGACGAGGCGTCGGCGAGACGGCGGTCGTCCGTGACGGTGAAGGCGCGAGCGATGGAGAACGCGTCGTGAAAGTTGCGGATGCAAATCATTTTGCGCACATCTTAGCCGCCGCCGGGGCGGGCGCGGCGACGATTTTCGTGACCAATCCGTTGTGGGTGGCGAAGACGCGTTTGCAGGTGCAGCACTCGCACGCGTTGGCGTCGGCGATGCCCAAGCGCGTGCCGTACACGTCAACGATAAACGCTCTGACGAGAATGATGCGCGAAGAGGGCTTGAAAGGGCTGTACAGCGGCTTTGGCCCTTCATTGATTGGCATCGCGCACGTCATCATTCAGTTTCCGCTCTACGAATCCATCAAAGTTGAGCTCGCGAGAGAGCGCGAGGTGGCGGTGAATAAGATCGAGCCCATAGATCTCATGGTCGCCAGCGCGATCGCAAAGATGTTCGCGTCGACGTTGACGTACCCACACGAGGTGATCCGTTCGCACATGCACGTGCACGGTCTCGGTCCGTTTAGCGGCATCGGCGCCCTCGTACGTCGAATTTACCTCGAAGGCGGCGTCGCCGCCTTCTATCGCGGATGCGGCACCAACCTCATCCGCACCACTCCCGCCGCGGCGATCACGTTCACCTCGTTCGAGCTCGTATCGAGAGAGATTGAAAAGCTCGTCGCCGCCGCTCGCGAAGACGACTGACGCGTCCGTCGTCGCCTTCGCCTTCGCCTCCTTCGCCCCACCCGCACCCGCGCGTTGATGATTCATTGTTAATTGCTCTTCTTATTTATCCCTCGCGTCTCCGCGTCGCGATCGCGTCGTCGTCCGTCTCGCCTCGCCGGCGTCCGTCTCGCCTCGACGCCGAAATTTCAAATTTTCCGACAGCCGTGGTCGATCGCCATCGCGCGTCACACGCCCGCGCGCCGCCGCGCCTTCGGTCGCGGCGATGCAGAGCGCGATCCAGGGCTTGTTCGGTTCCGTCGCGCGCACCGTGTTCAGCGATCGAGCGCGCGCGCGCGCGCGACGCGACGATGACGACGCCGACCGCGCGTTCGACGACGACGACGTCTTAAACGACGACGACGCGCCGCGAGCGGCGACGACGGCGGGAAAGCGTCGACGAGGATCGACGACACCCGTGGCGTCCGCGGCGGGGCGCGACGCGGGCGAGCGCGGGGAGAGGATGGGGGGGACGGCGACGACGGGGACGGCGAGCGCGAGCGCGAGCGGCGGCGAAACCGTCGCGGCGACGATCGGTCGAACGACGGCGAAGCGGCGAGGGATGGTGCTGAAAGAGGTTGAAAACATAATGAATGGCGCGAAAGGGGCGGCGGGAGAGTCGCTCGGGGAGGATGGGGGCGAGACGGCGACGGCGGCGGAGGACGGCGAACGCGCGAGGAAGAAGGGCTCGAGCGGGCCGCCGGTGAAGAATATCGATTTCGATGTCGACGACGCGGCGGGTGATGGAACGCCGAGGATGGATCGAGTGAAAAGGACGTCGCCGCCGTCGACGAGCGGGAGAAAACGGGAATTCAGGGTGACGCCGGGGAAGAGCGGCGGCGCGAGCGCGGCGTTTTCGCCAAACATTGGCGGTTCGATGGCGAGTCCGACTATTTTCGGTCGCGTGGACGACGTCGTGGCGGGATTGGGCTCGGATTGCGAGAGCGAGTCCGAGGCGGAGACGGAGGAATTCGACGAAGACGATGGTGGAACGCAGTGTTACGAGGATGATTACGCCGGAGGCACGCAAGTACTGGATTCGGCGGCGCTGTGCGACGCCCCGACTGGGCTCGATTTAGTCTTGGCAGCGCGTAAAGAGGAAGTCGAGCCACCGTGCGAGCGAGGTGGTGATGCGGCGATTCGACTCTTGCGGCGTCGCCTGTTCGGCGTCAATCGTGAACGCCCGATCGACGCCGACGGCTTGGAGTTTGCGCCAAACTTGAAGGCGCATCGAGACCACTTGTTGAACATCCTCGAAGACACGGTGTCTGGCGGTCAAAACAACTCCGTCCTCATGGTGGGTAATCGAGGAAGTGGGAAATCGCTCGTCTTAGACTCCGCGTTGAAGATTTTGGAGAGCAAGCATCCGGGCAAGGTTGTGACAGTCCATCTTAGCGGTTTGCTTCACGCTGACGAACGCATCGCAATGCAGAAGATTGCCTCGCAGTTGTGCCCCAATATGAATGAGGATGTCACCGGTCGCCAGACTGGTTTTGCGGAAAACGTTGCTTTCATGACGGAGATGCTGAAGCTGTTGGGTGGACAGCGCGGCGTCATCTTCGTCCTCGATGATTTTGAGCTCTTTGCGATGCGCTCGAAGCAAACGCTTCTGTACGCCATCACAGATTTACTCCAGCAATCCACCGTGCAGGCCGCTGTCGTTGGTGTGACGTGCAGACACAGTGTCGATAGACTGCTCGAAAAGCGTGTCGCATCTCGTTTCTCCAATCGACGCATCGTCGTCGCGCCGCCTGGGAACACGGTGTCCATGGTGGAGGGCGTGACAAAGGCACTCAAGCTTTCCGACAAGGACAAATACTTGTGCCCGAGCGATCCGGACTATGTGCAACAGTGGAACTTGCATCTTCGCGCCGCGATGCAAAGTCCTGTGGTGAAGGAAAAGCTCGAGCACTACGGTCGTTTGGAGAACACGCCGGCGTCTGTAAGTAAAGTGGCGTGCGCGATTCTCTCGCGCGTTAACCGTCAGCTCGGGAAGATAACGAGCAATGATATCGTCGAGGCCGTGGACAGTCTATATAGGAATCCATTCGTAGATTCACTCATCGGCGCTACGACTTTGGAGCTGCTACTCTGCGTCGCAATGTACAGAATGCACGTTGCGCGAAAGCGTCCTTCCTTCACATTCGAGGCGCTCGCGCAAGAGTTCAGAGAGATGGGATCTCGAGAGCAGCTCACGCACGCCAAAGACTCTTCGCGCTCTGTCCTCGTTCGAGCTTTTGAAAATTTACTCACGCTCGGCATCGCTACGGCGCACAAGTCCGGTTCAGGCGTCAGGGGCGCGGCTTTGAAGGAGTACAAGAACATCGTCTTCGTCGTCGAGCCGGAGGAGCTACGCGAAGCCATCCGCCGGCACCCCAACCCGATCCCTGGCTTGGCAGATTTCATGGACCACGAGTCCTTACGCATCGCGCACACCGTTTGATCTCACGTCATCTTAGACCCGTTGTTATCGACGCATTCAGTCGACGCGTCGACCGCGACCGCTCGACGCCAGAGCGCGACTCGCGCGACTCGCGAGCGTACGTCCCTCAGTCCACCGCGCGACGCCGTGGACGCCGCGCGCGCGTTCGTACGAGCACGGTCGATGTTTTCGAGCGCGCGCGTCGCGTCCGCGGGCGCCGACGCGTCGGCGTCGACGTCGAACGTCAGCCGCCGCCGGTCGAATTCGCGACCGAAACGCTCGCGCGCCGCTCGCGCATCGCGCCTCTCGCGCCCGCGCGCGAGCGCCGCGTTCGATTGGACCCCATTGGATCCACGCGCGCTGCGTCTGGCCGAGCCCGGGGCGAAGCCGCTGCGCGTCGCCGTGCTGCTGAGCGGCGGCGTCGATAGCTCCGTCGCGCTGGCGCTCTTGCGCGCCGCCGGCCACGAATGCGTCGCGTTCTATCTTCAGATTTGGTTTCAGGAGGACTTTCGAAACACGTGGGATCAGTGCCCGTGGGAGGAGGATCTGCGCGTGGCGGAGTCGGTGTGCGAGCGCGTGGGCGTGCCGCTGGAGACGGTGCCGCTGACGGATGAGTATTGGAACTTGGTGGTGAAGGATAGCGTGGAGGAGATACGCAAAGGGCGAACGCCGAACCCAGACGTGTTGTGCAATAGTAGAGTGAAGTTTGGGGCGTTTCGCGAGTGGCTGGCGCGAACGCATCCCGGCGAGTTTGATCGAGTGGCGAGCGGGCACTACGCGGCGGTGGAGCGCGCCGACGTTGGAGAGCTGGCGAGGTTGGTGATGTCAGGCGATACGTTCAAAGATCAAACGTACTTTTTGGCGGATTTGAGTCAAGAGCAACTCGGAAGCGTGTGCTTTCCGGTGGGGGGTATGCCGAAGGCAGAGATTCGCGCGTTGGCTGCGTCGGCCGAGTTGCCGAACGCCGGGCGCAAGGATTCGCAAGGGATTTGCTTTTTAGGAAAGGTCAAGTTTAGTGAGTTCATCGCAGAGCATTTAGGGGAGATGCCGGGTGATATCATAGAAGTCGAGTCCGGAAAAGTGCTCGGCAAGCATCGCGCGTATTGGTTTCACACCATCGGTCAGCGGAGCGGACTCTTTCTGCACGGCGGTCCGTGGTACGTCGCGGGCAAAGATTGCGTTAATAACATCGTGTACGTCACGCGTGATTATTATTCGCTCGACAAAGCGCGCGATACTTTCACCGTGGCGGGTTTCAACTGGATATCCGGCCAAGAACCACCGTTGGAGAGCATCGAAGGTTTGCGCGTCAAGGTTCGTCACGGCGAAAACATTTACGCGTGCTCGTTCCAATTCAAAGACGTCGACGGCGAGCGGTGCGGAGAGGTGAATATAGGCCAGGACGACCAAGGCTTAGCGCCCGGGCAATATGCGGTGTTTTACGACGGCGACACGTGCCTGGGATGCGGTAAGATTCTCGAACCAAACGTCGGCGCCATCGGCTTGGTGCCCGCTTCCGGCAAACGCCTCGACGCGACGACGAGCCCGAGCGCGTAATCTCTCATTCATTTAATCACCACGCATCGCGTGCGCACTACAACCGACCGCGCGTTCCGCCCGACCACGACTAAAAACTAATCCCGAGCGATGCATCCGCGCGCGCGTGCTCCCCTCGACGTCCGAGCAACGCCGCGAGCGTCTTAAATCGTCCTCGCAACCGCTCGACGCGTTCCAATATCCCCTCGTCCAGCGGATTCCCGATCGCGCTCTCCTCGAGCTCGCGCTCGAAGCTCTCGATCAAGCGCTCGACTCGCCCTCCGCGCGCGTCGCCGTCTCGCGTCGCGCACGTCCGCCACACCGCCGCGCACCCGGCGTAGTACCCCACCTCCTCCGCGAGCTCGAACCCCTTGCGAAATCCCATCTCCCGCCCCTCGCGCGCGCCCATCGCGCGTCCCGCGACGACGCCCTCGTCCCGCCCGTCGTCGCGCGCCGTCGCCTCGATCGTCAGGCACGCGTCCAGGGCGTCCGCGACGTCGCTCGAGGTCGTCCGCGCCGTCGTCGTCGTTCGCCTCGTCGTCGTCGCGCCGTCGTCGTCCGTCGCGCGTCGTCGTCGCGCCGCGTCCGCGTCCGCGTCCGCGACGTCACCGCGCGCGCCGTCCTCGCGCGTCGCGTCGCGCGCGCGCGGCATCGCGCGTCGCCGCGCGCGCGTGTGCGGCCGTCGCCACTCGACGACGCGCGCATCGATCGCGCCGCCGTCGACGCGCGACCCGAAGCCGCGCCGCGACGCGATGGAGGTCGAGTACTGCGCGTCGTGCGCGTGCCCGCTCGAGTACTGCGACGTCGTCGGCTGCGCGCGCGTCGCCGCGCGCGCGCTCGAGCGGGTCGCGCTCGACGACGACGCGACGGCGACGACGACGACGACGACGGCGGCGGCGGCGACGCGCGACGACGACGACGGCGAGAACGACGACGACGCGACGCGAAAAACGACGTCGAAGAAGAAATCCAAGTCCAAGGCGCGCGAGGTGGTCGTGACGCGGTTGAGCCGGAACAGGAAAAAGATGATCACCAACGTCGTCGGGCTGGAGCGGTTCGACGTCGACCTGAAGGAGGCGAGCAAGGCGTTCGGGAAAAAGTTCGCGTGCGGGTGCTCGGTGACGAAGGGGGCGACGGGGAGGGATGAGCTGGACTTGCAAGGGGATTACTCGGAGCAGTTGGCGGCGTTGATTTGCGAAAAGTACGAGGTGGGGGCGGAGGACGTGCGATGCGTCGACAAGAGCAAGTTTTGATGTAATACGAAAACAAAGTATTAGGAGGCGATCGTCGGTTCGCGCGCGCGCGAGGCGGCGATGGGACGCGCTAGTATCCGAGCCGCTTGTCGACGACGTTCGTGAACGGGGCGTTCGTCGCGTATTGCTCGGCGTGCTTGATGAAGCAGTCGAGCGCCAAGTCGTGGTAATCCGACGTCAAGTCTGCGCAATGAAAACTCATGAGCACGTTTTCCATGGTGTAGAACGGGTGGTCGCTCGGAAGCGGTTCCAACGCGAACACGTCCAACGCCGCGCCGGCGATTTTCTTGTTCCGTAACGCGTCGACGAGCGCGTCCTCGTCCACCGTCGATCCGCGACCGACGTTTATGAGCACCGCCGTGTCCTTCATCGCGCTCAATACGTCGGCGTTGATCATCTTATCCGTCTCCTCCGTCGATGGCAGCGCGACGAGTACGTAATCAGCCTTGGCGCACGTCTCCTTCAACGCGTGGAACCCCACGACGTTTTCGACGTAGTCGTCGTTTGGATCCGTCTTCTCCGGCGTTCTCCGCACCGCGCACACCTTCATCCCCATCGCCTTGGCCCTTCGCGCGACGTGTTGCCCGATGTCCCCGTATCCGACGATGACCAGTTTCTTCCCCTCGATCAACCCCACCGTCATCCGTATCCACTCTTTCCTTCGCTGCGCCGCCCGCATCGCGTCCACCCGCTTCGCGAAGTGCATGCACGCGAACACCCCCCACTCGCCTAGACTCGCCGAGAAAGCCCCTCGTCCGTTCGTCAGCGTGCTCGCATGTTCGCGCACGCTCGGAATCGCCATCAAATGATCCACTCCCGCGCTCCCGCTGTGCATCCACTTGACGCGTTCCGCCACGTCTCGTCGACTCGCGAACGCCGTCGTCACCTCCTTCGTCGCGAACCACCACAGCATCGCCAGGTCCCCGTCCGCGCGCTCGCGCCTCATTTTATCGATCTCTTCCTCGTTCGACACGACGACGACGTCGAACGCGCGCGGCGTTTCCGCCCGCAATCGTTCCGTCAGGGGTCGCGAATTCAACAACTTTTCGTGCGTCACCACGCACAGCGTCGTCGTCGCCGTCGTCGTCGCGCTCCGCGCCGTCGTCGTCGTCGCGCTTTGCGTCGTCATCGCGCGCTCGATCGCTCGCGTCGCCGCGCGCACCGCGCTCCGCGCGCGCATCTCTGCGGTCGCGTTCGCTTCGATTCGCCCCTTCGCGACGCGCGTCAGACGCCGACGCGCGTCCGACGCTTCGCCGCCATGCCGCCGCGCACGGTGAAACCGAAGCTCGACGACGCTCCCGCGGCGCTCGCGCGCACGGACGCGACGAGCGCGATGAACCTGCGCGTGCTGCGCAAGGAGGACGACGCGATCGAGCGCATCGTCGCGCACTCGAAACACGCGGTGCTGTACGGATTCGACGCGGACGCGCGACAGTGGGCGCGGAAGAACGTGGAGGGGGCGCTGTTCGTCGTGCGACGCGCGACGGAACCGCGAGACGCGTTCGTGGTGCTGAATCGGTGCGGGACGGAGAATCTGCGACAGCGCGTCGGCGGCGCGGGATTCGAGCTGGAGCGGTCGCCGCCGTATTTGATGTATCGCGTCGGACGAGAGGTGAACGGGATATGGTTTCACGACGCGGAGGAGTGCGAAGCGATGAGCGCGGTGCTGGAGGGCGTGCTGGCGGAGGCGCGGGCGCGGGGAGAGGGAAACGAGGTGGGGAGCGAGACGCGGACGACGACGGAGGCGGCGGCGCGATTGTTCGCGAGCGCGACGACGACGAAGGCGACGAGCGCGCCGACGGGCGGAGATTTAATGGCGCAGTTGATGGGATCGGTGTCCATCGGGAACGGGGCGAGAGGGAGCGAATCGGTGGCGCCGACGCGGGTGTTACAACCGCCGCGTAAGATTACGGGAACGTCCGCCTCGGCGCCGAGGACGAAATCCGTCGCGAAATCCGCGCCGCCGACGACGTCTTCCGCGCTCAATCCCGCAGCCGTGCGCGCGGCGATGTCGGAGCTCATCGAAGACGACGAGTTTATCGGTTTGATCACGCGCGCGCTCGCGAAACACGCGTAGAGAATTAGCGATTGCATTGCTTTGATACGACGACGACGACGAATGGAACGCCGCGCGCCCGTCGCCGCGCGCCTCACTTTTCGACGCGCGACCTCGCGCGCGACGCCGACCTCGCGAGCTCGCACGCGAGCGAACGCGACGCGAGCGCACCGCCCGATCGCCCGACGGCGCGCCGGCGCGCGCGCGCGACGCGCGCGCGCGACGCGACGACCGACGCGAAACTCGGCACCTCTTCCGAGACACCGCGCGCGACGCGAACATGTCGACGACGGCGGCGCGACGAAAGAAGAGCGCCGCGGCGGCGGCGGAGGAGACGATGTGCGTGCGCGGAGGAATGTCTCGCTCGCGCGCGACGATTCGCGGAGACGGAGAGCGCGGATGAGGGGAGAAACGACGTTTATGAGGTTCCGAGACTCCGAGAGACGAATCGACGCGATCGAATCGGCGCGCGCGACTGACGAAGACGAACGACGCTCGATTGCGTAGGGTTGACGTGGAAGAAGACGCCGGGGTGACGTTTGCGGAGGAACAGTCGAACATCGTGTCCATCGATGCGCTGCAGCAGAGCGGGGTGTCGGCGACGGATATAAAAAAGTTGAGAGACGCGGGATTCGTCACGGTGAGACAGTTGTTGATGTTTCCGCGAAAGGCGATCATCGCGGTCAAAGGCTTCTCTGACGCTAAAGCGGATAAGGTTTTGGAAGGTGCGGTCAAACTGTTACCGGAGAGCGAAGCTGGGGGATTTGTCACGGCGGCGGAGGATGCGGAGCGACGCAAGGATGTGGTGCATATTACATCTGGAGCCGCCGCGGTGGACGCGATCTTGGGCGGCGGATTTGAAAGTCGAGCGATCACGGAGATTTACGGCGAGTGGCGATGCGGCAAGACCCAGCTATGTCACACTATTGCCGTTACGACGCAAATGCCGGTGGAAATGGGCGGTGGATGCGCCAAGGTGGCGTGGATCGATACCGAAAACACCTTCCGCGGAGACCGCCTCGTTCAAATCGCGAACCGCTTTGGACTGGACGCTGACGCCGTTTTATCGAACGTCATGGTCGCTCGCGTGGATACCGTCGATCAAATGATGCATGCTCTCATCGCTATTGGCGCGAAAATGGCTGAAGAACCTTTCAAGTTACTCGTCGTCGACAGCATCATGGCGATTTTTCGAGTGGATTACGTCGCGAGAGGAGAGTTGAGCGAACGACAGCAGACACTCAATCAGTTCCTCTCTCGCTTGCGAAAAATTGCCGAAGAATTCAACGTCGCCGTCGTGCTCACTAATCAAGTCCAATCTGACCCGGGGGGCATGGCTTTCGCGGGAGTTGAACCAAAGAAGGCGATCGGGGGGCACGTTTTGGCCCATGCGTCTACGATTCGTCTGATGGTAAGAAAGGGCAGAGCCGAGGCGCGCGTGCTCAAAGTGCTTCAAGGTCCGACTCTGAAAGAAGACGAAGCTGAATTCCAGATCACGGAAGGCGGAGTGACGGGGATGGAATGACATGATGCGATCTAGGACGATATCACCACTGCGTCGCGGCGACGGTGAGCGAACGAGCGCTGAGAAGCGCCGACGTCTTCTTCACAACGCCCGCGATCTTTTGTTCATTTACTTAATCTTGCTATTTCATATTGTAAGGTTTAGTTCTATTCATCAAGTTTATGTGTACGCCATGTGATTCTCGTCTCCTTTGCACAGGCATTCCTGCACGCGGAACGGGTTCGGAGCATCGCAGCATGCGGGGAGATCGTCGCCCATCCCCATCGCGCGCATTCTATCGCAGTACAAATCTCGTCCAAGAGCGTCGATTTGTCCGCATCCCGTCGGTGTCTTATCCATCATCAACGCGCATCCGCACAAATTGCGAAGGATCGAGTCGTACGTGTTGAACTCCAGGTCATCTTCTTCTTGTTCAACAGCCGTCACCGGCATGTCCCTGCAGCACGCGTTTTCGCTCCCCTCTTCAAGGCACCACGTCTTTGTTCGCAAGCACTGACGATGATAATCCATCAAGCCGTTGGTGACATTTTCTTCGTTCTTCACGCGACGCTCCTCGATGACGTGCGCACGAGCGGCGGAACGGATTTCATAGCCCGATGATTTCATAGACCAGAATCCACCCCAACCGAGCCTCGCGACGACGAAAGCCTCAAATTTGATGAAGTCTTCGAGAGGGAATGGCCGAGCACCGACAGGAATTTCGCTTCCCTTGACGGCGCACGAAGAGAAAGGTAAGTTCACAACGTAGAACTTACCGGCACAGTCCGCTAGCTTAGAGCCTAGCTGCGCCACCTCCTTCTTTGCGCGCATCACAGCCGCCGCTCCGGGCGTCGACGAAGTGGCGGTGGCGACGAAGAACACACCCGCAAGAGCCGACGCGACCATCGCATTCCTTCTCGTCTTCATCGCTCGCAACTTGCTCGCCTCACGCTCGGCCACGTCAGAAGTCGACGCTAACAACGAAGCGCGTTCCTCGATTGGACCTCGCTTTGTCAATCTCTCGCTCGCGACAACCGCGGCGGCGATGACCATGAGGACAGCCATCGGGGCGATGATCTCATTCGGTTTGAATGCGGACTCCTTTTGCATCCCAAGTGCGGCAAAGAAGGCTCTATCAATGTTCGGTCCGTACGGACTATCTTCCACCGGCCGCTGTGCATCGAACTCCTGCACCGAACCTCGTGACTGTTCAGTAGCGAAACGCTCGCCACGATACGCCGCGAACGCCGCTCGGTCGCTCGAGTACGACGTGGACGAGTCATCAGACACTTTTGACACCGCTTGAGCTCTGTAGTTGCTCAAATGGAATATGGCCGGACATCCGCGCGGAGGATTGTAGCACTCCGGCTCAAGATCTTCGATTTCGGATACATCTTCATCCGGATGGTCCAAGCTCATCGAGGACGCGTTCACTACTTCATTTCTCTCCAGAAGGAAATCTCTGAGCGTGTCCTTTACGGGAATGACGATGCGACCATTCACGAGGCCAGCTTCGCTATCCACATGAGGAGGTGCCGGCGGAAGCGGTGGCGACGGCGGTTCGACCGTGCCCGGATACGGCGGCGGCGGCGGCGGCGGCTTGCGTCTCGGCGGCGGCGGCGGTGGCGGCGGTGGCGAAACGTCATTTGTGGCGTCCGCCAACAACTCATCCACGTCGGATCCTTCTTCGTCTCCCGCCGTCTCGGTCACGTTAGTCACCGCTTCTGCCTCAGCCTGTACAATCTCCTCAGTCGCGTTCGCCGTGGCACTTTGAATTTGCTGGACGGCGTCCGCGACGGCGTCTTCTATCTGTTCGGCGATGCTTTCCGGCATGGCTGGCGTCCGCGTCGCTGGATACCCATCGCTGTTGGCCGGATATCCGTTGCTGTTCGCCGGGTATCCCTTTGCCGGATATCCGTTGCTGTTCGCCGGGTATCCCTTTGCCGGATATCCGGTGCTGTTCGCCGGGTATCCCTTTGCCGGATATCCGGTGCTGTTCGCCGGGTATCCCTTTGCCGGATATCCGGTGCTATTCGACGGGTAACCAGAACCAGTGCTATTCGACGGGTATCCAGTGCTACTCGACGGGTAACCAGTGCTATTCGACGGGTAACCAGTGTTATTCGCCGGGTAACCTTGACCGAGTGCACCCACAGAGATCGGATACGCGTTCTCATCGTCGGGGCCATCCAACGGATACGCGTTCTCATCCTCGGAGCCGTCCAACGGAGACGCACCGCGCTCGAAAAGATCGCGCGCGTACGCAGGATTGAGTTTCAACGTGAAAAACTCATTCGTGACGGGATCAGTGAACTGCACCGATGCGTCTTCCGGACCTTTTCGCGTGGACGTGATTTTTGTGTACATCGACGGCGCCGTTTTGATGATCAACTGGGTGAGCGTCTTGTGATTCGCCACCCACTCGCTTCTCGCCATCGTACCGGCATTGAAATCCTTCATCACGCGAGCGAGAACCTTCAAAACCGCCGCATCCACTCCTGGTACCGTAGTGGCGTTGATACTTTCTTCGGCCGCCGGAAGAAGGGTAAAGTTGCCGTGCGCGGCATCCGCGAAGAGTTGCGACGAGATACGCGTGACGGTGAGGTTGCCATCGAGAACCGCACCGCCTCCGGCGACAATGTTGTTGCGGAAGAAATCAGGATCGATATCGGTACCATATGATGCGCCCACATCGAGCGCGAAGTCAGCACTTTGACTCGTGGAGAAGATGTTATCCTTCAAAATTAACTTCGAAGTCATGGCTGAGTCAGTGAGTAAAGACGCGCCGGCGGTGGGATCGGAGTAGAACGTGTTCTTGCTCACGACAACGTACGGCGAACGCGCGATCTTCATCCCAACGTTAGCGTTGAACGCGATGACGTTCTCGGAAAATCGCATTCGTAGATCTTCATCCGCCACAGCGTCCAAAGCGACGCCGAAAGTCTTCACAAATTTGGAGTACGAAGCATTCTCCGTTCGCTCATACAAGTGCGATTCGACGCCCCAGATCGCGTTGCCTTGTACATCCAGCCGATAGTCATCTTCTTCGTCTTCGTCCACCGCGGCGGTGTATGTGCGTTTCACCGCAGCGATATCGCCGACACCAAACCAACCGATGCGATAAAACACGTTGAGCTTGATTGATGAATATAACGCGTCGACGACGTTTACCGCCGCCTCACTGACGTCGTGGCACGCGTTTCGCTTGATGCTCACGTGTCGCGACTTTTGACCAATTCTAAAGCAAGTCCTACCCACGTGCGCGAGCTTTTCACCATTCCACCACGCTTTGACGACATCCTCCGTAGTCGCCTCCGAGGCGCCGCCGTCGACTTCAATGTCTTCTACGGTGACGTACTCGGCACCTCTAAAATCCAACGCAACACCACCGCTAAACCGGAACTTTGGCAAATCCGCACCATCGCTCGTGCGGTAGCCGCGAATGGTAATCGGCGCGTCGGCATTACCTCGCGCCAAGATCTCCGCCCCGATGAACGTGTCGAGCTCGTACGTCCCGCTCAACACGCACAGCGTCTGCCCCGGTTTCAGCGCCAACTGCGCCTCCTCCAAGCTCCCGAACGGATTCATGATAGTACCCGCGTCGGTTTGCCCGATCGTCGTTCCCTCACCCTCGGGCGTCATGTAATAATCGCACGTCGAAGTCGTCGCGCTCGCGCGCGCCAACGTCGCCGCGCTCGCCGCCATCAACGCTCGCAGCGCCGTCCCCGACGTCATCCCTCGTCGACCGCGACCGCTCGCATCGTTCGAAGCGTGCCCCATGTCGCCTCTTTTCGTCCTCACGAGCGCTCGCGTCGCCTCGAGCGCTCTACCGCACGCGTCGCGCGCGCGCGGGTGTTGTTGGCTCGATCCGCGCTCGATCTTCCGCGCGCGCGTCGCTGAGGGTCGCCGTGCGGTCGCGTGCGCGTGCGCGGTGTGCGACGAAGCGTGCGCTTTTCGTCGGCGCCGCGCGTCGCGCGGTCGACGCGCGGTGTCAGGTCGCGCGCGCGCGTGTGCCGAGCCGGGCCGGGGGTGTTGGAGATGTCGTGAGATGCGCAATACGAGACGGGATTTCGTTATTAAATCGCGTTCGCCGCGGCGAAATTCGCGGACGCCGGCGCGCGGCGATTCGAGGCGTTTAAACGAAGTCGGGAAAGCGCTTGGCCAGAGACGTCTTGATCCGCGCCATGGCTTCGCGGAGATCGGAGAGCTCGCCGACGTAGGAGAGTCGCAAGTGACGCTCGCCCGCGGCGCCGAAGTCGGTGCCGGGCAAGAGCGCGACGCGGGCGTCCTCTAAGAGGTAATCCGCGAGCTCTTGGGCGGTGACGTCGGGGAAGTCAAAAGACGGGAAGGCGTAAAAAGCGCCCTTGGGCACGGGACAGGAGATGCCGGGGATGTCGTTGAGGGCGTCGACGACGAAGTCGCGTCGGACGCGATATTCGTCTCGCATCGCCTTCACCGAGTCTTGAGGGCCCGTGAGCGCCTCGACGCCGGCGATTTGCGTGAACGCAGCGACGCAGCCAACGCTGTGTACGGTGAGAAGTTTGATCTTCTCGGCGAGATGTTTCGGGCACGCCACCCAGCCGAGACGCCACCCGGTCATGCAATAGGTCTTGCTGAAGCCGTCGACTAAAATCGTGCGCTCCTTCATCCCATCCAAGGCACAGATGCTGAATATCTTCTCGTCGTTCTCCCCCCCCTCCTCCTCGTCGTCGTAAATCAATCGCGAATATATTTCATCGCTCATCACCCAACAGTTGAACTTTTTCGCCAGCCGCGCGACCGCCGCCACGTCCTCTCTCGGCATCACCCCACCGGTCGGATTCCCCGGAGAATTGATCACGATCATCTTCGTCTTCTCGTTCACGCTCGCCTCCAGCGCCGCCATGTCGAAACTCGCGCCATCGCTCCGCAGAGGCACCGGTCTCGGCGTCGCGCCCGCCGCCGCGCACATCGCCGCGTACGTCGGAAATCCGGGATCCGGATACACCACCTCATCTCCCGGATCGCAACACGCGAGCGTCGGCAAAAACAGCCCCGGCTTCGCGCCCGGTCCCACGACCACGTTTTCCGCCTCGTACGCCACGCCTCGCGTTCTCACGAGATACTCCGCGACGGCTTCGCGCAGCCTCGGCGCGCCGCTCGGCGCCGCGTACTTCGTCTCCCCTCCCTCGATCGCCCGCACCGCCGCGTCGCACACGCGCGCCGGCGTCGCGAATCCCGGCTGTCCGATCTCCAATCGCAGCACTCGCTTCGCGCCCTTCGCGTCGCTTCGTCGCTCGAGCGCCGCGACTTTTTCGAGCACCGCGTACGCGCCCTCATTCCTCAGCGTCGCCGCGCGTCGCGACGTCGCCGGACCGTCGTCCTCGGTCGACGCGCGCGCGCGCGTCGATCGCGTCGTCCTCGCTCGGCGCGCGCGCGCGTCGATCCGCGGCGTCGCGATCGCGCGCGACGTCGTCGACATCGCAACCGTCGCGCGCGCGTCCGTCGTCGCGGAATGACGACGCGCGCGATCGCGACGCACCGCGTCGTCGCGCACCTGGACCTCGACGCGTTTTACTGCCAGGTCGAGCGCCGCGATCTGCGCGCGAAGACCGCGGCGGGGCGCCGCGACGGGCGCGCGTCGGCGGAGGATGTCGCGCTGGTGGTGGTGCAGTATAATCCGTTCGAGCGCGGCGGCGTGCGCGCGCTGGCGCCGGACGACGATCGAGAGCTTCGCGATGGGTTCGAAAATCACTCGTTGATCGCGGTGTCGTACGAGGCGCGCGCGAGAGGGGTGAAGCGGAACATGCGAGGACGCGAGGCGAGGGCGCTGGCGCCGGCGTGCGCGGTGGTGCAGGTGCCGACGCGGCGGTCGAAGGCGGATTTGACGCTGTACAGGGAGGCGGGACGCGAGGTGGCGGCGGTGCTGGCGCGCGGAGGGACGATCGAGCGGGCGAGCATCGACGAGGCGTACTTGGATCTGACGGAGAGCGCGAAGAAGGTTTTGGAGGAGACGGCGTGGGCGACGATTTTGGAAAAGGCGAGGACGAGTCACGCGGCGGGCGCGAGCGCGGTGAGCGGGAAAGGATACGTGAGTAAGAAGGCGCTGCGGGCGGGCAGCGCGGATGGACCGGTGCTGGGCGCGGGCGCGGTGGAGGAGACCGTCGAGAACGCGGCGGCGGGGGACGCGTCGGTCGAGGCGGCGGCGGCGGGGGACGCGACGGTCGAGGCGGCGGCGAAGGAAGAAGAAGATCCGATGCGAAATTTTCGACCGCGACCTCCTGATGAGGCGTCCGTGGCGTGGTGGAACAGAGACGAGAGCGAATGGCGAGAGGAAGAGAAACTTCTCGCCGCGGGGGCGTACATTTGTTTCAATCTTCGCAAGGCGTGCGTGGACGAGCTCGGGTACACGTTGAGCGCGGGCATCGCGTTGAACAAAATGCTGGCCAAGCTGACGAGTGGGATGAACAAGCCGGCGTCGCAAACGGTACTCTGTCCCGACCACACGTCGACGCTTTTAGATGAATTACCCATCGACCGCATTCGCGGTTTAGGTGCCAAGTTTGGACGCGAGCTCGCGGATGGTTTAAACGTGAAAACCATCGGCGAACTCGCGAGGACGCCGCTGCGCAAGCTCGAGGAAGTTTGTGGGGAAGAAAAAGCGCAGTGGGTGCGCAAAGTGTCTTTAGGTTTAGATGATGACCCGGTCAAAGCGCGCGAGATGCCGAAAAGCATCGGCACCGGGAAGACGTTTCGAGGGGCGTTGGCGATTCGCTCCATCGCGAGCGCCAAGCACTGGCTCGCCGAACTCACCGCCGAGTTGAACGATCGGTGCGAGGCGGACGAAGAAGAGTGGAATCGCGTGCCAAAGCTGTTGACTTTAGGTCTTTCGAGCCCGGATGAGCGCGAGACGAGCAGTGGGCATTGCTCGCGACGGTGTCCTTTGCGACCTGGCGCGGACGAAATGGCGCAAGACGCGCTCACGTTGCTCTCGAAATGGGCCAGTGGTCGCGAGCGTTGGTCGATCACCGGGATGTCCGTGTCGGCATCAAATTTCGTGTCGCTCGAAAAAGACAGCGGCGACGTCGTGGAGATGTTTAAGAACGCGACGAAAGCAGCCAAGGCGCCGGCGTCGGTGTCGGCGACGCCCGCGGCGAGTCCGATCAAGGCTGATCAAATCGACAAAAACGTGTTGGCCGAGCTCCCGGAGGCGATTCAGCGCGAGATTCGAGCGTCCATGGGCTTGTTAGACAAGTCCACCGGTGGCGGCGTGAAGCGTAAGAACGAAATTACGAATTATTTCAGCAAAAAGCGTTAGCGGTGAGCGAGCGTTTCTGTGATTGTGTTGACATGCGTAGACTACTATTACTTTTGGTTCAACCACGCCGGCTCCTCCACGCCGGCAAAAAATATATTGTACGACAACCTCTCGATCGCCTCGATCGTCTCGCGCTCGTCGCGCACGACGTCCGGAACGTCCCCTCCGTCACCGAACTCGTGTCGCAACAGCACCTCGCGATAGTATTCGGCGTCGTCGTCGTGCGTCGTCGGTCTGTACACCCCGATCAATCGCACGTCGCGCACGTCGTCCGGAATGAATTGTCTGTAATACCGAATCTTGCGCTTCGCCGAGCGACCGAACATGGTCAATTTCGTCGCCCACTCGCGCTCGACTTGCTTCCCGCGCACCACCGGCACGTTTTCGCGTCGCGCGGCGTCCCCCACGCCCTCGGGAAACCACTCCTTCCGCAGGGCGTATCGAATGAACTCCGCCCCGTACCACAGCGCGCGCGGATTGCCTCGCCCCTTGACGACGTCGCGCGATCCAAAGTCCCACACGAAGCACGACCGCCCGAGCGCCAGGTTGAGCAGCAGCGACGCGTCGAGCTCCAAGATCATCTTCTCGCAGTCCCCGTTCTCGAGCAGCGAGCTCTGTATGCGAACGAACTCGTACGAGCGCACGCCCAGGTCGTCGCGCAGCGTCGGCAGCGCCTCGATGCCGTTCTTCAGGTTGACGTAGTGCCTGCACTCGCGCGAGGCGGCGGCGGCGCGCGTCCGCGCCGCGACGCTTCCGCGCGACGCGGGGCGTCGTCGACGCGCGCCGACGTCGCGCGGACGCGCGCGGGGCGCGCCCGCGAGCATCGCGCGTCCGCGACGCGGCGCGGCGCGGCGCGGCGCGCGGCGCGCGCGCGTCGGTCGTCGCGCGTCCGCGTGTGGCGTCCCTCGAGGCTGACGAGTCGTGAACGGTCGACGAAATACGTATTACACGTGGAAAAGAACTATTTCCACTCTCAAAACAAAAAAAGCGCGTATTGGGTAGGAGGTTCGAACTCCTGACCTTCCGCGTGTGAGGCGGACGTAATAACCAACTATACCAACCCAACATCACATATTCAAGCGTATCAAACGCCCATGATACACGCAAACCACGATAAACACCTCCCCCTCACCCGTCCGCGCGCGCGTTTTTTTTGTTACGGGCCGAGGTTCGACGTCGCGTCCATCGATCGATCGCGTCGCGCCGATCGCGTCCGCGTCCGTCGCGTCACGCGCCGACGCTCGTCGCGCCGCGCGCGCGATGCCCGCGCCCGCGCCGCGCGAGCTGTTCGCGCTGCCCAAGACGCTGTTCGACGCGAAGACGGGCGCGCTGACGCTCCCAGAGTTCGGCACGCCCGAGTTCGTCAACGCGGTCACCGTGCTCGGGATCGCGGTCGCCGCGCTCTTGGTCGTCCTCGATCTCGCGCTGCGCGCGACGCGCGAGGGGAGCGCGCGTCGTCGAGCGAAGGCGCGGACGGCGGCGTCGCCGAAGACGCTCGGGACGTCGCGCGTCGCGCTGAAGTTGGCGCGAAGAGAACAGATTTCGCCGGACGCGGCGCGGCTGACGTTCGCGCTGCCGACGCCGTCGCACGTCTTGGGCTTGCCCGTGGGACAGCACGTCGGGTTGTCGTACGTGGACGCGAAGAGCGGCGAGCGGCACGAGCGACCGTACACGCCGGTGAGCACGGACGATCAAGAGGGTTCGGTGACGTTTGTGATTAAGGCGTACAAGCCGTGCGAAAAGTTTCCGCTCGGGGGGAAGGTGAGCCAACACCTCGATGGGTTGCGCGTCGGTGACTCGTGCGACTTCGACGGGCCGAAAGGGATGAAAACGTACGAAGGCGGTGGGGTCTTCGCGATCAGGCGGTTGCGTTCGCAGGGCGGCGGGTTTGAAAAACGCAAGTGCTCGCGCGTCGGCATGATCGCGGGCGGCAGCGGAATCACGCCCATGTTGCAAATCTCGCGCGCTATTTTAGATAACGGAGACAAGGTGAAGATGAATTTGTTGTTCGCGAACCAAACCGAGGCGGATATTTTGTGTCGCGAGGAGATTGAATCCGACGTCGCTAAATACGGCGCCGACAAGTTTAGCGCCGACTACACGCTCGACCGCCCGCCCAAAGCCGGCTGGTCGCACTTCTGCGGTTTCATCACCAAAGAAATGATCGAAAAGACGATGCCACCGCCGGGGAAGCGCACGCAAATTTTGATTTGCGGCCCACCGCCGATGTTGAAGTTCGCCGTGCTCCCGGCGCTCGAGGAGCTCGGCTACACGAAGGATATGATTTTGACTTGGTAGGCGTACTCTTGCTAATCACGTCGTTCGCTCGTATTAACACAACACAACTCTATTCATCTCTATTCATCGCTTGATCGGCGCGTCTAATCGCGCGATGAGCTGCTCGAGCCCGCTTTTGGTGACGATGAGCGTCCGGCGACGCAAAATGCTATACACGTTGGCGCCGATTTGCGGCAGCACCTCCACGTGCGGCAAATTTCGAGCGCTCATGCGCACGAGCTCGCTCGGCCCGAACTGGTCCTCGGCGTCCACGACGCTCTCCGCCATTTCCTCGAATTCGCCGTCGATGATGAGCGTCGAGTGAAACTCGCCGCCGGCGGCCAAGCCGAGGTCGCCCGTCAACCGCTCGAGCGTCGCCTTCATCGCGCGCGTTTTCGGCTCCATCCCAGCGAATGAATCGACAACGATGAGCTTCCCCTCCGCCGCCTTGGCGCTGAGCGCCACCTTGAGCCCCATTCGCCGCACTTTTTTCGGCAGCGCGTGCGCGTGCGACCGCACCACCGGTCCGTGCGCCGTCCCCCCGCCTCGCATCTGCGGCGCCTTCAGGTTCCCCACGCGCGCGCGCCCCGACCCTTTTTGCGGTCTCACCTTCCGCGTCGACCCCGCGACCTCCCCGCGCGACTTCGTCTTGTGCAAACCCTTCCTCGCCTTGGCGCGTTGCCACCGCACCACGCGGTGCGCGACGTCCACGCGCAACGGCTGATCAAATATCCGCCCCGGAAGCTCCACCGATCCTCGCGCTTCGCCGTCGAACGAGTACACCGGCACCACCGCGTCCTCCCCCCGCCCCTGTCCCTCCGCGATCGTCCAGCGCACGCGCATGACCCCCGCGTCGACCCTCGCGCGCGCGTCGTCGTCGTCGTCCCGCCCGTCCGCCGTCGCGTCCGCCTCGCGCGCCCTCGTCCCGCCCTCTCCGCCCCCGACCGTCGCCGCCCGCGTCGACGCATCGCTCGCGAGCGTCCTCCACCGCGCGCCTCGATCGAGCGTCCACCGCGCCGTCGTCCCGCGCGCCGCCTCCGCCGTCGTCGCGATCGCGCGCGCCGCCGTCGTCGTCGTCGTCGTCGCCGTCGTCGTCGCCGTCGCCGTCGCGAACCGCGCGCCGCGCGTCCACGCCGCGCGCGCGACCCGCCGCGCGATCGTCGCCATCGCGCGCGTCGCGTCGACGCCGCGCGCGTCGTCGTCTCGCGCGACGGTCGCGCCGACGCGTCGCCGCGCGATCGCGACGGCGATCGATCGATCGCGCGCGCGGCGGTCGAACCTCGCGGCGTCGATCGCGCGTCGATCGCGAACCTCGCGTCGAGGGTCGCGTCGAGCGTCGCGCGATCGATCGATCGCGCGCGCGCGCGAAATCGCTCATGGGCG
>Ga0228649_1000054_pt1 | contig 44128 bp, 28 predicted proteins | sample 61DmetaG_FD_190074 | JGI IMG/M metagenome (GOLD analysis project Ga0228649, IMG submission 190074) | Seawater microbial communities from Monterey Bay, California, United States - 61D | ecosystem: Environmental > Aquatic > Marine > Coastal | place: USA: California | collected 2016-10-31 | reverse complement strand
CCTGGCGCGCGCGTCGACGCGCGCGCGCGCCCGAGCGCGGCGCGCGCGCGGCGCGAGGGCGCGCGGGACGCGAGGGCGAGGGCGCGCGTTCGACGCGCGCGGGAACGTCGCTCGGCGCGCGCGCGCGCGCGCCCTCGCGCGCGATGACGCGCGCGGACGCGCTGTCGTGGATGGGCGGCGGCGCGATGCAGTCGAGCATGCTCGGCGCGGCGCTCGTGGACTTTGGGATCCAGCTCGTCGGTTGGGCGGCGGCGGCGACGCTGCGGACGGAGAAGTTTTACGACATTCTGGGGAGCGCGGCGTTCGCGACGACGGCGGCGCTGACGCTGGGGACGTCGGCGATGATGCCGCGGCAGAAGCTCGCGAGCGCGCTCGCGATGGCGTGGACGGCGAGATTGGGGATATTCTTGGGCGCGAGGGCGCACAGGGACGGCGGGGACTCGCGATTCGACGGCGTGAAGGACAAGCCCGGGGTGTTCGCGGTGTATTGGTTCCTCCAAGGCGTGTGGGTGTGGGTGACGTCGTTACCGGTGTATCTGTTGAACGGGTCTCCGGGTCAATTGGTGGATCTGAACGCGGTGGATTGGACGCTGGCGGCGTTTTGGGCCTTTGGGTTCGTCTTCGAAGTCGTCGCCGACGTACAAAAGTTTGCCTTCAAGTCGGACAAGTCGAACAAAGGCAAGTACATCAAGCACGGTTTGTGGTCCCTGTCTCGTCATCCGAACTACTTCGGCGAGATTTGCATGTGGTTCGGGGTCGCGGGAATCGCTTGCAACGGTTTGGCGGCGTCGAATCCGGGTCGAGCGGCCGGAGCGTTTGCGTCGCCACTCTTCGTCACCTACTTGCTGACAAAGATGAGCGGTATTCCAATTTTGGAACGAATGGCCGATGAGAGATGGGGCAAGGACGAGGGGTATCAGTCGTACAAAAGGAAGACTCCGGTGCTCGTGCCTAAGCTTCCAGGAACGTGAAACCTCAATCGATTTACGGTTCAACACGCGTTTGTAAAACAATTTTGCCTATCCTTCTAATGATCTATAACGCTATTGTCTACCTAACCTTGGATGTTTTGTCCCAAACTCAAGTCTCTGGCGTTTCCTCGCATTGGCAGAAGCCTTTCGGTGGCGCCTGCCATTCAGGTGGGCTCGCCACTCGATTTCGCCTCGCAACGTTTTCCCACACGCCTCGCACGTGTGCACAGCGACCTGTTTTGAGCTGTTTCCTGAGTCTAATTCGACGACGTCTTCATGTTCGCACAGTTCTAGGGCACGATGAACGACATTCGCGTACCAGCTATCTTTGAAGGCGGCGCGCTCCGAACAGAACTTACTCAACGAATCCGATACATCGACGAATCTCACGGGCCAACCGTATTGCTTCGCAAAGGTCGTCAAACGTGACTGTTGACGTCGTGATAGACGACAAGTGTGCCGTACAGTCGCCTCGATGGCTTCATCACGCATTGATGCGAGTTCGCTGTCGACACAAGGCGTCGAGTCCATTTTAACTTTGGCTTGCAAGTATGGCATCCACTCCGCGTAACCGATCGCCTGACGGACGTCTCCCCGAGCACCGTCCGGAGATTCAACGCCATGACAGCGCGCAAACTGCTCCAGTTCATCGACCAACCCGTTTTCAACCATGGACAGGACTCTCGCTCGAAGAATCTCGTCAAGAACTTTCGAGTCACATTTCAACGCGATGAAGATGGTCCGGCAACCGAGTACGTCAAATTGGCTCACAAACTTCTTCATAGTGCGCTCTCGCTTGAATACATCGCTCGGACGTTCACCAGTGGTATCAAAGATTTCCAAATACCGGCGAACACGTCGGATATCGTTCGGGTGAAGTCTCTGAGCGCTCTCAGGATCAACCTCGGCGAGCCGAGCGTACGCCGTCGACGCGTCAACGCCAACCGTTCCATCTTCGGCAGCCGTTCGGCGTCCACCATTCGGTCCTATGTCATCGATAAAACTCTTATCACTGATACATTCTTCTTCTTCTCTATCTCTGACATCCATCAGCGAGTCGGACACGAGCGCTTGAGCGTAGTAGTTGCTCCCGCCCACCACAATTACCGACCTCCCTTCACCCACGCACTCGCGCACGATCGATCCCGCGCGCGCTCGAAACGCGCGCACATCGAAGTATTCACCGTATTTCACGCACCCAACTAGATGATGTCGCACGCCTTCCATTTCATCTTCTCGAACGCGCGCCGTACAGATTGGCAGCGAGTCGTGAAATTGCAACGCGTCCGCATTGATGACGTCTCCCCCGAGCGCGCGGGCAAGTTCTACGGCCAATCGGGACTTTCCCGACCCCGTGGGACCAACGATTACGATCACGCGCGGTGGCGACGGCATTCGCGGTGACTCGCGCGCGCGGCGCGCGCGAAAGTGCCGCGCAGCCGGTCGCCAGGGGAGCGATGTCGCGCGGTTTCGCGATCGATCGCACGCGAACCTCAGCGAGTCGATCGATCATGGGATCGAAATGCGAATCTCGTCGATCGGGTTCGATCGATCGGCGTTTTTTGCGTGAACCGTCTGAACCATCTAGAAAGTCGATCGACGCACGCGTAGATCGATCGATCGATTGAACCTACTCGCGTCGACGAAACATCGATCGACGTCGATCGACAGACGTGTAGATCGATCGATCGATTGATTGAACCCACTTCCGTCGATCGAGAGACGCGTGTGTAGATCGATCGATCGATCGATCGATCGATCGATCGAGTGAACCGACTTTCGTCCATCGAGAGACGCGTCGATCGAGTTTGGTCGCGATCGATCGCGGCATCGAGGTCCGACGGCGCAGGCTGGACGAGGGACGTGTGGGACGCGCGTGGGACGCGCATTCATCCCACACGTCGCGCCGCGCGGGCGATCGCGACGCGCGCGCGCTCGCCGCTCGCGAACGTTCGACGCGAAAGTGGTCGAGATTGTTCGTCGCGCGCGCGCGGCGATCGATATCGAGGAGGCGTCGCGCGAGGGCGTAAAAGGGGCGACGGGGATCGTCGAACGAACGCGCGACGGGACAGAAAACGACACGTGACGTCGCAGTCATGCCCGCCAACGCGTCTGGGAGGGACTTCAAAGCCTTGGATGGTGTACCCGTGAGGGATGCGATCGACAGACTGGAGAAAGATCTCAAGAACGTCGCCGCATTGCTGCCGAAGAGTTGCCCCGGTGCGCCGAGGCTGCGGTCGCCGTACACGGTGTCAGAGGCGGTGAGCTTGGATGAGATTGAGAAAAAGGCAGCGGCTAAGGCTTCGACGGTATGTTCCTTACGACTAGCGCCGTGGTGATAGAGGATTGAGAAATGATCGCGCGAATCAGGAGAAATATTTGGGCTCGTAGAACGGGCGACTGACGAGACTTTCATCGTACGCAGAGAAAACGCACGTTCGGACTCGGGGTAGAGGAGGAAAAAGAGGCGCGGAAGGTTGCGCCCTGGTGGAGATATGCAGAAGATTTCTTTCGACCGGTTCACGCGACGGACTTGGCTCGGATCGCGCCCGCCACTCCTTGGACGTTTGACAGCGCGCTGAACACTACGTGCGTCGGTCCGGATTATGAAGTCGGAGAGGACAAGATTGGAATTCCCATTCCCGGTTTGACGTACCGAAGAAAAGGAGATCAGAGTCACGCATCGACATCGGCACCGACTTCGCCGATTAAACTTGAGGAGAAGAACCACATTGTCGGGACTATTCCAGCCGTACCTACGCAACCCTTCGTCATACCGCCGTTGCAGGAACACGAACAGGGGATCGATTTGGTACAGAATCTACCACCAGAACACGTCGCGATGACGATTAGAGTTTTAGTTAGTTTAGTGGGGGATGAGAGCGAAAAAATGCGTGAGATTGCGAAATTTTCAAGAGTAACGCTCGCGGCGTTGAAGGCCTGGCTTGGAAAGTACGAAAACAAGACCAATAGCAAACGCAGCAAGAATGGGATCGAAATAAAGAGTGAAAACTCGGACACCGACGAACTGTTGTCGTGCCTTCGTATGTGGCTTCGTCACGAGAGCGCTTCGCACGTGAATACGCGTCAAGATGCTCGTCGAGAAGAGGCGACCAAGGCGAAGAAAAAGTTGGATAAAAACATGATTTTCCCAGAGCAAAATCTAGACATGGCAGCGTCTTACGGGCTCGTTAACGTACCTTCAAACCTCACAAATGTGACGACTACGAGCGAGCAAGCGTTAAGTGGCGGCCAAGGGATCGACGACTCACCGTCCAGCGCGGGAACGACCGTCGTGGGTAACGACCCCGTTCGGGATGAGCACGAAGAATTGGGCGGTGACAAGGATATGGATGTGCGAGAAAAGACCGGATACGAATGCACAACGGCATTTGGGATCGATGGAGAGCTGAAACATTTTGAGCAAGGCTGTACAGAAGAGACGATGGCCATTCACACGGAAATTTTGCTCGACAAGGCGTTCAGGCTCAAAGAGTCTACCTCACAGACTCCCAGTGGTCCCAAGCAAGGTTGCTCGGGGGGATCTCAACCATGCGCGGTGTGCGTGAGATTGAAAACGTTGTCGAGCAAATGCGGTACAAGTGAAGGAAGCGTGAATTGTCTCAAGAAAAGTGGCGAGTCGAAAGATTTGCAACTACCTGGGGCGCCGTCTCGCGCCAACCGTGTACAAGGCGGTCCATCGGCAAAGGATGAGTTGCAACGAATTGAAGACGCTTGGCGTTCGAACCCGACGCTCTTGGCGTGCGCTCCAAAAGACGAAGTAGAAGCAGAGATTCTTGCGCTTCAATATGAACTTCTTTGGCAACTACAGTCGAACAGGCAGAAACTCAAGAGGGCACAAGAGAAAATAGCTAGCGGAATCGAGTCGGACAACGACGAACAAGCAAAGCGCAAGGCAAAGCTCGATGAGGCCGCGACGTACATGTCGGGAATCAGAGAGGTCAAACGTCAACAGAAGAAAGAGAAGCGCGAAGCGGACCAGCTGGCAGCACTGGAGCGAGCCAAAGCAGCAGTGGGTGATGGGCGACGCGAATCAAAACCGAAACGCGAGATGGGTTCAGCCGCAATAGTGGGACCCGACCCGAAGAGCCTGATACCAACATACAAGCCCCCGACTACCCAAGCGGTGATGAAAGCAATAGAAGCGGCACCAAGTCGGGTGAAAAAAATGTTCGGTCTCGCGAACTTCGACCCCACCACATCGAGTCACCTCAAGTCTTTTAGCCTGTCTGGCACGCCTCGAAGCGGATCCCCTGTTCTTGGAGCGTCTCCGATTCGTTCACCGATGTCATCGATTCTTCTGGATCCGTTCCATGCCGTGTCCGATAACAAAGCTTGCTGTGTCTGTGCTGGGACTGAAGAAGCGGAGAAGATGGAAGAAACAATGAAGTGTTCGCAGTGTGAACTTATCGTGCACCCGCACTGTTACGGAATCACGGGTGACGCTTATGTCAAGGATCCCAAGTGGTTGTGTTTTGTGTGCAATGCAGCCGTGTTAGCAGGCACTGCAATTCCAAAGACTTCAAAGAAGTCGCGCATAACGTTACAAGGCAAGTTGGCTCTTTACCGCGGAGTGGAGTGCACGCTTTGCCCGGTGAAAATGGGCGCCTTCAAGAAGACGCTGACCGGGAACCAGTGGTGTCACGTCGCGTGCGCGAAATGGGTCCCCGAGGCGCACTTGTTCGATAGGATCATGAATCACGTAGCGGTGATCAGACCTGTGAATATCGAGGACGTGCCTCGCGAGCGCCGCAACGCGTCTTGCACATACTGTACGCGTTCGCATGGAACGCTCATGCGTTGTTGCTTTGGGCACTGTCAAACCGTCTTTCATCCACTCTGCTGCCGACGAGCAGCGTGTCATATGCGCGCAGTCGACCACTCCAAGAAAAGATTCACTGCTTTTTGCGAGAAACATTCGCGTTCTGAACGCGAAAAGGATCTCGCAGTCAACCTTGTGGGAGACCCTGTTCCAGCGCTCGTTGAAATGTACAATCAGTCGCCGTTAGAGAGACAGCTATCTGGAGGTTTGCAGCGCACGTTATCTGGTGGTACAACCGGAGTGTCGCCAATGAACGGAGCCATGCGTCGGATCCGGGAGACGATGCGCGCGAAAGACACACAAAAGCGAGCCGCCTTTGGCGGACTCCCGTCGAGCGCCAAGGCGAAGACGAAGAAAACTCGAAGCAATCTTCAACAAGCCAACAGGCTTCCTGGTAGTGTCCCTGGTTCTTCACTCGCAGGGTTCGATTCCGAAGAAAACTTTGACGATCTTCTACCGGGTCAGCGCGGTCAAGCCCGAAACACCGGTGCGTTGCGTGGCGGAGCGCTCCCTCGCGACGCCCTCCTGACGTCCCCCGAGGCGGACAAGGTCAATCGCGACTTGCCCACCGGGTACCAGTACATGGAAAAATCCGACATCGCACGATAATCGCACATGGTTCACGATTCACGACGCATCAGAGCGTCTTAGCCCGCGTTCTCGACGAAAACATTGTATCCGAGACCCACTCGGGTGCGGCGTCGCCACCCTTCAGAAACGTTCTTCTCTTCGTCGCCCACCGCACACCTCAGCGTTCGCTCGTCGGTGCGTCGCGAAACCGCGGGTCGGCACGCGTTACCGCCGATCGCCCGCCCGCCCGCGAGTCATCATCGGCACGAGCGCGCGCACGAGGCGCGAACCGAGCGCGTAATCGAAGACGTCACCCATGTCGGCGGCCGGCGTCACGCGCGCCGCGTTCGCGTCCACGTCGTCTCCGCGACGCCGCGTCTCGCCGACGCAACGGACGGCGAGCGTTCGACGCGCTGCGTCGTCGGCGACGGCGGTGAAAGCGCCGACGTCGACGCTGGGGGAGGAAACACGAGGAGACTTTCCGATTCTCGACCAAAAGACAGAGTCAGGCGCCCAGCTGGTGTATCTGGACAACGCGGCGACGTCCCAGAAGCCGAATCAAGTCGTCGACGCGCACATGTTTTACTACAAGGATTATAACTCCAATGTCCATCGAGGGGTGCACTATCTGAGCAGCAAGGCCACGGATGCGTACGAGTTGTCGCGGAGAAAGGTGGCGGCGTTTGTCAACGCGACGACGGATAGGGAAATCGTCTTCACGAGAAACGCGAGCGAGGCGATCAATCTGGTGGCCAACACGTGGGGGACCAAGCACATCAAAGCCGGTGACGAGATAATTTTGAGCGTTTTAGAGCACCACTCAAATATCGTCCCGTGGCAACTGCTCGCTGAGCGGACGGGGTGCGTGTTGAAATTCGTTGAATTGACGAAGGATACGCAGGAACTGGACATGGATCAGCTTCGCTCTTTGGTGAACGAAAAGACGAGGCTCATCACGACGGCGCACGTGAGTAATGTCACCGGTGGTGTGGCACCAGTGAAGGAAATTATCGATCTCGCTCGAGGCGTCGGCGCCAAGGTGCTTCTCGACGCGTGCCAAAGCTTGCCGCACATGAAGGTGGACGTGCAAGCGCTCGGTGCGGATTGGATCGTGGGTAGCTCGCACAAAATGTGCGGACCGACTGGTATCGGATTTTTGTGGGGTCGTATGGACGTCTTAGAGACCATGCCGCCGTGGATGGGAGGCGGCGAGATGATCGCCGACGTGTACCTCGAAAAGAGCACGTACGCCGAACCTCCGTCACGGTTCGAGGCTGGGACGCCCGCGATAGCTGAGGCCATTGCCTTGGGCGAGGCGTGCGACTACCTCACAAAAATAGGCATGGATAGAATCCACGACTACGAGATCGAGATCGGGACGTACCTGTACGAAAAGCTCTCCGCCGTCCCTGGAGTGACGATATACGGCCCTCCGCCCGCGCGCGGCCGAGCCTCGCTTTGCGCTTTCAACGTCGACGGCATTCACGCCAACGACCTTTGCACCTTACTAGACCAAGCGGGAATCGCGTGTCGCAGCGGTCACCACTGCACTCAGCCCCTCCACCGTTACCTCGACGTTCCCGGGAGCGCTCGCGCCAGCCTCTACTTTTACAACCTCCCGAGCGACGTCGACGCCTTCATCGACGCCTTGACATCCACAATCGCGTTCTTCGCCGAGTTTGAAGAATAATAATATCATCACCACCACGATTATTTACAAGCAAACAGTTTTCTCGCGCGCGATCCTTCGCGCGCGCGAGCCAGACTTCCTCCCCGCGCTCTCCGCCGCGCTCGACCGACCGAGACTTTGAATCATATCTTTGCGGCCGGACCGACACGGCGCGCCCGCGCGCGCGGCGTCTAGCCATTTTCGACCGTTGATTACGCGTGATTTCGCGGAGTTTCATCACCATCGGTTCAAATTTACATCCATCACTCCGTCCTCAGCCGCAAAATCGGACATTCGGACTTATACCCAATGACGTCGATTCCGGGTACTTACATAAACAGCACACAACTGATAATGACTGACCCGTATGTCCGAAAAAAAACAGTGCCCGCGTGCACGCATACGAACACACCGACTACCCATTAAATCGAACGACGACGACGTCACGCGCGCGCCGAGATAACGTTGGCGCCCCGCCGCCGACGCTCGCGCGGCACAGCGACGCGTCCGACCGACGCCCGCGCGCGAAGCCGACGACGAAGACGCCTTCGTCAACGCCCGCGATCGCACGTTCGATCTCGAACGCCGCACAGACGACGATGAGCGCGTTCGCGATGCGAACGTTGACGGCGCGCCCGACCGCGGCGCGCGCGAACGGCGCGCGCGCGACGACGACGCGTCAACGCGTCGCGCAAACGCCGCGCGCGATCGCGCGCGCTGGTGCGATCTCCGCGAACGCGACGCGGGACGTGAACCGCGGGGCGAATGCGTGCGCGAACAAGGCGATCGCGATCGACGGCGCGGCGAGCGGCTCTGACTCTCTGGCGACGATGACGACGATGACGTACAACGAGACGGGGAAGTGGCGTGAGAACCTCGATCTCGCGGGATGGGCGGCGGAAATGCGCGCGATAGAGAAGGAATTCAAGGCGCCGGAACACTTCGAGGAGGATGTGAAGCACTTGAAGAAGATTTTGACGTGGGCGAACCTGTGCTACTTTGGCGGGTTGGCGGCGCTGACGGCGATGCCGATGGTGGGTTTGAACATGCCGGCTTGGTTGAACGGGATGAACCCGATCGCGGCGTTCATGATGTCGACTGCGATTTGCGCGAGATGGACTATGGTCGGTCACCACACGTGCCACGGTGGTTACAACGCGGCGCAGAGCACGAACGGGGAAGTCACTGGTCGATTCCACCGCAGAAAGTTTGCGCGCGGTTTGTGGCGACGATGCACCGATTGGATGGATTGGATGCTCCCGGAGGCGTGGGACGTAGAACACAACCACTTGCACCATTATCAACTCGGCGAAGATGCGGATCCGGATCTCGTTGAGCGCAACATGCAAGAGCTCCGCGAAGGTAACACCCCGATGGTGTCGCGTTATCTCCAAGTCGCTGGTCTCGCGCTCGTCTGGAAGTGGTTTTACTACGCGCCGAACACGTTGAAGGAACTTCTCGCGCGTAAGGAGCGTGAAGCCGCCAAGGCTGGTAACTCCAAGCCAAACCCGTTCAAGACTGGCAGCCTTCCGTCAACCGTTCTCACGGTCGCTCAAGGCGCGTTCAAGGGCGAGTTTGCCGCTGTGTCTGAAACCATCAAGTGCTTCGCTCCATACGCGCTCTGGTCTTTCGCCGCACTGCCGGCGATTGGCTACGCCATCGGCGGCCCGAAGGCTGCGCTCGCCTGGTTCATGACTTCCGTCCTCGCGGACGTTATGACGAACGTTCACTCGTTCATCATCATCGCCACCAACCACGTCGGCGACGACATCTACCGATTCGAGACGGAAACGAAGCCTCGTTCGGATGATTTCTACCTCCGCGCGGTGATCGGCTCCGCGAACTTCAAGACTGGCGGCGATGCGAACGATTTCATGCACGGCTGGTTGAACTACCAAATCGAGCACCACATGTTCCCGGACATGTCCATGCGCGCGTACCAAAACATGCAGCCGCGCGTCAAGGCTGTGTGCGAGAAGTATGGTGTCCCCTACGTGCAAGAGTCCGTGTTCACGCGTCTTGGACAACTCGTCGATGTCATGGTCGGCAAGCGCACCATGCTCGTGTGGGAGAACGGTGATTAAATTATAAATTATGACGACTCGTTTTGAAACGTCGCCGCGAAGCGAGGTTCCAATTAAAGCTGATCGCCTTTCCCCTGCTTTTGCCTATCTCCACATTTGATTTATTTAGCGTTTTAAACAATATTGGCTATGTTGCTACTGCACGCTCAAGTAAAGAGGTTCTTTCCCGCCCTGATTCGCTCGCTGCCAACACTCGAGCTCCTCGCGCCTTTCCCGGGCGTGCCATCGGCTGAATCCCCTCCCTTGTTCCAGCGTCGATTGTAGTTTACCAAGTACTCTTCCATGGTGCTAAGAGTGAGATAATCCTGTCCAGGCATGATTTTATCGTTTTGAATCTGTATTTCTTTGAGCAAATCATCAGATATCATCTCCTCGTCTTCATCTGCTACACCGTTCCTAGCGCTGCTGTCGAAAAGTTCGATGGCATTGGTCTTAAACGGGTGTAAACTGACGCCGTTGGAGAACAAAATTTCAATCCGAAAGCGTCGAGGATCTGACGGAGGAACATGGAAACGTTCGAACATTCTAAACACGATGTGGGTAAGATAATCGAGCTCCTTCTCGCGCTTAAACAACGCTCCCAAGGCATCGTCGATGAGCGAAGGCCTGACGGTTTCATTCGTAGCACTCACGCTTGAGTTTGCGCTGGTAGCATCCTCTTCCTTTTTCGGGCTCCCTAGCGGCAAACCGGGCGGTACCCTGCTCGCGCGCGAGCTTCCCTTCGTAGAAGTGCGTTTTGTCGGACCCTTTGCATCGACGTCGCTTTCGCTATGTTCGGTGTGATACGGAGAGCGACCTCGCTCGCGATCTTCTCGAGGCTTGTCCAGGTGCGCGTACTGAAGTACATTGATGAGCGAATGCAAGTGAGATTCAGAGGTGAAATAAAGCCGCGTGCGCACGTGTCTGAATGGGCTATGCACACCGTGCGCCGTGGCGTATCGCAAATTCAATCGAGTCGTGTTCAGCTCTTCCTCTTCTTCTTCCTGCTCCTCACGTTCTCGCTCAGTCTCTTCGTCGATCGTTTCGGCCTCGTCTTCTTCATTTAAAACCGGTATCTTTTCGCTGATAGAAACACGGCGCATTTCATTCGATGACATTCCACCGCTTTCGACGGCGAAAGATTCCTCGCGAGTGTTGTTCAAATCGCTTAGCAATTTTGCAATCAAGCTGTTGGCAACGGTGCCCCCAATTCGTAGCTTGCTCGAAGCCGTCGTACCGTATTCATTCGGAACAATGCAATCTGCTAGCTCTTTCGCGATTTCGTACAACGCCTCGAGTCCCTCTAAAGCCAAATGTTCGTTATGAATGGCATCGTATTTTACCGCGTCGTAGACGTCTGGTACTTTCGAGATGTCAAACCTAGCTTTACGCGAATGGTAAAGATCTTGCTCTAACTTTTTCCATCTGGAATACATGAGCAAAAAGGACTCACCGCCAGCGGGAACGATCATGGTTTTAAGCTGTTGAATACCTCCTTTTGGAAGTGAACCACGTGGGGCGACGGCGGAATGCGTGTCGGCCCAGTTGATTCTAGTGCCGGAATCGGAATCATATCGCACTTGGTGGGTAGAAAGCATCGTTCTAAGCTGCACCGAAATTGATTTCGTGAGTTCATACAGCATTTCGAGTTTCTTGAGTGGCTGCTTCGGTACACCCATGAGATTGGTTGAAAGCGTGACAGCTTTTTGAGTCGTATCGTGGTGGGATGATTCGCCAGCGCTTTGAAAGCGATGCGCAGCCATAACCATTTGTGTCACCACCTTGAATTTATTCAGCGAAGCAAATCGCAAGGTCTGCGACAATCCCCCAATTTCTTCTTCGGTCGGCTTTTTGTCATTCAGCTGTGCATCTGGCTTGTATGTCATCGCCGTGAACAGCTTGTGCTTTGAGTGTAAGATGTCCTCTTCCACGTAATGAGTCACGAAATCCAACAACTTTGCATCTTTGGTAACGAGAGAAGCGAGAATCGGCGTGAGCTGTCCATGATGGGTATCGAGGGCGAGTAAACCTTTCGCAAAAGCTGCAGCAGTGATCTGCACTCGACCTTCATCGGAGGAGTAAATCTTCAAATCGTGGCGATAGGTTGAATGTAATCTCAGTAAACCATCAGCGTCCGAGCCGTAATAGTTACCTCGAGGATACATTCGTACTCTAAATGCCTTACCGAGTGTTTCGGCTTGATATTTACCCAAATAAGTCAAAACACCGCCGAACTTGATGATGAGGAGAGCCTCGGTGACTTTTTCTGTGTGAGAGTCTAGCGTTCCAGCATCGATTGTCTCCCACTCAAGAGGTTTGAGCTGCGCTTTACGATTGATACCACTAAAGTGTCCTCCTTCTTCGAGAATCGACACTACTTGTTTCCACGCTTCGAGTTCTTCTTGCGCCTCTTCATGTCCCTCCTCGTCTTTCGGCGCCAAGGTTTGCTTAGACAAACTTTTGTAAATGTCCCTGCAAATATTCAAGAGTTCTTGCAATGTCTGAGGCGTCTTCAATTTAGCTTGCTTGCGAGTTCGACCGTTCGTGCATCGAAGCATGAGATCAAGAAGTTCACGATTTTTCACTCTCAGTTTCATCTTTTGCTTGGGCGTGCGATCGCCGTGCCGAATGACGCCGAGTACGGCGCGCAACTCCTCAGGCGGTTCCTTGGGTGATGGCGCCTTCTCGAGTCTGGTTTCCTTCAATTCGGCATCATTACCATCTAAAATGATATCAGGCTCTTCAACACTAGCCGATGCCGCGGCTTTTTGAGCAGGCTGAGTGCTAAAGTGATTCGGCGCTACGGCTTTCAAAATCATCGCTCGCAAGCACACCGAAGCGTCGTCATAGTATTTTTTGGAGTTTTTCACAAAACTCCATCCATTGACGTCACAAACGTAGCTTCGACCTTTCGCACGAAGTAAATCAAATCCACAAACTCGCTGCCCAAACGCTATACACACACGGCGTGCGATTTCTTTCTCCTCTGGCGTCAACAATACCGGGTAACGCACCTCCTTGCCGCTCTCGTCTCTCTGCACTCTTCCATCGACGACTGGACTCTTTCTAGCTTCGGCGTGGGCGTAATTCGGACCAACAGTATACACTTTTACATCTGTACCGTTCGTTGACATGAAATCTTCGTAAATGAAAGATGTCGTCTCCCGAACCGGGGCGTAAGACAACTCGCCCGCCGCGGTGGTTTCAGGAGGAGGGTAGTACTGACTCGATTGATTACCAATCTTCCGAAACAAGCGCTTGTACCCCCCACCGACGCTGTGTGGGTAGTAGATAAAAATGTTATGATCCTCCGCGTTCGCCGGCTTCTCCACAAAGGGCTTATATATCCTTTTCCCGTTGATTTCCACGTACTCTTCGTCCTGTGAGAAATTCTTTGGCTCGAACGTCGGTTGATCGGGCAACGCCACTTCATCCCCCTTCGGCTTCTTCCTGAGCGCCCCCTTCTTGATGTAATCGTTACGATTCACCACCACGTGATTCGGCACTGGAATATCGTGTTCCTGCAACCGCTTATACACCAATCTCCGATCCAGCAGCGTCCACTGGTCGTTCGGCTCGTTCACCACAAAGGGCTTGTGCATCTCCACGTACCGCTCCACCTTTTGCAACGGAAACCCATTGCTGTAGAACGCGATCAGCGCGTCCACCTTGGGCCAATTTTCCACCGGTTCGTTCACCACGCACTCGTCCCCGAATATCACAATCTCAAACTCCCCGAACGATTCGATCCGCGTCAGGATCTCTCGCATCGCGCTCGAGCGCGACTTTTTATCCATCGCGCACACGCCCAGCGTGACGATCGGGTGCTTGGACGCGCTCGACGCGCCCGAGCGCGAGCTTTGCTTCCGCGCGTCGCGCGTCGGCGCCGCGTGTTCGGACATCGCGCGCGTCCGTCTGGGAATGACGCTTCGGGCGGGCGGGCCGCCGTCCCGGTCGTTAGGACGCGATTCCCCGCATTCGTCGACGACATGGCGCGGGATGGCGGCGTCGCGGGCGCGGGGCGGGGACGACGCGCGGCGCGAGCGATGGGGTACGCCGCGAGCGCGGTCGCGACGGCGTGCGCGGTGAAAAAGGCGTGGGACGTCGCGTTCGCGCGCGACGACGGCGGTGACGCGGCTGAGGAAGCGACGACGACGACGACGACGACGACGACGACGACGGGAGGACGCAATCGACGAGGCGTGCGCGTGGACGGTGGAGACAGCGCGGAAGTCCTGCGCGTTGGGTCGTTCGGATCGCGCGAGAGTCAGCGCGGGATGAGCAGCTCGACGAGTCGAGAGGATGAATTTTGGAGCGACGAGGGCGACCTGGAGGGGTCGCGGACGTCGGGACAGTTTTTCGCGAGCGCGAGTGGAGAAGACGTGAACGATGAGAACACGCCTAATTTTTTCGCGAGTACGAAGTTTTTTAGCGTTTTAGAGTTGGAGTTGTCGAGAGAGCTGTTTGAGGCGTCGGAGGAGGAGGTGTTGGCGCCGAATGAAGTGCTTTTTCGGCAAGGAGACGATAGTTCGAGTGGGATATACGTCGTCGTCGAGGGATCGGTGGGAGTGTATTTGCAACCGACGAATGGAGCGCCACCTGTGATGACGAATATTTTACAAGAGGGAGAGTCGGTGGGAGATATAGACATCCTCGACAGCGCGAGACGAAGCGTGAGTTGCATCACCATGCAGGGCGGGGCAAAGGTAGTGCGAGTCTCACAGCGCATCTTCTTAGACTTCGTTCGAAAGCATCCGCACACTTTGCAGCTGTATTTGCAACAAGCGATCGCGCGATTGTGGCGCGTGGCGCAGTTTTCGCTGATTGATTTTCTTGGCATGCCTCGGCAATCGCTTCGCGGTCAACCTGAGGCGGACGACGCATGCTCGCTCGCAAATTCAGATTTCTTGGAGCACTTACCGACCGTGGAGAAGTATTGCGCACGCAAACAAATAAAAAAGGGTGAGATTATTTTTGCCGAAGGAGATTCTACGGATGCGTTTTACATCCTTCTGAAGGGATCGATTGCGCGGGAAGCCATTCCATGGCCGAAAGGCGACGGGCTGCGTGGGAAGCCGGTGCGAGCGTTACAGTTGATCGGTTCGGCGCACTTTATGACACGCTCACTCTTCAGAGAAACCCAACAGGCGGATGAAGATTGTGAAATGCTCGTCATAACAGGAGAAGTTCTCGAGCATTTGTGTACAGCTGAAACTGAGGCATACATCTCTTTGCTCCGTCAAACGTCTTCGTCTCTTGGCGTTCTCATTCGTAATTTCATCGGCTTCGGTCTCAATCGAGTGTGGCTGAGAAGCGGAGATCACGTCTTTATGACCAATGAAGATGCCACAAGTATGTTTGTCATCATCAGTGGACGCGTGCGTTTACGGTTTCCACGTCACACGAGTAGTGGAGATGAAATAATTCGGGAACGCGGTCGAGGCGATACCATCGGAGAAGCGCCTTTACTCGCGCATGGGAAGTATTCCTCAACTGCAGTCACTTCACGCGATACAGAACTCGTCAGAATGTCGCACGGAGCGCTGAAACTGATCAACGCGCATCACTCTGAGGTATCGAGTCGACTTCTTGAACTCGTCGCTTGCAAACTGCAGAATAACCTTCGAACTGGCGACCGTTCGCTCGCTGAGCTCGTGACGATCTGCCTCATACCTGCGGGCCCACGCACACAAATCAACGAGTTTGCAAGCGCTCTTCAAAGTGCGCTTTCCATGTTTGGATCCACACTGCTGCTAACGAGTTCAGTTATCGATGAAATTTTCGCTGACGAAACGACTCATCGCCTAGACAACCTGTTTTACCGTTCAAAGCTCACTGGATGGATGGCAGAACAAGAGGAAGTGCATCGTTTCATCGTCCTCCAAGCGGATCCGCGTGCATCAAGTTGGAGTAAAGTTTGTGCGAGCCAAGCGGATTGTGTATTAGTCGTGGCACACGGCAATCATGAGAATAAGATGCCGCTTCTGTACGAGCAACGACTACTTTGGCGCACACGAAACAGCGCACGTCCAGAACTGGTACTAATTCACGAGCCTGGAAGCACGCCGTCGCAAACAAAGACTTGGCAGGAAAACAGAACTACAATCAAACGCCATCATCACGTGAGACTAGCGTCGAGGGATGACATGTCACGCCTCGCGAGGTATGTGTCCGGACATAGCGTTGGCGTGATCTTGACCGGCGGAGGCGGCGGTGGTTTGGCTCATTTGGGCGCGTTACGTGCGCTCGAGGAGAATGGAATTCCAATCGATTGTATCGGTGGCACCAGTCAAGGCACGCTCACAGCAGGGATGTATGCTAGGACATTATCAACATCGCACATACTCCCAATGCTTCGCAACAACATGCACGTTCTGAACTCTCCTCATCATTTGCTCACCGATCTCACACTCCCGCTGCTTTCGCTCTTTAGCGGCAAGGGCTTGGACACCATCATCAAGAGTTCCGTGGGCGCTGATACCTCCATCGAAGATCTGTGGCTGAACTTTTTCTGCTGTAGCACAAATTTAAACAAACAGTGTTTGAATGTGCACACTTCTGGACGTCTTTGGCGGTGTATTCGAGCGTCGATGACGGTTCTCGGGCTCTTGCCTCCGGTTCGCGACGAGAATGGTGAGTTACTCGTTGACGGGGGCTACCTGAACAGCGTTCCCGTAGACGTGATGCGAAAAGAGATGGGAGTCGAGACTGTGATCGTTGTGGACGTAGAAGACAAAGATTTCATTAGCTTCCGCGATCTCACGCCGCACGATGGAGGCATGAGCAGTTTCGGCTTGCTGTGGGATCGATTGAACCCGTTTGACTCGCGCAAGTCAAAGAGTGCCTCAGAACGACTGGATCACCCATCGTACGCGGACGTTCTGAACGCATTGACGGCGACGACGACGAAGAAGCACCTCGAGCTCGTCGCGCGAGACCATCGAATCAACATGCACCTCCGACCTCCAGGCGTGTCTTCGTGGATGGCTCACGGCTTGACGTTGTCTCAGATGGACGCTGCGGTGCGAAAGGCACAAGCGTACACGAACACCGCCATCACGAACTGGAAGCACAAAGCGAAGGAGGAACGGCGAATTTCAGACGTCGACGTCAACAAACCTCACGCTGAACTCCAAATGGCCGCATCGGCGTTTGCCGCCGTTAGCGATCCCGAGTCGCCAAACATCTCTCCTCACGTCTCTCCGCGCAACAGTTTCGATAGAAACCGCGTTTCACCTCATCGCTCACCGCGAACGAGCGGGTCAAAGTCAACGAGCTTGCCCAAACCGCCGAATATGCGCGTGAACGTTGTCACCGAGCGAGCTTCGGACTCCATGAAGCAGCGCACGACTCGCAAATCCGGCGCCACGCCTCGCGCCGCCCTCTTGCCGAGCAACGACCCCGCCGAGACTGCGTCTACGCTCTCTCCGCGTCCTGGTTCCCAGCTTGTTCGCACGTTCACTGATCACAGCCAATCAGACGCTCCCTTAGCGATCGATCCAGCGCTGTTCATGAGCACGCAATCGCAAAATTAATGTCCGCACGAGGACAGTGTAACAACAGAAAACCAACCCGCCCAGACGCCGCACTTTAAGACGCACACACGATGCTTTCCGCGTCGCAATCCATCTCCAGCGTCCGCGCATTCACGCGCACGTCGACCGTCACTAAGCGTGCGTCTAGTGTCCGCGGTCCGGTCAAGGTACGCCTTCGCGAGACGACGCTTCGCGACGCGACTCGACGGGATGACGATGACGACAGCAGCCCTCGCCTCGCCGCGAACGAGTCCTCGACTGACGACGCGTTGTGACCGCAGGTGAACGCGCTGACGTGCTCGACCGCGGATTTCAAGGTTGGACTCTCGCTCGAGATCGACTCCAACCCGTGGAGAATCACCGGTGCGTGCGGGCGATGACGAACGGCACGCGTACGCTTTATCCACTCGCAGGCGCGAGAGCGACGGCTGCTCGCGCAAATCGCTTAAATGCACGAAGACGAGGCCACGACTGACGGAAATCGATCGTCGATTGTCTTGAGTAGAATTTATGCACGTACAGCCCGGTCGCGGGTCGGCGTTCGTGCGCACGAAGCTCAAGAACTTACTCACCGGGAACACGAACGAAAAGACGTTTCGCTCTGGCGAAAAGTTTGAGCTCGCCGAGGTGACCAAGGATACTATGCAATACACGTACATGGACGGCGACGACTACATGTTCATGAACATGGAAACTTTCGAAGAGCTTCGAGTGCCGCCGTTAGCGGTGAGTAAGTTTGTGAAGGAGGGCATGGACTGCGGCATCGTGCAGTGGAAAAGCAAAGTCATCGGCTGCGAGGTGCCGAACCCGTACACGTTCGAGGTAGTGCAGACCGATCCGGGATTGAAGGGCAACACCGCGAGTGGTGGCGATAAGCCGGCGACTATCGAAACCGGTGCGGTCGTGACCGTGCCGCTCTTCGTGAACATCGGCGACTCCATCATCGTGAACACGGAAGACGGCACGTACAAGTCGCGTGCTTGAGCTTATTGTTTGTCATAAGTCAGCGCACCTACATATTCTATGCTCCCTACAAATGTCCGCGGCGAAGCGTGCGATAGACCCGATCGCCGTCGCGGCCCGTAAGCTCGGATACGTCGCGCGAAGCGCTCTCAAGCTCGTCGAGTTGGACGACAAGTTTCGTCTCCTGCGCTCGAAGAGCCGCATCCTCGATTTGGGCTGCGCGCCCGGGGCGTGGATCCAAGCCTGCTGCGCGCGCGGGGAGAAGCACACGGAAGTGTTAGGAGTGGACCTTCAAGACGTGGAATTATCGGGGATGCGCTACATCGATGAGGCACGCGTGAGAACGCTCGTTCGGGACGCGCACGAAGCGACTCTGAATGAACTCGGCGGGGCGCACTCGTTCGATCTAATTCTTAGCGATATGATGGCGAACACGAGCGGCATTGCGAGCGTAGACGCGGCGGCGTCGTTGCATTTGGCAGAGTGCGCGGTAGATGTCGCGATGAGTCGCGGCGGCGGCGAAGGCGCGTTGCGTTTGCGTGGCGACTTGGTAGTGAAGATTTTAGAAGGTGACGGAAGCGTAGAGGCACTTGTCGCAGCGTGTAAGCCACGGTTTGCCAAGCTAAATTGGTTCAAACCGAAGGCGACGCGAAGCGAGAGCAAGGAAATTTATCTAGTTGCTCGCGGGCGGACGTCGTGACGCGTCTAACTGTAGGTTGTCAATATCAAACTAGTATCTAGAGCGAGATAACGTCGCATACGCGAGACCGACTGCGCCAACGCACACACCGGCGACTAAAGCGGCTTCAATCGTAAAGTACCGCGCGTACAATGCTGTCGTCTCGGCGGATGAGCACGGAGTGTCGCTTCCGCACGTCGAGCAACCGTTCGCCTCAGTCTTCTTCATGCGAACGCGTTTGCCTTTCGTCAGCTTCTCACGAATGGCTTTTGCCTCCTCTTCACTCGAAATAACGTTAAGCTTTACCCTGGCAACGGTAGGATCAACTTCTAAGACTTCTAAAACTCTCGCCTTGCAAGACCAACGGGCCGCTTCGTAAATTTCAACCATGGCACTCCGCCCCATCAAGCGCGCTCTTTGGTCTTCGCCTCCAGGTAAGAGTATTTGTGTGTAGTTTTTCGTATGAGCGACGAGCGATATGCCGTCGCGCGCGATATCACTCACCCAAACGCGTTCGGTTTTACCAACCAAGTGCTCGTGAGGCATGTATGACTCGAAGAGCGCTGTGAGCTCGCGCGAACGTGCCTTGACTATTTGTGTCGGCACTCGCTTCATCTTCGCCGCGGGAGTCCCAGGCCGAGGATAGAACTGCGAAATGTGAACCTCTGGAAATTTATATTCTTCAATCAGGCTCATGGTTTCTTGCCATTGCTCGTCGGTTTCCCCCGGGAAACCGCAAATGATATCCGTCGCAATGACCATGCCTGGCACGGCGGCGAGCAACGTATCGCACACGCGTTTGAATTCTTCCACCGTGTACTCGCGCTTCATGCCCTCCAAGACAGCGTTGGATCCACTCTGTACCGGAATGTGCATCCAGGCGTACACTGATGGATGCCGCATCGCTTCGGCGACGGCGTCGAGGTGCGCCAAGATGTACGGTGGGTTCGTCATGCCGAGTCTAAGCATCACCGACCCATCCGTGGGCAAAACCGCAGTGATGGCGCGAAATAATGCGGCGACATCGGTGCCCAAATCGATCCCATACGCGCCAGTGTCTTCTGAAGACAGCCACACTTCCGAGACGCCCTCCGCCATCGCTTGTTCGACTCGACTCACCAACGCAGAAATCTCGTACGACCCGAGATCACCGCGCGCGTGTTTCGTCTTGCAATACGTACACGCACCTAAACAGCCCGTGCTTAACGGCAGTATTTCCACGAACTCGTTCCGTCGCACCTTTGGCAAATCGAGCGAGGGCAAGGCTTTCTTCTCCAGCATCCGCACGGTGTCGCCCGCCAACGTTCGCTCCATCGCCTCCACCACGCGATCAATCTGCGTCACGCCCAACAGGCTGACATCTCGTAACTCCTTCGCACCCTTATCGCCCTGCGGCACGCATCCCGCGATGACCATCGCTTTATTCGCCGCTTTGCCTCGTTCGATGACGGTGTTCATCGCGCTCTGGCTCGGATTCTTCACCGTGCACGTATTCACCAACCACCCATCCGCCTTCTCCGGCGCGTCCACGAGTTCGTACCCGTACCGCCGCAATTGTCCCGCCATGAACTCCGAATCCGAGTGATTGTGCGAGCACCCAAACGTGTGAACGAAAATCTTCGCCGTCCCCGGCCGGCGCCCGCCTCCGCCTTCGCCTCCGCCTTCGCCTTCGCCTTCGCCGTCACCGCCCGCCCCCCCCCGCCGCCGCGCGCGCGCGTCCACCACCGCCTCCATCGCTCGCGCGCTCCGTCCGAGCCCTCGCTCGGCCGTCCCCACTCCCCCCGTCGCCGCCGCGCCCGCCGTCGTCGCCGCGCCATCGCGCGCGTCCTCGCCGCGCCGCGCGTCCTCGCCGCGCCGTCCCGCGCGCCGCGCGACGTCGAGAAAGATATCCTCCACGTCCTCCACGTCCTCCGCGTCCTCCACCGCCATCGCGCGGTCGCGCGGTCGCCGCGTCGCGCGATGGCGCGACGGCGCGACGGCGCCTCGCGTCGCGTGCCCCGCGCCCTATGTATACATGCGCGAAATTTCACGCGTTTAAGCCCTCCAAGACGCCATCAACGGCGAAACGACGCGCCCCTTCGCGAAAAATCGAGATCTCACCGAATCTTCGCGTCGCGCGCGCCGACCCCCCCCCGAACGACGAATCGCGACTCGACGGCGCGATCCATTTCCCGCGGTCCGCGCGCGTCCACGGGGCGCGAGGCGCGGTGGAGACGGCGCGGCGCCCTAACCGCAGGACGCGCGCGCGACACTCGGCGACGCCGCGCGCGCCGCTCGGACCTCTCGATTCTCGCGCGCGACTTCGCGAGGGATCGAAAGGAAACAAATCTCGGACGCTCGCGTCGAAGGTCGCGCGAAAAGGCGCGACGCGCGACGCGCGAACGCGTCGCGACGAGGTGCGGCAACGGAATCAGACGCGACGCGCCCTCGGGATTTCGCGACGGCGCGCGGGGGGGCGGGGACGCGCGCGCGAACGCGGTGAGCCCTGGGAGACGATCGGAAACGGTGGAGGGAAAGATTGAGCGTCGATCGCGCGCGCGGGGGGGGCGGGACGCGGCGACGCGCGCGCGGGGGGGGGCGGGCGTCGGCGGTAACCTCGAAACGGGGGACCGAACGCCGTGGACACCCGGAAAGATTTCACTGGGATTTTCCCGGGGCGGGGGGTCATTTCTTGAGTTTCGACTCGTGGAGGGTCGGCGAAGGCGAACGAACCGAGATCAGATCCCAAAATGGCGTATGGGTAAACAGTGCGAAGTGACTGACGACACGTGGCGCGCGCGCGAACGACAGAGGACGGACGAGTGATTGATATCAATTTTTTGCGCTAGACGTCGGGTCTAGTCGCGTTGTCGTCGTAAGGAACCACATCTAGATCGATCGAGCGAACACATTGTTCGACGACCGAACGCACATTTTCTCATCTTCATTAAATTAACGACAAACGCCGAACATGTCGACGTTGGATTTTGGCTACGGCGGCGACGCCGGTTTCACGTACGCTAACCTCGGGTTGCTCGGGAGCGACTCGGTGAGCTGGACGTTTGAGGAGGACAAATTCTTTGAAACGAGTTTGGCGCAGTACGATGGGTCTTGGCCCATCACGGGCGATGATTACTGGGGCCAACTTCAAGAACAGATGCCGCAAAAGGGCGTCCACGACTTGAAGAATCGATTCAGCAAGTTGGAAGAAGACGTGCGAAATATCGAAGCTGGTCTCGTACAGCTTCCAGACTATGACGATGACAGTGATCACCACGTCACCGCGGAAGTGAGCTTCAACTTTGCGCCGGCGAAACCTCTCAAGGCGACGGCTCCGCCGCCAACGCCGGCGCCCGCGCCCGTGCAGGCGCCGGCGGCGAAAAAGTCCAAAGCTGCCCCTAAGACTGGCGAACAAGAGCGTCGCAAAGGCGTTCCATGGACTGAAGAAGAGCACAAATTGTTCCTTCTCGGTTTGAACAAGTTCGGCAAGGGAGATTGGCGAAGTATCAGCAGAAACTTTGTCATCTCACGAACGCCCACTCAAGTGGCATCCCACGCTCAGAAATACTTCATCAGGCTTAACAGCATGAGCAAGAAGGATAATAAGCGAAGGTCGAGTATTCACGACATCACTTCTGCCACGGGCAAGGACTAAATTGGTCCTCGTGCGCGCCGACGATGTGCATCACATCGAAAATCGTCGGCTGGCTTGCAACACGGAGAGAGTGCGAACTTCACCTCCATCTTCCTGTACACACCAACATCCCATCTCGGAAGAGAAAAATCGAACACACAAACACATTGTTCGCGCTGTTTTTTTTGGCTTTTCGCTGCGTACTCATTAGAATTTGCTTACCATTGTACAATACTGCACTAAAATCGATGCTACTACACAACTCGCGTCTCGCGCGCTGGCTAAAAGCGTCGTCGCTACTCGCGCTCGCTACTTCATTTCACATCTTTCACCGCCGAGAGCAAATCGTGAACCACAGTCGACTTCGCCGCGCTCACTTTCGCTTGAAGCTTCGCCATCTCCTCATCGTACTCCGCTTTCAACCTCGAATCCGTCTCCGCCTTGTTCCCGGTTTGCTCCGCCACCATGCGCGCGTACCGCGCCTCCCGCTCCGCCCTGTACGCCGCGATCTCCCCCTTCGCCTCCTCCACCGCAGCGCGCAACCGCGCCGTTTTCTCTGCGTTTCACCGCGCATCGCGCGCGCGCAGTCGTCAGTCACCGCGACGCGTTCCCCCCGTCGTCCGTCGCCCCGTCGTTTCGATCGCCCTCGCGTTCGCACCTTCGCGCGCCGCGCTCACGATCGCCTGCGCCTCTTTCTCCGCGAGCATGAGCTTCGAGATCCCATCTCGCGACGCGTCCATCCGCGCGACGATCGCGCGCCCCGTCGCGTCGCGAACTCGCGCGCGCGCGCGACCTCGGTCTCCCTTTCGCGCACGACCGCAACACGGACCAAAGACGATCGATCGACGAAAACCCTCGCGCGCGGACGTCACACCGCGCGCACGATGTTCGCGTCCTCGACGACGTCCCTCGCGCGCCCGACGAACTCGTTCGTCACCGGGAATAACGATGGATTAAAGCGAACGATGATGCGCGGCGCCGCCGCGGTCAAGCGCGCGCCGCTCGTCGTGGAGAGTACGTGTCGCGACGCGACGACGCGAGGCTGGGGTCGGGCGACCCGCGCGCGAATGCGAGCGTCGCGCGCGCGCGTTCGCGCGCGGGGCGTCGTGAACGTCGCGGAAACGCGCGCGGCGAAATATTTAGCGCGCGTTCGCGGCGGTGCGGACGATGACGATGGACGGGCTCGCGCGCGCGATTGGGTGATTTGGATGGCGGACTGACGGTCGCGATTTCGCGCGCGGAAACAGACCTTCACGGGATGTCCGGACGCAAGTGCATGTTGACGGGGAAGAAGGCGAACAACGGTCGCACTGTTTCGTTCTCGCACATTCGTAACAAGACGCTGCAGCAGGTTAACTTACAGGTGCGTGACGCGCGAGGACGATGGCGAAAGGCTGGGGGCAACCCTGAAACCCTGAACGGGCGCGCGCGACGACTTGGCGACGCGCAGGACGAGTGTGTGAGTGAGAGACTGACGGAGAGAATATTTTATCGATAACAGTACAAGCGCATCTACTGGCCGGAGCAAAAGCGCTACGTGCGCCTGCGCATCTCCACCAATGCGTTGAAGACGCTCAACAAGCTCGGGTTGGAGGAGATGGCGAAGCGCGCCGGGTTGGATTTGGCGTCGTTGCCGTACATTGATGCGGATCCGGAACGCAAGCAGTGGTTGGCGGAAAATGGTTCGGAACCGGTGAAGCAGAACAAGCGCGCGCCGAAGGGCCCGAAGCCGCTTTACATCCCGAAGTGGAAGGAGGCCAAGTTGGCGAAGATGGACGCCTCGGCGGCGGCGGCCGAAAAGAAGCGCTTCGCGGAGGCGAACAACATGATTGTCGCTTAATTCTTTGGCTGAGCTTGGCTGTTTGGTATAATTTAGATTCGAACGGAAGATTTTGTTTAGAAGAAGCGATTGCGATGTAATCAAAGTCTAAATCTTTCACTTAAAATCATCTTCGCCGCACCCATCACCCCATAAATTTTAAGCAATAGTCGGCGCCGTCCTCCGCGCACATCCCAAAGTCTTGCGGTCGACTTCCGATCGCAACTGCGGTTTCTGCAGCTTCTCTGTACGCGATCGGATTCTGCGCCACGGCTTTCGCGATGCCTTTGGATGCATCGTTGATTCTCTCATGGGCGACGTGCCAGCTCGAGTCGTACGCCGGGACGCCCGTGCGTTTCGTCACTCTATTTTTCAGCTTCGTATCGTCCACTTCAAATTTGATCCCATACGTGTCGTGAGATGCAATCAAAGGCATGATGTCTCCCACGCTGACCTTAAGTTCCTCGACGTACTGCACCGCCTGTTGCCACGTCTTCCCTTTTTGCGAGCCAACGTACGGCGAAGTCGTCAATTCGTTTTCGTCGTCCAACTCGAGCTTGAACCAAAAGGCCACAGCGTTGAATATTCCATCCTCATCGACCTCAAACTCCATCATATTTTGCGCCGGGTTCAAATTTTCGATGTACTTGTTGAAATCAAAGTCAAACACCGGCTTCCATGGCGCAAGGGGCTTCCACTTCTCGCGGCAAAGCTCGAGGTTGATGCCCTCGTAGTCGTCTCGCCAACGCCAGCGGTTGGCCTGAGAAAAATCAAATCCCGAGACTTCGTGAGTTCGCAACTGAATAGGTTGAGCGTATACTGTCGCCGCTCGAGGTATAAGCGTCGCATCTGGGGCAAGTAAACGATGCTTCGCCATCCCAACAATGTGCAGCGCGCCCTCGCCGATCAACCCGCTGTCAAACACCTCATACACGAGCACATTCGATTTCCTCTCCATCTCGGGCGGGTTGCCGTCAGGTTTCAAGCCGTGCTTGATCAATCCTTCCGATTCCTTGGTGAACAATCGTCGAGCATCGCGATTGAGATACATGATGGAAGTTCCATAACCGTTCATGCAAACCGTTTCCTCACCCGCGTCGCACATGTGAGGGCTCATCTCGACCGCATACACAGAATCGGCACCGGCACGCATGGCAAACATGGAAAGTAGCCCATTACCCGCGCCGACGTCCAAGACTTCATTCCGCAACTTCAGTTCTTTACGACGTGCTATCGCGCTCTTGATCGAGCATTCGTATGCGTTGTTGCGCGAGGCGTCGTTCAACATGTCGTAATGCCAACTGGGAATATTGGCGTGCCGTGGACGCGTCGAGGGCGGGGTCGACGAAAAGTAAAGTCGATCAGAATCGCGCTGAATTCGAAGTTCGATGGATTCACCGCACTTGATGGGTATCTCATCCAAATACTGCACCGCCGCGCCCCAAGAGCTCGCCGCGGCGCCCCGATCGCCGTCGACATCGTAACTTTTCAGCTCGACTCCATCGCAAAGCTCACACTCGAACCAAAAGGCAATCGCGTTCCATGTCCCCTCTTTAATCGATGTGACGTACGTGATATCGTCTTGCTCCATCGAGCTCGAGGGCTTCTTGCCGGCGAGCGCCGTCGTCAAGCGTTGTTGCGTGTCAATATCTGACACGTCGAAAGGATCAGAAAGCACAATGTGAGGTTCCGAAAAGAGGTCTAACTTCGCTGCTTGCGGGTGCCATCTATAAGCATTCAACGCACTCAAATCAAATCCGCTGACTTGATCCAAACGAAGCTCGATGAGTTGAGCCTTTACTCGAACGCGAGAAGGAATGACACGAGCGCCGGGAGTCGCCAACTTCTTCTCTCCCACGTGATCGATGGCTCTCAACAGCCCTAATCCGAACGTCGCGTGATCGAGTAAGTCCGTGACTACGAGATCGGACGGCTGAGGTACGATTTGCGGCTTGTCGTCGCTTGCGTCATCTTCCTCCACGAGCGAACACTTGTCGAGTTTTTGATCTAGTAATTGAATCGTCCCTTTCGCAAACTGTCCAGCGTTGGATTTTAAAACTTGTTTTGCCATACGATATAAAAATCGGTTTCGTTCGACGCCTATCACGCTCTTCAGCCCTGCCCGAGCGGTGATGAGCGGCAAGATGCCCCCCCCTGCCGAGACGACCAACGCCGAGTTTAATTCCCCGGGTTCAGCGTCCGCAACCGTCAACTCTATCGCCTCTTTATACGCAGCGATGCGCACGTTATCCTCGAGCAATTTTAATGCTTTCTTGGGCGCCCCGAGCTCGCTCAACGCGTGCGCGTAAGCGATGATATTCAACCTTCCGGGATCCATGTCGAAGAGACTGGCGTCGAGTTTTCGCAAACACATCTGAGGAATAAACGTCGGTCTCCACTCGTAATCCTCCAACTCCCAATCCGGTCCAGACATTGCCTGCTTCCAAGAGTTAAGGGTCTCCGTGCGACGATCTTCCGCGCGCGCTTGTCGAAGTTTATACGCCAAATTCCTCCGCGCCGCTCTCGTCTCCGCGACGACGCGTTCGCGCTCGTCCTCGTACAACACTTCCGCCTCTTCCAGCCGCTCTTTCATGTCCACGCTCTCCGGCGCGAGCTCCAATCCACGTCTAAACGCCGCCACGGCCTTACCGCTCTCAAAAGCCGCCATGAGCGCGCATCCCAACCTATAATACCCTTTCGCCCACGTCTCGTCCGCGCGCACGCACGCCGCCGCGTCCCGCAACGCCTCCTCCACCAACCCCATCCCCAGCGCCGCCGCGCTCCGATTCGAATACAGCGTTTTATCGTCCTCGCGTCCCGCGATCGCCACCGTGTACGCCTCCATCGCCTCCCCGTACGCCCGTCTCGCGAACGCCTCGTTCCCTCGTCGTTTCGCCGCTTCCACCGCGTGTCGAAGCGCCCCCGCGTCGATTTCCCGCGCCTCCGCGCTCGAGCGCGCCATCCTCACCCGCGCGTCGTCCTCGCCGCTCGCCCACCGCGCGTCGCCGAGTCGCGTCCTCGCGCGCCGCGACGTCGCGTCCTCGCGCGCGCTCGAGCGTTTCGAAAAAACGCTCACGCGCGAGACCACACACACGGACCTTTTTTTGATCGCGCGTCCCGCCCGGGACGCGCGCGGCGCGCGCGGGACGCGCTCGACGCGCCGTCTCGCGACGCGCGAGCGCGCGCGCGCGCCATGGCGTCGAAGATCAGCCACATCCCCGCCGTCGTCAGCTCTCCCGCGCTCATCGCCGCGCTGCTGAGCTTCAGCATCGCGCAAATCGCGAAAGTGTTCACGCACTATCACGCCACGGGCAAGGTGGACTACTCGCGGATCGTCGGCTCGGGCGGGATGCCGAGCTCGCACACCGCGCTGGTCGTCGGCCTGTGCACGTCGATCGGACTGAAGGAGGGGATGCAGTCGAGCATATTCGCGCTGTGCCTGGTGTTCTCGCTGGTGGTCATGTACGACGCCACGGGGGTGCGCCTGCACGCGGGACGACAGGCGGAGGTGTTGAATCAGTTGATCGTCGAACTGCCCAGGGATCATCCGCTGACGGATTCGAGGCCGCTGAGAGACACGTTGGGACACACGCCGATACAGGTGGTGGTGGGGGCGATATTAGGGATGTCGGTGGCGTACGCGCACTTCGTGTACTGGATGTCGACGTATTCGCTCTAGCGTCCGAAGACGCGCGAGCGCGAATCGTCGTTCGTTCGATCGATCGCTCGACGCGCGCGGGACGCGCGCGCGCGATCGACGACGGCTTTCGCGCCGCGCGTCTTCGGACGCGATCCCGGTCGCGGTGCGTTCGCGATCGGGAATCATCTAATCTAATTCACGTAGTCGCGGCGCCGAGGCGTCGTTCCTTGTCGCACTAGAAGCTAGAAAACAAACTCGGGCCGCACATCGACGCGCCATGCCGCGCGCGAAGTCGTCGTCGGAAACCTTCGATGCGCTTTACGACGAACTCACGCGCGAGCGCGCGAACGAGGCGAGCGAGGCGTCGACGTCGACGAGTTTAAAGTCGCCGAACGTTGCAAAAGATTTGCGCGAGCTCGTCGAGCGCGTTCGGATTCCTCGCGCCGAGCGCGCGGCGCCGGCGAGCGAGCTCGACGTCGAGGAGGACGAAACGTTCGAGCGCGCGTTCGAGGCGTTCGCGTCGCGGGAGGGAGGGAGACGGCGAAAAGAGACGCGGAGGGAGGACGCGGGGGCGAATTCGAGTCCGCGACCGCGCGCGCTCGAGACGCCGGAGACGCTGTTACGTTTACTCCGCGAAGAGCAGCGCGCGCGCGCTCGAGTGGAGATGAAGTTAGATGAATTAGAAGCGGATCGATCGAAGCGAGACGCCGAGGCGTGGGAAGCGGTGGAAGATGCGCGATCGACGGCGAACGAGTGGCGAGAGCGGTGCAAACAGTTGCGCCGCGACGTCCCAGAGCGATGGTTGGGCGTGTTCGAGTCGTACGACGACGAGATCGATCGACTCGGGAAAGAAAACTTCGCGTTACGAGAGTGCCGTCACCTCGAGCTCGCCGAGAGGCTGTCCGCGAACGAGGTCTCGGACGCGAACGAGGAGTCGCCGCGCCTCCGCCGCGCGCTTCGCGCCGTCACCCTCGAGCGCGACGCCGTGACCGTCAAACTCGCCGACGTCGCCCGCCGCGAGCGCCAGATGAGTCTCATCAAGCGTCACGCCGAGGGCGTCTCCGCTCGTCTCGCTCGCGTCGAGCGTCTTCTCGTCTCCGAGCGCGCGTCTCGCGCGTCCTCCGACGCGCGCGCGTCTCGCGCCGACGCCGCCGTCGCCGCCCTCATCACCGATTACGAGTCCCAGCTCACCAGCGCGCGCGCGTTGATCGAAAAGCTCGCCCTCCGCTGCGACGCCGGGGACTTGATCGCCACCGCGCGCGAGCACGACCGACGATTTCCCGCGCGTCGCGCGTCCTAGCCTTGTCCGCCATCCCCCTATAGCCAAACAGTCCGACCACCGTTTCATCGCGCGCGCGCCCGCGTCGACGTCGACGCCGCGGCCGCACTTTTCGACGCCATGTCCGCCGCGCGTTCGACCGCCTCCGTCCTGACCCCGCGCGCGGCGCGCCCGCGCGTCGAGCGCGGATCGCGCGTCGCGCGACGCGCCTCCGCCGTCGCCGTCCGCGCGAGCGCCTACGGTGCGACGACGACGACGCGACGACGACGCGACGACGCGAGATGGATGGATAGAGGGTTCGCGAGATGCGAGATGCGGGACGCGGGACGCGCGACGCGGGACGCGACGAACGACGCGCGCGACGCGAACGCGAGACTGACGACGCGATCGCGGGTTTACGCGACGCAGACGTGACGGTGAGCGACACGAAGGCGAAGTTCTTGCAGGCGTACCCGTACCCGATCCCGTCGGTGTGGTCGACCGTCACGCAGGAGCTGCTCGTGCAGGGACACTTTGCGAAGTACAACGCGAAGAGCGAATACAGCGAACTCGCGTCGCTGGGATTCGTGAGCGTGTTCGATCAGCTCTACGAGGGATTCCCGAGCGAGACGGAGAAGGTTAAAATTTTCAACGCGTTTTTGGGCGCCCTCGGGGAGGACGCGGCGAAGACGCGCGCGGACGCGGAGGCGCTCGGCGCGTTCGCGGCGTCGGCCGGCGGCGTGGATGGCCTGAGCGCGAACCCGATCTTCGCGACGATGGCGGCGAAGAGTGCGGAGAATAAGCTCATGTACACCAAGTACATCGCGATCGGTATCTTCAGAATGTTGGAACTCGCCAAGGCGACGGATCCGAAGGCGCTCGAAGCGCTCGCGCAAGCCGGCGGATTGTCTTTCAAGAAGGTGAACGGGGATCTCGCCATGTACAAGGGTTTGCTCTCCAAGCTTGCCTCTGCGAAGGAGTTGCAAGCAGAGTTCTTGGAGCGGGAAAAGCGCAAGACGGCGGAGCGCATGGCGAAGAAGGCTGAAGCACAGGCCGCCGCGCAAGCCAGCGAATAATATTCTCAATCTTCACGTTGTAGTAAATACTCCATTGATCAGCGCCTGCGCTCGACTAAAACTCGCGCGAGCGCGCGCGATGTCCTTCACCGAGGCGTTTAAAGCGATACCCCAGGTATAAACGCGTCTCGGCGCGCGCGACCCGCGTCCGAACGTCGCCCCCATCGCTTTTTATCCAACTCTCTGACGCGACGACTTTCTGCGCGCAGGACCTCGCACGGTGCGCCACGCCCGCGCAAAAGCTGAAGAGATGCACGCAACTGGCGAAACTCATCGTGGATGAAATCTCAGGGCTCGTCGTGAAGGTACCGTACGGGTACAGGGCGATTAGGACGCACAGAAAGCTGCCGAGGAGAGGCGAGCGGGACGGCGCCGCCGCGAGCGCCGCGCGGGATGGGGTGACGTTGTCCCGTAAAGTTCGCTACGACGAAGGTGAGAGATGCGTGATGGATATTTACGTTCCAGATGGCTTGGTTGCGGGCGCGAACGCGCCGGTGTCGCTCTTTGTGCACGGCGGCGTGTGGGCGAGCGGCGAGGCTTGGCAGTTTTCTCCGATGGCGACGGCGCTCGCAAAGGAAGGAGTCATTTGTTGTGTCGTCACGTACTCGTTGTTTCCGAGAGCCGATGCGATTCAAATGTGGGATGAAGTTTCGCGGGCGCTGTCTTGGACATTGGATAATATTGGTGAATACGGCGGCGATGCGAACCGCGTTTCCATCGTCGGTCACTCGGCTGGGGCGCAACTGTGCGCCAGGGCGCTTCTACAGCGCGCGGGAGTGCAGAACGTGAAATCGACGACGAATAAGCGTGAGTGGCACGCCGATGCGAGGATGCCTCGGAAGTTTATCGGCATCGCGGGCGTTTATGACGTTGGGTATCATTACGACTACGAAGACTCGCGCGGCGTCGCCATCGTGAGCACGATGGCACGAGCGATGAATGGAGCTGAAAACTTTGACGTGTGCAGTCCAGCACAGTTGATGCCGCAGCGTAGTAAAACTGCTGAGCCCGCGATTCCAGGGCCTACAGATTTAGTGGGCGATTCGATGTCCAAGATGGCTGGATTCCACAGGAGAAGCGTAATTGCCGCCGACGCGTCAACGGACGCTTTCAATTTCCCGCCGACAGTCCTCATGGCGGGCTGCGCCGATATCACCGTGCCGTGGCACGAGAGCGCGGACTTTTACTGGAGACTTCAAGACGCTGGGGTGTCGTCCAGGTTGCTATTGTACCTAAAGGAGGGTCATGTCGATTTCGTGCTCAACTGGAATGAAAAAGGCGGCGCAAAGATGCCGGCAGAAGCGGATCACTTGGAGCCTTACGCGCGTGATTTTGTCCGCGTGTTGAAGGACTAGATGACTAATTCTTAGCCGTTAGCACTAAACTGTTCGTATTGTCGATACTACAAATGTTAGATTACGCAGCCGCGTCGCCGGCGTCACCTTCCATCGCGTCGTCGCCTTCCTCTGCGTCCTCGACATCGACGTCATCGTGCGCTTCACCCCTCGCCTTTGCTTGTGCGCGGCGCTCGGCGATCTCTTCTCGCCTTCTGCGAATCGTTTCCAAAGCTTTTCTGATTCTTTCGAGTTGCGACGCGCGCCAAGCGTCCAACTTTTCCAAACTCATTTGCGAAGCTGCGGCGTCTTCGCTCGTGGGATTCTTCGGCTTATACACGAGCACGGGCTCAGTCGTGGTCAATATACCCCCATCATGTATTTTAGATTTCATCTCTTCGTATTCCGCCTCGATCAATGCTCCCTCTGTCTCCTTAAACTTCAAATCCAACTCAAACTTTTTCCTTTCGTCGGCTTCGCGCTTTTCTAAAAACGCCTTGTACTGCGCCTCCTTCAATTCCCGACTAATCTCCTCGTTCTTTCCCGAAACCGCTGCCTCGATGGACTTTCTCTTCGCCAAAACCTCTTTTTCCTTCTCTTCTATGTTTGATTTACTCTTTCTCAGCGTCCCGAGAAGTCCCGCGAACAGACGTCGCTCGCGCTGTCCCGCCTCTGCCTTCGGCCTCGGTACCGCGCTCGCCTCATCCATCTCGCGATCGTCCGCTCCGTCCTCATCGCGCATCACCCGACGAGCTTTCGCATTTCGCACCGTGTGCGCGGATTTCGCGCGTCTACTCGACGCAAGCGCGCGTAATCTCTCGTTCGCCTGCGCGTTCCGTCGAACGAGTCGCGTCGTCAGTGTCGGTCGGTTTTTATCGTCGCCGTCGCGTCGTTCGAGAAAAACGAGGTCGTACCTCTCGTCGTTCACCGCCTACGGCGGTCAACGCGCGTCGAAGGTCGTCGACGGAGGACATTATTCGGGCGATCGGGCGCTCGCGTGTGATGCTTGGCAGTTTCTACTACACGGTGTCGTCGCTCCTAAAACGGTTCTAATCACGTAAACATTCCCTCCGGCACGCCTTCCTTCTTCTTGTACAAAACCTTTTCTTTAGCCTTGCTGAAGTCGGCGTGCGTTACTTGCATTCGGCGCTCACGTAAGGCGAGCAAACCGGCTTCGGTGCAAAGCGCCTTGATGTCGGCGCCCGAGAGTTCGTCCTTGGCCATGACAAATTCCTCCAACTGTACGTCGGCGGAAAGGTTCATGCGCCCGGTGTGAATGTTGAAAATGTGTCGCTTTGTCTTGACGTCCGGTAAAGGGAATTCAATCTTTCGATCTATTCGACCCGGGCGTAAGAGCGCGGGGTCGAGCGATTCGATTCTATTCGTAGCCATGATGACCTTGACGTCGCCGCGCGAGTCAAAACCATCCATCTGGTTCAGTAACTCTAACATCGTACGTTGGATCTCGCGCTCGCCGCCCGATTGAGAATCGTATCGCTTCGTACCGACGGCGTCGATCTCATCCATGAAAACGATAGAGGGACTCATCTCGTCGGCGACGCGGAAGAGCTCGCGCACGAGCTTCGGGCCGTCGCCCAAGTATTTTTGAATCAATTCAGATCCAACGATGCGCAAAAAAGTCGCGCTCGTTGAGTTCGCCACCGCCTTAGCTAACAGCGTCTTCCCAGTTCCCGGAGCTCCGTACAAGATCACCCCTTTCGGCGGCTTGATGCCGATGTCTTCGTACAGTTCGGGGTGCGTCAGCGGCAACTCCACGGCTTCCTTGATCTCTTGAATCTGATCCTCTAATCCCCCAACATCGGCGTACGACTCCAACGGCGCCTTATCAACCTTCATCACGCTCACCATGGGATCGACGTCGTCCGCCAGAGTCCCCACGACGGCAGAATTCTTGTGATGCAACAGCACCGCGCACCCCGGTTCGAGCTGACTCTTGTCCACGAACGACGCGATGTTCACGTAATACTCCGGCCCGATCGACGACGACACGATCCCGTGCGTGTCATCGATGATCTCCTCCAACGACCCCACGCTCATCGGCGCCCCCCGCATCTCGTCAATCTTGCTCTGCTCGTCCTCGTCCCGCTCCTCTCGCGGCTTCAACCGCTCCTGATTCCCCACGAACTCCTCCTCCATCAGCAAATAATCCTTCACCCGCTCCAGCTTCAGCATCCGCAGCTTACACTTCGACTGCGGCGCGACGTTCGGCAATCGCGTGCTGCCCTCGATCCCGGTCTTCTTCTTCTTCTTTCCCACGCGCATCGGCGGCGCGGGCGGGACGTACTTCTTCTTTTCCTTCTTCTTGCCCCGGCCGTGGCGTCCGTCGGCGCCGTCGCCGCCGTCCGCGCTCTGTCCCTGGCCCATGTTCGCTCGCGCGCGCGCGTCGCGCGTCGATCGTCGCCGTCGCTCGCGCCGTCGCTCGCGCCGTCGCCGTCGCGCGTCGAGACGCGTCGCCGTGTGGCGCGCGCGCGCGCGAGATCGGCCCGCGCGCGTTTGACCGAACGGCCGGCGCGGGCGCGTTCGTACGCGCAAACAGTGTAAACGCGCGGTCGGTCGGACCGTCCGTGCGACCGACCGGACGCGTTTTCGTACGCGCAAACAGTCTGGCGGATGTGAAGCATGCGCGGTCGGTCGGACGCCCAACGGCGAACGGTCCGTCCGCGCGACGGATCGCCACCGTCACTCGCGCGCGCGCGCGCGACGCTCGCGTCCCGCGCCGTCGCGCGCGGCGTTCGCGCGACGATGGCGGACGTCCATCGTTTCGTGTTCAGGCTCGCGTGCGCGCTGTGGTTCGCGCTCGGATGCGCGCTCGGACGCGCGAGCGCGTCGTTGGGACGGCGCGCGACGACGCGAAAGGATGCGAACGAGACGTCGGCGACGGCGTCGAGGGCGAGACGCGCGGCGAGCGCGCGCTCGGAGACGACGACGGGGACGGCGAGCGCGGCGCCGATGGATTTGGGGGAGAGCGCGAGCGCGGCGGGCGGCGGCGAGGCGGACGGCGAGGCGCGCGACGGCGAGGAAGCCGAGTCGGCGTTCGCGGGGATGGACGACGAGATGGAGGACGCGTTCGTGGACGAGAGCGAGACGCGCGGCGATGGGGACGACGGCGAGGGAGCGAGCGAGAGATTCGGGAGCGCGCCCGCGACGTTCGCGAGTAAGGAGAACGGGACGGCGAAGACGGGCGGGGACGTCGCGGCGGAGACGTCGCGGGGGGACGAGTCCGGATCCGCGGCCGAGGACGAGAGTGACTCCGCGGAGACGAAGGAAAAGATGTACTTTGTCGCCGAACAAGTGTCGGAGGCCACGAGCGCTTTAAACGCCGCGGACGACGAGCGCGCCAAAGCTCGCGCGGAGGCGAATAAGATTGAGTGGGAACGACGCGCCGAGGAGCTGGCGAAGCAGCGCGAGGAGGCGCGGCGACTGAAGCAAGCGGCGAGAAAGGAGAGACGCATGATGGAACGCTCTCAGACGTTTAGGCAAGAGGCTGAAGATCGCGCCAAGGAAGCGGATTCACTGAATGAATATCGCGTCTCGGCGCAGACGGCGCTCAAGTCGGAGGGGTTGTATTTCATAGCGGAAAACGGCGATTTGGCGACGTTATTGCTGCGGTTGGGAACGCACGAGGACGGTAAGAACATCGAAACTTCGTACAAAAAGGCTTTATTGAAGTTTCATCCCGATCGCTCCGCGGCGCGCGGAGGAACGTTAGAGGACAACGCGCGTTGCGAGGAAACCTTCAAACTCCTGCAAGCGTGTCGAAAGGTTTGGGAAAATATGGGCAAACCCAACAAGGCGTTCACTCGCGCGCAGCCGTCGATGACGAGGCAGTGGACTCGCGCGACGAGTTCGAGCACGCAGACATACTCGACGTCTCCACCGAACAATAACGCCGCGTACGAAAGCTACCAAGCTGGCCGACGCTCCGCTGAAGCTGAGGCGCGAGATAATCAGTCCGAAGTGAACGCCGCGTTCGTACAAAAAGCCAAACAGGAAGCCACTGAGGCAGAAAATCGTATGCGTACCGAAGCTGCTCGACGTTGGCGAGAGTTGCAGAGGATGCAGCGCGAAAAGTCTCAGCGAGAGTCGAAAGCAGAAACAACACGCGTCGATTCCCTACAAAAAGCGCGAGAGCGAGAAGAGTTGCGCAAAAAATTGGAGGAGATCAAGCGCACGTCCGCTTCGTTTCCAATGTCAGAAAATGTGTCTCCCGCGAGCGAAAGAACTAATCTCAGCCCAGGTGTGAGCAGAACTTTGTCTGGCACGCGAGTTCACGTGAACGTGAAGCCCACGGTGTCGCCGGGCATCGACGCGTACGACGCCGTGAGCTCCCAGTCGGCGCGAGCGACTTCACCGCGTAGCCCGCAAACGAAAGAGCAGACTCTACACAGGCTGTGAAGTCTATACCAATATTAGTCCGTTGTTATATTATGCATATGTATTGAATAATTTTTGTCTACAGCAACGCTTCAAAGTCCGCACGTGCGGCCTTGATGGAATCAATTTCTTCAGCTTGCTTAGCGATCTTGTCGGCGTTTTCGTTGCGAACCTTCTCCGGAACCTTGGTCTCGTAGCCATCTTCTTGCGTCTTTTTGACGAGCGCTTCTGTCGATTTGGTGAGCAAATCAAGCTTCTTATCGAGCTTGGCAATTTCCGTCGCGGCGTCGACGATTCCCTTCAAGAGAACATAGACCGTCACGGACTCGTTCACGATGCTCACCGCGCAACCCGGCGGCGCAGATTCACCTTGAGCCAGCTGTTTCAACTCACCGACGCCCGCGAGAGAGACCAAACCTTCTGGATCAATCTTCATCGCCGCTTCGCTGTCATCCGTCTTGACACTGTAGAAAACATCCGGTCTCGCTCTGGGAGGAAGGTTGTAGTTGGACTTCAACGATCGGAACGCCTTAACAGAGTCCATTATGATTTGCATCTGCGACTCAGCCGTGGCGTTGGCCCAAGAATCGACCGCGACTGGGTACTCAGCAATCATAATACTCTTCGGTGTGTTCTCATTGCGAGTGCGCGGAAGTCGCTGCCAGAGCTCTTCGGTGACGAAGGGCATGAACGGGTGGAGAAGTCTCAAACCAGCGTCGAGGCAAATCCAAAGCGCATCTCGCAGTTGTTTCTTCGCCATTTCATCCGATCCACTCATAACAGGCTTGATGATCTCGATGTAAACGTCACAGAGTTCGTATTGCCAGAACGCGTACACAGAGTTCGTGGCGGTGTTAAAATCGTACACTTCCATACCCGCGTTTGTCGACGCGCATGTTGCATTCAAGCGGCTGAGAACCCACTTGGCCGCGAGCGGAAGACTTTGTACATCGAAAGTAGCGTTGAAATCGGCCGGCGGCACGTATTCGTCACCCAAATTCATCATCGCAAACTTAGTCGCGTTCCAAAGCTTATTACACCAGTGGCGGTACGAAACGACACGGAGAACGTCCAGGTTGATGTCACGACCTTGAGCGGTGTAAGACACGAGCGCGAAGCGCATAGCATCGGTCCCACATTCTGGAATGCCATCGGGGAAGTCAGCCTTTTGACCCGCTTGCGCCTTTTTGCGTTCCTTCTCGTCGAGGTTACCGCCGACGAGAGTCTCGTTGAGGGCGGCCAAGTCGATACCTTCAATGACATGGAGAGGATCGATGACGTTACCGAGAGACTTTGACATTTTACGACCATGCGCGTCACGAACCATGGCGTGCAGGTACACTTGTTTGAACGGCACCTTACCAGTCAATTTCATGCCCATCATTACCATACGAGCGACCCAGAAGAACAAAATGTCGTGTCCAGTTTCGAGGAGGGACGTTGGGTAAAACTCGGCCAAATCCGGTGTCTCGTCGGGCCAGCCAAAGACGGAAAACGGAAACAAACCGGACGAGAACCAAGTGTCGAGCACGTCTTCGTCTTGTTCGAGTGTGAATTCTCGACCCGGGAACTTCTTCTCGGCCGAAACGCGCGCTTCATCGGCGTCACGACCGATGACCCATCGATCCATCTTCTCAGAGCTACCGCCTGGCATCCCACAATCGTCGTCACCTTCGCCGGCGAAACGAACGTAGAAGGCTGGAATACGATGACCCCACCAAAGTTGACGGGAGATGCACCAGTCACGAATGTTCTCCAACCATCTGAACCACGTCGGTTCCATGAAAGTAGGGAGAATTTCAAGTCGCTTGTCGCGAGCGGCATCGCACGCCTCCTTTGCCATGTCTTGGCAATTGACCCACCACTGCGGCTTGAGCATCGGTTCGATGACATCCTTACTACGGCTACAAAGACCCAAACGCATCGGGTTGTTCGCCTTGCCCCGGTAAAGACCAAGCTTGTCGAGCGCCTCCGTGATGGCGACGCGGCACTCAAAGCGCTTCATGCCCTGGAATTGCTCGCCGCCTTGCTCGTTCACCAATCCTTCCTCGGTGAATACGTTGATAAACTCAAGATCGTGACGCTTACCGGTGTTGAAATCGTTCGGATCGTGGGCTGGGGTGATCTTCACGCAACCTGTACCGAATTCCATGTCGACAAGTTCGGCGTCGCAAATGATGGGAATACGACGACCGTTGAACGGGTGAAGAACGAATTTTCCGTGTAAGCTCTTGTAGCGTTCGTCTTCGGGGTGCACCGCAACAGCGGTGTCACCAAGCATGGTCTCAATACGCGTCGTCGCCACGACAACTTCGCCTTGCCCGTCTTCGAACGGGTACGCAAAGGATGTGATGACGCCGAACTCCACCTTTTTGGTGTGCCCCGGCACCGCGAGCATCGTCGGCCCATCGAGCTCGATGTAATCCACCTCGATATCACTGATCGCAGTCTTCAACTGACAACTCCAGTTCACCAATCGATTGTCGCGATAAATCAAACCTTCGTCGAACATGCGCACGAAGGCTTCCTTGACGGCTTTGCTCAACTTTTCATCCATCGTGAACGCCTCTCGAGTCCAGTCCATAGAAGAGCCGATTCGGCGAAGCTGATTGCAGATCTTGCCCCCATACACGTCTTTCCACTCGAACACGCGCTCGAGGAACTTTTCTCGCCCGAGATCGTGCCTCGTGACGCCTTCCTCGCGCTGCAATTTCTTCTCCACCACGGTTTGCGTCGCGATGCCCGCGTGATCCGTCCCCGGAACCCACAGCGCTTCATATCCCTGCATTCGTCGCCACCGCACGATGGTGTCTTGAATAGCGTTCGTCAGCGCGTGTCCAATGTGCAACGCACCCGTGACGTTCGGCGGCGGAATCACGATGACAAACTTTGGCTTATTCGTCCCCATCGTCGGCGTAAACATCCCGCACCGTTCCCACCAGTCGTACCACGCCGCCTCCACCGCCACCGGATTATACGACTTCGCCATCGGCGTCCCCACCAAATCCTTCATCTCCCCCCTCGGCGTTTTCAGCGCGCTCTCCAGCGCTCGCACGTCCTCCTCGCTCGGCCCGCTCGCCTTCTTCTCCCTCTTCGCCTTGCCCTCGCCGCCGCCGCCCGCGTCCCTCTTCGCCTTTTCCTCCGCCGCCTTCGCCGCCTTCGCCGCCGCCTTCGCCCTCTTCGCCTCCTTCTCCGCCAGCTTCGCCGCCTTCTTCGCCGCCTTCTCCGGATCGATCGTCGCCCTCTCCATCAGCGCCGTCGCCGTCGCCGTCGCCGCGTCGTCCATCGCGCCCTCGCGCGCCATCGTCCCGTCGTCCCGCGTCGTCGTCGTCTCGCGTCGAACGCGTCGCCGCGCCGCGTCGCCGATCGACGTCGCGTCCCGCGCGTCGAGCGTCCACGCCTTCGCGCCTCCGACGACCGACGGCGCGTCGCGCGATGCCGCGCGCGCCGCCGAGCCGCCGACGCCGACGCGATCGAGCGATCGATCCGGCGACGCCGCCGGCCCGCGCGCTTTTCCGTGTGCGCAAACAGTCACGCGGTCACGATCTCGAAACGCCCGTCCCATCGAGCGTCGTATTGAAGCGAACCGACCGACCGCGCGCGCTTTTCCGTGTGCGCAAACAGTCACGCGGTCACGATCTCGAAACGCCCGTCCCATCGAGCGTCGTATTGAAGCGAACCGACCGACCGCGCGGCGCGGCGCCGTCGAATCGCCGGCGCCGGACGTCGCGCCGCGATGGACGTCGTCGTCGTCGCCGACGCGCGCGACGCGAGCGCGACGCCGCGTTACGTGCGCGTGTGGGATTTCGTCGCGGCGCGCGCGCGCGAGCTGCGCGCGACGACGCGCGCGATCGAGGGACGACGCGCGCTGGGCGTGGAGACGCTGGCGAGACACGCGCGAAGACGGGCGACGTCGCACGCGCCGCGAGCGACGCGGCGAAGGCCGAATTTGAAACGGCGACGCGCGGCGGCGGCGGGCGAGGACGCGACGACGGAGGGATGTCGACGACGCGCGCGGCGACGAGGGCGTCTGAACGCGGCGAGGACGCGCGCGGGAGGCGGGACGGCGGTGAAGGCGCTGCGCGCGCACGCGTGGCACGCGAAGAGGTGGGGAGGGTGACGCGAGGCGACGCGCGCGAACGCGAGAGACGCCGGTGATGACGAAATCACGCGCCCAGCCAATCCGAGAACGTTTCGGCGTTCGCTGGAGACGAGCGTATAGAGTTACCGCACGGTACATCGACTGAGGCGTTTGGAAGCTCGATTTTTGAAGACGAGGCGAAATGTTGGAGAGATGACTGACGGCGCGCGCGCTCGCAGGTTCGCGATGCGAAAGCCTCGCGGGTGGGGATGGGTCGTCCCCGCCGCGAGACCGGGGCGAGGTCGAGGTTGGCGATTCATCATGCGTTCGATATCGCAAGCCGCGCTCGCCCACGATTCCTCGTACAACGCGTGTTTCGTCGTGAAGGGCGCCCGAACCGACGTGCACAAAGTTTTAGCAAAGACGGCGGCTGAAGAGAAAGCGCTAAACTTGCGCGCGTTCAAGGACGGAGAACGCGCGATTGCGATTCACGTTGTGGATTCAAAACGTCGCGTGATTTGTCCGGCGCTGGTGTACTGTACGCCGAGAGAGGAGACGTTGAGCGTCGCCGAGGCGCACGTTTGGGTGCACCCGAGCGCGAAAGAGTCGGCGTCAGAAGCGTTTCGTGACGCCGTCGCGGTGCGAGTCGCGACAAACACGAAAGCTGACGTAGAAGTGGAAGAAAGTGACGCATTCGCGCGCATCGAAATCATCGGTGCTAAAGCTTTCGAGATTGTGCAGAAACTGGCTCCGGATTTAGATTTTTACTCGAGCGCGCATACTACCCGAGGCATCCGTCGAATCGTTTGTCCAGACGCTCGTGCGGCTGCTTGGGGCGTTCAAACCGATTCGAGTGAAATGCGGGTGCCGACGGAAGTTGCGCCGACGCAAGCCGAGTACGACGAAAGTCGACGCGCATCGCGCGCGGCTGCGCTCGAGCGACCATGGGAGGAAACGGCCGCCGTCGGTGTCAAATCATACTCGGCGACGCTCATCAATCGAGGTGTGACAGCGATAGAAGGGTACACTCTGATCGTTTCTTCGTCTTGGATGCTTCCCGTTTGGCACGGCGTGTGCCAAACCGGCGCACGTCCGGTGGGAATCACTGAATGGTCGTGGTGTGCGCAACGTTTTGCGCGCGCCCTATTCCCGGACGATTACCTCGACACCCAAGCTGGAGCGGACAAGCGTCTGGAGATTTTCGACGATATTCTCGACGACATTCGAGCGAAACCAAAAAGCAAGGTTTCTCAGTGCGATTTAGCGCTCGTGCGACACGCCGAGCCGTTCGTAAAGGTGAGAAATGTGCTTCGAGTGCGCGATGAGAAGTTGGAACGCGATTCGCATCCGCGCGACGCGATGGTTCGCGTCGCCCTGCGATGTCCGTGGTCTGGTCAACCGACGCTCGGTGCGGAGATCTTCTTCCCCAACGAAGCACAACGCGACGCTTGGTGTGTCAAAAAGACGGACGACACGACGCGCCGTCGTGATCGGACGGTGTCGGGTCTGTTCTCGCAATGGTCGAAGAAGGACAAAGCGCTTCGCTCGGAGCATCGAAGCGACGTGAACCTCGGCGACGTCTTCGGCGACACCATCGGGCATATTACTTCTGTATCCGCACCAGCGGCATCTGTCGGTCTAGCGTCCGGTTTGATTCAGGCCAACGCAGTGAAAATGCTCACTGAAAACTTTAGTCGCGGCAAAACGAAAGTGTTCGTCATGCTTAGACATCCAGGGAAATTGGCGGTCCCCGCCGAGGCAAATATTGTCGTCAAGGCGACGCCGTTCGACGAGCCTTGGTTTTGAGATTAGCAAACGTAGTGAAATTTATGTATCATTTGTGTATCATACAATTGTGTTGTGTTTATTAATGCCCGCCCTGCTTTATCTTCTCCACGCACTCCTCCTTCGTGATGTTTGGATTTTCTAGCGCCCACTCCACGGATTTATCGATCCACTTTTTCAACTCTGGACCTCCTTTCGTCATGTTCAACGCCGCCATGACGTCTTGTCCGGTGACTGGTGGCTTAGTCTCCCAACACTCGTTCAATTCGAGCGATGCAACTCGCTGCTCGACCGCCTCAAATTTACTTACGGCGGCTTTCACGCCCGCGGCGACGCGCTCGCGCACATCCGCAGGCGCGGCGTCCGGTTCGAACGCGTATTCGCCTGCCCAAGTCGGGACCTCGGCATCGCTCATGCCGGGCACGACGGCGCATAAAGCTTCTAAGAGCACGGCAAGACGCCACGTCTCACCCATCTTTCGCAGCGCTAAGCCGCCCTCAAGCCGAGTAAAGTCTTTGTTCGTCAACAAGGTTTTTGCGAGAGCCATCGATTCATGCACGTGCACCGTCGTTTCGGCATCTTTCGAGCGGAGCTTGAGTGCGTTACTGATGATGTCGCCCACCGCGGGAACCTTCTTTCCTTTCTTTCCGTCCGACTGCAATTCGCGGTACGGCAACAACCACGAGGCGAGATACAACCACACCCGCTTCTCTTCGTCCATCCAAGCGTCGGTTGATGCGATTTCTTCGAGCGCGCCTTCGACGCATCTCGTGGAGTATTGTGACAAGCGGTCCGCCGCGTCCGTGACGGCATCCACAACGCTTTGCGTGGGAACCTGTAAGACGATCGGGGAAATCTTGAACGCCGCCATGAGCGCCACCGCGTCCGCGGGAGAGCGTCCTTTGAGCATCCCCAAGACTTCCTTTCCAAAACGCTCTCGACTCACTTTATGCTTCAATGCGTGTTGCACGTCCGGATCACTCGCGCTCGCCCCGATCTCTTCGTCCACATCGAAACCGAATCGCGCGGCGAAGCGAACGGCGCGCAAAATCCGCAACGGATCGTCCAAAAACGTCGTTCGCGGCGGGAGCGGCGTGCGCACGACGCCGCGACTCAAATCCTCAATCCCGCGCTCGGTGAAATCCTCCACTTTTTTCTCGTTAATGTTGTAAAACAAGGCGTTGATGGTCAAATCCCGCCTGAACGCGTCGTCCTTGGCCGTGCCGAACTGCATCTCCGGAATCCTACTGTCCTCGGAATAGTTTTCCGAGCGCAAGTTTACTAAATCCAACCACACGTCTCGCACGCGCATCGTCGCCGTCTCCAAGTGCTTACTCTGCTCAGGATTGCTCTGAATCACTCCGATCCCCTTCGTCTCCATCCCCTGCGCCTCCAAGTACGCGTTCACCTTCTCCGCGAACTCTTTCCCCAACATCGTATCCAGCGCCACGTCGATGTCGTCGCTCTCGCGTCCGACGAGCTTATCCCGAACCCACCCCCCCGCCACGCGAAGCGTCACGTCCAGCTTAAAGTGTTCCACCACCGCCAACAGCGTGTCGAACACCTCCCTCTCCTTCGCCGTGCACCGCACCTCGCCGATCGTCGCCCCCTCGAGTCCTCCGCCGCGCCTCGCGTCCACCCGTCCCGCGAAAAATCGCATCCCTCCGCCTCGCCCGACCCTCGCGCGCCGCGCCCGCGCCGCCGCCGTCTCCGCCGCGCTCTCGAAATCCGCCCGCGCGCGCGCCGTCCCCGCCCTTCGCGTCCCGTCGCCCGCGACGCCGTCGCGTCCGTCGCGCCGTCCCGCCGCGGTCGTTTCGCGTCCCCCCCCCCCCCC
>Ga0228649_1000044_pt1 | contig 45736 bp, 20 predicted proteins | sample 61DmetaG_FD_190074 | JGI IMG/M metagenome (GOLD analysis project Ga0228649, IMG submission 190074) | Seawater microbial communities from Monterey Bay, California, United States - 61D | ecosystem: Environmental > Aquatic > Marine > Coastal | place: USA: California | collected 2016-10-31 | reverse complement strand
GCGATTCGGATAACGCGGTCGCGACGTCGTGCGTCGTGTGGGCAAACAGTCACAGTCACGACGCGCGCGCCTTGGTATAAAACCCCGTCCCGCGTTGACCCCCGTGAGACGCGCGCCGCGGCCGCGCGACCGCGCCGCACACCGTCCCGCGCGACCGCTCGCCGCGCGCCGCGAGCGAGCGAAACGACGCGCGAGTTTTTACCGCGCGCGTCGACCCGCGAGCGCGACGCGACGCGCGTCGGACGCGACCGCGAACGCGCGCGAGAGGCGATCGGAGATTCAAACGCGATGAGCCCGCCGGGGTCGTCGGCGCGACACTCGCCCGCGGCGTCGGGGGCGTCCGCCGAGCGGTGGTTGCAGAAGGCGTTCGGGGAGGCGAGCGTGAACGTCGTCGATCGAGCGTCGGCGCGACGGGAGGAGGTGCGCTGGACGTCGCGCGCGCGCGCGCGAACGGGTCGAGGGCGACGCGGGATTTCGAAACGGTTTTTAAACGGTCGAATTCAGAGGATTCGGGCGGACGGGCGCGGAGACGCGAGGTCGGAGACGCGCGCGGGTGATTCGAGGACGGAGAACGAGACTGACGAATGATGCGCGGTGGTTCACACGCAGGCGCGCGAATCTTCGTACGGGGGTGCGAGGTACGAGCGGGAGACGGAGCGACGCGCGGCGCCGGGGACGGCGGCGAAGCCGGCGTATTGGGCGCACGGACAAGCGGTGGATTCGAGTCAAGACGATGGACGGGCATCTCCCAAGCGGTTCTTTAACAAGGCGAACGAGCGGTTGTACGAGGCGTATTCGCAGTTGCACACGATGGCGCAAGAGTTTGATAAGCCGTTTGATTCGCCGGCGATTCTCGTCGTCGGACACCAGACGGATGGAAAGTCGGCGCTCGTGGAGGCGTTGATGGGGTTCCAGTTCAACCACGTCGGTGGTGGAACGAAGACGAGGCGTCCAATCGCGATCAACATGAAGTACAACCCTTCCGCCGTGGAGCCGAGGTGCTTTTTGATGAAGGACGACAATCTTGGGCGCGAGGACGAGCTCTCGCTTCCCGAGTTGCAGGCGCACATTGAAGGCGAAAACAGACGATTGGAAAACGAGAACGGGTTTTGGGCGAAGGACATCGTCGTGAAGATCGAGTATAAGTATTGCCCGAACCTCACCATCATCGATACCCCCGGTTTGATCTCCGCCGCGCCGGGCCGAAAGTTTTCTGGTTTGCAACAGTCTGCGCGCTTGGTGGAGGATTTAGTCAAGCAAAAGATGCACCAGCGAGACTACATCATCTTGTGCCTGGAAGACAGCTCAGATTGGTCCAACGCCACCACTCGGCGATTGGTTCTCGAAGCCGATCCCGAGCTGCGACGTACCGTCGTGGTGAGCACCAAGTTCGACACGCGAATCCCGCAATTTTCTCACTCGCAAGACGTCGAAATGTTCTTGCACCCGCCGGCGCGTCTACTCGAGCCGACCGTCTTGGGTGGTGGTCCGTTCTTTTCCTCCGTGCCCTCTGGCCGCGTTGGACTCGCACGAGATTCGAAGTATCGCTCGAACGATCACTATCGGGAGGCCGTTCTCGAGCGCGAGCAACACGATATCGCCGAACTCGAGCGCCGCTTGGATCGTCACCTGTCTTCGCACGAGCGCGGCCGCATCGGCGTGAGCCAACTGCGATTTTTCCTCGAGCGATTGTTGCAGCAGCGATACTTGGAGAACGTTCCCACGATTGTTCCCGTGCTCGAACGCGAGCATCGCATCGCCACGAGCAAGCTCTCTGAAACCGTGCAAGAGTTGGCGGACTTGAACCAAGATCACCTCAAGGAGAAGGGTCGCGCCTTTTATCAGCACTTTTTGGAAAAGATTCCGGAGATTGTCCGAGGTACGCTCGCCGCGCCGCCGCGCATCTTTGGCGAGTCTCTCGCGCACGAGCACATTCGTGGCGGCGCGTTCGTGAACGCGGACGGTCGACCTTGCATGCCGCAGCAACCCGTGCCAAACGCCGATATGCGGCTCTTCGGTGGCGCGCAATACCATCGAGCCCTCGAAGAGTTCCGCTTAATCGTCAACGCCGTGGAGTGCCCGCCGGTGAGCCGAGAAGATATCGTCAACTCGTGCGGTGTTGATGAAATCCACAACGGTGTCAATTACACGCGCACTGCGTGCGTCATTGCCATCGCTCGGGCTCGAGAAACGTTTGAGCCCTTCGTGCACCAACTCGGCTTCCGTCTGTCTCACATCGCGCGACGAACTTTGCCTGTGGCCATGTACCTTTTGCAAAAGGAGGGACGAATTTTGAACGGGCACGAAGTCTTCTTGAAGAAGATTGGCGGCACTTTCGCTCGATTCGTGGACGACCGAGTCAAGGAATGCCAAGAAAAGTGCCACGAAGACCTCAAGTCTACGACTCAGTTCGTCACTTGGTCGTTGCACTCTGGAAACAAGGCTGGTCTACGAAACGTCTTGGCGCCGCATGAAGGCGAACATGACGCGAAAGACGAAAAGCGCCGCTCCGGTGGCGAGCTCGTGATGTCGGATAAGGAGTTGAAGAACTGCAAGCTCACGGATTTGGTTGAAAACACGCTCTGGAACAGAACGATGAAGTCGGTCACGGTGGATATTGTTGACATGTTGGTTCGTCAAATCTTCTCCGGTATTCGCGCACACATCGTTCAGTCGGTCGAGCTCAAGTTCAACTGCTTCTTCCTTATGCCTCTGCTGAACGACTTCAATAGTTTTTTGCGCAACGAGATGGAAGACGCGTTTGAGATTAGTCTCGACTCCGTCTTCGACGTCAAGAGCGTCCGAAGCGCGCTCGAGTCTCGTCGTCACAAGCTTGAGAGCGAGCTCGAGCAAATGGAGCACATACAGTCCAAGTTTGCATCGATCCACTCGCAGCTCGAGGCATCGAGCGGTAACTCTCCTGCAACGCAAGCCGCCGCGAAGGCAGCCGTTGGTGGGACGACGTTCCACAGCGCAGCTGCGCGCGAGATGGCGGCGCAGGACGAAATCCTTCGAGCGAGCCACGATTTGAGTGAGGGCATCGCCGAAGCCAAGGCGCAATTCGCGCAATATTCGCCGAATCCTATGAGAGGCTCGAAGGCGTACGAGCCATCTCCCAGGCGCTCGTCGGCTGGCCGAAGCCGAGACCGCGCGCCACTTTCGCCGATGTTCCACAACTAATAGGCGTTTTATTTATCAAGAATGACGAGGGGCAAAACGGTTGTAAAAGATTCGCAGTTCTTGTATGTATTCAACACGCGCGCTTGGACGCTTTCTAAATCAGCGATCCTAATCCCGCGGGCAAAGCGTTTGATCCACCGCTGTTGCCGCTCGGGGGTGGAGGCCGCGGAGGGTTGTACGTCGGTCCGTCGAAGCTGTCGCTCGAAATTCCTGTTCCGCCGTAGGACGTTTGCGGCGCCGACGCCTGATACTGAAGCACCTGGTCCGCGGTGAGCTGACCTCGTTTGATGTCCCAAACATCTCTCGCCGGAGGAGGATTGTGCCCGACATTCACGTACAACAAACCGAGCGAGTTCACCAACCAAATACTCGCCGGACGACCACCACTGCCTTCATTCGTCCACACGAGTTGGGGTTCCATCGTTGGCTTTATTGCCCATTTCTCTGGAATGCATCGCATGGTGGACACGTCCGGTGCCTGCGGGATAGACGTCAACACCATACCAATGGCTACGCATCCAGGTGGCGGCACGGGAGTCCACGCATACACCGCCGTTCCTTTCCATTCTTGTCCCCAAACCTGTCTGAACCGGCTCGGATGTGGGAACAAGCGATCCAACACTCGTGGCATATAGTTCGAACCAGTGAGCGCGAACGCATTTATGTCGGTCACTTCGACAGCAAATGGCGCAGGTTTCGGTTGCGAAAAGTGTGGCGAAGCGTAGTGACCGAGCGAAATGCGCTCAGTCTTTTTCTTCAGCGTCGATTTACCCAAGTTTGCTTGCCACACGCTTCCAGTCGAACGGCTTCCAGTGCCGTCGCTCGTCCAAACTTTTTGGAACGATTTTTGGTGCACGACGGCTACTTGGAACCCATTAAGAGCCGAGCTCGTCAACTTGGAATCGACTTGGCGGTGCCTGCGCTCTTCAGCTTCCTTTGCCGGATCCACAAGAGCTCTTGCCTGGATTTTATCTCGCGCCGGCGCGGCGATGGTACCAGTCGAGGTGTCGAGCTGAATCATGTCGTTGCCTTCCCAGCCGTCTGCGGCATTTGGGTTTGCTTGAGTGCCGAGGGGATCGTTCAACGAGCCACCGCCAAGCATGTTGCCCGAACCGCCAGACAACCAATCATCGAACGCGGTTGACGACGCGCCGGCTGGAGGACCCAAACCAAACGGATCGTTCGCGCTTGGCTTGGGCTGTTCCTTCGCGAGAGGCGGGTTCTTCTTCGCAACAACTGGTAAAGTCGCCGCCATTCCGAGCGCGCCCCAGTCACCAAGTCCTGTACCGTCATCGATGCTCAAATTTTCCGTGCTCATTACCTTCGATGGCGACTGTATCTCAGGAGCGACAAGATCCTTACTCGACGATTTCGACCCCTCGTCGCTTCCAACGTCGCCGAGAATATCCATCAAGCTCACTTGCGCAAGCTGAGACGTCGGCACTGGCACCGAGGGAGCTAGAGTCGGTATGGGAACCTGTTCGTGGAAATCGCCATCTAAAACCCAATCGTCATCTGGCCCGAAAGCTTCCTCGAACTCTTCTCGACTGATGTAGCCGTCGTGCGTCTTGTCCACACGCGCAGCCAGCTCGAGCATTTGAGCCGACGTGAGCGAAAGGCCGAGCCACGACAAGCCACCATATAACGCTTCATACGTAAGCTTTCCAATGTTATCTCCGTCAAAAGCCCGGAACGCATCTAAAAGACGCATACGTTTGGACTTGAGCGCCGTACGTACACGAGCGACGAGTGCTCTCGACGCGAGTAAATGGAATTCATCCACCGTAGTGAGAACCTTGGCGAGTGGCGACGACGCCCATGGAATTTTAGCGCGCCGCCTGCACGCCCGAACAGACACGAAAAATTGCGCTCGCTTATCGCACGACGACCCTTGGAGCGCACGAAGCAGCAATGAAACTTCGCGGTCTTCGAAATCCAGCTGACTGTCGAGAAATCTGAAACATTGCTCGGCCGTCGCACCTTGAAACACCTGTGCGGGCGTAAATCTCGACGTGTTATCGATGAGCGTACCGCCACCGATTCGCAACGCAGCTTCGGTGAGTTTGGATGGAATCAGTTTGCCGTCACTCGCTTTACTACCCTTCGTGAGATGCATGACAACGCGCAGCGACTCGGCTTCAGCCAGAGACAACGCGACGTAGTATCGCCCACGTTGCAATGAGTAAATGTTCTTCGAACGAAGGACGCGCTTTAACTCCTCGAAAGACGTCCCAGATGACTTACCCCCGGTATTGAACGTGCGTGATTCTGCAGCAACCTCACGCGCCAACTGTTGAAGACGAAGCTCATCGTCTTCTACGCAAGCGTCGATCTCACGCAAAACCTCTCGGAGGTCGGACTCTGTCAAACGACCGTTTCCGGAAGAGTCAAACATATCGAACGCAGTTCGTAGCGCTGACTCCTGGTCTGCTGTGAACGTACCCGCCGCGACGCTACCACCGGCGTCGGTCGATAAAGCGCTGCTATCCGGTACCCAGTCCAGCACGACGGTGAGATTCTTCAAGCGTCGATGGCCGTTGAGCGCCCATCCTTCACGGAAGTAATTTTTCGATAGATATAGATACTCCGGGAAATCCAAAGGTGCTGTAGTCTTGCCGACACCTTTATGTATCTTGAACGTTTTGAGTGGGTAGAAACCTTGAGCCATTGAGCTTGGACTTTTGCACAAAGACTCGTAACTCCACGACGGCTGTTTCTCGTCGTCGCGCACGTACTTCAAGCCATCTGGGGCTTCCTCGATGATTTCTTCCTCACGTTCTTCTTCCTTCTCTTGCTCTTGTTCTTGCTCATTTTCTTGTTCTTCCTCATTCTCTTGAACTTGCTCGAGGTCCAAGGCGTGCTCCAAACCACCAGCCAAACCTTGATCACCGGACTCCGCCGCATCTGGAGCCATGTGTGTGCCAGCGCGAATCCGCTTCAACGCCGCATTCGTCGTCTCCTCCATTTGCTTCACGTCGTTCACGATCAATCGTAATTGCTCTTTTGCGCGAGGACTATCGTCGAGCAAATGTCCGAACTGCTGTACGCTCCTCGCTAACTTCTCTGAAGGCGATACACTTTGAGGAATGACATTCGCCACGACGTACGACACGCGATCTCGGAAGACGTCAAGGCACGCGTGAATCATACCCTCCGCCTTTGGTGTTCCCGGTGCAGTGGGCGATGATACAAGCTTCCTGTATGAATGCTTTCTCCAGATATTCGCCGCGCGTTGCTCTGCGAGCAAACCGGCTTGAATATTCTCACTTCGCATACTGTTCACGACGAGCCAAGCCGTGATGTCTCGTAACTTACGCTTCTCGACCGCTTCGGCCGACATTGTCGCGAGTTCAGCATCGCGCGTCGATGGGATCTGTCCACCTCCTTTGGCAACTTCGTGCGAGATGAGTCTCGCAACCTCCGGAATCACAATCACCTTTAGCGTCTGACCCTTGCCCAAACCGCGCATGCGCCAAGCACCCTGCGCATAATCGCGAAGACACATGTCTTTACCGAGGGTGATGGCTGCCTGCGACGCCGCGGCCTGTTTGATGTCCATACCGGTCGTATGAACTTGATCATAGAACGTAAATCGTTTCGTCAAAGGCATTGCGGCGACGCGTTGAAGAGGAATGACTTCCCATCCTTTGCGCATGAGAATCATCTGTCGATCATTTTCGTCGAGGAACACACATCCTTCAGCCCATTTCAGACCCTTCTCGAGTAAGAATCTCGAGACATCGAGGTTGGACATGCCCGTGACAAGCGCACCCGTATCGATGAGCGCACGTATCGGTGGGTCTACCGTCGCAATACGGGTGAGGAGAGTCTGCACGTTCCAATCAACGTCCAAAGGCATCGTCGCTGCGGTTTCCGGATCCGTCAAGTATGCCAGCATCTTGGCGTCAGAGCCGGATTCGTATCGCGGAGCACCGAGCTCGAGCGGCAGTAAGTCGCTCGGGGTACCGCTAAAACCGAGTCGGTTGGGGAACAACACATCACCACCGAGTTCTTGGCCAGTGGCGCTCAGTTTCAAATCTTGATGCTGCGCCGTTTCAGGGAAGACAAATTCGTCGAGATAATACTCGATACACGGCGGCGTCCTTCGCAGAAGTTGGTAGATTTCTTCAACCTGATCGTGATCTCTGAGATCGATAAGCTGCAAAGGCCAAACCTCGTCGTCTTGCAGACCTGCGGTGTCGTCTTCGAGCCACGCCAATCCGCGGGTATCCCCGACATTTGTAGTTCCGGTTTGCTGCGAAACGCCGCGTCGTCTTGCGGCGAGCGCTGCCTCAGCGCGCGCTTCACCTCGCACTCGCTTCCCAGTCGTACGCACCCAGTCCGCCCACCTACGAGCAGCCGGTCGCTTCTGAGGAGGACCGGCCTCGTTATCGTACTCTTCCATTAAGATTCGAAGCATTTGCTTGAAGTCGGCACGGCGCAAACCCTCGAGGCGGTATGCGCAAATTGTCAACCCGAGAACGACATCTGGATGTGAGAACTCATTCGTTCGACTCGGAATATCCTTACCCACGAAAGGAACTGCCAAAAGTCTACGGGTTTTCGGCAGACGCGATCCCGTCACTTCTTCGAGTAGCGATATGTCCGCGGGCTGTAACAAACCAAACGTTACGCGATTAATCTTCGCGAGCATGTGAGGCAACAGAGAGCAAAGCCAATCTCGCGCGAGGTTGGTCATCTTCACAGCCTCGTCTTCACATTCACGATTCAGCTGCGCTTTTGCTTCAGCCGCGCCCGGTCCCCGCAGAAGATACGCCATAATGAGTGCCTCTGACATGCCACGCAACGCGCCATGAGCACGCAGCCAAATGCTCGTCCACTGCGCCAAGAGCGGACGCAAGATATCTTGATACCAAGACTTATCGAGCAACGCTAGATGCGGTGATGTCTGCAATTGTTTCGATTCGATCGCCGTTCGAACCGCGGCGCGTATACCGTCGAGCAGATCGATTGCCTCTTGCGAACCTTCAGCCTCCGAAGCCGTCGAGCGCCCGTACGTGACTGCGAAGATGGCGTCAAGGATGTAATATGGAAGCTTCCATCTCAAACCGTCGCCTGACGCAGCCTTGCTGAAGTCGAGCGGAATACGTCGACCCATTGGCCAGTTGAGTTCGGATTTCAAAGGATGAAGAATCAAGTCGACTTCGTCCAAAATAAGCGTGCCAGTTTGGAAAATTTCAAAAATTTCCGCGGCCGCCGTTGCCTCTGAGCGCAATGTGTTTATTTCTTCGATGGTTAACCCACCAGCCTCAGCAACACGTTCACTCCGACTTTTAGCGCCACCAAAAACGCGACTGACTAAATCAGCTCCTTGTGCGAGCATACCACCGGTCTTGCCATCACGGTCAGCGATGTACGATTGATCGAGCAGGTGGCAGACTTCCAAAAATTTAAGCGCGAGAGACTTGATGCTTGTCGGTGACGAGATGACGATGGCTCGATTCTCTTTCGCTTTCCTTAAAGTTGCGAGTATTGAGCCATCGGCGAGGGATGTGTATCGGTTGAACTCGAGGGTAACGACCGAACGTCTGATGACTCCTGAGTACGCCTTGCGCAAAGTGCTTCGCGAAAACTCGAGAAGTGCGTGAGGGACTACTTGGACGACGACAGAGCTGCTCTTGGCGAGAACGAAGCCCAGTAATGGACACACCACAGTTGTTTTACCTTCACCCATGAGCATCTGTGCGCACTGGCCGCCACCGTTCTCAGCCGTGTCAACGAAATCTCGAGTCAGCTCGACTTGGCGCTTGCGCAGCACGATGCTCTGACTGTACTCGTAGACTAGCAAACGAGGATCAAAGATCAAGCGCGTTGCCTTGCTGAATGGATTCGCAGTGTCCGCCTGGAAGTAATGTCGTTCCACTGAAATCAACTCCGCGATTGCCAGAGCTCTGAGCCTCAAGTCTCGATCGACAGAATCAATACCGTCAATAGCCGCTGTCTTTGCACAATTCGTCAACGCTATGAGCGTGTCAGCCACCATACCCGCCGCTTTCGCGGCTAGCGTCGCGCGAAGCGTGAGCAGCAACGCTTGCGACGTCAAATATAACGCATCAACTATTTGCTTTGCGGTCACATCTGGAGACAAACGGGATAAAATGTGTTCGCCGCCTTCGCACGTCAAACACTCAACCAAATCTTCAAATGTCACCTCGGCCCAAGCCCCTGCGCGGCGCTGCAATCCGAGACGTAACATCTTTGTCCCAGACTCGACGTCTTTTCGTAAACCATTCGCCGTAGCAAGTGCAGCTGACATAGCCTCAGATGCGGCCGCCTTATCGTCGGCGGTGACACGACGAATTCCTTCTAGCAATTCACGTAGAACCGCACGGGCGGTCCCCGCGGCATGACCGGCGCGGCCTGCACCCGCTTCAGATGCGATCGCGGCAGTATCACTGGGGGAGAAACCCTTCAACGTCACCGCACTAAAATCACCATTCATGCGTCGCGCCTTAGCTTTGTCTGATGCTCCGGTTACGTCGGCGCGCAAACGATTGAGCATCTGTCTAGCGACGGACGTCGTAGCCGCTGGATGCTGGCTGACGTCAAACGGCAAACCACCGACACCGCCGAGCGCGACGGATTCCGCGAGTTCATCGGCTCTATCTTCCGTAAGAGGAACGACATACTTGTTCAAATCAAGGACACCGAGTGGGCGCTTCACGAGCATCTCCAGATCCACGTGCTGGAGTGTTTTCCCACTCCACGTGGTACCACCAGCCATCTCAGCGCTATCGCTCGACTTGAGAGAGAACTCGCGCTCAGAGCACGATGTATTCATGAATCGAGTCAGCGCCCATCTGCCGCCAGTAGCAATCGTACGCGCCCAAGTCTGCACGTCAGACTCGTATATGCTCTGCGTCAAGTACTCCTTGCCCGTCCAAGATATGCGACCGGGGAATTCCTCTTTTCGCTGTTGCAGGTACGGTCGTACTTTGCGAAGTAACATACCTATCGCACCGTCCGAAGTAAACATTGAACTAAACCGTTGACCAACGCTCTGTTCTTCCATTTTAGGACAATCCTGCGCGATGTTGGGGCTGGAAGCAAGTACGCGTAACGTACTCATGAGTGTACCGCACTTCATCGATTGCTCGTTTGGCACAAAACGAAGGAGAACGCAACCCCAACGATGGGGAGAATCACCAGGAAGAACGCGCAGCGGCAGGGTTCCAGTCATGAGCTCAAAGAATAACGGGAATCCCAAGTTACCGTCGAGATTGAACTTTTCCTTGTCGATCCATTGGCCGATCAAAGCGAGCGCCTGACTACCGTTGACGCTCACGTCATCTGGACGATTGTACGTTTGAATCAGACCCGCGAGTTTGCCCAGAGGTCCTTCACCCGTTACCTTATCGGACAAGCAAGTCAGGTCGTCCACGGTATCGAATCTGTCATATTCTGGCGCCACTGGATATACTAGAGGGAATCCAGAACTCGTCGGCGTAGATCCGGCGCTCATGCGCGCGATTCCGCCCACGAGCTGCCTCAAGTACGCCGCACGATTCAACAACTCTGGGGTCTTCGTTGGATCCATACTCATATCCGCCGCGCTCGCCTTCTTGGAGCCGGGGAACATGAAACTAATGACAGCCTTGAACTTGGAAGTTTTCTTCTTTGCCATGGTCTCCGTAACCAAGCTTTCGATCGCGGTGAGCTCTTCATGTCCAGTGAGGCGACAATTTGCGCTGATGTACGACCAGCAATTGACGTAATTCAGTACATCCGCCACGGGTGGCCACTTCAGCGCGAGTCGGGGTTCGATTGGAGTGTCTTTTACCATCAACATAAGCTTCACGCGAACTGCTGTGGCGTCGGGGCTTGGATCCAAAGAGCACGCATGCGCGAGCGCGTCCCACAGCTGCGCTTCCTCTGGCGTGGGCACCGCTTCTGACACACAGAGTTCCGCAAGTCTGAGCACGGCGAGATAATCGCGACCTATGAATCGCAGGATTGCGAGATATAGAGCGGCTGGCATCGACGTTGCACTGATTGTCGCATGCGAAGGATGCACAGGATACACATAGTGCTTTGTGCTGCCTATGTTTTCCACCCACTGCGTGCTCCAACGATCGATTATGAGATCTGAGCCGAGTCCCGTGCTCGCTCCATGCGCGAAGTCCGACGCAGTCGCCGCGGGTCGAGGTATTGCGCTCGCCGATAACAGCACAGACAGTGCACCGTCTCGAGCTTCGAGAAGAAGCGCATGCGGCAGCCCGGTAAGCAGAATCTCGAGCGCGGCGTTGCGTCTTTGCGCTAAAAACAACCCGGCGTGTTCCTCACACTCCAAGCGAATAGCACCACCTGACTCTATCGCATTGAACGAAACACCAAGTCTTGGAAGTTCAACACGCGATATATCGCACACACCCGCGATGTGCTCATTCGGCCCACTTTCGAGCCCAGGTTTTGATGACCAGACAAGCGAATGTGCCAATCCTTCGACGGCGGCGAGAGACTTGGTGAGCGCGAGTAGAGCGCGCCCTTGTTCACCCGCCAGCGAGGGCGCATACAGAAGATCTACTAATGTAAGCTGACCATCGACGTACGAACCATCTAGCGGGGGGAGACGCGAAATCCCATCAGCACCCATTGTTGGAAGTCTTCGCACGATGGCGCGAGTATCTACGGGAAATCCTCCATCGAGCAGTAAATTGTTTTCATAGCCCAATCGCACATGGATCATAGTATTCGGGTGCGAAGCACTTTCATTCGCGGTACCAAATAAATCACCAGTAGTTTCGCTTCGCCAAAACTGGTACTCTTCGAGCAAAACCTGGGGCAGTAAGCCACGCAAATGTCGCGCCGGAACAAACGACTCGCGTCCGATGAAGCCATTCAAGAGTCTCGTGACGACTAAACTCGGAGCTCGCGAGCCTAGACGCGCGGCAGATAGTAAAAATCGTTCATTTTCATCCTTTAGAATTGGTTGACCATCGGGATCGATATCTGCGAGGCAGAAAGAAGCATTTGATGCGAACACTAACGAACGTCGCCAACGTCGACCGTACGATTCCACGCGGAAAACTTGTACCAGAGGAGGTTCTCTAACGATCATTACCTCCGTCAAGAGCTGCTTGGCCTCTTCCACGCGACGTTGATCGTCATTGGATGTGCTCACAGTCTTTCGCTTCCAAAAACTCCAAGGTTCGCTCACCGCATTCTCAGGCGCGCCAGTGCCGGCGAGGCGAGCTATGGACCCGTGAATTGTATTTTTGGGTAAAAAGAGCTCGACACCGTGCAGATATCCCGCGCCCGGACCCTTGATGATGGGATCAAGAATAGAAAGAATCCATTGCTCGCAGCTTGCGAGACCACCAGCACCGACTGCACGACCCAAAAGTTCTAATGCTTGTGACTTTGTCTGCACGCGGCTAACGAGCGGTCGCGTAAATTCGTTCAGCGGCGGTCTTGGATCTCGATCCCACAACTGAATATCATGATTGAGACCCACGAGACGCATCCATGTACGATGCTCCGTATTCTTTACCTCCGCACAGTGAACGACATCCCCCGAATCGCCGATCACGAGCTCGTCCCCTTTGCTGAGTTCTTGGAAGTGCGACGGCTCAATCCCGCGCTTGGCGAGCACTGGTCCCAGCGCTGCGACGAAGTCCGGCATTTCACGAATACTAGCTTCTAAATGACGCAATCGGTTCTTTCGAACGGTGAATTCGCCGAGCTGAGCATTAATTTCCATATCGAAAGACTGCAGCGTCGTCTCCAGAAGCCACTCTCCGTAGTGACGATGGTTTTGAAGTAAAAGCGCCGCGGCCCGTTTGTCCCTCTCGACGAGATCTGCGAATGGGATATCCGACACGTAGCTGACAAATCTACCAGCACCACCCGCACCTGGTGCACGGCGCCACGCACGCTTCGCGCTAAACGTGTCCTCTGCATCCAACACGTTCGTTGGTGAGTTCGAGCCATCTGTCTTCTTAGTAGTGAGCGTCTCGACGACGTTCTCCAGAATGCTATTAGCGTCTTGCGGATTCGCCGCCGCCCATTCCAGAATGCTCCGTCGCTTTCGCTGGAACAGGTCAAAAATCTCCGTCGGCGCAAAGCCGAGACCAGTATCGACACCGCTCATACTCCCCGTGTCCGCCAACTTTCTATTGCTCGTCTCGCTTCCATCCGGTGTATCTGTGAAGTGGTAGTTCACGAAAATGTACTGCTGTGCCGTGAGAATAATGAGGGCCGCTTGTTTGTCTATTTCTACTCGAGGCGTCCAGTAGTACATGTACGCGAGATGTGCGTGAAGTGCGCAAGCCGCACGAATTGCATTTTTCTTCACCGCGTGACGTAACCATCGCTGAATCACTGGTCGACATCTCTCCTTGAGTGCTTTGGTGATGCGGACTTTGACGTCCGCGAGTGCCGACAAAGACGCCGACGAACAATCCAGCCCTCGCGTCAAGCCAGTGGATGTCGTGAATTCCGAATCGAGCGAATTTGCCTTGAGGATGCTATCTACGAACGCCAGCAGTCTAGTGAGCATCCTACACGCGAACAACACCCCTTGTGCGCTCGGTGCGTCGTGACGCCCGGTATCTAATTCCAAACTCAACGCCAACAGCTCTTCGGCGCTATCCGCGAGAGGCGCCGGACAGTTGATGAGCTCGTGCACGAGTAAACCAGTCGGCGTTGCCATATGCGCTCGCGTTGTTGCAGGTATTTCCTTTGGTATTGTCGTCGGCTCTGGAGGCGCCCAAGGTCCGGGCTCGAAAATCACAGCGTCTAAAACACTCTGAATGTCGTTGTGCGTCAACCCGCGCACGCGTGTCGGTTCTGCGAACAGCTTCATCACGAGCGGCAAACGAATCATGGGAGCGGTCAAGTAAGTCAGGAGCAGCTCCGACTCGCTTGGTTTAAGCAGATTGTCAAACGTTGGTACCTCGCGCAAATGAAGGACGTCTTCTTCGGTGTCGACTCGCTGACCAGCCAGGTTGCTGGGATTGGCGCCCGAAGGTGGGCATCGCGGCCGGCGATCTTGCATTCTTGCGAAAAATCCACCGCCAAAAATGTTACGCCAACCTGTCTTAGACGTGCCCTGTTCTACCTCTGGTTCTTTCCAAGGCTGAATAGTCAAAGCACGACCGAAAGCCCGCACTTCCAAGTCAAAGTAACTACGCGAACTTTCGCGTCGCGCCACACTCCAATCCAACGCAGCGTCGATGGGCTTCCAACGTGCGAGCTCTGGAAGGTCGTCTGACGTCGGCGCCATGAGTAACTTGAACATGAAAATGATATCTCGAAGTGCACTCATTTCCGGATAGCTATCGGCAAACTCACGCAACTCGCCACTGTGATACTTTGCCAAGTACTCTGGATCTTCTCGGCCGATACCCATTTGCAAACAGACTTGATCGATGAGTCTCGCCTCGCCGACGCCAAACGACATCCCACCCGCGGCTTCATTCTCCCAACGGTAAATCATGTGATCGCTCTCGATCGTTTTCTTCAAGCTATGAAAGTAATCCAGCGTCTGAGTCAACCTAATGGTACGTTCTGGGCAGTGGAAACGCAAGTACTCTGCCTCAACGGCGAACGGACCGATTTCAAAACCAAACGCCGAAATCGGACCTTCGGCGTATCCGGCGTAGTGTTGCATGAACGCAGACGGCGCGTCTGCTACTTTAAGACGAAGCGTCGCATCCGCGATTGCCGCGAAATTGGCAATGGTGAGTAAACGCGCTGCATCGAAAGTCTGCGTGACGCTGATTGAAAGCGCTGCGGCGGAAAAGTGCCGCAGCAACAAATTTAGACTCCTCAAAATTTCAGCTTGGAGCTCATAGGTGGTGTTCACCGATGCCCAAAAGCATTTCGTATGTCTCTCAGGGTGCGTAATAGGTAAAGGTGCCGGCAGGACATGTACAAACAAGTGCACGAGCAAGCTCACGCGCAAGGCGTAAGAGTTTGGCATCAAATCCGCTTGGTTTGCGAGAATCGTGCAGCAATGCAGCGCGTTTCTCAACGCCTTGGGTACGTCTTCTAGCTTCGCCACGGCATCCGGCACCAATGTGAGTTCGACTGGCCTCAAAATCGGTGGCGTTCTAGCTGCACCTGCTAACGAATCTACGTTACCTTCGCTGGCGAGGCGGTTGAAGAGTGGTAAAGCGCACGCCGTGATCGGTACCTTCGGCGGTTGCAATGCCGGCGGTAGTGTCGTTGCGCCGTGCAGGGCCTTTGTCCGCAGAATCACCGATTCAACTGAGCGCAACATCTGCGCCAGCGTTTCTCGGGGCATTGTCGTTTTCTTCGGTGGCTCACCATTACTTGCTTCTTCTGCCTCGACGCACAAGTCGGCATGATTCGCCGCGTATTCCGCAACCGTTCTACACGCCGCTTGCAACGTAACCAGAGCGCTTGCACCGATCATGTTCACGCGCTCCAAATCGCGCTTGGCCTCTTCAAGCATGACAAACCTTACTCCAAGGTTCACCAACGCATCTGCACGATTCGGCGGGCAACCTAAACTAGCGAGACCGCATCGAGCGGCTTCGAGTGCGGTAAAGACGCCGCTTGAATCGCGTCCTCTTGGCTGTTTCGCAAACTTAACAGTGCGCAGTGGTTTGGGGGTGACCGAAGCGAGTAGAGGACGACCATTCATCATGGGAAGGAGCTTGTTGTAAATCATGTCTTTCGCACTGGCGGCGTCTTGAGGGAAAATCAACGGGCGGAACAGCAGCGCCCACGCCGAGGAGTCCATCGCGACGGCTATCGGAACGTCCATCAACTGAATGGTATGAATATACTTGAAAGCATCTTTCGCAGGATCAGCTTGAATAGGATGAAACTCCACACCGTCGCCGCAGTTGGTCAAGCTCACAACGAAGTGTGCGGGGAGACGGTGAATGGTGTAAATCACCGCAGCGCCGCCTTCTTCGTTTGCCCAACCTCCCGGACACATGATCAGTTCACCTGGTCGAAGCTGACGAACGCGATCCAACAGCGCCGCAAGAAACGAAACAAAAATATTATTGTCTTTCGTACCGACTGGCATCAAGCGAGCGAGTGCGAGCATATCATCAAGAGCTCGACGAATCGTGCTCATCGCGTTAGACTCTGGCCCGCTCATGGGAATCGGCGACGCCCCCAAGCACCGTCCAATCGTGATCGCACTGTCGACCAAGCTCGTCAACGTCTCGCGCACGTATTTCGATCGTCGCATCTTGCCGAGCTTTTCGTTCAAGCACGAATCCGCCATGAGATCAACAAAGGTCAAATTCTCCCAGCACGCGTCCAAATGCACGGGGAGCGCGCCGTCGCCGAGCGGTCCGCAAAGTCCCGCCAATTCAAGCGTCCCCCGAAAGTTCTTCCCTCGTAAAACATCGTTTTCATCGCCATCGACTTGCGCGTTTAACACCGCCAAACCGGTTTTACTCGCCGCTTCATTCTCCAAACTTCTTGCCCGAGTGATTGCTTCGCTAATCGCCGTCACCCACCGTTGCATCGTCGTCAGATCCTCCGCCTCCACGACAAGCGCCGCGCTCTTCCCGCCCTGCCCCGGCATCGTCTGAAACGCAAACATCCGCTTCCCGGCATACTTGTGCGCTTTGAGCCCGAATTCCGCGAACGTTTCATCGGAATCCAAGATTCGCACCGCACTCTGTCCGTTAATCGCAAACTCCCCTTTCGCCGCGCTCTCCGCCCCGTCCGCGGGTTCGTTGGCGAAGTACCGCACGCACGCCCGCTCTTTCGCGTGTCTCGGTCGTCGAAGCACGAAATATCGCAGGCGCCACGTGGCTTTACCGTATAAATCCTTTCCTCCGCGCTTGGTCAGCCAGCCACTGAACGCAACGTGCGAGCTCGCCGTGGACGGCGCGGACGCGCCCGCGGCGCGCGACATCGCGCGTCGACTCCGGAATAACCGCAAGTCTCGCCTCCGACGCGATCGGGTGACGACGCGTCGCCGTATGATGCCGCACCGGTTCGGAATGTCGATGACTGGTTGAATCTCGCGCGGCGCGACGACGCTCTCGCGAGGATCAAAACGTCGTGCGGCTCAAGACGAACGCGAGAATCGCGCGAATCGCGCGCGTTACAACTCCTAAAATATCTACATGAACGAAACCCTCGATCTACGAGGCCGAGGACCCGACGCCCGAAAACAACGCGCTCGCGACTTGCCTTCGCGCGAATCCATTCAACTGACTCTGCGCGTCCTTCGAACACTTAAAGTACCCCACCAAATTCGTCATCGCCAAGCACAGCGCCACCAACGGGATCAACGCGTAGTTCAATTCGAACGACGCGATGGCGCCGACGAGCAGCGCGGCCCACGCGATGGCGCCTCCGTACAGCGTCGTCCAGAAGAGTCGCTTCTCGTTCGCGCTCACGCGCGCCATGCCCTCGTCGTCCCTCGCCTCGAACCGCCACCGCGACTCCCCGGCGTCGTCTATCTCGTTCCAATACCGCAGACCGACGAGCAAGCGTCCGCTGACGTTCTTGCACCACCAAAAATCGACCGCGAGCGCGAGGACGCACGCCACGAAATTTGCGACGAAACCGTCCGAATTGACGAGTTCGCACGCCAAGTACGTCGCGATCGGCGCCATCTTCAGCGCCAGCGTCACCGCCGTCGCCGTGGGGTGCGTCTGGACGTCGGGCGCGATGGCCACCGTGGCCATGCTGCGAGGCGCGGCGCGAAGTGCCGGCGAACGCGCGCTCCAGCGCTCGAACGCGTCGCGACCGAAGCGTCACACGCGGTCGCTCGACGCACCGCGGCGCGGCACCGACGCGTCGGGCGAGACGCGCGCTCGAACGACGCGAGCGCGTCGCGCGACGCGCGCGGACGCGAAAGAGGGTCGGGCGCGCGCGCGCGGTGACGGTGTCGAGTGGCTCGATCGTCGGATCGGATCGGCTCGACGCGTCGGCACCCGCTCGACGCGTCGGCACCCGATCGACCGAGGACGCGATCGGCGCGACGCGGAAGATGAAGCACGGTGCATTGGTGGCGGCGCCAGGGCACGCGGAGGCGCAGGCGGACCCCGGGCCGACGACGTCGCCACCGATCGTCACCAAGGAGATGGTGCAAGCCGCCGTGGACAAGGTGGCGCGCGACACGAACAAGATGTCGAAGCGAAAGTCGGCGACGCGCGGAGCGAGTGCGGATGGAAAAAAGAAACCTCGTAAACCGTACACGCAGACTCGGGCGCGTGTGTCGTGGACGCCGAAGGAACATCAGAGATTTTTGCGAGCGCTGGAGTTGTATAGCCGCGACTGGAAACGAATCGAGGAATACGTCGGATCAAAGGACGTTGTGCAGATCAGATCACACGCGCAAAAACACTTCCTGAAGCTGATGAAGTCTGGTCAAGGAGACCAGATGCCGCCACCGAGACACAAAAAAAGCAATCATGCAGACGGTGAGCGCGCCGTCAACTACGTGCCAGGCATGTCGCAAGCGATGCGTTTACGGCTGCAAGTGGAACCGGATGGCTCGCTACCCGTAGCGCCGAAACGCGCTCCGGGCGTGCCACCACCGCTACAAAATAGCACGAACACCCCAGATTTCGCTACCGTCTACGGTTTTCTCGCAGATTTGTTCAAAGTGAACGAAGCGCGAACAGAGCCAGAACACGCTTTGAGATTGTCGAATGCGCACACGACGCCATTGGAAAATATGACGGCCATCGACAGGGAGACTGCTCTTTTACTGATTCGAAATTTGCGGAATAATATGTGCTCGAAGCAAATGTGGCAGCAGCAATCCGACCTTTTGGAGGACGGATGCTCGACGTTTCTCGACGCCCAAGATGCCGAGCGTTTGCGTTCCAAAACTTTTGGCAAAGTGTCCGACGCTTCACCCGACGATAACAGTAGCGGCGATGGTAGCGGTGACGGTAGCGGTGGCGCTAGTAACGAAGCTTTGCAAAGCGATATCATCGCTTGACGATCCGAGAATGATAAACCAAGACCCGGCACAACAAAACCGAAATGTGGCAAGCGAAAAGAAAATCCTTATCGATATCCATCTGATCTTTGTATTACTAAAAACTAATAATTAGGCCAAGTATTTGTCAGCCTGTTCGCTCAACAACTTGGCGCTCGCCTTGGCGTCGATGAATAAGTCTTCACACTCTTGCAAATCGGCAAGGACGACTTTTTCACGACCGTTTGTCTTTGCGACGACGAATGCCGGCGAAAGCAGTTGCATGGCATGCCGCAGGGATGTTCTGTCACCAACGTCGGCCAAATGCGCGAGAGATTCCTCATCGATGTCGAGTCCTTCCACCTGCGCTCGAACGGCGAGAATGCGGACCATTTCTTCGACGGTGTACGTCATCGTCCGTACAATCATCAACCGATCGAGCAAATCCGTTGGGATCCCGTGCGGGGCTTGTATATCCGTACCCTTCACGGTGCAAATACCACGGTTAGTGGCCAAAATGACGATCGGCGCGAGAGAAGACTCGAGCGCCTTGTTCAAGTACGCGAAGCACTCGATGTCGAGCATGTGTACTTCGTCGATGAAAAGTACGCCGGGAACGAGTTCAGCGATCCCTTGATCGATGTACCCATTCACAACCTTGTTGATCTCGTGCCGAAGCTTTTCGGTGATCTCAGTCTTTTTGCCCTTGCTCAACTGGTTCATCACGGCGACGATGTCGTGACCGCCGACTGGCTTGGCGTTCGCCGCGTCCAAATCGTGCAGCGTCACGTCTTGCACGATTTCTTTTCTCTTGTGCACGTCACCTTTGGGCAAAGGCACGTACTCCTCCGCCTCGAGATCAAACTCCGTCGCGTACGCATCACATCGCCCGACACGTTTCACGCTACCACTGTTCGCTTCGATGTAAATGACGTCCCCGGTTTGCACTTTTTCTTGCTGCAACGCCTCGTAAATCGCCGGGTCCAACTTCAGTTGCTTCGTCCCTTTCACCGATTTCAACCCGACGACGACGTGGGAAATCACCTTACCGTACCCCCCACTGGTGCTCTCCGTCTCCTCGGGCGTCATCTCCACCACCTCACCCTCGTACACCTCCTTCACTTCCTTAATCCGCAACCCGATGGCGCGTCGAAAGTTCTCCATCAACACCTCCGTCTTTTTAATCTCCGAGCTGTACACCTCGCTCCCGACCATCGGACAGAACGGCACCCGCGTCCCGAGCTCCTGCGAGATCCCGAGCGCGAGCGCCGTCTTCCCCGTCCCCGGCGCTCCCGTCATCAACAGCGCCCTTCCCGCCATCTTCTTCTCCCGGATCATGTCCGCGCACAATCCGCACGCCTCCCGCGCGTTCTCTTGCCCGATCCATCCCGCCGCCGTCTCCGCCGCTTCGCCCGATTCCTTCAGCCCCAGTCCCTGCGTCGTTCGCCCGTCCGCGCGTCTCGTCAATCGTCCGTTCCTCGCGCGCGTCCCGCGTCGTCGTTCGTCGCGTCGTCGTTCCATCGATCGATCGGATTGCGTCGTCGCGCGTCGTCGTCGTCGTCGCGCGCGCTCGCGCGCTCGCGCGCGCTCGCGCGCACCTTGATGTGCGTGTGCGCGGCGACGCGCGATTTCTTCGCCAGGCTCGGCACCTCGTCGATCTTCATCGCGCGCGCGTCGTCGTCGTCGTCGTCGTGTGTCGCGCGCGCCGCCGTCGATTCGATTCGACGCGCGCGTCGATCGTCGAGCGTGCCGGCGTTGACTCGACGCCCGGCCGTCGCGCGCGCGCGCGCGCGGCCGCACCCTGCGCGTCGCTATCGAACCCCGTCCTCGATGGCGCGCGCGTTCGGCCGCGCGCGCGTCGCGCGTCGCGCGATCGTCGGCGCGCGACGCCGCGCGCGCGCCACAGTCGCGCGCGACGACGGCGACGACGATGCCGGCGACGACGCACGCGACGATGCGCGCGACGTCGGCGCGCGCGACGCGCGCGAGGACGACGGCGACGGCGACGACGGCGCGGGCGCGCGCGACGACGACGAGGGTTGCGGGACGACGGCCGACGCGGTGCGCGGTGAGCGCGTCGAGCGACGCGGCGCACGCGGAGGCGTCGGGAGCGATCGATTGGCACGCGATGGGGTTCGGGCTGACGACGACGGCGTACATGTTCAAGGCGACGTGCGAGCTCGGGGGGGAGTGGGTCGTCGAGGGCGTGGTGCCGTACGGCGACCTGAGCCTGAGCCCGTCGTCGGCGGTGTTGAATTACGGTCAGGGCGTGTTCGAGGGCATGAAGGCGTTCCGAACGAGCGAGGGCGAGCTGTTGGTGTTCAGGCCGGACGAGAACGCGAAGCGATGCGAGGAGGGGGCGGGACGGATGTCCATGCCGGCGGTGCCGAGGGATTTGTTTCGAGACGCGGTGTTGAGGACGGTGAGCGCGAACGCGGAGTACGTCCCGCCCGTGGGCATGGGTTCGTTGTATTTGCGACCGCTGTTGATCGGGACGGGGGCGATTTTGGGCCTTGGGCCGGCCCCGAGCTACACGTTCTTGGTGTACTGCTCGCCCGTGGCGTCGTACTTCAAGGGCGGGCAGCTCACGCCCATCGACTTGACGGTGGAGGAGACGTACCATCGAGCCGCGCCCGGGGGAAGCGGGAGCACGAAGTGCATCGGAAACTACTCCCCTGTGCTCAAGGTGCAATTAGAAGCGAAGAAGCGAGGTTTCTCCGACGTCATGTACTTGGACGCGAAGGAAAACAAGTACATCGAGGAGGTGAGCTCGTGCAACTTTTTCTGCGTCAAGGGGAAAACCATCTCCACGCCGTCGTTGCAGGGCACGATTCTTCCCGGGATCACGCGCAAGTCCATCTGCGAACTCGCCGCCGCGCGAGGTTTCACCGTGGAAGAGCGCAACGTCTCCATCGATGAGGTCATGAACGCGGACGAGTGCTTTTGCACCGGCACCGCCGTCGTCGTCGCCCCGGTCGGGTCGGTGACGTACAAGGGTAAAACCGTCAAGTTTTGCGACGGTAAGGTCGGCCCAACGTCGCAAGCGATGTACGATGAGCTCACCGGCATCCAACAAGGTAAGCTTCCCGACGAACGCGGTTGGAACGTCAAGGTGCCGAAGTTTCCCATCTCTGGCTGAGCGCCGCGTCTCGTGAGCATCGCGTCGACCTCGCGCCGCCCTGCGGCGTAGCACCGCGCTCGGTTCGTTCGCCTCGCGCTCCTAGTCAAACTTCTTCGCTCGGTCTTCGCGCTTGAGAATACCTACAGCATTATGTATGAACGTGCATTAAAACCTCGATTCGCCTTCTCGCCCGCCCGCGTTTTTGGTTTTCGCACCCGCGTGGTTTCAGGTCTTTCTTTCGTGGATAGGGCGAAAGCCGCCGCCTCGACGCGTCGGCGAATGGAACGTCACTCCCACGCGCGTCGCGCACGCCGATCGTCCGCGCGCGAGCGAACGGACGCGAAGCGAACGCACTCGAACGCGAAAGTCCACGACCGACGCCCGCGAACGCGCCGCGCGCGCGAGGGAACGACGGTGACTACTCTCGATCCGTGGCAAAGTTTTTGGCGCGATGGGACTCAAACTGTACTGAAGCACGACGCGGTCGCATCGAATCGCGGCGGCGGCGCGGTTCGCTGGCGTGAAGGATGAAACGCTGGAGCAAGCGGAGTGCGTGATGGGGACGACGAACAAGAGCGCGGCGTACTTGAAGGAAAAGAACCCGTTTGGAAAGGTGCCGTGCGTGGAAAACGTCGAGCGCGGGAGCGCGGCGTTTGAAAGTAACGCGATCGCGAGGTATTTGGCGAGCACTGGGGCTACGGGAGGGAGCATTTACCCCAATGATGCGTGGACACGAGCGAGAATTGATGGTTGGATGGATTCTTTCAACGTCGTGGACGTGTGCGGACCGCAGTGGTTGTATCCGATTGTGGGCATCGGCGCCGCTCGGGGAATCGTGTACGATGAAAAGAAGGAGAGCGAGGCGAAAAAGATCGTGGCTGGGTTCATGGCGGCCGTGGAGGCGTACTTATCGGCGCACGATGCTGTGTTCTTGGTAGATAACGCGCTTTCGCTCGCTGATATCGTCGGCGCGAGCGGCTTGAGCAACGTGTACTGCTACCTCGTCCCGCGAAGCGAATGGCAAGCCAACTACCCGAAGCTTTTGCGATGGATCGAGACCGTGTACGCGACGCAAGAATGGCTTGAATCCGTGGGTACGATGCCGGTGTGCGAGCAAGCCGCGACGTACGATCCTAGTGGACCGAAGGAGTTGCCGCGGCCGGTCAAGTACGTAGAAGAATGGCCGTCCTCGCGCGTCAGAGATACCTTCGTCAACTACTTCATCGAAAAGCAGGGCCACGTGAACTGGCCGTCATCGCCCGCGGTGCCTGTCGACGACCCCACGCTTCTCTTCGCAAACGCGGGCATGAATCAATACAAACCGATTTTCCTGGGCAAGGCTGATCCGAAGACGGCGTTGGCCAAGCTCACCAGGGCGACGAATACGCAAAAGTGCATTCGCGCAGGCGGGAAGCACAACGATTTGGACGATGTTGGAAAAGACACGTACCATCACACCTTCTTTGAGATGTTGGGTAACTGGTCTTTCGGCGATTACTTCAAGGAAGAATCCATCGGTATGGCGTGGGATCTTCTCACGAATGTGTACGGTCTCGCGCCCGATCGCTTGTATGCGACGTACTTTGGCGGTGACGAGTCGCAAGGCTTGCAACCCGACTTAGAGGCCAAGGCAATTTGGTTGAAGTATCTTCCGGAGTCTCGCGTCATGCCATTTGGGTGCGCGGACAACTTCTGGGAGATGGGCGACGTCGGCCCGTGCGGTCCATGCACTGAGATTCACTATGATCGCATCGGTGGCAGAGACGCGGCCTCCTTGGTGAACATGGATGACCCGAACTGCCTCGAAATCTGGAACGTCGTGTTCATTCAGTACAATCGCGAAGAGGGCGGTGTTCTCAAATCGCTTCCCTCGAAGCATGTCGACACCGGTATGGGTTTCGAGCGTCTGACGTCGATCTTACAAAACAAGATGAGCAATTACGATACGGATGTCTTTATGCCCATCTTCAAGGAGATTCAGCGCATCAGTGGTGCCGCACCCTACACTGGCCTTCTCGGCAAGGAGGACGTCGGGGAGAAAGACATGGCTTACCGCGTTGTCGCTGATCATATTCGCACATTGTCCATCGCCATCGCCGATGGCGCGGCTCCCGGGTCAGATGGCCGCAACTACGTGTTGCGTCGCGTCCTTCGCCGAGCGGTCCGCTTCGGACGTGAGAAGCTCGGTGCAAAGCAAGGTTTCTTTCACAAACTCGTCCCGTGTTTGATTCAGCAGCTTGGAGCTGTATTCCCAGAACTCGTCGCCAAGCAAACGCACATTACCGAAATCATCGCCGACGAAGAGGAGTCGTTCGGCCGAACGCTCCAAAAGGGTATCGACCAATTCGGCAAGGTTCTCGCGGCGGCTAAGCAAGAAGGTAGAACAGTGATTTCTGGTCCGGAAGCGTTCTTGTTGTGGGAATCGTATGGTTTCCCGAATGATCTTACGGAGCTTATGGCCGAGGAGAACGGTTTTACGCTCGACAATGAAGGTTTCGCGCAGGCGTTTGCCGAAGCGCAAGAAAAGTCTCGCGCCGGCGGTAAGAAGTCTGGAGGTGTGCAGTTGCTGTTCGAAGCGGAAGCCACTGCGTGGTTGCAAAACAATGGTGTGGCAATCACGAAGGATGAAGAAAAGTACGCAAGCGGACGACCGACGCTCGAAAGCACCGTCACCGCCATCATGTCGCCAAGCGGATTCATAAAATCCACCTCCGACGCCGAAGGACCTTACGGGTTCTTCATGGACGCAACGACGTTTTACGCCGAGTCGGGTGGTCAAGTGTGTGACTCGGGTTTGATTACCACCCCGAGTGGCTCGATGTCCGTATCGGATGTCAAGGTTGCTGCGGCGTACGTGATGCACACCGGCGACGTATCCGGCACAGTGAGTGTTGGCGATGCCGCGAAGTGCGCAGTCGATTATGACCGTCGAGATAACATCATGCCCAACCACACGATGACGCACGTGCTCAATTATGCGTTGCGCAAGGTGATGGGTGATGGTGTCGATCAAAAAGGTTCGTTAGTAGATGAAGAAAAGTTGCGATTCGATTTTTCTCACAACAAGGGGGCGACGACGAAACAAATTGCTGAAATCGAGGCCATCGTGAACGAGCAAATCAAATCAAAGCTCGCAGTAGACAAACGCGAGGTAGCGTTAGACAAGGCGATGACTATCAACGGTTTACGCGCGGTGTTCGGTGAGGTGTACCCCGACCCCGTTCGTGTGGTGTCTGTAGGTCCGAGCATCGACGACTTGCTCGCCAACCCGTCGGATGACAAGTGGAAAAACTACTCCATAGAGTTCTGTGGCGGCACCCACTTGGCGTCGACCGATTTCGCGGAGCAATTCGTCATTCTTGAAGAAAGTGGTATCGCAAAGGGTATTCGTCGCATCACCGGGGCGACGCGCGAAGGGGCTAAAGCGGCGCTCGCGCGCGCTGCGGACGTTCTCGCTCTGGTGAAGAGTTGCGATTCGTTGTCCGGCGAAGCGCTCGACAAACAACTGGGTGTGTTGAAAAACGTCGTCGACACTGAAGTTCTTCCCGTCATTCAGCGCGAGGAAATTCGTGCCGCTGTCACTAGTCAAGTCAAGCGAGTCCTGGACGCGCAAAAGGAAGCCGCCGCGGCGGCCAAGGCGCAAGCCATCGTAGACGTTCAAGAAAAAACCGCCGCGACAAAGTCTGCGGGTGCAAAGTACTTTGTCGCCACCCTGGCGGACGGTACTGATGCTGGCGCTATGAAGGAAGCGGCGGCGGTCGCTTTCGCCGAAGGTATCGCGTGCACACTCTTGGCGAACTGCAAGGGTAAAGAGTTCGTTTACTGCAGCGTGCCTCCGGATGTCGGCATCGACGTCAAGGGCTGGCTTGCGGCGTCGTGCGGCCCGCTCGGTGGTAAGGGTGGCGGCGGTAAGGGTGGTTTGGCGCAAGGTCAAGGACCGAACGTCGACGCTGTTCCAGATGCCGTCGCCGCCGCCGAAGCGTTCGCGAAACTCGCCATTTAAACTAAAACATCATGCAATATCCATAAAAAAACTCCAGTGATTAGCGCGCGTTCGCGCGCGCGATGTGCGCGTCGGATCAAAATGACTGTCACTTTAGTGGCACATTCTTTATGACGTGCAAACGGCGTGCAACACTTCCATAACAAATTCCAGTGCGTCGTATTACAAATAAATCTGTCGTCGTCGTCGTCGCCGTCGGCGTCGTCGTCGTCGTCGTTCTTGGAGCTGCTTCAGCATCGTCATCATCGAGCTTCTATCTATAGAGCGCCGTTGGGCTCTCGCTATTTGCTGAGTTGTTTGTCTACTGAGTCACCGATTTTTCGCATCGGCGCCGAATCAACCGCGCGATTACTCCTCTTGACTCCTTCGCACACATCGCGCCACACGCTTCTTGAACGCCGGATAATCATCACGCCACTCCTTGGCCGCGTCTACGTTCGCCGGGCTCTCATCGTTCGGATCGGAAAGCATAGAAATCACGCTCAACATAATCGTCTCCACCGTCTGCACCGGACTCCATCGCTCGCTCGCGTCCTCGTACCCGTTGGGATCATTCCCAGGCGAGTGTAAGATCGATATGCACACCCGTCCATCGGCGTACACGTTCGGATGCCACATCTCGCTCACGAACTTCACCGTCGGCGGCTTATTCGGATAATCTTTCGGAAACGACATGTTACACGTAAAGAACCCGCCCTCGTACAGCGTCTCGGGCGGTCCCATGACCGTGACTTGCCACTCGAACACGTTGCAATCATCCACCAAACCCGCGGAGAACCCCTCGATCGGGTTTCTCGAAAGCTCTGCTCGCGTTCGCGACGCGTTCGCGTCAGTCTCCCGCGCGCGCGCGCCGAAACAGACGCGCGACACCGCCGCCAGCGATCGGTCGAAATCCCATCGCTCGCGCCGTCGTCGCGTCGCGCGTCGCGCCCGAATCCGCGTCGCGCGCGTCGCGTCGCGCGCGTCGCACCTTTGAGCTGCTTCCGGAGCAGCAACACCGCCTGATCGCTCATCGTTCCTTCCGTGCGCGCGGCGCGCAGTGCCGCCACTCGGCGTCGCGTCTCGAGTCATCGTCATGACTGACGACGACGACGACGACGAGGCGAGCGACGAGGCGCTGTACGACGACGATCGCGCGCTCTCCACGCACGTCCTGCGCGTGACGACGCGCGCGCGCGACGACGACGCGCTCGCCGCGCACCTCGCCGCGCTGCGATGGACGGCGAAACGCGACGCGCGCGTCGTCGAGCTCGAGCGCGCGCGCGCGAGCGCCGACGACGACGACGACGCGCGCGCGATGGACGTCACGATCGCGTGGCGGTGTCGCGCGTGCTCGAGCGAGGACGCGCGGCTGGAACGGCGGGTGCGGGCGTGGATGGCGACGCGCGGTTGGGACGCCGAGGCGACGACGACGATGACGGCGCCGGGATACGTGCCGCTGGGATCGATCGATGCGGTGACGAAAGAGACGCTCGATTGGGGACGGAAGGACAGGACGGATGAAGAGCGCGTGGCGGCGTTCGCAGACGCGGGCGTGGCGACGTGCTTGAAAGCGGTGGACGAAGAGACGACGCGGGAAATTCGCGAGGCGACGGAGCGATTCGTGGAACGCGTCGAGCGGAGGTTCGAGGAATCGTTCGGGGATATAGTGTACGGGCGCGATCGATTCGCGTTTCGAGAGATTGGTTCGCGTGGAGGCGAGCGATTCGATGCTCTAGTAGATTTAGAACTCGAGGAGTGGGCGACGCTTCGCGCGCTCGCGCGCGACGACGCGCCGTGGCGCGCGCTCGTCGACGCGCTCATGCCGAACGGTTGGAACGTGCACGTGTCGGTGGTGTATTCCAGACCCGGCGCGAAAAATCAAGAGTGGCACGCAGACGGTCGACATCTCGACGTCGAGTGCGACGTCCGCACGGGATGCGGTCACGCACCGCCGTACGGCGTCTGCGTCTTCATGCCGTTGATCGATTTATCGCGCGAAACCGGTTTTACGCAGTTCTTCATGCGCAGTCACAAGACGAGTAAACTCATCGGTTTCGGCGACGCGAGCTCGATCTTACGACTCTCCTTCGATGGAATTCTCGACGCGGGTCAAAGCGTGGCGTACGACTACCGCTTACTCCACCGCGGCATGGCGAACGACTCGCTCGCCAATCGACCGGTGTTGCAATTTCTCTACACCGCGCCCGCGTACCGAGAGACGAAAAACTACGGCACGCGATCGCTGTGGTCATCGCAGTAAAACAGCTAGGTTGCTAGGGCTAGATCATAGGCATAGATAGATTCCCACGCTCGATTCATTCGTTCGTCCGTCGCTCGGCGTTCGCCACCGCCCCTCGTCTCGCCCGCGCCTTCGCCCGCGCCGCCGCGTTCGCCGGGTTCACCGGGAACTGCGCTCGCGCGACGGCGGTGTTAAACGCCTTCGTCGACGGCACCTCGACGTCTTTATTCCCGCCTCCCGCGAGTTTCGCGTGCGCTATGCGTTCGTACGCGATGCCATAATGTGAAGCCAGCGCTAGTCTTTGCTCGCCCCGTTCGAGCGCGTCCTCGAGCGCGGCGCCGCTGACGTCGGCGCGCGCTCGAAACGCCGCGCGCGCTTCGACGACGGCGTCCCTCGCCTCGACGCGATCGAGCGCGCGCGCGGCGCGGATGATGCGGCGAAACAGCGCCGCGGCGGCGCCGTCTCCGCGCGCCATCGTGTGTCGTTTAATCGTTTCGTTCGTTCGATCACATCGCTAGCGTTTCACCTCGCGCGCGCTCACTCATCGTCCGAATCGCTGCCGAACGCCGGCCCCGCCTTGGCGTACATCTCCGCCGTGAACGTCGTCGGTCGTCCGCGCCTGGCGCGTCGACCGCCCTCTATGATGTTCGACGCGTCCACCTCGTCCCCCGACAGATCGTCCACGCACTCGCTGTCGACCGAATCCGCGTCGCTATCGTCGTCGTCGTCGTCGTCCTCGCGCGCGGGCTTCTTGCCCTCGCGCGCGTCGCTCGTCGTCGGTTTCGTCGCCGTCTGGGATTTGAAAAGCGTCAGTCGGTCCGTCGTTCGCGCGTCGCGGCGTCGCGCGCGGCGCACCTTCTTCGCCGGCGGCGCGTCGGCGGCGTCGACGTCGTTGACGCGCTTCGCCGGGACGGCGACGTCGTCGTCTTCGCTGTCGCTCGCGAGCGCCTTGCCGCTCATCGCGTCGACGATCGAGACGCGCCAGAGTGACGACGCCGAGACGCCAGAGCGACGCGCGATCGCGACGACGCGCGCGATGACGACCGGGGACGCGTGGACGGACATGGCGGTGATATTCACCGCGATCCTGGCGACGATGCTGGCGTCGTACGCGACGCTGACGCCGGTGAAGACGACGAGGCGGCGGACGACGACGACGGCGGCGACGAGCGGCGCGCGGTGGTTCGCGTGCGCGAAGACGCGCGCGAGCAAGGCGGAGGGGGAGATGTTTTGCCTGAAGTACTCGGCGTGCTGGATCGCGAGCGTGGGGGTGGTGATCGCGACGCGGGCGTACGAGTCGTTCGGGCGTTGGGGGTACCTGGCGTATTGCGGCGCGTGCGCGGCGCCGGCGATCGTCGCGCCGCTGATGCGCCCGAGCGCGAGCGATCGAGGGAAAGCGCTGAGCGAGCGTTACATCGTGAAGGCGAACGTGTGGATCGCGGTGTTTAGCTTTATCGGAAATTACTGGTACACGCACTACTTTTACGCGGTGCTCAAGGCGGAGTACACGTTCGACGCGCACCGCTTGAACGACGTGCCGATCTCGATGTATCTCATGACGCACGCGTATTTCATGTTTTACCACGTGTTGTCGAACGCGGCGTTGCGACGGATTCGAACGGGGTACGTGAACGACGCTTGGCGTTTCGGATTCGAGTGCGCGGCGGTGGGCGCGATGGCGTACTCGACGGCGTTCATGGAGAGTTTAACCATTTGCGGATTCCCGTATTACTCCTTCGCCGATCGGCACATGGCGTACACGCTCGGATCGGCATTTTATGGAATTTACTTCTTGGTGTCGTTCCCAATGTTCCTGCGCGTGGACGAGACGAAGGCGATGCCGATGTCGCAAGTGTTTTGGGAAGCGATGGGGAGCGGCATGGCGGTGCTGTGTTTGTTAGATTTCGTTCGCGTGTATCTGCGCATTCCGTTCACCATGCGCATCAGAGGGTGATGCCATCGAAAGAAGAGCTTGTAGTAGTCGAGATGTGATTTTACAACTTTATTACGTCAACGTACGAGTCAACTTTTTCAAGCACGCGAGCGTTTGCTCCGTCTTGACCAACGCGTCGCGCGCTTCGGTTTCTTCCTTGTATCTTCCTTGCTGCGCAAAAGTCATCGCCCGACGTCTGTGCACGATGCGATTGCTGTCGATGATATCTCTCATTTTTTCGACGCGCGTCAAAAACTTTTCGCTTACCAAAGACCGCTTGTTGGACGAGTTTTCAAACAACGCCACCATCGTGTTCACCGCGGATTCCAAAAGCGTCGGCCTGTCGCGGTACTGTTGCAGATGCTCCGTCATGGTCATCACACTGTCGGGGCATTGTTCCAACGCACTCGCGTAGTGCTTATCGCGTGCGATGATCTCGAACAAATCGTACGCCGCGGTCAACAAAGGTACTTGTGACGCCGAGCGGCTGCACTGTCGAACGTTGCGCATCAACGCGTGCAGCACGCGAGGCGAGGTGACGATGCCTCGACACGTCTTGGACAGATTCCAGTGTTCGGTGAAGAACGTGCAACCACGCAGGCAGTCATCGCGTGCGTGCGGTGCGGCGATCATATTCGCAGCTTGTTCAGCGCGCGCGTGTAAAGGATTGACAGGCTGCGCCTTGGCGGCGATTCTCTTGCGATGCCACTCCAATTTATGCACCGCGTGCTTTCGCGCGAGCCAGCCGCGAACGAAGGCTTGGATTACCACCACGTGTTGTTCGAGCAAAGCTTTTCTCGTGAACGCCGACACAGGACGCCGACTTCGCTGAGTGATTTCCTCGCTAGATTTCTCTTCCTTTTGAAGTAGATTCGCGGCGGCATCCTTCTCGGCTCGTTTCGCCTTGGACGCCTTGCGCCGCATCTTTCTCACTGTTTTTCTAGCGAGGTGACCGCGGCAGAACTTTTGAATGCATGTCGCCGCCTCGCGCTCACGAGCCATTCGCGCACGCATCTGCGTCTTCCGCGCTTGCAACTTGAGCTCTTTTTGACGCGGTAAAATTTCGTTCACGAACTTGCGACGAGTTTGCCAACGTCGCACGTATGCTTGCAGCAACGTGACGAAGTACGTCTTCCATTGAATGTTGTCGAGTCCGTCGCGCGTGCTGTATCCACGCCAGTGACGTTGAATCGTCGTCGCAGCTTTCTTCTGACGCTCGTTTTCTATCATTTGCGAACGACGTTTGTACGCATTGTAGTCCAAAAATCGTCGAACACGCCGTTGGATTGTCACGCTAGCCTTCTTTTGCGCCACAAAGGTCCGGCGCGCGGCGGCGGCGCGAGCGCGCGCTTGCGATAAAATCACGAACCAACGCAAGCGAAGGAAGTGCTTGCGCATCATACATTTTCGAAACGCAGCTTGAATCTTCGTTGCAGCGCTGTGAATTATTTTCATTCGCGCTTCGACGATGCGCTTTGCTTCGGCGCGCGCGGCAAAAGCCCTCCAGTGCATCTGTATAATGGTCGCAGCGCACGTCTTGTTCACGTATTCGTTACGCGCACAAACCGTTCGGTACCAACCTTGGATCAAAGTCGCAGCTTGCTTTTTGCGCAAGAACTGATTTCTTTGCGCGCAACCTCGTCGCATCTTTTGCACCTTTTCCACCGCCCACTTTGTGTCTTGGAATTCCAGGCGCGCCGTGTGCATGCGTTTGAAGGATTGAATCTTCACCGCGGCATTCTTCATATTGAGGAACTCTCGCCGCGCTACGCACGCGCGTCGGAAAGATTGCAGCTTTACGATTGCATTCTTTCGCGCATTTACCGCGTCCACTGCCTGTACGCGGCGAACGTGCGATGCAATTACCGTCGACGCCGCGTTCCACTTGCGAACGACTTCGGCAAACTTGGGTCGGTTTGGACGATTCCATCTCCACCAGCGTTGGATGCGGACGCAAGCGACTTCTTGCTGCCGTAATAACAGCAAGCGCGCGCTGAGAAACAGCAAGTATCCACTTACTGCCCGTGGATCAGGAGAGTCCAGGCCTTCGTCACTGGTAAATCGTATATCAAACGTTGGGTTCGGCACGCCGCCGAGCGCTTGAAGTGCCTTGGCAACCGCAGCAAAGTTGTCACGCGCCAACTCCCGAGCGTGTTTTGCCGTATCCGCATTCGCATCGTCGAGCTTCAGCGGAGCATTACCAATGCGACGCTTTGGAATCATCATGGGCGCGTAAGCGCGAATAAGAGCGCACAGAGCGCGACCATCGGTGAAAGCGCCGCCGAGATTGTTGAGCTCAACGTTTTGAGTCGCGCACGCAGCCCGCGCCCAGGCGTATAGGCGCGCTTCCATGGCGCACTGCGGCGCTTCTATGACGGAATCACCGCGTCGTGCCGCTGACAGCCGTTCGATACGCTTGATATCTGGCACTTTACCGCCCAATCTAGTGATCTCTGAGTCCAACGACTTGGGCAGAAGCAAGCCCGGCGCCGAATAGTGCATCATCAACGCCCACAACAACCCCATCGTGTGCTCGAGGTGACCATCGACGATATCCTCAGCTTTGATTCGGCTCCACGTACCAGGCAAGCCAACTTGTTGATCCTTGATCGCTCGCAGCGCAACCTCGACATTCTGCACCCTGTGAGCCCTGGATGCGCATGGGAAGTGCACCTCGCTCAACAGACTTCGCTTCCATTCCTTGTTCTTTTCGTCGTAGCTCATGAAGAGTACGTCGGCGTTCAAAACTTCCATGAGTCGGCATAGACGCACGCCGTCGCGCAAATCGACAGCCAAGTTCGTGCACTGAAAGTCGTACTCACGAATGGGATTTTGTTTGTAGTGCAACTTGTACGAACATTGACTCAAGTTGCGAATGACGTCGCCTTCGCCGTACATCGAGCCTTGCAACGCCGTGCGAAGTATGTCTTCACTTCGTTTGAGCGCCGCGTGAGGACGCATAAGTAATGGCGTGTTCGGGGGTAACCCACTCATCGCTGCGCGATCGAGAATGAACACCAGCAGTAAAACGCGCTTGAGAACGCTTCGGCTCAACGCCTCTTCGTATCCGTGTGCGAACGGCGGCGCGCCGGGCACGTGCCCGGTTCCAAATTCAATCTCCAAATCTCTATCACGGAACAAGGCGGCGATGCATTCCTTCTGAATCTCGTGCAAATCGCCGCGTCGCTTCCACACGATGCCTCCGCCGACAACCACATCGACGCCGAGTTGCAACCAAAACGGTGAGAAGCACGACAGCGCGCGCGCAAATTCCTCCTTGAGCGCGACGTTATCCATGAACGTCTGTCCGGTGTTCAATCTGAATCGAGCGTTGTCAACGTGTCTGTAGGTCTTTTTCAGGACTCTCCCGAGCTCGTCATCGTAGCTGTACAATGACGTGAGTTTGTTTCGAACAGTTTGCCGCACTTCGCGAGCCGAGGCGTTCCCTCCTCGGTTCGCAGACGGCGAGTCGTCGCCCATCGTGCCGACGTCGTCGATGACGATGGTGTGATTCAACCACGCAATGAACGCGAGCTCTTGCTGACGCAACCATATTCCCGCTTGGAACTCGTCGGACACGTCTCGACTCGTAGAACCCTCGTGGGCGTCGCCCGACGCCGAATCTTCTCGCTGAAGTTGCAGCGCTCGCGCCACCGGCGCGAGCGCCAAAGTCGCCGGTTCGTCCTCCAGCCGACGCTGCTTCGCACGCATCGCGTCCAACGCCAACTTATCCTCACCCGCGAGTTTGCGCGGCGACGTCGCGAGCGACCGCCGCGTCGCCAACCTCGCATCTCGCGGACGTTTCGTCGCGCTCGCCACGCGTTCCTCGGGCGCTTCATTCGTCAACGGTCGTAAAACTTCGCCCTTGGCCACGCCGCGAATGCGCGCCTTCATCTCCACCTCGGGCATGGGTACCGGCGCCTCCGCGACGACCACGAACGAGATTTGCCCGCAGTACGTCGCCGCCATCGCCCTCTGCGGCGTCCACGTCAACTGTACGCGCTCCGTCGTGCCGGGTTGAATCGTCAACGTCTCTCGATCGAGCGAGAAGCCGTCTCGAGCGATCGCTTCGCAATCCGCGAACGCGACTTCTTGCGTCAACGCCGTGTCGTTCACGATATCCAACCCCTCGCACCCGGTACCTCCCACGTCGACCGCGCCGAATCGCACCACCGGCACCGCGTCCGGCTCGCTCAAAACCGCCCGTCGTCGCTCCCCGCTCGCGCGAGCGCTCGGCCGCCGCGCGTCGTCGACGGCGTCCCCTCGCGCGCGCGCGTCCTTCATCTTCCCTCCCATCCCACCCGCCGTCCCATCCCGCGCCTCCGTCGCGCGCGTCTCCGACGCATCGCTCTCACGCGCACCCCCCACCGCGGTCACCGCGCTGATCGCGCGCCACAGCGCGTCGGCGTCGCCGCGTTCCGTCGTCGCCATGCCGCTCAACGTTCGTTCGATCGTTCGCCCGACGCGCGAATCCGCTCGCGTTCGTCTCGCGCGCGTCCCAGCTCGACGTCGCGCGCGACGAACGCGCGTCGCGTGATCTACCCCCTCGCGCGTCGCTCGTCGCTCGCGCGCGTCTCGCGCGTCGCGTCGCGTAATGCCGCGCGCGTCGCTGTGTCGGTTTGGTTCCCCCGAAAATTTTCCATCCGTCGGCGCGAATCGCGACTTCGCGACGCGGATGGCGCCGACCGCGCCTCGGCGCCGGCGCCCGAGCGCGCGCGGGAAAAAATCGCGCGCGCTCGACCGACGCGCCGATCCGCTCGCGTACTACACCGCCAGGGTCGACCGATGGTTCGACCGCCATCCGATCGCCGGCGCGGGCGTCACCGTCGTCACGCTCGCGGCGTTTCTCTACGTCGTCTACGCCGTGTCGCTCGCGACGGGGCTGTACCGGAGGTACATCGCGAGACACACGGAACCACTGCTGATGAAACACGTCGTCCCGGCGTGGACGACGTGGACGACGCGCGTCGAGCGCGCGATGCGACGGTTGGCGGGCGACGCGTGATGGGCGCGCATATAGGGAATGTATAGGATTCGAGGTGGCTCGAATACGAGATGTATGTAGTCTACATTCGATTTATCACCGTGAAAAAACAAAAAACGCTCGCGCGCGCGACGTCGAAGAACGCGTCGGCGTCGGCCGCGCGCGCGCGCGCCGTCGTCGCGCGTCGCCGTCGTCGGCGTCGTCGTCGGCAAAAATCGCGTCGCCAGTGAGGTCGAATCGAACGACTCGGCCGCTAAGCCGCTACGGCTTTGAAGGCCGCACTCCGCGCCAGCGAAGCTCACCCTGGCAAACAGTGACGTCGAGGTTTCGGCCACCATCGCGCGTCGCCGCCGTCGCCGTCGAAGTTATGGGTTTCTCGCCGCCCTGCGGCGCGATCGCCCGCGATCGACGGCGCACTCTGCCGCGCGTGATCGCGCGCGTCGACGGCGAGGATGCTGCGACGCGCGTCGACGGCCAAGGACGTCATCGGCTCGGTGCGCGCGCTGTGCGAGCGCGCGCGAGGGCGCGCGGGGACGACGCGCGAGGCGACGACGACGACGGGCGACGACGGAGGGTTCGCGACGACGACGACGGCGACGGCGCGCGGAGGCGCGCGCGAGGCGCGGGCGACGCGAACGGACGAGCGAGGGACGGGTCGACGCGCGGAACGCGCGGGGGAGGCGCTGCGCGCGGGAAGAGGGACGTTCGCGACGTGGACGACGGCGGGACGACGCGCGTTCGCGACGGCGACGGGGAGCGAACGGGAAGGCGAACGCGACGACGACGGCGAGGACGGTGATGGGAACGTCGACGGAGACTCGAAAACGAACAAGCACGAGACCGCGCATAAGTTGATCGATATTCCGGACGAGGTGCCGCACGATCCGCCGTTGTTGCGGTCGACGTTGGTGAAGAGAAGACTCGACGTGACGTTGGCGTGCGCGGAGACGGTGAGCGAGGCGATTAAGATCGCCACCGATAGCGTGGCGGACGGAGATTACCCCACGTCCTCGAGACAAGTTCGCATCATGATCACCAAGATTAAGACCAAGGAGGATATTCGCGAGGTTTTTGCTTTCATGGCGAAGATGCACCGCATTCGGTTGGCAAAGTACGAACCCGTCGCGACGGACACGCCCGAGGAAGCGGCGAACCGTTCGCAGTGGGGAGGGCACATGGTTTGGCGCGAACAGGTGGCGTTGGAATTGTTCAATGAAATTCGCAAATTTGACGATCACGAAGCCGCGGTGGAGATGGTTGAAAACCACGCGTCGCTGGGCGTAAAGTTGACGCGGACGGTGGCCAAGCAGGCATTTTTCAACACGTACACTGGACCTTTTGAGTACGTCTATCGCGTGTACGAAGCGGTGCGCGAAAGTTACGGCACGGAAGACTTCACCATGGCTACGATGATCGGGGCCTCGCTCGATAACAGGCACATGGATCTCGCTCGAGAGTACGCCGTCGCGTTTAAAGAGAGCGGCGCCGTCGTTCCGAGCAGAACGTATTTCAAGTTTTTGAAATGGGCCACGAGGATTGGCGAGCCCGAGCACGCGTTGTGGGCGAACGAAGAGCATATCGCGAGTATTCGAGCAACGCTTCAATCCCGTATTGAGCGAATGGAGCGCATCAACGCCGCCATCGAGGCGGGCACGCACACGCACAGGGGCGCCGAGAAGCTCGAAATTCCAGCAAAGTGGCGAGAGCCCGACGTGATGCCGATTACGCCTTTTTATTACGTTCACGTGGTCCGAGCGCATCTACTTAATCGCGATGTCGCGAGCGCGACTCGCATGCTGGACAGCATCCCGTCGTTTGAGCACACCACGAGAAAGCAACTGCGTACGGATATTCACGACAACACGCGCGGCTTCGAGCTCAAGACGTACAACGTTCAAGACCAGATTGTGGCAGTGCTCGCGGATTGGCCGCGCAAGCTTTACGTCGAAGAGAACTTCAACGGAGAGCCGTCCCGCGACGAGCTTCGCGAATCGATGAAGGCTGCCATCGACGGCGTCGCTCGCGACGACATCAAAGCCGCGTTCGCGTCGATGGACGTCGACGCCATCTTCGACGCCTTGGACGGCGACGCACAGGGGGATTCATTAGCAACCGAGGATGACCAGGCGGAGGAAGCATCCACTAGCGCTAGCTGAGTGAGTAGATCAGTTTTACAGACGAAATTTATGACGTCGTCGTCGCCCCTCGTCGCTTCTTTTCAAACGCCAACCATCAGCCGACGAACGACCATTCGGCAGAACGACGCGATGGCGTCGCATCCATCGTCGCCCTCGCGATCGCCCCTGCGCCCGACGCAACCGCAACCGTCGTCGCGACCGTCAGAGCCCGCGCCCGTGCGTTTCCGATGCGCCGCGTGCGCGCGCGCGCTCGAATTCGTCAACGTCCCAGCGCTGTCCAGAAACGCCACGTTGGAGGAATCTTTCGTCGTTTTAGCGCCCGAACTCGCGTTGCGCGCGAGAAAATCGGACGCGTCGAAATCTTCGAGCGGCGCGCCATCACCGGTGACGCTGGCGGCGACGCTGCGCGGACGAACGACGCACGAGGGAGGGACGATGGGGGAGTCGTTCGTGGTGCTGCCGAGCGCCGAACTGCGAGGCGAGGGAGGCGACGCGGATGCGAGCGTCATGGCGCGGATATTCGATATCGCGAGTGATTTGAGCGATATGGATCATCCGTTGTGCGATGCGTGTTCGTCGTCCGTGGTGGCGGAGATTGAAAGGCGGACGAAGGAGGCGGAGGCGGAGTGCGCGGAGTACGAGGAGACGTTGGAGGCGTTGCGCGAGGCGGAGGAGGAAGAGGAACGGAGCGAGTCCAGAGGGATCGACGGCAGGACGAGCGGGCGTGGTGGCGTGACAAAGGTGATTTCGCACGCCGTGAGGGACATGGAGAAGGCGGAGCGGGAAGCGGAGGAAACATTGAGGGCGTTGGAAATCGAGCTTGAGTCAACGCGCGCGGCGAGGAGCAAGTTGGCCAAGAAAGCGGCGGCTTTGGACGAGGCTGAGAATACGTACTGGCGCGAGTTCCACGCGTTTAAGAAGAATTTAAACGCGCACTTAGAAAAAAGAGATTCCATCGTGGCGCGAACGGAGCAAGCGCAAACGCATCTCGAACGTTTGGAAAAGACGAACGTGTTCAACGATGCGTTTCACATCTGGCGCGACGGTGCGTTTGGCACGATTAATGGCTTTCGTCTCGGGCGTCTCCCCGCGCCTGTGGTGGAATGGGAAGAAATCAATACTGCGTTTGGGCTGGTGTGTTTGCTGTTGCACTCCATGGCGCGCATTTGCAAGTTTACGTTTACGCAATACACGCTCAAGCCGATGGGTAGCTTTCCCAAAGTGTGCGACGCCAAGGGTAACGTGTTCGAACTTTTCGGGCCGGTGTCTATCATATCGTCTCATAAGTACGACAAAGCAGTGATAGGATTTCTCACCTGCCTCTCCGAGTTAGCTGAATTCATGCGGGCGAGAGATGTACGCCAGGGCGTGAATCCACCGTTTGAACTGCCGTACCCAATTTCTGGCGACAAGGTGGACGGAAAAAAGATGACGTTTACGTTTAATCGAGACGAGAACTGGACGCAAGCGCTTCAACTGATGCTAACGGATTTGAAGCTTATGCTCGCGTGGCTATCGCATAAAGACTAGAACCAAAATGCGTTTGTAAAACAGAGATTCATTACAACACAAAAACATCCAACGAGCTTCTGCATCCTATGCGGCGGCCATTCGCAAACGCGCCAGACGCTCGGCGTCAATGTCAGATAGCGCCTCGATGAATGGTCCCAAGTCACGTCGAGCGACTTGTATCACGGAGGCTTCGAAAGAGTCGTGTCGGAAACGCGCGTGAATACGCTCAGCGGCCATTTTGAACGAGTGCGTGAAGAAGTTTCCGCCAGCGGCGTCGTCGGTGTTTGGCTTGGCGGTGACACCGACGATGAGCGCGAGGGATTCATCTTCCGCAGATGGACCAATGCAGACAAGTGGCCGAAGCCGTTTCTTTGTCACGCGAAGTGCGTCTTGCACGAACAACGCGAGCTTCAACAACGACAGCGGGTGCATGAACAATTTGACATCCGCCGGCGATCCATGATCGAGCAAAGAAAAGCATCGCAAACTCCCAGTCGTGCGAATGTGCGCGGAAGAAGCGAGCGCGATCCCACCTTGTCGCATAACAGCTTGTTGCAATCGGATGGCGTGGCTGATGCCCGCCTCCATCTCGTCCCAATTGCCCAACGACAGCGCCTGCGATGCTCGCCAAAAGTTATCCGCGGGTGTTCTATCCTCCTCTTCTCTGTCAAGCATGCCTTCGAGCAACGCTGTCGCGCCGTACACGACATCCGCAGCACACACTCTCAGTGCATAGCCATGGGAATACTGAAACGACCAAAACTTGACGTTATCCAATCCGTGCGACGCGCCGTACTCATCCAACCTTTCCTCAAATTGTTTCACTTGCGCCGGAGACATGTGCGAATACTTTTGCTTCGCCACGTCCAAAGGGATCCCCACATGCGCGAAGAGGGAGTTCAAGTTCGCTCGGCCACGCTCCGTCCACGTTTGCAACTGCGTCGCAACGTAATTGCTATGCAGCATTGACTCGTACAGCGTCCAGTGGCGTAAAAGCATAAATCTAAACTCCTCATTGTACTGCAAACGCCGTTCGTCGAACGCCTTGACGATAGTGCCATCTTCTAAAGACCGCGTCGTCGGCATATCGGCGTTCGACATCGCGCTCACGCGAGTTGCGAGCTCCATGACGCACGAAGTGTACATCTCGTGCGACAACCTTTGATGCAAGTACTGATCCGTCATCGACAACACCGCCAACCAAAGCGGTAAATAATTTTCCAACCTATCCTTGCTCATTCTGTACGCTATGTCATACATCACCATCCCACTCGATCGTCCGTAGAACGACCCGCGCGCGTAATACGCCGCCCTTTCGCGCTGCTTTTCCGCCTTTCGCAACCGTCTCGTCCTCGGCGACTCTCCACCTTTTGCCCCCGCGTCGTCATCTTCGTCATCATCATCGTCGCTGTCGCTGTCATCCTCCGAGTCCGGCTCTGGAAACGACTCTTCTCCTTCCTTATCGTCCCGCATCACCAACACATCCTGATTATCCGCCCTCGTGTTCTCCAAATCCAACGGCCTGTGCGAATCGAACACGTACGCTCTCGCGCCCTCGCGCAACCCCATCACCGTCTTCACATCCTCCGTGCCCCCACAGTTTATCAACACGATCGCTCGCTGTTGCCCATCGTCCGGGATTTCCTCCCCGAGCCGCTGCAACTCGCCGTATCCACTCACCGGGAACACCGAATACGCCACGTTGTCGCTCCGAAGCATCAGCTTCAGCGTTCTAAACGCGCACAGCGCGTCCACGTCCGCCGTGGACACGTACACGAGCACGGGGCAGTTCGCGCCTTCATCGCGGATCGTGCTATACGCGAAATCTGTCGTTCGAGTCGCGCGTTCGCGCGCGCGGTGCGTCAGTCTCGCGTCGAGCGCATTCAAAATCAAATGTCGATCCGTCGCGGTCGCGCGCGACGCGCGCGCGGTCGAGCGCGACGAGTGATCGCGAAACGCGCGCGCGCGATCACGCACGGAAATTATTCGCGCCCACGAGCATGGCGCGGCGCGCGCGCGCGAGTGTGCGGAGGGATGACGGTCACCTGTCGCTGGACGAGATTTAAATTGAACACTTTGAGCGCGGAATGCATGGAATGTGAGACGAGAGAGCGAGACGACAATCTTGAGCGCTGGTGGTGTTGATGAAAACACCCTTGGACCCAATGTAGTACATAAACCGATGAAGACCTCGTTTTTCTTTCCTTTTTCCTGGGCGTGGCGCGCGCGGTGCGACGTCGTCGTGGTTCGCCGCGCCGACGGTGATGAGCGACGGTCGCGGCGAGACGACGCCGCGGCGAGACGTAAGCCGTGAAAACACAATAAAAATCGAAAGCGAGCGCGGTGTGTGGTCGAAGAGTCAGTCACCAACTGCTAGTGAAAATAATGGGTGAGGGAATCTGCATGCACGGAATCGTTCGGTGGTGTCGGATTGCGCGGGAATGGATGGATACAGATGGTACAGCCGCCCTCGCCTTAGCGGAAATTGAACCTGCGCAAAACAGATGAGTCATTGGAATCGCGCACCTTCTTGGTCTTCTCGCTAGCGTTATCGAAGCACTTCCAGAATCGCAAAGTCTCATCCGCGGCCGCCGATACCACCGTGGTACCGTCCGGAGACTGCGCCATGTGAAGCACTCGCGCTTGGTGACCCGTCAACTCGGCCATCTTGGTCATCGTCGGATACTTCCACAAACACAACTGGTTTTGGCTGTAACCGTGCGACGACAAAAGCTCCCGCTCATGCGTGTTCCACTGCAACGAGCACACTTGCGAGTGCGTGTCCACAGAGTTGAGCATGGCGCCGGTGTTCGTGTTCCAAAACTTGATGCAACGGTCGGCGGTACCGCCGCCCGAAGCGAGCAAGTTGGACTGGAACGGACACCAGGCGAGAGCCTTAACGGCAGCTTGATGCGCATCTAATCTGTGCAACGCTTGTTGATTGCCGATGGAGCTCGCATCAAAGATGTGCAACAAGTTGTCGTTACCGCCAGACGCGAGCTGATTGCCACTCGGGCTCCACTTCAAGCCACAAACCTCTTGCTGGTGAACCTGGAGCGTCGAGGTGCAATGCTCGCGAATGCGAACGTCGTGAATCATGATGTTGTTATCACGACTACCCGTTGCAAGCTGCGAACCGTTCCACGAGACCGCACCCACCCGCGCGGCGTGACCTCGCAACGTACGCACCTTCTTGCACTGCGCCGCGTCCCAAATTTGAACCTCCGCGCTGTTCGTACCCACCGCAATGTGCTTACCGTCCGCACCCCAGTTGACGGAGGTGATGTAATCATCTTCGTCATCCGGGTTGGTCTGGCACAATTGGTTGATAGCCCCAGTATCCGCGTTCCACATGTACACGGTGCACCCCAACGCCACCGCGACTTGGTTCGACGACCCCCAGTCGATAAGGTTCAAATAGTAGTCATCGATCAACTCCGGCGCATCTAAGATGCGTTCGGGAGCGCTGGGAATCTGACGGAACGTCTTCTTCGCCTTCACTCCCGCGGAGTTGTTCGTGTAGACACCGCGCGCCGAGTTTTCCAACCCGCTCGGCGGCGCCGGCGCCTTTGACTTGAACGCGAGAATCTTCGCCGAATCGCTTCCGTTATCCACGTGGAAGTTATCCGCAAGACTTTTCTTATACGCTTCCTGTGCATCATATCATCGCGCGATCGATTTCGTCGTCAGTCTCAACGAACTCATTCATTCACTCCACGCGTTCGTCCGCGCGCGCTTCGAGCGCGTCGACGCGCGCACCTTCGCCGGAGACTTGATCTCCTTTACCGCATCATCCACCTCCGATTCCCCGCCCTCTCGGGACAAATTGTAGTGCGCCACGTCCAAATCCAACGCGCTACGGCTCGGGATGAATCGATCGACCTATCGAACCGTCAACATCGTCAGTCTCGCGCGTCGATTCGCTCGACGATCATCCATCCCCTCGATCGCCATCGCCATCGCCATCCGCGCGTCCCGCGCGTCCCGCGCGCGCGTCGAACCGCGCTTATCACCGCGCGCGACGCGAACGGTTTTCGCGACGCGAATTCCGCGCGCGCGCGCCTCGCCTCGCCTCGCCGTCGCGCGCGCGCACCTGCGCTCGTCCCGTCGGCGTCCCCGCTCGACAGTGCTCGAACGACGTCGTCGACTCAACCGTCGCGCGTCGTCGCGTCGGACTCAGCATGGTCGCGTCGCAAAGATCACGAAAAATACGCCCTCGTCGAAGGCCGTGCGTTGGACGCGCGATGAGGCGCGCTCGCGTCGACAAGTGACGCGCCGCGCGCGGATTAAATGAATGTCGATTGGTCTCGCGGCTTCGTTCCCCTCGACGCGATTCGCGCGCCGCACACGACGACGACGCGCGACGACGGCTCGCGTCGCGACGCGCGCGTCGGCGACGATGCGCGCGAGCGCGGCGCGGGCGAACGCGCGCGCGCGCGGCGCGATCGACGCGCGAGGGACGCGACGACGACGACGACGCGAGGGCGGCGGCGGCGGCGCGAGGGCGAGCGCGAGGCGACGCGCGGGAGCGATCGGGACGCGCGCGACGGCGGGAGAGGGCGCAGGAGAGACGCGCGGGAGTGACGAGGACGCGGACGCGGCGAGGGAGGCGCGACGGGAGGCGCGACGGCGGACGGGAGGACGAGGCGAGACGCGCGGCGACGGCGCGAGCGCGAGCGGGACGCGCGCGGGGGACGAAGAAGGCGAAGACGCGAGGGCGGCGAATGAAAAATGGATGGAAATATTAAAGGAAGAATCGGCGCGCGATCCGGAGATCGCGGCGTTGCTGGAGGGGGCGAATGGGGATCCGAAGGCGGTCGAGGCGAAGATTCGAGAACGGTTTGAGCAGAAAAAGGCGAAGATTTATCAAGAGAGGAGTGGATCTACCGTGCCGACGCTCGTGAGGTTTCGCGAGGTGAACCCGTTCAATTGCTGGATATGGGTCGAGTCGCACAACGCGATCGCGGAGATGGAAAAACCGTTGTTTGAGGAAGTGTTTAAAGCGTGGTTTGTGCTCGGAAAATTGGGCGGATTCAACTCGTACAACATGCAGGCGGGTGAAAATTTTGATTCGGTGTCGTTCATGGACTATTCAATGGAACAAGCGCACGAATTTAGCACCGATACATCGTCGCACGTGTTCCACGAAATGTCAGAGGTGGAGTACAAGGCGGAGTGGGCCCGCGTGTGGGTGGATCTGGGCACCGCGGACGAGATGGCGTTTGACGTTTTGATAAACTCTTTGATTCAGTTTTCGCGCGAGTACTTCGGTTTGAAGCAAGTCATCGTCGGTGGTGTAAACGAAGACTGGACCACTGAGGGAAGTGAGTACGGTGACGTTGATTTGATGGTTGACGAGACGTTCGGTCGAGGACCGCGCGGTCGACTCGGTTCGTCGCGATGAAGTCTAGACTTTAATAAGATTGTATTTTCAAGGGCGTGTATTTCTTCTAGTGACCTCACTTACCGCGCGGAAGGTATTGTAAGCGCGCGAGCTGGTACTCCTTGTCGCGAATGATCACCGAGTTCGATCCCCAATGAATCTCGTCCCAGCGCAAATCGTCGGCGGCGACGTCGACGTGCGCCTTCGGCAACGGCACTCCCACTTCGCGCGTCTTATCAAGCGGGAGCGGCTTCTTACTCGCGGCCCATCTGAATCTACTCTCTTCACCATCCTTTCCAGGCACGCAGCTCAACTCGTACCTCTTGTGATGCGTCTCGACGTACAAGACTTCCCGGCGAAGTCGCGCGCACGTCCACTGCGATCTCTTGAAGCCTTGATCTGCGACGAGGCTGACGCTGTACTTCATCCACGGTTCGTTGCATAAATTGTACTGAATCGTCACTTCACGAATCAAACCCTTCTTACCCGTGGCGTTAGCCGCAGAATTACGCGTGTGCACGACGTGCTCCTTCTCAATCGGGAAAAACGTTGGCGAAACCTTGCGACGCATCGTGTTCGGCGTCAAGTCGATTTCGACGCCAGAGCTCGTCACCGCCCGCGCGCTCTCGACGACAAATCCGCACCCTTCTTTGATGTGTCCCCACGATCGCGATCGAATACCGTTACGACTCGTCGAGGGATAGCCATCTTCCGGGTGCGGCGTCGCTCGAATGACGGCGCGCACCGCGCCGAGATTCGGCGGCATGACGCCGCTCGGACGATAATATCCAGTGTGCGTGAGCACGGCGACGATATCGGAATCCGCCGTGTAAACATCCGTGCCCCACAACTGCCTCGTGCGCAAGTGCTGATTCGCGGTCGACGTAGCCTCGGCGGGAATGCACACATCGAGCACGCCCTCGTCGAGCTTCAAGTGCGCCGCGAGCGACTCGCCCTCGCGATAGTCAACGCTCGTCACGTCGTCTACGATCGCGTCGAAACACCGTCCTATCGTCAGTCCCCCGTTACGCATCATCACTCAAAACGCGCGAATCGCGCGATCGTCGACGCGCGCACCTCCTTTCGTCGCGCCCTTCCCGTTTCCGTTCGCCTTCGTCTTCGCCTTGCCGGCGGGTTTCCCGTTCGCCTTCTCCGCCGCCGCCTCCGGCTCGGCGTTCGACGTCCGCGAGCTCCTGCGGTTCGACTTCGCGTTCGATTTCTATGCATCAACGTTCACATTCGCGCGCGTCGTCAGTCACCGCGTTCCGCGCGCGCGTCGAATCCGTCGCGCGCGTCTCGCGTTTAAACGCGCCGTTCGCGCCTTCGCTCGCGCGCGATCCGACGCGACGCGTTCCCGACCGTCGTC
>Ga0228649_1000042_pt1 | contig 46108 bp, 33 predicted proteins | sample 61DmetaG_FD_190074 | JGI IMG/M metagenome (GOLD analysis project Ga0228649, IMG submission 190074) | Seawater microbial communities from Monterey Bay, California, United States - 61D | ecosystem: Environmental > Aquatic > Marine > Coastal | place: USA: California | collected 2016-10-31 | reverse complement strand
GTCAGGGTTGCTTCAATATGCGGTCACCCGCGCCGTCGCGATCGCGCGGTCGTCGTTCGAAACGACCGGCGGCCGCCGCCGCGTCGACGCGCGGCACGTCCACGCGCGCGACGACGCGGCAAAGCGACGCGCGATCGAAGCGACGCGGCGAAGCGACGCGACGCGACGCGATCTCGCGCGAGGCGAGATTCGGGCGACGCTCGAGCGCGCGCGACGACGATACGGACGGTAATCGCGTCGCATCGGACGCATCGCGTCGCGACCTATCCATCCGACCGGGGGGCGCGGGCGCGCGGTGACGCGCGCGGCGTTCGACGGGCGCGACGGCGCGCGGGAAACGCGAGATAAAGGGTGGTTCGCGATCGCTCGGGGTGAGACGCGCGCTCGGGCGACGGTGAGGCGCGCGCGCGAGGGTCGAGGAGACGGACGCGGGCGACTGGGCGCCGCGACGCCGGACTCGAGACGCGGGACGCGCGAGAGGGACGATGACGGCGTCGAGAGGCGACAGCGCGATGATGGGCGACGATGAGATGGCGGCGGGAGCGATCGGGGCGATGCAAGGGGCGGCGTTCGCGGCGTTTGCGAATCCGGTCGATTTGAGCGCGACCCCGCCGACGCGGGGGTTCGCGGTGGGGAGCGCGCCGGGATTTTATCCAGGGGTTGGTGGTGCGTTGGCGGGGGCGTCGGGGATCGGACGAGGTGGAAATATGATCGCAGGGACGTCACCGAACTTTTTGGCGGGAACGTCGCCGGGATCGCTCGGGTCGTCGCCGTCGTTTTACGGGTCGTCGCCGACGGCGATTCCGCAAGTCGTTCGGCCGAAGGCGCCCATGGACCGCGGGATCGGGTTTCCGGGATTGTCTTCCTCGCTTCCGGGTAAGCATCACATCGGATCTCCTAATAGTGGATTTAGTGCGTTTAGTCCTCCGATGAACTTGAAGGACTCGCCGCGAGCGATGGCGCACTTTTCGTCCTCGCCTCCAGTCAAGTCGGGCGGCGTGCACAAGCCGCCGTCGGGCGCGACGAAGGCGAAGAAGATGGAGATCGCCCGAGCTGCGGTCAACGAGGTGACTGCTGCGGCCGTAGCCGTGTCGTCGATGCCCGGCGCTTCGATGAGCGCGTCGATGCCGCTGAACTCGAGCGGTAAACCGCAAAAGAGTGTGTACCGAGGGGTTAGACAACGGCCGTGGGGCAAGTACGCAGCCGAAATCAGAGACCCCACGCGCGGGTCAAGGCTTTGGTTGGGTACGTTCGATTCTGCCGAAGAAGCGGCTTTGGCGTACGACGCCGCGGCTCGTGCGATCCGCGGCGACGCCGCAGTGACGAACTTTGGCAAAGACGTTCCGATCCCAGCGTCTGTACGAGCGCAGTTGCCTCCGCTCCCGACGCGTCCGGTGCAAGGCAGAGGCGGGACGCCGCGAGACGACAGCGCGTTGTCCGGGCGCATGTCAAAATTGTCGACTTCGAATAAGCCTGCGAAGAACCTTGAAGAAGAGGCCGAGATGTTACTCATGCTTCAAGCCGCGGATAGCGATACGAAGACGAGCACGCCTGACAAATCTGATTCGGTGGAGGACCAAGCCACGGGAATGGATCTCGAGGAAGATAACGGGGCGAGTTCGGTGACCGTTGGCTTGACTTTGCGCGCGCAAAAGTCCAACGCTCCGCCAAGTGCTCCCGCGCCGGCAGCAAGAATTCAGCAGACCGATGCATCTAACGCGATGATTTCGGCGTTGAAGGCTTCGACCGTCAGTACGCGTACGCGCCGCGGCGGCGCGTAAAAGCAAGCATTTAAACGTCCGCGCACCAAAGAGGGCGAGCGAGCCGCGATAGAAACACAAAATGTTATAGTAAAAGCTCTCGGTGCATATTAAAACTCAACGTACGATAGTCAAGCCGACAAGCGCATGGCGCATGTGGTAAATACAGCGCTTTAAATTAACGTCGCGAACGCGACCAAGGACCCGAAGGCGAGCGCCGCGGCGACGCCGGCGGGCGCGCCGCTCGAACGCGGTTCGTTGTCGCGAGCACTCATATATGCATCGTAGTTTTCGAGCGTAATATCATTCGGGCATGACGTATCGGCGCACTTTGAAGTTGATAAGCACAGTCCGTAGGTCCCGCAGCAATCGTTCGCCGTGCAAATTGATTCGAGATACGAAAGCGTCGGCGCGCCGCTCGAGCATTGAAAGTCGCAGTTCGGCACTTGTCGAGTCACCATTTCACCATCAGGGCAACGCAGAACGTCCGGTGGACAGTGAGTGAAACCATTTGGGCCCGAGGATGTCTCGACGCTCGGTCCAGGTGCGGGAGCCAAATCATCATCGTCGACGAAGCCGTTATTCGACACGCCATCCGTTTCAAGCATCCAGTCGATGAGAGAAGGGCCAAAATCTGCCGTAAAGGTCAGCGCGGTCGCGAGTTCGGTGTTCAAACCCGAAACAAGTCGAAGCTCGGTGCGACCACCGACGTCGCACTGGCTCGTGTTGCCAAAGTGCACGAGATCAGTATCTGGGTTGTTCGGGAGCAGCTTTTGGCGAGAGACGAGCGCGTCTGCAGTCGTGACTTTCGCCGACGCATCGCACCCGTTGTGATCGGCCCAGCCAGCCAACGTTTGTTCAACGGAAGGTACAGGTTTACCTTCGAATCGACCGCCATCGACGGGAATGTTGTCGAGTTCACCATGGATGGCCAAGACGTTCACTGGCGTCTTTGTCGTCGCCGTGAACGCGGCGCAGTTGGATTGCGCGTCCGCGAAGGTCAGACCAGAGATAGATACGATACCCGAGATTAAATCGGGCTTCTCGCAAGCCATGCGATACGCCATGAACCCACCGTTCTCCCAACCGACGATGTAAACCTTGTCCTCGGCGACGTTGTACTGAGACTTCACGGCTCGGATGACTTGCGCGAGATGTTCGACGTCGTCGACGGGTTCCCACGTCTCCGGATCCCCCGGGCGTAACGAGAAGCGTCCAGCTGCGCAGCACGCGGGTGTTGCAGCCCAAGATCTACATCCGTAGCGAGTGTTCAAAATACCACCAAGTCGAGTGCACGATGAGCACCAGAATCGATTTCTCGTCCCTTCGGGAAGTGCGAGGATGAACTCGCGAGAATCCACCTGCTCGGTGAAGCGCAAAATTCGGTTTGTGGATTCGCCATCCATGCAGCGCCCGTGGAGAAGAACGATGAGAGGAACATCTGGTGGTACATTTGTCGCGTTATCCTCGCCGGGCACGGAGACGTCGGGGATGTAGAGCGTGATTGGGTCTCTGTCTTCTCCCGAGGCGTACACGATGTCCACCTCCTGCCTCGCGACGGCGGAGACGCGAGAGGCGCCGAGCAGTAAGATGAGAAAAACCGAGTAGAAAGCGCTTGAGACTTTGGAAATCATAGTGTTATGTTTGAAGTTGAGTCTGAAATGCACGACTATTCGCGCGCGAGTCTCGAAATGGCGTCCATATAACGCCCGCGTCTCGGGCTCGTCGCGCCGCCTCGGGAACGCCGCCTCGATTCGATTCATAACAACACCGACGTGCCTGCCCCTCGGGCTCGTCGCGCCACCTCGGGAACGCCGCCTCGATTTATAACAACACCGACGAAGGTTGACACTGCGAGTAATACGCATCAAAGTACACGCAAGAGTTGCCAGGCGCACAGCACTTGGGTCCGTCGTAAAGTGCGCCGGCGCACTGCTCCCACTGCGCGTTACAGGGCAGGCACTCGGACCTGTCGTCGTCAATTCGAGTGCACGTTAGACCGCGCTTGCAGCAAGTTGGGCCGTCGAAAGATTTCCCACCACATTTCTGATACGCGTCTGAACATGGCACACACTGCTTCCCACCGAACTCGAAAGGAACGCTGAGACACGTACCTTCCTCGCAGCACGTTTCTTTCCTTCCGCTGAGTTCCCAGATGGAACAGCCTTCGCCTGGCGCAGCGCATTGACATGACCCCAAACCGAGAAGCGTGCCCGCTGTTTCCGGCCAAAGTTGACAAAGTTCCCACGGTTTGTCGCACTCGGCTTCCTTTTGCTCCTTCGTGGCGAATGGTAAGTCTGGAAGTGCACCGCAAAGCCCAGCGTTGTTTGCCAGGCTAATCATTTTGAGATTCGGCAGAGACGCCTTGGATAGAGTCACCGGACCCGTGAATCGGCAGCGATCGAGCAGCACGCCCTCGAGCCGCTTTAGCCGAGAAAGTTCGTTGATCGAACCCGTAAGCAAATTTTCGTGCACGTCGAGGAACGTCAAGTTTCGCGGTAGGAATCGAGGTAAAGTTCCGCTCAAAAAGTTGCCTTCGACGATCAAGGACTCGAGCGCCAGGGCGGACGACCAGTCGCTCGGTATAAACCCGCTGATGAAGTTATCGTCCAGATTTAACGTTCGAAGGCGTGGAAGTGTGGCGAGCTCTTGTGGAATGGCGCCGTGGAGTTGGTTCCCGGACACGTCCATGGATTCGAGTTCGACGAGATTCCCGACGCTCGCCGGGAGAGCGAGACGATCCGTCTTCAAACCGAGCATATTTCTGTGCAAATTCAACTCTCTGAGCTTGACGAGATTACCGATTTCTGCGGGAACGCTCCCCGAAAGTTGATTGCCAAAGTGAACCCCCGGAAATCCGTACACTTCGCGCTTGTCGACGGGTACCGACGCGTCGAATCGTCTCTGTCTCTCTGTGAAACCGCCGTCCAAATTCAGGACTTCGAGCGACGTCAAAGTCCCGATCGACTTCGGAATCGGTCCCTCGAGCGTGTTCAAATTCAAATGCAGCTCCACGAGATTCGGCATCGCCAACAAGAACTCCTCGGAAATCGTTCCCTCGAGCGCGTTATCGCTCGCGTCCAACGTCGTCAACCGCTCCATCCTCGGCACGCGCGCCGGCAGCCTCCCTCGCAGCCCTCGTCCGCGCAACCGTATCTTCACCACCCTCCCGTTTTCATCGCACGCCACCGTCCCGTCCCCGATCGCGCACACGTCCCCGATCGCCAGCGCGCGTCCCAGCGCCTCGTCGTCCCTCGCGCTCGCCAGCAGCGTCCTCACCGCCTCCGCGTCGCCCGCGTCCGTCGCCCGCGTCGCCATCGCTCGCATCGCCGCCATCGCGACGCACGTCGCCGTCCCCGCGCGTCGCTTTCGCCCCATCCCGTCGTCGTCGTCGTCGTCGTCGTCGTCGCGCCTTCGCGTCGCACCGTGTGGTCGACGACAATCGGCGACACAAAACGTCAATCGTCGCGGTCGGGCGGTCGGTCGCCGCGCGCGCGGTCGAAGGCTCTGGATGTCGACGACGGGTGCGCGGCGCGATGGATGGCGCGCGACGGAACGCGACGCGCGTCGTCGTCGTCGGCGTCGACGTCGACGATCGAGATGACCGCGCCCGTCTACCCCGCGTGGTCGAACGCGCCGGCGCGGACGCTGGCGCATCACGACAGCGACGAAACCGTCGGGATCGCGTCGGCGTCGGTGGACGATCGGCGCGCGCGCGCGGGCGGGCACAACGAGCTCGAGCGCGAGCCGGGGAAGGCGCTGTGGAGACTGGTGCTGGAACAGTTCGATGACGCGCTGGTGAAGGTGCTGCTGGCGGCGGCGGCGGTGTCGCTGGCGCTGGCGTACGCGGAGGGCGGCGCGGAGGAGGGACTCGCGGCGTACGCGGAGCCGGCGGTCATCGCGCTGATTTTGGTGCTGAACGCGATCGTCGGGGTGTGGCAGGAGAGCAACGCGGAGCGCGCGCTGGATGCGCTGAAGGAGATGCAGAGCGAACACGCGAAGTGCCTGAGAGACGGTCGATGGAACGGCTCGCTCGAGGCGCGGGAATTGGTGCCGGGGGACGTGGTGGAGCTGAAGACGGGCGATCGAGTGCCGGCGGATTGTCGAGTGATTCGATTGAAGACGGCGACGGTGCGCGTGGAGCAGGCGTCGTTGACTGGGGAATCCGTGGCGGTGGATAAGCGCGTGGAGAGCGTGAAGGATGAAGACATCGAGTTGCAAGGGAAGACGTGCATGCTGTTCGCCGGCACGGCGGTGTCCAACGGATGCTGTCTGTGCGTGGTGAACTCGACGGGTATGTCGACCGAGATCGGGAAGATTCAGTCGCAAATCAAAGAAGCGAGCGAGGAAGAGGAGGATACGCCGCTGAAGCAAAAGCTCGATCGATTCGGTGAGAGCTTGACGATGATGATTGGCGTCATTTGCCTTCTCGTGTGGTTGATCAACTACAGGCACTTTGTTCAATTTGAGTTCAAGGCTGGGTCAACCATCCCCAGCGTGGCGTTTGATCTCGGGAAGTGTACGTATTATTTCAAAATCGCCATCGCTCTCGCCGTGGCGGCTATTCCCGAAGGCTTACCGGCGGTAATCACGACGTGCTTGGCGCTCGGTACAAGAAAGATGGCGAAGAAGAACGCCATCGTTCGCAAGTTGCCGAGCGTGGAAACTCTTGGTTGCACGAGTGTTATTTGCAGCGACAAGACGGGTACGTTGACCACGAATCAAATGTCTGCCGTAAAGCTCATCACCGTGCGCGATGAGACTCACTTGACGACATACACCGTCGAAGGGACGACGTACAACCCCACCGAGGGTGGCGTCGTCGGCGCGCCGAAAAAGCTTGACGCGAGTTTGCGCGCCATCGCTAAGATTTCTGCTTTGTGCAACGGCGCTCAGTTGGAGTACAAAAACGATACGTACAAGTGCGTCGGTGAACCGACGGAAGGTGCGCTCAAAGTTTTGTGCGAGAAGATTGGTTTGGATGACATGCGCGGCGTCGCCAAGAAGCGCTCCTCCAAACCCGAGCAACACGCACAAATCGTGTGCGACATGATTGAAAGTGCACACGACGTCCGGGCAACTTTAGAATTCGATCGTGATCGCAAGTCGATGAGCGTCATCGCGAGTGAAAAGACCGATAGCAAGCGGGGTAGCGCCAACGAACTCCTCGTCAAGGGGGCGCCTGAAGTGTTGCTTGAACGCTGCGCGTTTGTGCAGATGCCGGACGGCGCGACGGCGCCGCTTTCCGCAACGATGCGAAATGTCATCCTCAACGAACAAGCGACGATGGCTCGCGACGCGCTGCGATGTCTCGCGTTCGCGAAAAAGGTTTCGCTTGGTGATTTGTCTTCGTACGACGGATCAGAGAAGCACAAGGCGCACAAGGTGCTCAAGGATCCGTCCGCGTACGCGTCCATCGAATCCGATTTAATCTTCGTTGGCATGACTGGTTTGCGAGATCCCCCGAGACCGGAAGTCGCTGGAGCCATTAAGGCGTGTCACACTGCCGGTATTCGCGTTATCGTCATCACCGGCGACAACAAGCTTACCGCGGAGGCGATTTGCACCGAAATTGGCGTCTTCAAGTCTTCGGCGGACGTTAAGGGGAAATCCTTCACCGGTCGTGAATTCGCTGCGATGTCCAAATCTAAGCAACTCAAAGCGCTTCTTGGTGAAGGCGGTCGCGTGTTCAGTCGCACTGAGCCCAAACACAAGCAAGACATCGTTCGTCTCCTTCGCGATAGCGGCGACGTAGTCGCCATGACGGGCGACGGTGTCAACGACGCGCCGGCGTTGAAGCTCGCGGATATCGGTATCGCCATGGGTATCGCCGGTACTGAGGTCGCGAAGGAAGCGTCCGACATGGTTCTCGCCGACGACAACTTCAGCACCATCGTCGAAGCCGTCTCCGAGGGTAGAAGCATCTACAACAACATGAAGGCGTTCATTCGATACATGATTTCTTCCAATGTCGGCGAAGTGGTGAGCATTTTCCTTACCGCTGCGCTTGGCATGCCCGAGGGCTTGGTGCCGGTGCAGCTTCTTTGGGTGAATCTCGTCACCGATGGTCCTCCGGCCACGGCGCTCGGTTTCAATCCTCCGGACAAAGACATCATGACGAAGCCGCCGAGACGAAAGGACGAAGATCTCTTATCCAACTGGGTCATGTTCAGATACGCCGTCGTCGGTCTTTACGTCGGCGTCGCTACCGTGGGCGCGTTCGCGATTTGGTTCACGCGCACTAGTTTCATGGGTATCGACTTGAGCCAAGACGGTCACACGCCCGTGACTTTCAAGCAGCTGACAAACTGGGGCGAGTGCGCGAGCTGGAAAAATTTCAAGGGAGGCAAATTCACCGCCGGCGGCGTCGCGTACTCTTACACCGGTAAGAACGCGTGCGATTACTTCGAGGCGGGCAAAGTGAAAGCGTCGACGCTTTCGCTCACTGTTCTTGTCGCGATCGAGATGTTCAATGCGCTCAACGCGCTTTCGGAGGACGGATCGTTGGTGACCATGCCGCCGTGGCGCAACCCGTACCTCCTCATCGCCATGCTTGTCTCCTTTGGCTCGCACTTCTTGATCATGTACGTTCCGTACTTCGCGGAAATTTTCTCCATCGTCCCGCTGGATTTCAACGAATGGATGCTCGTCCTTCTGTGCGCCGCACCGGTGTGCTTGATCGACGAAGTTCTGAAGGTTTTCGGCCGCGTCTCGGCGCGAAGAGAACTCAAGGCTCGACTCGGGTACTAGAGTTCTACGTAGCACGCGTCGTCGAACGGTACTCGCCAGACGATGAATTTAATTAATACGAAGCGCTTAACGTTATATTACACGCAACCCTACCTATCGCGACGACGCCCCGGGGAACGTCGACACCATTTCGTTCACCACCGGTCCCGCGAGCTTAAAAACCAGCAGCACGCACACCAAGCAGAAAGCCGCGAATCCCGCCTTCAGCACCGTGGAGAACGTCTCGCTCTCCAGCAGCGCGTTCTCTTCCTGCACGGGCTTCACGTAGTCGCGCGACGCGCCCTCGTCGTCTTCGACCGCGCGCGTCGCGACGCGCCGACGTCGCTCGAGCGTCACCGTCGCCGTCGCCATCGCCGCCGTCGTCGCTCGCACCGTCGCCGTCGTCGCCGTCGCTCGAGCGACGCGCGCGCGTCGACCGAAGTGCGTCGTCTTCGCCGCCGCGCGCGGCGCCGTCGCGCGCACCGTCGTCGTCGTCGTCGCCATCGCGCGTCGTCGAGTGACCACGGCCCTCGCGTCCGTCAGATGGCGCCTCTCGCGGCGCTCGACGCCGTCCAGCGCGCGCGACGAGCGTCGGACGCGATCGAATCCGTCAAGACGTGGCTCCCGGACGCGCACGCGATGGACGACGCGATGCGACGCGCGCGCGTGAGCGCTGAAGGCGCGCCGGCAGTCAACGAACGCGCGCGCGAGGCGACGGCGCAGCGCGAGCGCGGGAACGCGGCGTATCGCGAAGGGAAATACGCGGCGGCGATCGAACACTACGACGCGTCGTGCGCGGTCGAGCGAAACGCGGCGGCGCTGGCGAATCGAGCGATGTGCTGGTTGAAGCTGGAGAAGTGGGACGCGGCGGAGGCGGATTGCTCGAGCGCGTTGGCGCTCGACGCGGTCGCGTTCGGGGTCAAGGCGTACCAGCGACGAGGTATGGCGCGACGGGAGATGGGAAAGTATTTGGAGAGTGCGATGGATTTCGAGGAAGCGCTGCGGTTGGAGCCGACGAGTAAGATTTTGAAGGAGGAGCGGGCGAAGAGTCAACGCGCGTTCGAGCTCGAGGCGAAGATACGGCCAACGCAGGCGCGCGTGAAAATACCCGTCGAGCACGATCGAGCGGTCGAGCGTGGTGATGATAGTTTAGTTGACGTCGATATGGGCGCAGTTGAGAACGCGGCGTCGTGCGCGCGCGATAGCGTTGAGACGAGTCGACGCCCGGCGCCGGCGCCGGAGACCGGTCGCGACGACGATTTGGTGAGCAAGGCGGCGGCGATCGCGGCGAGCAAACCCGTCGTCGCTCCACGAAATGGCGCTGAGTTCGAACGCGCGTACAGACGCGAGATGAAAGCCGCGGCTTCGACGACATCGGCATCGCGTCGAGCGGAGATTCTCATCCTCGTCCCGCCGGACAAGATGGAGACGATGTTCGCCGGCGGCCTCGACCCCGACATCCTCGCCGACGTCGCCACCATCGCCCTCGAGCATTGGTACGCCAAAGACGAAAACGCGTCCGCCGCTCTCGAGTGGCTCGAGCGTTTACGAGCCGTGCCTCGCTTCGCCGTCTCCGCGGCGCTTCGCCCGAGCGCCTCGTCCCGAGCGCTCGAGCGCGCTTTCGCCGCCGCGCGCGCCACCGCCGCGCGCGACGCGCGCGCGACGGCTCGCCTCGAGGCATTACGCGAAGCCTTTCGCGTTTTAGCTTAGTCCAGTAGCGCGCCGCGCGGTCGTGGGTCTCGTCCGAGAATCACAGTGTAATCCAACCTTCGACCAACCTCCGAGAGTGGGGCAATCGACCGTTCACGACTCAGCCGCGACGTTTCAGTTCGGCGAAAGGTCCCGCCGTCCGGTCGGCACGACGTTGCGCAATCGGCGAACCGTCACACCGCGACTGCCGTCGCTCATGGCGTCGCCGTCGGCGTCGCTGAGCGAAGGACGCGCGGTTGGCAAAAAGTCGCGCATTTCCGAAACCGTGTGCGAGGTGCGGTCGTACGCGAGCGAGTCCGACGACGAATGCGCGACGAAAGATCACCGCACGAAATCAAACTGGAGCGCGCGACCTCTCGGTTTGCGAGAGTCAAACTCGCGCGAGACGGTGGATGCGCGAAGCGGCGGGCGCGAAGCGGAGTATGAAATCGTGCGCGAGCGAAGATTAAGTGGGACAGAGGCGCGTGCGTTGGATGCGGATTCGATGTACGCGCGGGTGCGGTCGTTGAAAACGACGGAGGCTAGAAACGAAGACGCCGCCGAGCGAAGGCGACACGGTTCGTTTGATGTTTTGAACTTGCTCCAGGCGCTCGGCTCGGTTCATATGAGTCCAACGAGTCCAACGACGAGCGATCCTCTACCCACAGTCGTGTGCGAGTACACGGATGAGGGTGTGGAGGAGGAAGTGAGCTCTGGTACGTCGAGGCGCTGGCGTGGAGACGGCCCGAACGACGACCGCGCGGAGGACGACGACTCTCAACCGAACGTCGGATCATTGCGGTCGACGTCGAGCTTCGTCAACACGCGGTCACTTGCGGCGTGAGGAAAATGGCCGTCGAATAATGTACTTTACTTCATTCATGTTTCCTGTTCTTCAATTCTTGCACTGTTGAACATGCTACTTCTACGCATAGATGCCAGCTTGTAATCCACCATCCTAATCAGAAATTTCACCCGCTGCGACGAGAAATGCGTGCTGCGCCGTCGATTCCTGCGTTTGTCGCCGCGCTTGACCTGGCGGCGGCGGTCCCTGTGGAAGCGGCGGCGGCGGTGCCTCCCAATCCATGCACGTGTTCTCCTCTGGCGGATGGCTCGAAGGCGGCGGTGACGGAACTTCTTCGCGTACGCTTGAGCGTAGTAACGACAGGTCTATGTCGCCGACGTCGATACCACCGTATTGATTTCCGAGCATCGCGGCGATGTCGTCAAATTCGTCTGCGTTGACGCCGTCTGCCTGTACTTTGATCGCCGGCTCTGGTTGCCGCTGTAGGCGCCTGTCAAACTCCTTCGCTTGTTGCTTCACTTTTTCGTGTCTAAATTTCGAGATCGCCTGCTTCCCGATCAGGATCTCAGTCTCTGAAAGCACTTCTCGACCTTCCCAGATGGATAAGACTTTTTGAACCGCTCGACGTCTGTGTCTCGCGTGCGCCTCGCCGATGGTGGCGCCGTCTTGTACTTCGACGCCCTTCATCTCTGTCGCTTCATCAATCCTTACGATGGCGATCATGTGCTTCACAATGTCGGTCAGATGCTTGCGTAGCGCCTTTTTGTACATTGCGTGCGTGGCTTCGGATCCTCCGCGCGCGTCAACACGACTGGCTTGAACGATGGAGTCGAGCAGATAAAACAGAGTCAACCGTGTAGAAGCGGACGTCGCGAGGTCGGCGATTCGTTCTCTGAGCGTCGAAACCAAGACTTCAGGAACGGCTTCGTACTTTGAAATGCTAAGAGCCTCCTGAGTGTACTCATACATCACTTGTCGACTCATCCTGAGATCAGGAAGCTTCGAAATGAATGCGTCGACGGCGGAACGCGCCGCCGAACTCAAACTCGAACTCGCCTCCTCGGGTTCGCCCCTCGTGTCCTCTCTCATCGATTGCGTTCGTATGTCGTTGACGATACTCATGACATCTAACGATGGTCGTTTGACCGCCGCCACTGGCGTCTTTGGCCGATCCGCGAGCGTTTTCTTGCGCTCCTCGTGCTGTTTAATTCTCTCAGCCACGAGCGCCTCCGCCTTCTCGACGTTCTTCTCGGCTCCCCAAATCTCGACCACCGCATTTTTTGTCGGATGACACCGCAGCGACGCGCCAGATTTCCACTGTAACACCGGTATGTTATCCGAATTCTTCCCCATGACGTACACGAGCGCTTGAGCGTTTCCGCAATCCACCTCGATCCAGATCCCCGGCTCCGGCGTCGGCGATTTCGGCGTCTTCGCGCGTTCGTGTTCCACGCTCGACACCAGCCCTCCTCGCGCACCCGTACCAATCGTCCCCACGGCCTTCGTCGTTCTCCAATCTTCATCCTCTGCCTCCTCTCCTTCCTTCCGCACCTCTTCGTACTCGTCCGAGTCCTCGTCCGACCACGCGCGCTTCGCCTTTTTCGCCTTTCTCCCCGCGTCGCCCTTCGCCTTCCCCGCCTTCTCTCCTCCTCGCGATCGCCGCGCGACCTTGATCCCGCGCGACGCCGCGTATTTCGCGTACCCCGCGCGCTCGCTCATCGGCGGGCAGCTCGCGCGATTCGTGTGCGGCGTCGCGCGACACTTTTGGCATCCGCCGAGCGACCAGCGGCACTTCGGACACCCGAGGACGTCGAACGACGCGGGATGCGACGGCGCGGCGGCGGCATCGCCGCGGACATCGCCGTCGTCGACGCGCGCGTCCGTCGCGGGCGGCTCAGACATCGCGCGCGGTCGCGCGCGGCGGTGTGCGGGACGACGCGATCGCAATCCGGTTGGCCGATGACTTTCGCGGTTTGATTGTGTTTGACTACGAGCTACGGGCTACGAGCTACGAGCTACGAGCTACGAGCTAAAACCAGAAATTGACGCTCACGGACGAGGTCAAGGAACGGACGTAGTGCCAGTGACCTTTGGGCATGAACAGGACGTCGCCGGGCGCGAGGATGGTTTCCAGAAACTTTGCGGCGAGCGCGCGGGGATGCTCGCGAGAGACGGTCGGGCTCTCGGGATCGACGGGCGACCGGGTGAAATTATTCACGTTTGAGCCGCGCAGGGTGTCGGTGTCGGCGACGTAAAGGTGTGGAGTCTCACTCACGGCGTAGATGCGGACGTATTTGTACCCGGATACTTGGCAGAGGAGGTTGAGGTACGGGTCGCGATGAATCGCGGTTCTCGTGCCGGCCGTGCCCAGCCACAGGTTGACCGCGGATGTCTCCACGCGAAGCCTGCCTAAGGTGTACGGAATCACCGTGAACGTGCTCTGAAGTTCGGGTATTTGGTGGAATATCGGGTGCTGCGAGACGTACGCCACCTTGTCGCTCGTCGGCGCGCCGTCGTGCGCCGCGTTGGAAGGCGCGAGAAAATCGCGCGCAAACGATCCGAGCGTGGTGACCCCGACGCCGTGGCTATCGAACGCCGTACCGTATTCCACGGGAACGATTGTGTCCGCATACTTTTCGAACGCGTCGAGATTTTTAAAAACGTCCAACGCGGCCCAGTTCTCGCCGTCCTCGTCGAGATGGCCTCGAATCACGACCGGAGTCTCCGAGGCGACGAAGTCTGCGTAAAATCGCGGCGCCGTTAACGAGCGCGCGTCCTCGAAATGAATCTGTCGGCTCGGTTCGATCGTCGGAACCCCACTCATCGGTAGCGTCGTCGGAATCGCGCTGTTCAAAGGAAACGCCCGGCGTCCCTCGGCGTCGTCGGGCTGAAACGCGCGTTCGACGAGTAAAATGGCGCTCGCGCACCACGTCGGAACGCACCCTCGCTCGAATAACGTCGTCGCGGTGAGTAAATCCAACCCAATCCTCCCCAGCCGCTCTCTCGCGCTCCATTCCGCCCCCCGACACGCCGCGCTCGCCGTGGGATCGTCCTCGAGCGCGCCTTCGTCGACGTCTTCCCCCGCGTCGCTCGCCGTCGCCGCGACGCCCGCGACGACGAGCCATCCGTGCGCCAGCGTGTGCGCCTCCAAGAACCCACTCACCGGCCAATTCCCTCGTCCCAACTGTTCGCCGCACGCCTCGATCGTCCGTTTCGCCCATCGCGCGCACGCGTCCCACGTCTCCGCTCGCGCGTTCGCCGCGCACCTCGCGAGCGCGTCCCTCGCGCGTCGTCCGCTCGGCGCGAACTCCTCCAGCTCCGCCGCCGTCGACGCCCACCCCGCGTCGTGCGCGCGCGCGATTTCCTCCGCCACCGCTCGCGCGTCGCGCGTCGCGCCGTCCCTCGCGCGCGCGCCGCTCCACAGCTCGCGCGCGTTTTCGAAGAACGCGTGCGTCGCCGCCGCGCGCGCGTCCCTCGCGTCGTCGCGCGCGCGCGCCGTCGTCGCGCGCGCGCCGTCGTCGCGCCCGAACGCGTCCCACGCGTCGGCGGTCGCCATGCGCGCGCCGCTGTCGCGACGTCGCGTCTTCGCGGCGGCGCGGCGCCGATCGACACAGAACGACGCGCAGATGCCGGCCGAGGAAGACGCCGTCGAGCTCGGCTCGTGCTTCGAGCGGTTCACGAGCGCGGTGTGCGCGTCGTCGGCGTTCGGCGCGGTCGTCGGGTGCGCGCGCGCGGCGTGGGGCGCGGACGCGCCCGCGGTGTTCCGATCGCGCTCGTTTCCCGCGGTCGCGAAGACCGCGGGCGCGCTCGCGAGCGGCGCGGCGCTGTTCGGCGCCATCGGAGGCGCGTACGCGAGCGTGACGTGCGCGGCGGAGAGCGCGCGGAACGCGAGGGACGCGTACAACGGCGCGCTGGGGGGGCTGGCGAGCGGCGCGGTGGTGGGGTTGCGCAACGGCAAGGTCGGACACGCGGCGAGCGCGGGGGCGGCGTTCGCGCTCGCGAGCGCGGCGGTGGACGCGTCGGGACGGAAGATCGCGCGAGGCGACGCGTGGGAAGACAGGGCGACGCCGGAGCGGATCGCGTATCCGTATCGCGAAAGACGCTAGGGCGAACGCGAGGCGATCGAGTCGAGCGGGACGCGACGACGACGACGACGACGACGACGACGACGCGCGAGGCGCGCGCGCGTCGGAGACGCACCGCGAGGACGGACGAGTCGATGCCGCGATCGTCATCGCGATCGACGCCGCGCGCGTATTGTAACATCATTCGAGGACGTGAAGTCGAACATCTTCGTCGCGCGCTTCGATTTCGCGGCGTCGAATTGAGATTCAAACCACCCGCGACAGCTCCTCCATAAATCGCCGCTCGACGTCCGCGCGCGCCTCGCACTCGCGCGCGGACGTCGACGCGATCGGCATGGGCATCGCGTCCCTCCTTCCGACGCTGAAATCCATCTCAAGACACGCGCACGTCGGCGAAACGTACGCGGGACAAGTCGTTTGCGTCGACGCCTACGTCTGGCTTCATCGCGGTGCCTACGCGTGCTCGCGCGAGCTGTGCGAGGGATTGCCGACGCGCAAGCACGTGGAATACTTTTTAAATCGCGCGCGAACGCTGAAACGGGCGAACGTGCGGGCGATATACGTGTTCGACGGTGGACGATTGCCGGGGAAGGCGAACGAGGAGGCGCAGCGGAGACGAAATCGAAGCGAAGCGCTGGCCAAGGCGAAAGCGCACGCGAGGCAGGGGAACGCGAGCGCGGCGAATGATTTTTATGTGCGAGCGGTGGATATCACGCCGGAGATGGCGCGGGAGGTGATCGAGGCGCTGGCGAGGGAAGGATTCGAGAGCTTGACGGCGCCGTACGAGGCGGATGCGCAGATGGCGTACTTGGTGAAGAATGGCTTCGTGGCGGGAGTGATCACGGAGGATAGCGATTTGATCGCGCATGGGTGTCGGAGCGTGTTCACAAAGATGGCAGGTGATGGTTCTGGCATAGAAATCCGCTTCGAGGAGTTGGGGAGGAATCGCGGGTTGAGTTTCGTCGGGTTCACGCCCGATATGTTTTTGGAAATGTGCGTACTCAGCGGGTGTGATTATTTACCGTCTTTGAACGGCGTGGGGGTGAAGAAGGCGCACAGCCTGATTCGAAGATTCAAAACTTACAATAAGGTCTTGCGTCACATGAAGTTTGAGGGGATAGCGGTGCCGAAGGATTACGAGTCGCGTTTCGTCGACGCGTTGCTCACGTTCAAATATTCGTGGGTGTATTGCCCGCAAAGGCGAGAGATCGTGAACTTGAACGATCCAGTGGGGGTGTTGGATCAGAGTTTGATTGACGACTTACCGAGACTCATAGGTGCGTATCATCCGCCCGAGGTAGCGAGAGCGTTGGCGAACAACGAGGTGCATCCAATGACGCTCGAGGCTTTCGGCGGAGTGCGAGCGCCTCATCGTCGACAGCACATAGCCGCGTTGGCGCCATCGACGAGCGCGCCGATCCTAAGGCCTGAAGACGCATGTGACGACGACGCGCTCGGCGCGCTGCCGGAAAGACCTTTGACATCGACGAAGCAAAACGCTTTCACGAGTTTTTTGCGCGAAAAGCCCGAGGACGACGTGCAGACGTATCGAGCTGCGCTCGTGCGCGCAAGTGCACCGATGCAAATCGTGCAGCCACCTCGCGTCGGAAAGTCGTTTTACGCCGCGCTCCAGGGTCACGAGATTAAAACGCCGCTGGATAAGCGGCTGCGTAGACAGAGTACGGATCGCCCGATCGTGGCCCGCGAAGAGGCGCTGAGAGTGCCGGACTCGGTGGAGAAGATCACGCCCAAGCATAACTCGCGATTGCCGAAGGATATTTCAAACATTACGGGACGCGTGATTTACGAAACACCGATCGTGCAGACGTCAGTGAAGAAGAGTCCATACTTTGCGAACGTGAAGACGCCGCCGAAATCAACCGGACCATCCGAGTTGTACGCAAAGATCGCGAAAGATTCGATCGATCGAGTCAAACAGAGCGTACATGTCGAACTCGGCGTCGCGGAACCTTCGACACATGCCACCAAGCGCCAAGAACGAACGCCGACGAGAACGACACCCGCGAGAGCGGCGAAGAAGTCTCGCGCCGCCGGGACGTCGTCGAGCAGACGACGCGGCGACGGACAAAAGCGAAAAACCGGTAACGACAAGTTTTGGCAAATGTCGCTCTTCGAGTCGTTCGCGTTCGAAAAATAATATCGCACGATCGCGTCTAGTCCATTATTATCTTAGTCTACCATCGTTACATTGGAATTCGTCCGCCTCTTCGCGCGCCGCGAGTCGTCACCGCCTCGCGAACGCGTTCGGGATTCGCCCCGTGCGCACATCTCGCAGCATTTCCCCCGACCGCGCGTGCTTCTCCATCAATCTCGCGCGCACAAACTCGCTCGCCGTCTTCGGCACCGCCCCCCCCCCGTCGTCGTCCTCCGCGTCCAGCGCCACGACCTCGAAACCGTCCCGCTCGTACGCCCGTCGTTTCGCCTTCTTCCCCTTCTTCTTCTTCTTCTCCCGCTTCCGCTCCCCCATGTGCGCCTCGTACGCGTCCAACTCATCGTCATCGCGCCTCGCCCGCTTCTTCTCCCCGAACACCGCGTCGACGACGCTCTCCGGCAGCGCCTCGAGTTCGTCATCCGCCGCCGCCGCCGCCATCGCCGCCTCCGTCCGTTTCGTCCGCGCCTCCGCCTTCGCTTTCGCGCGCGCGTCCTCCGCGTCTCGTCGCGCGACTTTCGCCGCGTTTTCGCTCGCCTTCGCGCGCGCCCGCGCCGCGCGCTCGTCGTCGCGCCGCCTCGCGACGTCGGCGCGCGCGCCGCGTCCCGACACTTCCTCGGGCGCGTCGTCGTCGCTCGCGCCCGCGTCGCGCGCGCCGCGCGTCGTCGTCGCGCGCGCCGATCGACGCGTCGCCGGCATCGCCGCGCGTCGATCGCGAGCGCGCGAACGCGCGTCGTCGTGTGGCCGTCGCGCGCGCGCGGTCGCGTCGATTCGTCACTCGGCCGCGCGCCATGACGCGCGCGCGCGCGACGAGCGAGATCACGTGCGGCGACGCGCGACGAGGGTGCGGCGCGCTGCTCAGCTACCCCACCGGATCGCCGCTCGTGCGGTGCGCGCTGTGCGATCACGTGACGCGAACGCCGGCGGCGACGGATCCGACGCGGCGACGCGCGGTGGAATTCGATTTCGATTTCGACGACGCGGGCGCGCGCGACCGCGAGGCGCAGGCGCGGTGCGTGGGATGCGACGTCGTCATGCGATTTCCCGCGGACGCGACGCACGTGCGGTGCGCGATGTGCGACGCGGTGAACGTGAACGCGCGAACGGGGACGAGGGCGCCGCGCGCGAGCGGGACGCGAGCGTCGTCGGCGCTCGCCGCGCGCGACGCGGCGCGGGAGCGCGCGACGCGGAACGCCGACGACGCTTGGGCGCGAGGGACGGCGTACGTGCGGTGCGAGGGGTGTCGGGTGACGCTGGCGTATCCGGGAGGGTCGGCGTCGGTGCGGTGCTCGGCGTGCGGCGCGGTGACGCGGTGCGCGGAACGCGCGACGCCAAGCACGACGGGGGAGGGGAGTTCGGTGAAGAGCGCGCGGGGAGGAGACCACGCGACGTTGACGAGCGACAATTTAGTCGTCGTGGAGAATCCGCCGACGGTGAGTGAGAGTGGGAAAATCGTGTCGAACATCGCCGTCGGCGTGCGGTTGGGGAGCGACGGCGGGGAATCGCGGCGCGGCGAGTAGGACGTAGTCATTTCGCGGTCGAGCCGAGAAACGCCGCGATCGAGATGAATGTGTTTTGTAGCACTATTTTACAAGCAAGCGTGTATCGATACAACCCCGATCCGAGAATCCGAGGTCTCCCGTCCTAAATCTTCTCGATCGCCCTAATCTTAAAGCCCAACGCTATCCACTCCATCTCCAAGTCCCGAACCGTGCTCGGCATGTCCGCGTACTCCGGTTCGCGCGCGAACCGAATCAAAAAGTTCGTCCGCCACTCCGACAGGCGTCTCGCCAGCGTCACGTGCCGCAGCACGTGTTCTCCCAGAAAATTTTCGTACGACTCCCCGCCCGGCTCGAAATCGCTCGTCGCCATGTTCGCCTCCTTCAACCGTTTCGACACCGCCTTCATCGCCCGCACCTTTTCCTCGAACGCCTCATCCCGCGTCGACTCACCCGGCTGTCGATGCAGCGCCAACCACGCGCCTCGATACTCGTACTCGTCCGCCGTCTCCGCGTACCGCCACGTCTCCCCTCCCTCGCTCGTCGCCGTCTCCCCGCCCCTCGCCGCGCGCTCGCCCCAGTCCGCCTCGTTCCTCTCGCGCTTCATCCGCTCCGCCCGTTCGACCGCGTTCGCCGTCCAATCGAACCCGTTTCGCTCGCGAAACGTCGTTCGACGTCGTCCGTCCCGGACGCGCGTCGCGCGTCGTCGCCGTCCGTCGTCGTCGTCGTCGCGCGCCGTCGCGCGCCGAGCGACGCGCGATCGCGACGCGCTCGAGCGCGTCGCGCGCGCGCGCGCCGTCGCGACGCGCGCGCCGAGCGACGCCATGTGACGACCGCGCGACGTCCGACGACGCCGCGATGGCGCCGCGCGCGAGTGTGGCGTCGACGACGCCGCGCGACCCGCGACGCGCGCGACACAGCGCGACGCCGCGACGACGCGCGAGCGCGCGCGAGACGCGAGACGAACGCGCGAGCGCGCGACGCGTCGAACCGACGACGCGCGAAAGCGACGAAAGGCGGCGGGAACGCGTCGAACGGGACCCGTCGCGCGCGGTGATTTTTGAAATTTTGAATTCGCGGCTGTCGAGCGCGTCGATCGCGAGGACGACGACGGGAGACGCGGAGAAGACGACGCGGAAGCGACGAACGCGGATAGGCGGGAAGGACGGACGCGATGCCGGCGCGGTCGAGGAAGAGCGAGGCGACGGCGACGCGAGGAGGGAACGAAAACGCGGACGAGAGCGGGGCGCCGGCGAAGAAAAAGTCGAGGAGCGGCGCGCGTAAGAAGAAACCGACGACGGGTGGGGAGGCGTTGAAAAACAGAAACGAGAACGCGTCGGTGCAGAACGCGTCGGTGAGCGGAGATGGGGACGAAGACGCGGACGAGGGCTCGGGGGACTTGTTTGATCTGTTGCGCGTGGAAAACGCGGCGACGATTTTACACGCGAGTGATTGGCGAGCGCGGTACAACGCGAGCGAGATCTCGGCGGTGGCGGAGATTTATTCGTTATTGTCGAAAGCGGCCGGTTGCTCGTCTGGGGTGACTGCGATTGAGTTGCAGAGAAGCGACTGCTTGATGATTATGAATCGCGTCGTCGAAGACATGGCGGCGGGGAATTTGTACGGCGACGATCCTTTGGCAAAACGTTCGCGAGATTTCAAGGGATTCCGTGAGAACTTCTTGGACTTTATCGATAAGTGCATTCGCGACGCGAGCGAAGGCGGGGAGCTGTACGATGGTACGCTCTTCGCGACGCTGGCGGAGATCGTGAGCACGTGCGCCGGGAGCAAGGCGCGTCCGTTGCGCATGGCTGCCACGATGATGGGTTTACAGATGATTTCCAGTTTGATTACGGTGGTGAATAACTTGCAGAAGGCTCGCGATTTGAAACAAAACCAGGTGGACATCGAATTGAAGAAGAAAAAGTCTGGCGGCGAAGTGGTCAAGAGTTTGAAGCGCCAAATCGAAAGCGCGCAGGAACACATCGAGTTGGTGGAAGGTTACATGAACGACATCTTCACTCACGTTTTCACGCATCGCTTCCGTGATTGCGACGAAAACATTCGCGCCGCGTGCATGACCGCGCTTGGGAAGTGGATGATGAAGCATCAGCTCGTGTTCCTCACCGACTTTTACTTGAAATATCTCGGTTGGAGCTTGAACGATAAGAGCGCCGCTGTTCGACTCGAAGTTTTGCTCGCGCTGAAGACTTTGGCGTCCAGCCAGTCTCACTTAGCTATGATGGATACGTTTATTGCTCGATTCCGCGGTCGCATGGCGGAAATGTTGCGCGACGTCGACGCCCACGTCGTCGTGGAGGCGGTGCGACTCGCCGCGGTTTTGCACGAGCACACCGAATTGGATCCTGAGCACATGAACTTTGTCACCGCGCTCATCATGGACAAGACTCCATCGATCCGTACCGCCGCGGCGAAAGCGACGAAGACACTGATGCACACGCTTACCGAGACGTACCGCAAGGCGCGAGGGATTTCCTATGATGATTCGACAAACCCGGCGCTCGAGAAGGAACTTCACGGCATCGTGCAGCTCTTGAACGATCTCGGCGATGAAAATGGCGGGCACGGTAAAGTCATTGAAGGTTTGTCGGGGGTATATCCCGTCTTGGCACAACCTGGCTTTATCGCGGGCATCTTGAAGCACGACATGGAAATGGCAGACGCGGCCGTGATCGCGAACGTCTTGGTTCTCACCATGCGCAAGGCGATGGGCGAAGACGTCTCCAACTCGTACACCAAGACGGTGTCTCGACAAAGCGCAAAAATACGAAACGCGATCGAAGCTGCGCACGAACAAATGACGAAAGATATCGGTAGCTTGATTCCGCAACTTCTGAGCAAGTATCAAGCCGAAGCTAACGTCATCGGTCCGCTTGTCGAAGTTGTTCGTTTTGTGAAACTCGAGCACTACTCGTTGCGTCACGAGGAGGATCAATTTACCGCTCTTGCCGAGCAAATAAAAGACATCTTCTTCAAGCACAGCGACAAGCGTACTTTGGAAGCCTGCGGTGAAGCGTTCAATTACTTCTGCAACGAGGGCTTCGAAGCTACGGCGCCTTTCGCACAACCGGTGCTCGACAGCACGGTGAACGACTTGTCGGCTCGCCTATCTCCGGCGTTGAAGAAGGTTCGAGCTTTGATGGCCAAGAGCGATGAAAGCGTGCTGAACGAAAACGAGGGTTACGCGTTTGAGCTTCGCATGTGCTTGTATCGGGTGCGTGCTTTGATTTCAAAGTGCAATATCTCCAGCGGCGTGCGCGTGATTAACGACTTGTCTCAATACGTCGCCGACGTCTCGCGCGCCAACGTGCCAGTGGGTAAAGAATCTGTCGCCATGGCGTCCTCGTCTGTTTCTTTCGCTCTCATTTGGCAAGGCCTTGAACTAATGGATAGTGATTCGGCGACGAGCGTCGAGGTGAACGAGCACTTGACCGAACGCGACGCCTTCTTGTCCAACGTGATGCACATCTTGCGTCGCGCCGAGGACTCGATTGCGGATTCGGACGATCTTCGGCGTTCTTTGATTTCCACCGTTTGCGATATGGTGCTGTATTATTACAACGCGAGCACACTGCCCGCGGCGCATCCTGCGAAAGTGTTGCAGCTGAAGCTCAACTCGGCGGACAGTGAAGCTGTGTGGCAGCAGTGCACCGCGTTGATCACGCCGGATGACGTCAAGCAAGACGCCGACTTGGACTCGGCACGCCTCGCGTACCGCATGGCAGTGCACGAACAGCGTATCGCCTCCAACGGTGCGATCGGTGCAGACTTTTTGTCCAACTTCAAACTTACCGGCCCCTGGATCGATGCCGCCATCCGCACGTACTGCAATGATTTACGCCGAACCGGTCCACAAGTGCTCGTGCGCGCTGTCTTGACAGCGTTGCACAGCGCGTATGCAGAAGTCTTACAGACGGATCTCGGAAACCGACAAGTGCTCATCGAGGCGTTCACCGATCTCGCGACCCGATTGAGTGATATCTTTATGCTATCATCCAAACGCGATCGCTTGGTCATGCGCATCATGTTCGACGAGTCGCTCAAGTCTGTCCTTCTCCCCGAACCGTCGTACGACCGATTTTCCTTCTTGGCGTACGGACTGGGTCCCTTCCTGTCAAGACTGTCCGCCGTCGACGCCAAGGCTTTGACGACGTTCGTCGACGATGCGCTCGCCAAAGTCGATAGTGAGGACACGAGATGTACGCCATTGATTGATTTCGCCGATCAGCTCAACAAGCGTTCCAAGGGCGCGTCGGAGCGCCGCGCGCGTTGGGCGAGAAAACGCTCCGCGGAACAACAAGATGTAGACGTCAAGAAGTCCAAGGCCGACGACGGAGACGAGGACGAAGGCGATGATGATGCCATGGAGCAAGACGACACCATCGAAACCGCCGACGATGACGCCGAAACCACCGCGGATGATCACACTTTGGACGACGGTCCGGTGGAGACCGCCGAGCGCAGTCGCTCGCGCCGCAAGTGAGTCGACGACGCGAACGCGAACTTAGGACATGTACACGGACAATCACGATGAATGAGATATAACAGCAAATATAGGGAAACATAGATGAAATTTTGTTACACAAAGAATACGATTATACGCGTACACTTTTAAGCGATCGGCGCCGGTTGCAACTCGTGCGCAAGTCGTCTACGCGTGGCGACGTCGCCACCCGGCGGAAGTTCGCCGGTGGCGGGCGTGTCCGATCCCACGGGCGCGTTGATAGCCTTTTCGATCGTACCTGGCGGTGCGCGCTGTCTTTGCAAATCTAATTCACCCATCAACCGTCCGAGCTTGGACAAACTTTCCTGCAGTCGCGTCTGCAACTCGGGAACGAGCGCCAAATTCGCGTCGAGCTCTTTCCTCAGCGCCTCCATTGCCTCACCATCCACGCTCGCCTCAACCCTGTTCAACGCCGCGGCATCACCGTCATCATCTCCAGCCATCATCGGTCGAAGCTCGGTCAAACGATCCGCATAATTCTTCGCCACCGCCCCCGGCGTCGTCGCCCGCTGCTCCGCCACCCTCGCGCTCAGCTCCGCCACCTCCTCCTCCAACGCGTCCAACTCCGGATCCGCGATCTCCCGTTCGCTCACCTCGCGCCCCTTTTCACCCCCCTCCGCCGTCCCACATATCACGTTCGCCCTCACGCTCCCCAGCACGCGCTCCGTCATCGCGTACAAGTGCCGCTTCAGCGCCTTCGCGCGTTCGTTCGACCACTTCGGATCGCGTTTCGCGTGATCGATCGTCTCCAGCACCGCCTCGCAGAGCTTCTCTTCGATCTTCGCCAGTTCATCGTTCGTCGCGACGCGCACTTTCACCATCGCGCGCGCGCGTTCGCGTCACGCGTCGCGTCGCGCGCCGGCGTCGTCGTCGTCGCGGTGTGGCGCGCATGCATTCAAATCTCGGCTGTCGTTCCCCTCGGCCGCGCAGGCTGGACAAACGTCGATCGCGGTTTGTAGACTCATGGCGCTCGATTCGCTTGAATACACAGAAAACAATTCGAGAGTCATGTTTTGATGACCGACTCGGTTTGCAAAAATTCTCGAATTGTTTTCTGTGTATTCAAGCGCATCGAGCGCCATGAGTCTAGAAACCGCGGTCGACGTTTGTCCAGCCTGCGCGTCGACGCGTCCGACGTCGGCGGCGTGACGTCACGCGCGCGCGACCGCACTTCACGGCGACGACGACGACGATGATGACGACGACGACGATGACGGCGCGACTGCCGATGAAAACGACGATGACGAACGCGCGCGCGAAGACGCGGTCGGTGAACGGCCGGGCGACGCGCGCGAGCCGCGGTAAAGCGATCGAAGGACTGGGAAAAGATGACGCCGGTGAGCGCGCGGCGACGATGGAGAACGCGAAGGCGGCGGTGAGCGCGTTGGCGATCGCGACGTGCGTGACGGCGATGCCGGAGATGGCGCACGCGAGCGGGGGGGAGTTTGGGATTCTCGAGGGTCGATCGGCGGCGCTTTTGCATCCGATCGGCTTGGGGTCGCTGTACGCGGTGACGCTTTACGCCGGGTGGCTCGGGTTGCAGTGGCGACGCGTGCGGACCGTCGGTGATGAGATCGCGGGATTGAAGAAGACGTTGCCCGAAGATGCGGCGGCGGCGGCTGGGAGCGCGGTGGCGAAACAGATTGACGAGCTCACGTCGACGAGAAAGGAACTCGTGGCGGGCAAGTTCAAGGATAAGCACGCGAATATGGGGTACTTGCTCCTGGCTTTGGGAGTGACTCTGGCCGTCGAGGGCGGCATGAACACCTACTTGCGCGTGGGCAAGCTCTTCCCGGGGCCGCACTTGTACGCCGGGGCGTCTATCGTCGTACTTTGGGCCATGGCGGCTGGTTTGGTGCCGCAAATGGAAAAAGGCAACCAAAAAGCGCGCGACTTGCACATCGCGTTGAACTGCGTCAATCTCGCTCTGTTCACGTGGCAAATCCCCACCGGGTTGGAGATCGTCGGTAAGGTTTTCCAATTCACGAGCTGGCCGTAGATGTTTCTAGCTAACTAATTTTTTACACGGTCAAGGACCTCATCCTAAATAATATGCGCTCGCGCCGCGTTCGACCTCGACGACGTGCCTCTAAACATCGAGGACGACTGCTTCGCCACTACCCCGCTGTCGTCGTCGTCGTCTGCTACGGAAAACGCCGACGGAACGTTCGTGAACGCGACTTCCCGAAACTCTTCGCTCAGGCGAGAGAAGTCGCCTCGAGACGATCGACGCTTGAACGAGCACGAACTTGGCAAATTGCCGTAGTAGCGAAGGACGAGCACCGATACTATGAGAAGTACGGTCACCAGACCTACTTGTGCCCCGATGGATACCTTGGGCATCGCCAAGGATCTTCCGGTTTTCGACGCGAGCACGACGTCGCTGCACAGCACCTCGGCGTCGTTCCCGTCGAGTAGTACGAACGTTTTCCCGACGATAGATTTCGCACCGCTCAGTGGCAAGTTCGAATCGCTATACAGCACTATTTCTGACGACGATAACGTCCCTTGTCGTACCCAAATCTCACCAATCGGGCAATCCTCGGCGAGCGCTTCCGCGCCGCGCGAGGCACACGACGACTTCTCTTCGGGATTGTACAGCCTTCCCACGTGCGCGCACGAGTTCGAGCTCCCCGCCGTACCCGAATAAATCGCCCATCGATACGGCCCGATCGCATCGCCGTGCGCGCGATTTACCAATTGAACCGAGATCCGCGTATCCGCCGCCGCGTCCGCCGCCGACTGCCGCATCGTCACCAACCCGCTAATCTTACTCAACGTCGTCCCGAGCGTCGCGCGCGCCTCGACGAATCCGTCTTCACCGTCATCTTCCTCGATCGTCGCGCACGCGAACGGAACCTTACCAGCGCTAAATCCATCTAGTCCAGCCGCTCGGTCGCCGCGCCAAACCGCCAACGCGCGTCCGCTCACCGACCGTCGTCCCGCGAGCGGTAAATTCCGATCGACGAACTCGTACGTCTTCCCGCTCACGCTCGCGATCATCCCCGCGTCCATGCGCGCGCACACGTCGCCGATCGCGCACGTCCCGCCCGCGCACGCGCCCGCGCCGCCGTCCGGATTATACACCTCCCCCAGCGTCGCCTCGTCGCACGCCCCGTTCGCGCCTCGACCGCGCTCGTGCACCGTGACGTGCGTCGGGAAATCATCGCTCGTCGACGACCGCGCGGCGGTGACGCGAACGCGCGCGTACGTCACCCCGCCCTCGTACGCCTGCGCGAACGTCGCCTCGACCGAGGATCCGTCGGCGTTCGTCGCGCGCGCGCGCAGCGTCTTCGCGCGCGCGGTCGTCGCCGCGGACGCGAGCGCGACGAGCGCGATCGCGCGCGCGATCGCTCGCGCGCGCGCGCCCGCGCGGCGACGCATCGCGCGCGCGTGTGCCGCCGCGTCGAGCGGCACTTCTCGCCGACGCGTCGACGACGACGACGACGACGGCGACGACGACGACGGCGACGCGCGATGACGGCGCGACGCCTCGCGCGCGAGTGCGCGCGCCGCGCCGTCGCGTCGACGACGGCGGCGACGGCGCGGACGACGACGGCGGCGACGACGACGGCGACGCGATGCGTGCAGACGTCATCGCTCGCGCGGTTCGCCGCGCCGGTGCGCGCGTTCTCGCCGAACGCCAAGCCGCGCTCGCTCGAGACGGCGGCGACGAAGGACGGAGACGTCGTTCCCGAGCGCTCGCTCACCGGTTGGCGGCGGGTGGCGCTGACGCTGGGTGGATATTTTAGCCCGGAGAGCCGACGCGTGCGCGGCGGCGAGCGGCTGTACGAAGAGGTGACGCGGGCGACGGCGATCGATGCGCTGTACGACGCGCACGCGGTGGAAAAGACGTTCGCGAGTCGACACGCGATGATGTGCCTGCACGTGTGGATGTGCTTGGGGCGGTTGCGAAAAGAGGGAGAGGGGGGGAAGGCGTTTAGTCAGACGTTTTACGACGCGTTTCAAGACGACGTGGAGCGACGCGTGCACGATGAGGGCGTGCGCGTGCGCGTGCGAAAGTGGTTACAGGATTTAGAGAGGACATTTTATGGGAATGCGGTGTCGTACGATAAAGCGCTCGAGCTCGGGGGTGGAGAACTCGTGAAGGCTTTGCATAGAAACGTGTACGACGGCGACGGCGACGTCGACCGCGCCAAGGGGTTGGAGCGGTACGTTCGACATCAGCTCGCGTCGTTGGCGCTGACGCCCACGGAGGCGTTATTCGACGGGCGCGTTAGATTCGTTGGCTTCGATGAGCAAGAAGAATAGCATCGCGGTGTACTTTTAAAGTAATTTTTATTGACATCAGTCTTCTAATACGGGCGCCCGAATCGCGGCTTGTCGCCGTCCTCCTTTGGTTTGTTTGCGCTGTCTCCGCCACCGCCGCCGAAACGCGCGCCGCCGCGATCGGGCCCGCCTCGGCCGCCACCACCGTCGCCACGACCGCGGCCGCCTCGACCACCTCGGCCGCCACCTCGGCCGCCTCGGCCGCCTCGGCCGCGTTCGTCGACCTTGCCCACGAAGACGGGCTCGTGCGTCGTCGGTGGCTGCGCGTCTGGGTCTTCCCCGCGCGCGATCGCTTCTTCCCTCGCCTTGGCTTTCTTTTCCAATTGTTCCTGCTTCTTTTGTTCCATGTACGCCGCCTTCATCATGAGCGTGAGCTTCGCGCCCTTGTACTCCAAGTCGGCGCGTTCGGCAATCGCCTTGGCCTCCTCTTCGGTGGCGAACTCGACGAAAATGCTCCCCCGAAAATCCTTGCTCGTCGTGTGTCGACGCAAACGAATCGACCGCGCGTTACCCACCGTCTTGAAGTACGCCAAAAGCGCCTCGATCGTCGCGTCCTTCGCGAACGGACTCGCGAACACGAACCGCTTGTCCAACTCCTCCACCATCGCGCTTCGATACGCCGTCACGCCGTCGTCCGTGGCGAGATCCGGCGTCTCCCCGTTCACGAGCATCGACTTCCGCCGCACCCGCGTCCCATCGGCGCACGCCTCGACGACGTCGCTTCCCTCCAGCGCCCTCGCCACGCGCTCCACGTTTTTCGCCTCATCCTTCCCCCCGTACGCCGCCAAAAAATCCCGCATCCTCGAGAAGGATGCGATGAGCGCGATCGGCACCCCCCCCTCGTGTCCCTCGCGCACCGCTCGCGACACCTCGTCGAGCAAGAACGCATCGCGCGGAAGATTCGAGTCGCCGAGGTAGAACTCGATCTGCGCGCGCACCCTGTCGCGCGTCGCGTCGTCGAAATCCGCCGCCCCCGTCGCGTCGTCCTCGCGCCGCGCGCGCGCGTCGTCGTCGCCCGTCGACGCGCGCGGCGCGTCGCTCGGCGCGTCGCTCGGCGCGTCGGTCGCGACGGCGTCGGTCGCGTCGGTCGTCATGTCGCGGCTCGACGCGCGTCGCGCTCCGTCGCGCGGCGCGCGTCGCGCGCGGCGGCGGCGGCGGCGCGAGTCTCAAGCGCGCACACGGACCGTCGAACGCGATCGCGACGACGACGCGACGACGACGCGCGACGCCGCGCAGCGCGACGCGACGCGACCGCGATGGCGGGCGCGCGACGAAGCGCGCGCGGCGCGGCGAGCGACGCGCCCGCGGCGAGCGCCGACGCGAGCGACGCGCGGAAGAAACGCGCGAAGGCGAAAGACGCGACGAAATCGTCGAACGCGAAGACGGACGCGCGATCGAACGGAAAGGCGAAGGCGCGCGCGGTGTCCGCGCCCGCGGTCGCGGATGGGACTCGGTTGAAGCGGGAGACGGCGTTCCTGTGTCACGCGCAGTTTAAGAACGATCTGCCGGCGGTGCCGATCGATTGGAAGATGTTGCAGACGAGGGTGGATCGACGGGCGCTGACGGAGTACTCGCACTTGTCGCTGTACGACGGGTTGCGGAAGCGAGGGGACTTTAGCGAGGATTTAGGGATACCTTTGGATCCTGCGCTGATGCGGGCGTATCGGGTGCCGACGCGGCGGGTGGCGATGGATCCGGAGGATCACGAATTGATGATGAGCTCGGCGGAGCGCGAGGGGAAGCGCAACGGGGCGATCGGGACGAGCGGACGCGCGGTGAGCAGACCGGACGCCTCCGACGCGCTTTGGTTGATGAACACGCAGTACATCTCCGCGGGGAGCATCAAGGCGCGCACGGGGTTGAGCGAGAAGGAGATGAAACGCCGAAGACTCGAGGCGCAGGGGGGCGCCGCGGAGCCAGAGGTCGAGCTCTCGCAAGTCGAACAAATCGAAGCCTCGTTCGCGGCGGCGAAGCGACCTCCGGTGCATCCGACGAACAAGAAGGCCAAAGTGGTGGAGGTTCTTCCCGTGCTGCCCGATTTCGAGCGCATCGCGATGGACTACGTGCGCTTGAACTTTGACGAGAAGCAGGAAACCGACGTCGCGTCGCTCTCGGGCAAATCCGCGGAGACGATTGAAAACGCGTTGAACTGCGGGGTGGTAAAACCGTTTAGCATCGTGAACGAGCGCAATCAAACCGAACGATTCTTATCGCTCATGCTTCCGCAAGACCCCGATGCGGCGATGGAGGAGGACTTTCTCGCCTTGGACGGCGAGCCGCGCCAATACGACCACGTTCGCGACTACGTGTACAAGATTCACCAAGACGATCCGAATCTCGGAGGCGGGAACATGTGCTTCTTCTTTAAGAAGGACCGCGTCACGTACGTCGACTTACACACCAAACTCACGCTGTCGAAGCGAAGCAAGCACTCGAAGGGTAAAGAGGCGACGGATTCTTGGAAACCGAGCGAGGTGACGCTGCAACGGCGACGCATGACGGAGGAAGAAAAGAGCGCGCTGGACGCGAAGCGCGAGAGCATCAGAGCGGGGGCGTGATCATCTATCATCTTTTAGCATTGTGGAATAACGACGACTTCAGCGAGTCTTTAGAAATTACAGCATAAATGCGGAACCCTTCGTCCTCACTCCAACATCGCGCGCTCGAGTTCCTCCTTGAGCGACCCGTCCTTGAACGCGTCGACGGTGATGTCGCACCCACCGAAGAATTCTCCGCCTACGTACAGCTGCGGAAACGTCGGCCACGACGAATAATCCCTACGTCACCCCCCCCGATCCCAAATCGTCAGTCACCGCGCCGTCGTCCGACTCGTCGTTCGTTCGCGTTCGCGTTCGCGTCGCCTCGCCCCGACGCACTTCATCCCCTGTCTCAAGTCCTCGTTCGCCAGGATATCGACGTCCGCGAACGGCACGTTCATCGAGTTCAAAATCTGCACGCACGTGTTCGAGAACCCACACCTCGGCGCGTCCTTCGTCCCCTTCATGAAGAGCACCACGCGGTGTTCCGCGACGAACGCGTCGATGGATTCGCGCAGCTCGGGCCCCATCTGCGCCGAGACTCGCGCGTCGCGCGCGCGTCCGGTCGCGCACCGCGCGCGCACCGCGCGCGTCGCGCGCGTCGCGCGCATCGTCGCGCGCATCGTCATCGCGCGCGTCGTCGTCGGCATCGTCGTCGTCGGCATCGTCGCCCCGTCGCGGTCTCGCGCCGGCGCCGCGCCGGCGCCGCGCCGATCGCGCGATCGATCGCGCGTTTCGAGCTCGAACCTCGCGCGGGCGATCGGTCTCGACGCTCGAAACGCGCGCGATCGATCGCGCGACGCGCGATGCGTCGATCGCGCGCGATCGCGCGATCTGATCCGAAACCGACGGCCGACCGCCGGCATTGATCGTCGACCGATCGACCGCGCGACGCGCGCGATGGCGTCGCGCGCGGTGTCGATCGACGCGCGCGCGCGCGGCGACGCGATGGCGTCGCGCGCGACGCGCGGCGCGACGCGGGACGGCGCGCGACGCGCGACGCGCGGAACGCAGACGACGACGACGCGACGACGCGCGATGACGACGACGCGATGCGATGGGCTCGCGCGGACGGGACGCGGCGGCGCGACGAGGGACGCGTCGACGTCGACGATGATGGGCGCGGGCGCGGGCGCGCGGGGAGGGGTGGCGCGACGCGCGCTGGCGGATCGACCGACGCGAGAGGCGGCGGAGGACGAGGACGCGCGCGCGACGGGCGCGAGCCGGGTGAAGTCGAGGGGGGGGGTGGACGTCGTCGTCGCGACGAATGACTTCGCGTTTGAGATCGCGGCGAATCTCAGGGCGACGGCGTTTTACGATGATCTCGCGGAGAGGCACGAGATGCCGTTTCCGCCGCGGTTCACGCCGACGTTTCATCGGGAGTTCGCGCAGCGCGAACGCAAGGCGCTGCGGGAGCGGACGACGAGACGCGTGGGGCCGGCGCTGGAGTCGCGATGTTTCATGGCGGATTGCGAAGGATTGGGGTTAGTGGGGTGTTTGGACGTCAGCGTGCGCGAGGGGCCGTGCGCGAGTCAGATCAACGGCGTGTGCGTGCCGGAGGGGGCGTCGTACGCGTACGTGGACAACGTGGCGGTGGACGCCGCGGCTCGTCGACGAGGGTCGGCGAAGCTCATGATGGAGTGCGCGAGCGACTGGGTCGAAGAGCGTGGAATCACGGAAATCTGGACGCACGTGCACTGCGATAACGTGGGCGCGCGAAGATTGTACCACGCGTACGGTTTCCGGGCGCCCAGCGGCTCGCATCCGGAACAAGGCTTGCCGAATTACTTCAACGGCGAGCGATTGAAGGGCCTAATCTTAATGCGAGCCCCTGTGCCGCTGGTGTACGAGGCGCGCGTTGACGCGGTTTGCGGATGCGGCGCGTGCTTCGCGCGCGTGGACGAGTGCATCTGCATCAAACCCGCGGTCGCCGCGCGTTAACGCCGCCTCGAGTCGAGACTACTTAAACTTTGTTGTACTTTTCCTGCCCGCCGTACTATATGCGCGCTCGCTGCTAAGCATTTTTAAACCGATGCTACGAAAATATGCTCATGATTCACAATTCGTTCGCTACTGTAGTGCGCTAATCAAACGACGGCGCGAAGCTCGGCATGGACGCCAATTTCTCCGCGCGCTTTGGCGCCGCCTGCGTCTTCGATTGGGTCTTCTTCTTTTTCGCCTTCGGCAGGTTCACGGGAATGCCCGGCAACATTAAAGGTTCGCCGGCCTCGATCGGGGGTTTCAACGCGCGCTCAACCTTGGTCTTCGTCTTGGTCAACAGCGTCTGCACCGTGGAGCAAATCGTCACCGGCGCCGCCAACGTGGACTCCTCCAACCTCGTCGCCCCCGCTAAACTCCTCGTGTACTCGCTCGCGCTCGCGCTCATCTCATCTAACTCATCATCGAGCCTCTCTTGCAACAAATGCGCCAGGGCCTCGTGAATCGCCTCCTTCTCGTCGAAATTTTTAAACACCTCTGGCGCCCCCGCGCCCATTCGCGACATCGGCGCGTTCGTCGTGTCCCTCGCCCCCACCACGAAGCTCTCCGCGTCCATCATTTTCTTCACGATCCGTCCCACCGCGTGCGCTCCGATCGCATCGCACGCCTCGATCGTCTCCGCCAGCGCCTCCAGCGCCCTCGGGCACGCGTACGCTCGCACCGGCTCTCCCTCCAATTGCGTCTCGTGCAGCGCGTACACGCAGTACACCCCCGTCGCTCGCGTCGCCAGCGTCTTCCCCGTCCGCGCGTACTTCATCGCGCAATCGTACGCGCACTGCACGTACCCGTTGTACGTCTGCTGCGCCGGCTTTCCCAGGTGCACGTTCGAGAACCGTCGCTCGCACCAGCGCGCTTTGAAATTCGCAAACGACATCGCCGCCGCGTACGCGTCGTCGCCGTCGTCGCGCGCGCGGTCGACGTCGCGCGCGTGGCGCTCGATGAGATCCATGACGTCGATCTCCACGCCGCGGAGCTCGCGCTCGTCGCACGCGGGCATGGCGACGACGACGCGCGGGCGAATGGCGACGACGCGCCATCGCGCGACGCCGACGCCGACGCGACGCGGCGCGGCGCGGCGCGGCGCGGCGCGCGATGGACGCGCGGGCGAAGGCGCTCGCGGCGCTCGAGCGCGCGGCGCGCGGCGCGGGCGCGTCGACGGCGGTGCGCGTCGCGGCGAACGCGGACGCGAGCGAGGCGGCGCTCGCGAGCGCGCGCGCGCTGGCGCACGACGCGCTGCACCGCGGATCGTGGGCGGACGCGGACGAGTGCTGGCGGGGGGTGTACGCGGCGGCGACCGTGGCGTGGGCGCGACGCGCGGTGGCGAACGGGCGGGACGAGGGAGGCGAGCGCGCGCGCGACGCGCTGCGCGCGCTCGATTTGGCCGCCATGCTCGGAGGCGCGTGGTTTCGGGACGACGTGCGCGACGCGATAGCGGACGTGCGCGCGATGCGTGGGAAGAGGGAAAGACCGCGAGCGAGGCGCTGGAGCGCGTCGATCGATGAGGGAGAATCGACGGCGGGACGCGACGGCGACGAGACGGCGACGAGGCGCGCCGACGTGTCCATGGAGGCGTTTTATAGGGATTTCATGGCGAAGCGAGGCGAGGACGGCGAGTCGAGCGATTGCGGTACCCCGATCGTGCTCGATGCGCTCGTCAAGCACTGGCCCGCGGTGACGAAGTGGAGAGACGGGGCGTACCTGGACGAAATCGTCGGCGATCGCACGGTGCCCGTCGAACTGGGGAAGACGTACGTCGACGACGCGTGGTCGCAGAAACTCATGACGATGCGTGAGTTCATGGACGCGTACGTCGACGGCGACGACGACGAGTCGACTCGACGCGCGAGCGGTGGTGCGGACGTGGGTTACCTCGCCCAGCACGAACTCTTCGAGCAGTGCCCAGAATTGAAGCGCGACATCGAGGAACCGCTGTATTGCGCGCTCGGCACCGGCACCGTGTGCGCGGTCAACGCCTGGTTCGGACCCGCGCACACGGAGTCTCCGGCGCACACTGACCCGCATCACAACCTACTGTGCCAAGTCATCGGCGTCAAGCGCGTGCGTCTCTTCGCGCCGAGCGAGACGCCGAAGATGTACCCGCGCGACGCCCCGATGAGCAACACCTCCCGCGTCGACGTCATGCACCCGAACTTGGACGAGTTCCCTCTTTTCGTCGACGTCGAGTTCATCGACGCGACGCTGTACCCCGGCGACGCCTTGTACATTCCACCCGGTTGGTGGCACCGCGTCAAAGCCGCCACCGTCTCGTTCAGCGTTTCGTATTGGTGGGACTGACGCTCCATCGTTCGACCGCGTCAGCCTAGCCCTAGCGTAGATGAATCAACGCGCGAGCCATCGCGTTGCCGTCGTTCGTCGCGCCCTTCGCTGCATGCGCCGTCGACAGTCCGACTCGACTCTTCGCGGCGTCGGCGGCGACCGCCGTTTGAAATTTCTCCAAACCGTCGCCAACGTCGGCACTCGGCGGCGCGCGAATCGCCCGTCGCGACGCGCGTATTCAGGCGAACCGCGCGACATGCGTCTCTCGCGCGCTTTCCTCGCCTTCCTCGTCGCTCTCGCGGCGGCGTCGGCGCCGCGCGTCCGCGCGCGCGCGCTCGGTGTCGACGCGCTCGGCACCTCCACGCTCGAGCTCGCGGCGCCGACGAGCGCGAAACCGGCGCGGTTTAACGAGTACAAGATCATGCCCGGTCACACGAAGCGGTCGCACGTGCTGAGCGCGCGCGCGCACGAGTACGTCGACGCGGCGACGCTGCCGAAGACGTTCGTGTGGAACGACGTCAAGGGACACAACTTTTTGACGAAGTCGCTGAATCAGCACATCCCTCAGTATTGCGGTTCGTGCTGGGCGCACGGTGCGATGAGCGCGCTGGCGGATCGAATTCAAATTGCGAGCGGGAAGAAACGAGCGCAAGACGTGAACTTGGCGATTCAGCACATTCTAAACTGCGGGACGGAAATCGCGGGGTCCTGTCACGGGGGATCGCACACCGGAGCTTATCAATTCGTTCACGACACTGGATTCGTGCCGTACGACACGTGTTTGCCCTACGAAGCGTGCAGTGCGGAATCTACCGAAGGTAACTGCGCGCGAGGTGGTGATTACACGTGCACGGCGATGAACACCTGCCGAACGTGCAGCACGTTTGCGGAATTCGGCGGCTTTTGCAGCGCGCTGTCAACGTTCCCGAACGCCACCGTCGCGGAGTACGGGATGATCTCGGGTGAAAAGGAAATCATGGCTGAAATTTTCGCTCGCGGTCCCGTGTCTGCGGGGATCGATGCCGATGGATTGCGAGGTTACGTCGGCGGCATCTACAAAGACACGCCGGATTTCGAAATCAATCACATCGTCTCCATCGTCGGCTGGGGTACCGCGGATGATGGAACCAAATACTGGGTCGTGCGTAACTCGTGGGGCCAATACTGGGGAGAGATGGGTTTTTTTCGCATCATTCGAGGCGTGAACTCTCTCGGAATCGAAGACGAAGTCGCGTGGGCGACGCCCGGCTCTTGGACCCACATGAACTTCGCGTGCTACGAAGACGGGAGCAACTGTATTCGCAAGAAGGACTACGTCGACCCATCCACGCCCGGACGCAAGCCGTACGGCGAGTATCATCTGGAAAACTAGGCCGTCTGCCGCTCACTCATCATGTATCGACTCTTCGCGCGTTGTAAATCACGTCAAACATTTCTTGTTCACATCGTCGCCTCGGACGCGGCGTTCAGGACACAGAGCGCGACGCGCATCGTCGCGTCGATGACTATAAGACATCGGCATCGCAGACGTCGTTCACTCTGTCAGCGATATCTGTTCGCGAACATCGTCGCGCTGAGTTTCGCGCTGAGTTTCTGGGCCAGTCGGAAAATTGCGAGGTGGCTCGTCCCAGCCACTGCGGTGTGGGTCGAAACACACGGTTGCCACGCGTACGGCAAACCCATCTCGATTCGAGGTAAACACCGTCATTTACCTCGGCGTTCGTTCGATCCGAAGAGTGGGTTTTGTTTGTGTCGCCGAAGTCACGACGGATTCGCGTGGTCGACGGCGCATCGCGGGTGCCCGAAATTTCCCGTAGACTGCGCAAACGAGTGCGCGACGTCCGATGTGCCGCCACCGCCGCATGATGGCGTGAAGAGATCGAGACGGTGGCTCCATCGGTTCGACGCTACACGACGACGTGCAAAATGCGTTGAAACGTCGATTCAGCCCGAAATTCGACGATTATTCGAGAAGATTGAGACCGCAACGATGACGCCGAAGATGCCAGTCCGATCGTTGCCCAATTTGCGCAAAATAATTACGACGGACTTCGTGGCATCGGGTGTGCGCATTCCAATCATCCATCGCTTACGCCTCCGAGAACGAGTAGACACATTTCTTCGGGATGCGCCGAGCGCGAACGGTGCATTTCGAGGGCGCGGGATCGTCATCGTCGGCAGCGCGAGCAACGCGAAATACTCGACAGCGTATTGGATCGCTCTCCATTCGCTTCGGCGAACGGGTGCATGCGCGCTCCCCGTCGAAATTTGGTTTCCAAAAGGCGAACTTCCAACGTGCGAACAAGCAAAGTCGATGCGCGCTCTCGGTGCGACGCCGCGCTCATTTGAGCGCTCGTTTGAGCGCCTCGCGAAGAATCGTTTCGCATACAAGCTTCTCGCGGTCGCGATGAGCGAATTCGATCAAGTCTTGTACATGGATGCCGATAATATCGCGCTTACAGCAAACGTGTGTCGACTTTTTGACACGAGCGAAGATTACGCGCGCACCGGGGCTTTATTATGGCAAGACTTTTGGTCGTCGAGCGCGGCTCCCGATTTGTTCGACGTCCTGCCGTCGTCGCCTGCGCTCGATTTCAACGGCACGCACGAGAGCGGGCAGTTTCTCGTCCACAAGTCTCGTGTGTGGCGCGCACTTGCGCTCGCACTCTTCATGAATGCGTACCCGGAGATATTTTCTCCATTAAGCGGCAACTACATGGGATGGGGAGATAAAGAGTTTCTCGCCTCAGCCTTAGCCGCGACGAAGACGCCCTTCGCGCGCGTTTCGCGCTTACCCCAACACGTCGGCGTCGCCGTGCACGACCGCATCTCAATATGGGGTAACGCCATGCTCCAGTTCGATGACGCCGACGTCCCACTGTTCCTGCACGCCAACGTCGGCAAAATCGTCGCTCGCGACTTTCCGTGCGCGAACGTCTCCGCGTACGTACACCGATGGACATCGCACGCCGATGTCCTCGCACGAGCAACTAACACGCGCGACTTCGAGCTCGACTGGCTCGTTGATACCGCGTGTTCCGTCGTTCGCACCGTTTCGGACGACGATCACACCGACGTCGCCTTCGCTCGCGCTCCTTTGCTTGATGGCATGCACCTCGCCGACCACCCGGGTGCACTAGGTAAATAGTGAGCCTTCACATTTCAATCCCAACTCCCCAAACTGATGCATGACTCACGTAAACACACACACAAATAAACCATCAAAAACACATAAACGACGAGTCGCATCGACGTCGACGTCGACGACACGCGCGCGACCCTCACACTACGACGCGAACACCGTCGACATGAGCGCTCCGCTCGCCCAGCGCGCGACCGCGTCGCTCGCGCGCACGAACGCGAAGAATGCTTCCCTCAAGACCCGCGCTCGCCGCGCGCGCGCGACGCCGCGCGCGGCCGCGACCGAGGGTGGTGATGCCGAAAAGGTGCGCGCGGGGCGACGACGCGATGCGACGTGAACGCGCGCGCGGGGACGCGCGCGGCGGGGAGCGAGAGACGCGCGCGCGAACGCGCGTCGGAATGATTTTCGTTCGCGCGCGCGCGGGGCGCAGGCGCGCGGATAACGTCCGCGTGGGCGTGCGGGCGCGGATAGACGCGGACGGCGCGTGACGTCCGCGATAAGGCGCGCGTGGATTACCGGCGACGAGAACGCGCGATGTCGTGGCGACGACGCGGTGCGCGCGCGATCGGGCGCACGGTGTGAAACGAAAGATACTGACGGATGCGCGTACGAAACGTAGGTGGACCAAACGCGTCGCGATGCGTTGAAGATGGCGGCGGGTTTCGCGGCGACGTTTGGCTTGGCGCAAAGCGCGAGCGCGGCGGACGACGTCGCGTCTTCTCGCATGTCTTACTCTCGATTCCTCGAGTACCTCGACATGGGACGGGTGAAGAAGGTTGATTTGTACGAGCAAGGCACGATCGCTATCGTGGAGGCGGTTTCGCCGGAGCTTGGTAACCGCGTGCAGCGCGTGCGCGTGCAGCTTCCGGGAACGTCTTCCGAGTTGCTCAAGAAGTTCCGTGAAAAGAATGTTGATTTCGCGGCGCACACGAACACGGAGGACAACGGACAAGTGTTCTTGAACTTGCTCGGCAACTTGGCGTTCCCGCTCTTGCTCGTCGGGGGGTTATTCTTGCTCACTCGCCGCCAGCAAGGCGGCGGCGGCGGCGGCATGCCGGGCGGCATGGGCGGCCCGAACAACCCCATGGCGTTCGGCAAGTCCAAGGCCAAGTTCCAAATGGAACCGAACACTGGCGTCACTTTCGATGACGTTGCCGGTGTGAAGGAAGCTAAGAACGATTTCATGGAGATTGTCGAGTTCTTGAAGCGTCCGGAGCGATTCACCGCCGTTGGTGCCAAGATCCCGAAGGGGTGCCTTCTGGTCGGTCCGCCGGGTACGGGTAAGACCTTGCTCGCCAAGGCGATCGCCGGTGAAGCTGGTGTCCCGTTCTTCTCCATCTCTGGTTCTGAATTCGTTGAAATGTTCGTCGGTGTCGGTGCGTCCCGCGTCCGCGATCTCTTCAAGAAGGCGAAGGAAAACGCCCCGTGCATCATCTTCGTTGACGAAATCGACGCCGTCGGTCGCTCCCGTGGTACCGGCGTCGGCGGTGGTAACGACGAGCGCGAACAAACGTTGAACCAGCTTCTTACCGAAATGGATGGTTTCGAAGGCAACACCGGTATTATCGTCATTGCGGCGACGAACCGTGCCGACATCCTCGACCCGGCGCTCCTCCGTCCGGGTCGCTTTGACCGCCAAGTGGCCGTCGACGTCCCGGATCTCGCCGGTCGCGTCGAAATCTTGGGTGTTCACGCCAAGAACAAGCGTTTCGAAGACGAAGTCGATCTTGAAATGATTGCCAAGCGCACCCCGGGATTCTCCGGTGCCGACCTGTCCAACCTTCTCAACGAGGCCGCCATTCTTTGCGGTCGACGCGGCAAAACCGCCATCAGCCTCTCTGAAGTCGACGACTCCGTTGATCGCATTGTCGCCGGTATGGAAGGTACGCGCTTGAACGATGGTAAGGCCAAGAGCCTCGTAGCGTATCACGAAGTCGGTCACGCCATTTGCGGCACGCTCACTCCGGGTCACGACCCGGTGCAAAAGGTGACTTTGATCCCGCGTGGTCAAGCCAAGGGTTTGACGTGGTTCATCCCGGGTGAGGACGCGTCTCTCATCTCCAAGCAACAGATTTTCGCTCGCGTCGTCGGTGCTCTCGGTGGGCGTGCGGCGGAAGAAGTTATCTTCGGTGAGGCTGAAGTGACCACGGGTGCGAGCAGCGACCTCAACCAAGTCGCGTCCATGGCGAAGCAAATGGTCACCACGTTCGGTATGTCTGACATTGGTCCGTGGTCGCTCCAAGATCCGAGCGCTCAAGGTGGTGACATGATCATGCGCATGATGGCGCGCAACTCCATGTCTGAGAAGCTCGCCAACGACATCGACGTTGCCACCAAGCGCATCGCCGACGAAGCGTACGAGGTTGCCGTCAAGCAAATCAGAGACAACCGCGAGGCTATCGACGTCATCACGGAGGAACTCATGGAAGTCGAAACCATGACTGGCGAACGTTTCCGCGAGATCCTCGCGCAGTTCGTCGAGATCCCGGCGGTGAACATCCCGGGTGAAGTGAAGATGGCTACTGTGAACGCGGGTGGTAAGCTTTAAGTGCTGTACTCATCGGAGAGCATCAAGGATAGAGATGTGATGCCGTCGGCTTCGAAACAGCGCCGCAGAACTTTAGTTGCAAACTTCTAGAGAGTGGGTGATTCCCAGAAAAGCGAATCGTCGCGGGCTTAGGCGCGATGAGCTTGTAATATGGAACAATTGAACAACACGCAAACGTCACGATGAGCGCTCTCACACGCCTGAAATGAATTAAAAAAGACGCCGCCTCCTTCGACGCGTCCGTCGTCGCCCGCCTCGCTAAACTACACAATGCGCGAACACGCTCTATCTAGACCGAACCCCTACTTTTTCGTCATCCTCGCCAACCTATTTAGATGATGATTGATCGTGTTCATCTTCTTCGGCGCCTTGGCGCGCAATTCCAAACACGAGTCCAGCGCCTTTCTCGCGCTCGCGCACTTGCCCTCCTCAAAGCTATTCGTCTTGTAACACGTCAACAGCGCAAACATCTCCGTCATGCACGCCACGTCCCTGCGCTTGCCCTTACCCGCGCTCTTGGTGTTGATGCGCAGCCGCGGCTCGCTGGGCGTCTTCGCCATCGCGCTTCGCGCGCGCGCGGCGTCGAAGTCGGTCGCGAGAAAAGATCGGCGGCGAGCTCGCGGACGTTCGCGCGTCGTCAGCCGCGAACGCTAGCGTTGCGGTTCGTGCGTGACGATATTTAAGATCACGTTGGATCCGCCGAGGCGTGGACGGCTTCGCGCGCTCGATATGCGGCGACAAGTGCGGAGCGAAAGGTGCAAGGCGCGGGACGCGAGCACCGCGCGCGCGTCGCCGCACGGCGCGGCGCGGCCAACACAGCGGCGAGGACGACGACGGTGGGACGCAGACGAAAGACGATTGAGGAATAGGAATGTAATGTTAAGTGGAAAGTCACCCTTGGTCTACGGCCACTCGGTGTACGGCAAGAGACGACCCGACGCTTAGTAGAAGGAGAAGCCCTTGGCCGCGTTGGTGAGGACGTTCGAGTGGATCGGATCCGCGACGTGGGATTGCCAGTTGGCGATCGGGCCTTCTTGGGTGGCGAGCGCTTGGAAGATGCAGCCCAACCACGCGAACATGGACAAGCGGGAGTGCTTGAGTTCCTTGATCTTGAGCTCCTCGAGGTCGCCCGCTTCGGCGAAGCCGAGCGGATCGAAGCGGCCGCCCGGGGTGACGTCGCCTTGGGTGAGCTCCGGGAACGGGTTCTCGAAGATGCCCGTGCGGTAGGATTCCGCGGAGCCAACGAGGAAGATCTCGATCGCGAGCACGGCCCAGAAGTTCGGGTAGCCAGAGCCCGCCGGCGCGAGCGGCGCGACGGCGCCCGGGAACTTGTCCGCCACCGCGGTGCAGTCATCCGGCGTGCACAACGTGCCCGCGGTGAACCACGGGATTCCCGTGCCGTTCTCCGCCGCCCACGCACCGGTCACGCCGAGCATGGCCCATCGGCCGTGAATGATCTCGCGTTCCGCATTCTTTTCATCGCCGAACGGAATGATCGGCGACTCGCCGCCGCCCGGGTACGTGCCGAACTCCGGGTACAAGTCCGGCGGCGCGAGCGACCCGAACTGTCCCGCCTGTTCGCATCGTTCGATCGCGTTCGTCCATCGTCAGTCTTCCGCTCTCGTTCCATCGCGGCTTCGCTCGCGTCCGCGTTCGTTTCGCGCGCGTCGCGCTGTTTTCGCGAGCGTTCGGCAAAGATACGATCTCGCGACGTCGCGCGCGATCGCACCTTGAAGGCGGACTTTTTCGCCGGCGCGCTCGCCTTGGTGCGGCGCGCGACGACGGCGGTGTCGATCTTGCGCGACGTCGCGCGCTTCGGCGCCGCGGCGACGCGAACGCCGGTGAACGTGGACGCGAGCATGGTGTCTGTCGGCGGGTGCTGATATGACGCGCGGCGATTCGGCGATCCGGATCGACGGATCGAGCGAGTCGGATTCGCGACGATTCGTGATTCGTGATTCGAGAGGGGTGACTATTGAAAATTGACGCGGCGCGACGCGCGGCGCGCGCGGCGCGCGCGGCGCGCGCCGGCGCGCGAGATCGAGCGGCTAGTTGTACTGCATGTACTTCGCGGTGGAGGAGAACTTTTGATAGCCCTTGATGACTTTGTTGATGGCGTCCAAGAAATCCTTTTCGCCGACGGTTTTCCGGCGCTGGCGAATGGCGAACATGCCGGCTTCGGTGCACACGGAGTGGATCTCCGCCCCGGTGGCGTTGGGACACAGGCGCGCTAAAAGTTCGTAGCGAATGTCGCGCTCGACAGCCATGGAGCGGGTGTGAATCTTGAAAATTTGCGTTCGGGACTCCAAGTCGGGCAAGCCGAATTCAACCTTGCGGTCGAGACGCCCGGGACGCAACAGCGCCGGATCCAGAGTGTCGGGTCTATTCGTGGCCATCAATACCTTGATGTTGCCTCTGGCGTCGAACCCATCGAGCTGGTTCACAATCTCAAGCATCGTACGCTGCACTTCGTTGTCTCCGCCTTGACCGTCGTCGAAGCGAGCGCCGCCGATGGCGTCGACTTCGTCGAAAAAAATCAAACACGCCTTTTTGCTCCTCGCCATCTGGAACAGCTCTCGAACTAACCTCGCACCTTCCCCGACGTACTTTTGCACCAACTCGCTCCCGATGACGCGAATAAAACACGCATCCGTGCGATTCGCCACCGCGCGCGCCAGGAGCGTCTTACCCGTCCCCGGCGGCCCGTAACACAATACCCCTTTCGGCGGATCGATCCCAAGCTTCGCGAACTTCTCGGGGTGCAACAACGGTAACTCCACGACTTCGCGAAGCTTCTCAATCTGTTCTTTCGACCCCCCGACGTCGCCGTACGTCACGTCGGGCTTTTCCTCAACCGTCATCATCGTCACGCTCGGATCGATCTTCGGTGGCAACGGCAACTGTATGAAATACTTATTCCGGTCCACCCCCACCCGCATCCCCTCCTCAATGTCCGTCGGCGCCACCTCGTTCCCCAAACCCACGACGAACTTTGCGATTTGTTTCACGTTTATCACGTACTGCGCGTCCTCCGTCCCCGGGTTGATGATCTTCGTGCATCTCGCCACTTGCAACGGTTGCTGCTCCTGGAACGCCTGTTTATCCGCCGTCAAATCCCACTGCGACGGCGGCGCCAGCCCGGTGTCGCTCTCCTTGATCCCGCACAAGTCGTTCACGCGCTTACTGATCGTCTTCAGGTCGTTTTCGAGATCTTTAATCGCGTCGTTATACGCCCCCAACCCGTACGTCTTCAGCAGCGCGATGTCGTCCTCGTCCAGGGGGATGATCTTTTTATCCGCGTCGCCGAACTCGACGTCCTCCGCGCTCGGGACGCCCATGACGCGCGTCGTCCGCGTCGATCTCTGCCGTTCCGTTCGTTGCGCGTTTGACCGCGACCGCACACCGCCGCGCGCGCGCGATCGATCGCTCGATATGGACGAGAAAGCGGTAGATTTATTCGTCGAGCTCGCGACGCGATCGTCCACGTTCGCCGGCGTCGTGCAGACGCGATACGCGGAGTGGAGAAACTTGTTTCGAGTGCTGAAAGATTTGAAAAACGACGAGACGTCGGCGCTCTCGAGCGTCGCGCGGGACGCGAGCAGCCCGACGGACTTCGAACAGTGGGGACGGGAGCGATCGCCGATGTTTGCGGACGAATTTGAGAAGTTTTTGAGCGATGCGCGGTGCGTGGAGGCGGTGTGCGAGGATTTGGGAGCGAGCGAGCGCGTGCGAGGACGCGCGACGGGAGAGACGTCGACGCCGGTGCGGGAAACGCCGGAAGCGGTAAAGGACGCGGAGAAATCGTTTCGAAAGATGAAGACGCCGTCGAGAGCGGTGGAGGTGGAGATGGAGGCGGAGAAGATGGAGAATTTCGTGGCGGAGAAGCCGCGCGGCGGCGGTTTGGGCGCGGCGGCGCGCGTGGAGACGAGAGAGCCGATGCGGGCGAACGTGACCCCGCCGCCGCGTGCGGCGCAAGTCGTGCAGAAGTCGCCGCCGCCAACGCCGATGCCTTCGCAGTTGTCTCCACCGCAGAGCGAATACGCGACGCCGGCGTCTGGGAGGAAACCAAAGAACGGCGCTGCTTCGGCGTCTGAAGCCGCGCACGTCGAACATTTGATGTCCTACTTGACTGGCTTTCACGGATTGCTTTTTGGTCTTAAAGATCACGTTGAGCGCATTCGAGGGGCGACGATTGAAAACGTTTCGCATGAACTCGCGCGAACGGATGCGAGATTGGACACCGCCATCGCCAGGCTCGAAGCGGCGATGGGAGTCGAGTCGGGCGAAAACAAAACACATTAAAATCGAGTTGAAAAAGTACATAAAAGCGCTGTGAATTGCAACGTTCGTGCCTAAAACCCCTAAATTATTTGCGCGAACGCCGCGCGCGCGTCGCCGTAGGCTGTTCTGCGGACAGCGCCGCTGCCTCCTTCGTCGCGCCGCGCTGACCACCAGTCTTCGGAGACGATTCATCGGTCGCTTGCGCGTCTTCGACAGCAGGTGGCGTCGCTTCCTCCGCCGTATCCGCATCAAGAACCACGCGCGCATCGATGCTCGAGCGCGCGAGATCCGCCTCGGCGGCTTGCGCCTGAAGCACCTCGATGAGTCTCTTGTACATGGCTGGGTCTTGGTCTCGGTGCTTGATCGCGGCCTCGACCCGTCGCGGATCCGCTCTGTCTTCGATCAAGTACTTTCGCTTCACTTGACGACGAGTGCGTCCGGGGAACAGACGCGCGATGAGGGAGAAATCGGTACCGAACTGCGTCATCGCGCGATAAAACAACTCGGTGTCGTCCTTGCTCCACTTCTCCGCCTTTGCCCTGTTGGAATACGTGGCTGAGTTCAAGCGCGTGCCGCTCTCTTCGACGCGTTTGAAGTCCGACATCCCGACATCTTTCTCCGCCGCCGCGTTTACCGTGAGTGACTGAGGATTGATGACGATGTTCCCGTCGATGACTTGCACCTGCGGCGCCATTACGGCGAGTTTGGGCGCCATCGACGCGCGTCCCGGCAGCTCCAAGGGCCCCACCGGCTCGGACGCCGTCTTCTTTTTACCAAAGTCCGGCATCGGTTTGGAACTTGATTTCGCCTTTTTCAAAATCCGACTCTTGGCCTCGTTCGCGCGCTCTTCCGCAGACTTTTGACGGATGATGTCTCGAATCGTCATCGCCGGGTCGTCGGCGTACGACGTCGACGCTTCGAGCGCGTCTCGTCTGCTTCCTTCGCCCACGCGTCCGCCTCGAGTCGATCCGGCAGATCTCACCCACCTGTGCGCCGGAATCACCATCGGCGGCGGCACCGCCACGAGCGGCAGCGCCCCCGGCGACGAAATCGGTTCAGCCAGCGCCCCCGGCGGCAACGCCAACGGTCCCGTCGGCGTCGGCGTCGGCGAGGGCGAGGGCTTGGCCTCCATCCTCGCCACCGCGGGCACCATTTGCTTCGACGCCCGACTCGGTGCGGGCGATCTAAACCCCAACGGCGGCGCCACGCGCGCCGGACTCGCGGCGTGCGGCGTCGTCGCGTTCGCGCTCGCCGGCTTCTTCCCCGCCGGCGTCCCGCTCTCCCGCGCCGTCCTCAACCTGCTCGGCGCTTTCCCTCCCCCAGCCGCCACCCCCGACAGCCTCGACTTCTTCCTCGCCTCCCCTCCGTTCTCCCCCGCGCTCTTTCCGAGCCTCGACCCCGTCCTCGTCCCTCCCTCGCCGTCCTCGCTCGCGCGCTTCGCCGTCCCCCTCGCGTCGCGCGCGTCCCCCTCCCCCTCGCCCGCGCCGCGCTCGCCCTCCTCTCGCCCCAGCCTCGTCCTCGACGCCGATCGTTTCACGTTCGGCGCGAACGCGCTCGCGCGTCGCGCCTGCGTCGCCGTCGGTCGCGCGTCGCGCGCGTCGTCCCGCGCCGGCGATTCCTCGCCATCGTTTCGTCGCGTCGTCGTCGTCGTCGCGTCCGTCGTCATCGTCGCGCGTCGTTCGCGCGTTCGTTCGCGTCGTCTCTCGCGATCCGAGATCGCCGCGGTGTGCGCGTCGTCGTCGTCGTCGTCGTCGTCGTCGCGCGATTCGAATC
>Ga0228649_1000041_pt1 | contig 46579 bp, 33 predicted proteins | sample 61DmetaG_FD_190074 | JGI IMG/M metagenome (GOLD analysis project Ga0228649, IMG submission 190074) | Seawater microbial communities from Monterey Bay, California, United States - 61D | ecosystem: Environmental > Aquatic > Marine > Coastal | place: USA: California | collected 2016-10-31 | reverse complement strand
GCGGGACGGGAAAGCGGGTTTACGGTAAGCGTGCGCGACGGTGAGGGAGAACGAACGAACGATGGGGCGCACAGGGTGACGTTCGAGGTCGTGGGGCGAGAGGGGGAGGTGGTGGCGGCGGGAGAGGGACGGGACGAGGGCGACGGCGAGCACGCGTGCGCGTACGCGGTGCGAGAGCGAGGGGAGTATCGAGTGACGGTGAGGATGGACGGGGTCGAGATCGAGGGGTCGCCGTTTGAGGTGTTTTACAGCGCGCCGTTGGACGGGCCGCTGGTGAACGAGCGTCGCGCGCGCGGCGTGCCTCTGTTGGCGCGCGGGGAGCCGGCGCCGGCGGGGGTGTGTCGAGACTTTTTGCTCGGCAACTGCGACAGGGTGATTTGCAAGTTCAAGCACGACGTGCCGCCGCCGCCGCCGCCGCCGCCGCCCGGCGCGAGCGGAGGGGACGCGGTGGGCGTGGTGAACGTGCCGCCGCCGCCCGTGCCGGAGGAGCTCAGACGCACCGCGCACGTGTCCAACTACCCCGTCGGGCTCACCACGGAGCAGGTGAAGCAGTTGTTTTCGTTTTGCGGCTCCATCGCGGAGTGTCGAGAGGGGGGACCGGGGAAGAACTTTTGCTTCATCGAGTTTGAATCAAACAAAGAAGCGCTCGCGGCGTGCGCTTTGAACGGCATGCAAGTGGGCGGGAGGAATCTTCGGGTGGAGCTGGCGAAGACGCCCAAGCTCTTGAACCCGCGCTCGTTTAGCCTGGCGCCGGCGCCGGCGAAAGTTGACATCGACGCCAAGGCTGCGCAGAGCGAGGCCGCGGCGCGCGCAGCAGCCATCTCTGCTCGATTAGCCGCGAAGGGAGGGTCGAGCGTGCGACACAAGCCCTATTGATGCGACTTAGGTTTCTCTCTCGATATTAAAAAGAAACATCGCTGCTACTGTGTCCTACTCGAGCTTATAGATATCCACGACCCACACGAGGACGATATTATAGAAGGCGTACAACATGTAAAAGCCTATGTACATGAAACCCATCTGTCTCGTTATCGTGAATCCCTTCGACGCTACCGTGCCGACGTAGAGAATCAAGACGCCGAGGAGAATGAGCGACGACGGCAGGAGTTCCGTCGTACTCACGGTGATGTAGCTCGGTTTTTGCCACGAAAGGTATAACAGCCACGGAAGACCCAAACCCAGCCAAATATCAAACACGTTTGATCCCACCGCGTTCGCGACTGCCATGTCTGCGAAGCCATCCTTCGCGACTGAGATGGACGAGAGCGCGTCAGGAATCGACGTCCCGGCGGCGAGCACCGTCGTCCCCATGACGATGGCGGGAATCTTCAGTAAGCAACCGATTCTCGCGCACCACTCCACCATGAAGTGCGAAATGATTCCGATCCAACCTATGGACGCTAAGAAGGATCCAAAATACCACTTCTCCCACTTCGGATTGTGACACGGCGGAATCGAGATCGTAAACAAAGCGTACCACGGGAGGCTGAGCGCCCAAATCGGTCGATCCTTCCACTCCGCCGGCATGACGAACGGATTCGTCTCGTCATCTCCGTCTTCACTCGCCACGCCATCTTCGGTCGGAGCGTGCTTCACGTGATGATGACTCCAAGTCACCTTTTCCGTAGCGTTTCGAATCGCTCGAAGTTGCCCGGGACTCAGCGCCTTTGCCCTGTGCTGCTTGTTCCCCAAGCCAGCCTTGAATCGCTGCGCGGCGAAGCCGACGTAGATTGAGCCCGTGAAAGACAGTTCCTTACTCATGGCAGAAGTCTTAGCCTTAGACGCCGACTGGGCACCGAGACCGCCGCCCGCAGCTTCTTCCATCTCCACCGCCGCGTCCGGGCGGCCGAGATAGTCGCCGAATTTGTCGTCCAAAAGTTTCATAAAGTACACATTCTTCCACATGAAGGCGATGTACAAGCAGTAAAGAAAGACGTAAATGAGTCCTTCCCACCAATTCACTCTGCCTCCGTTGAAAGTGGCGACGATGCCGACGATGGCGGCGAAGTAAAAGCTGCAGTCTCGAGCGAGAGGCTTCCAATCCAGCTTCAAAGTTTGCCCCGCGAAGATCACCGTCGTGCCGATGATGACGAGAATGTTAAACACCGCGCTTCCAACGATGGTACCGACGCCCAAAGCGTTATCGGTACCACTATTAATCAACGACATGGCGCTCGAAGCGAGCTCGGGTGCGGACGAACCAGCCGCCATGAACGTCGCCCCCGCGACGTCGTCGCTCAAACCCAACGCTTCGCAAATCTTTTCCAACGAAGCGACGAAGAAGTCATCGCACACGATCGCGATCCCGATGAACAGATATATCACCCCGACCAAGTACGCAAATATTCCTCCCGGTAATTCCCAATCCTTGGTCGGTTTGCACGTCGAACTCGCGCTCAAGAGTTTCCTCCCGTTCGCCCCCGCGCTCGCCCCGCCTCCCCCTCGCGTCCAATCTCGCGCCAGCGCCGCCAGCACCACCACCGCCAACACCCCCCCGGTTATCCACACCATTTGCCCTCTGCGTCATCGCGTCGCGCGCGTCGCGTCCGTCAGTCTTCGTCCGCGCCCTCGCTCGCCCGATCGCGATCGCGTCCCGCGCTCGCCTCGGTCCCGAATCCCCGATCCCTCCCTCCCGTCGCGTCGCGTCGTCGCCTCGTCGCGCGTTCGCGTCGCCTCGTCGGCGTTCGCACCGCATCGCTTTTCGCCGTCGCCGCGCCCGCGTCGCCGCGTCGCCGCGCGTCCCGCCGTCCCGAATCCCGCGTCGCGAATCCCGCGTCGCGATCGCGCCGTCGTCCTTCGTCGTCGTCCCGCGCCGCCGTCCCATCGCGCGCGCCATCGCGAGCGCGCCGATGGACGCCTCGATCGATACCGCGCTCGACGCGCGCTCGCCGACGCGCGACGCGCGACGCGCGACGTCTGCGGCGCCGACGCCGCGCCGCGAATCGAACGATTCGCGCGTCGCGACGGCATTCAAATGACCGTCGGACTGTTTGCGCATACGCTGCATCGTCGCTTTGAGTCACGAACGGTCGATTGAGGGACCCCGCGCGACGATCGACGCGCGATTGGCGATTGGCGATTCGCGCGACGCGACCGCGCGCGCGCGCGAGTGCGCGACGCGCGCGACGGCGGCGAACGAAGGGCGCGCGTCGCGCGATCGCGGTCGAACGATTCGAGACGGAGACGCGCGTCGGGACGCGTCGGAAATCTGAATAGAAGTCTGACGCGAAATCTGCGCGCAGACGAACGGGACGATGGGACCGGGAGACGCGCGAAGCGCGGCGCCGCAGCGACGGACGTACCCGCAGATGCAGATTCCGACGGATCGGACGGAGCACGGGGGGTACGGGTGGCGCGGCGACGGCGCGGCGGCGACGACGACGGCGACGACGACGGCGCCGCCGGCGCCGACGATGATGATGCCCGCGGGAGGAGGCGCGGTGGGGATGGGAGTGATGCCGCCCGCGGCGCCGGTACCGGCGTCGCATCCGCACAGGCCGATGCCGGGCGCGGCGAGCGCGACGGGGGCGACGTCGAGGATAGATCCGTCGCAGATTCCGCGACCGCAGTACGCGAGTCACGAGGAAAGGGTGACGTATAACACGAGAAGCGAGATGGATCAGGCCACGCATCCGCCTTCGGCGACGTTGGAGTACGTCGGATGCGACTTGGGGAGCGCCAACCCGAGATACATGCGATCGACGCTGAGCAGCTTACCGAACACGGGAGACTTGCTGACGACGAGCGGAATGCCGCTGAGCATCATGACTCGTCCTTTAGCGCTACCGCATCCCGAGGAAGCGCCGATTCATTTGATAGATAACGGCAAGACGGGTCCGATTCGATGCGGTCGGTGCAAGGCGTACATGAACCCGTACATGCGCTTCCTGGACCACTTGAGATTTGAATGCAACTTTTGCTATTTCGTCACCGAAGTTCCGCACGAGTACATGTGTAACTTAGGAGCGAACGGTAAGCGCACGGATTGGACGGAGCGACAAGAGCTGTGTAGAGGGACGGTTGAGTACGTGGCGCCGCAAGAGTACATGGTGCGACCGCCCATGGCGCCGACGTATCTATTCTTAATCGAGGTCACGTCCCAAGCCATTCACAGCGGTGTCACCACGAGCGCGTGCGAAGTCATCATGCGAACGTTAGATAGCGTTCCCAAAGATGCTCAGGTGGGGATCGCCACCGTTGACTCAGCGATTCACTTCTATCACCTCAAGGATGGAGCCGAGAAACCGTCGATGCTCATCGTTCCCGACGTGGAAGACTCGTACGCGCCGCTGAAGAGTGGTCTCGTCGTCTCCTTGGCCAAAAATAGAGAAGCGATTGAAAGTCTACTAAAGATGATTCCGGAGACGTTCTCGTCGACCGCACCTGGTCCGAATGCGTCGACGGCGGCCATCAAGGCGGGAATTGAGTGTTTGAAACCGACGGGCGGCAAGGTGATGGCTTTCATGGCGACAATCCCGAACGTCGGCCTTGGCAAGCTCGAAGCTCGCACGGGCACTGCCGGGCAGCGCACTGGGAACATCGAAAAGGAGCCATTGAAGTGTATGGCGCCGGCTGACAAGGCGTATCACACCATGGCTACGTACGCCGCGGAGCATCAAGTTTGCATCGATCTCTTCCTCTGCGTGTCCTCGGCGGTGGATGTCGCCACGCTCGGAGTGCTACCGCGCTTGACCGGAGGTTCGTTATACAGATACCCAGGGTTCAACGTCCAGCAAGACTTCGCCCAACTGCACAACGACTTGAGGTGGAACTTCATCCGCCCGCAAGGACTCGAAGCCGTGATGCGCGTTCGAGCGAGTTCGGGTCTGGGCGTTCAAGATTATAATGGATTCTTCTGCAAACGAACGATGACGGACATAGATTTACCGGCTATCGATAGCGACAAGACAATTGCGGTGACGCTGAGATACGAAGATAAGTTGGTGGACGGTAGAGAGGCGTACGTGCAGTGCGCGCTCTTGTACTCAACGACGACGATGGAACGTCGAATTCGAGTGCACACAATCGCTCTTCCGATTACATCTGTTCTCGGTGCGCTGTTTCGGTCGGCAGATCTGGATGCACAGAGCGACTGGGCCGTTCGTAAAGCGGCGAACGCCTTACTTTCGGGGAACGGCACGCTCGCCTCGGCGAAAGACGCATCTTTGCAACAGTGCATCGCGACGTTGTTTGCATATCGTCGATTCTGCGCAAGCAACAACAGCAGCGGCCAACTCATCTTACCCGAAGGTTTGAAGACGCTTCCGCTTTACACTTTGGGTTTGCACAAATCATACGGCTTACGCTCGGACGCGTCGCCGGACGATCGAGCGGCATGGCTCTACCGAGCTTTGCACGCGCCGCCCGAGCTAGCGACGCCCGCCGTGTACCCGCGGCTCTTCTCCATCCACGACTTGCCTCAAGATTCTTCGTTCCCGCCCATTCCTCCGTGCATGTGGCTAAGTTCAGAGAAACTCAACCAAGATGGCGCGTACTTGTTGGAAGATGGCCAAGAAATCTTAATCTGGATCGGTCGACAGCTTCCTGTCGAGACGTTGCGAGATTTATTTGGCACCGAAAACGTCGACGACATCGTCTCTACGCGAGCGACGATTCCGAATCTCGACACTCCGGCTTCGAAGGCGTTGAATAGTTTTATTAACGCCATTCGTAAGCAACGCGGCGCTTTCATGCGGGCTCGCATCCTCAAACGCGGGGACACGCTCGAGGCATTGTTTTACAACCGACTTAGCGAGGACCGCAGTCCGGCGGGCATGAGCTACGTCGAGTTCTTATGTCATTGCCATCGATTGATCATGAACAAGTCAAACTAGACACACGTTAGAAAATAGTGATTGCGATAGAATACGCACATGCGCGATTTAAATCATCTTCCTGCGACCGTTGCAAACTACTTGTCCCACGTTTGTCCCAAGCAAACCCGGGGACGACCCGCACACTCGTGCGCGTGTTGCGGCGTCGAAACGCTCGATCGGTCGGTGTCACTACGTCGCGATGAAGATCGCGATCGAAGGGTGCTGTCACGGCGAGCTCGATGCGATATACGCCGCGATCGCGCACTTGGAGGTGGTGGAGAAGGTGAAAATTGATTTGCTGATTTGTTGCGGCGATTTCCAAGCCGTGCGAAACTTGGACGATTTGGAATGCATGTCCGTGCCGGACAAGTACAAGGAGCTCGGGACGTTTTATAAGTACTACAGCGGTGAGAAGACGGCGCCTATACCGACACTTTTCATCGGAGGCAATCACGAAGCGTCCAATTACTTGTGGGAGCTGTATTACGGCGGCTACGTGGCACCAAATATCTACTACGTCGGGCACTCAGGGGTTGTAAACTTTGGTGATTTACGTATCGGTGGGTTATCTGGGATCTTTAAGACGCACGATTACAAGAAAGGGCATCACGAGCGACCGCCGTATTCTGGACACGCAGTGAAGACGGCGTATCACGTTCGAGAGTTTGATGTCTTCAAGCTGAAGCAAGTAAAGAGTGAGATAGACGTCTTCCTTAGCCACGATTGGCCGCGTGGGATCGCGCAGTTTGGGAACAAGCACGAGTTGTTTCGTAAGAAGAAGTTTTTGAAGGACGAGATCGAAAGCAACACCCTTGGCTCGCCGCCGGCGGAGGAACTTTTGAAAAGGTTGAAGCCAAAGTACTGGTTCTCCGCGCATTTACATGTCAAGTATGCGGCACTAGTCAAACACGAAGACGAAAAAACGACAAAATTCTTGGCCTTAGATAAATGCTTGCCTCACAGAGACTTTTTACAAGTGATTGATTTGCCAGAGAAGAGCGCCGAAGGCGGTTTTGCTCTCGACGAGGAATGGCTCGCTATTTTAAAGGCCAATCATGAGTACCATTCCGTGACGCATCGACCGGCACAGCTGCCAGCCTACGGAACTCCCGAGGCAATTGACTTAGAGCCACACAAGAAATGGGTGAGCGAGCGTTTGCAAGCGGCTGGATCATCGGCGACGGTTCCGCCCGAGTTTGTCGCCACGCGGCCGGCATATGATCCTTCCTCAGAAACCCGTCGTAAAGGGCGTGCACCTGCTGATGTCGACGTCAACCCTCAGACGAAAGCTTTAATGGATTTACTCGAGCTTGATCTGAAAATCACTACTCCTAGTGGGGCTGGGAACAACGACGACGTGAAGTATTACGCCGTCCCTCGGCCTGGACCGTTCGGAAACGCGCCGCCCAGACGTGCGCCGCCGCCGCCGAAAGTCGCAGATCCGGATGAGATTGAACTTTAGTTTAGCTTAGGTAACCACATTAAAATCGTAGTGTTTAGTCTAAAAGTCGCTCGACGGTCTATAAATATGCTTCATCATCGCTACTCCTCCGGAGGCGCAGTGCGCATCGACTCTTCTTTTTCTGCCTTCTTTTCTCCCTCCGGCGCGTTCATCGCCTTCTTTGCAAGTTCGTAGCCCGCAAAGTTCATCGCACCGAGAGGTGCGATCCAGGCCATGCGAGGTATGGCACCCTTCATCAGCGCGAGTGGTCCTTCAGTTTTGACGATGTGTGCCATCGACACCCAAAGTGACTGTCCGAGTGGCACCGACCCCGTCATCGTGCGCGTCTTCATAACGTCGAATGGATTCACCATGACGGATCCGAGCGCACCAGCACACGCGCCCACCATGATTACCTGATAGTTTTCGAGTTCGCGTCCCCCCTTGAGCGCGACTGCGCCTTTTTTCAAGTTTTCGTAAATCATAAGACCAGTTACGTAAAATGGAATTTCCCGAGTCAGCGTAGCGGCTGTTCCTGCGTACAGCGCACGCGGATTCGTCGATGTGATACCCTTAAATGCGGATAAGACATTGGGGTACTGATCCGTTTGTAAACGTTGCTTCAAAACCTCACAAGGGATCCGCACGCATGTTCCGAATAGCGTTCCCAAACCTGATCCCACGCCTTGAATCGTAGTCTCTGTTATCATCGGAAGCGCGACTGCCGGTGCGAGAGCCAAGCAAACGACTTCGTACGTAGCCGTTCGTAAGCCATGCCCGGCAAAGTTTCCAGTCACCGATGGAATGATACCTTGATACATTTTCCGAGGACCGAGTTTTGGCACACTCTTGATCAAATCCAAGAGCGATGGCCCTTTCCCGACTGCGGCTTGTAAGCGAGTCTTCAGCGTATCTAAGGGATGCATCATACTCGTCGTCGTCGCTGAAGCTAGGCCACCCGCGAACGCCGCGCGAGCCGCCATAGCTATGCTACCAGTTCTTGGCGGAGCGCTGAACTGTACAATCGTCGCCGCCTCGAACCATAATCTCGACGGATCAGTTTCGCGCGCAACTTCGTGGGGCATGAGCATCAAAAAGTTACGAAACTGACCGTACGTCACGTAGCCCTGTCGTGAATACTCCGAACTTCCTCGCAAATGCCGCACCATTGCTCGTGCGTTTTCGTCCGTGGCGGCCAAACCTAAACCTTCGAGCACTTGCTTTACGTCGGACGTCTTTAACAGCCCGTTCCGCGAGGCGGACATCGAGTTAAACGTACGCAACATAGTCGACTCTCGCTCGTTCATCACGCTTTGAAAATCGCCCCACGTGATCGTTCGCGCGAAAATCTTGGGCCCCTTTGCCTTTTCCATGAACGACTTTGCGTACGACTGCGGCAAATTCCTCTTCTTCATCGCAAACTTTAAATCATCCAACGTCAGCTTGCCCTTTTTCGATCGATCCACTTCGTCGAAAAACTTTCTTCCTGCTCATTCGAACGTTCGTGCGTCGTCACCAGTCAGTCATCGGGAGCGTCAAAGTCGCGTCGCCGCGCGCGCGTTTCGATTCGATTCGATTGCGAGAATCACCTTCTTCCTCCGTGTACGCAAAAAAATCCGCCACGCTCTCCAGTCTTCGCCGATCTGGATGATATTTCGCTTCCGTTTGCTCTTGTCGTATGTCTTCTATGAGCATTCTCAAATCTTCCACCTTGGGCACCTCGATCTTCTTCATCGCTTCCTGCGTCTTCTCTCGCACCGCGACGAGCTTCTCTCGCAGCGCCTCGGCGTCCATCTTCGTCGATTCCATCTTGGCTAAGAATCCGCGATATCGCGTCCGCGTCCCATCGTTCGCGCGTTCGCGTCCTCCCGTCGCTGTTCGCCGTCCATCGCGCGTCGCGCCCCCCTCGTCGCCGCGTAACGTCCACGCCCGTCGCGCGCGCGCGGATTCTTCGTCGTCTTCGCTCGCGCGCGGCGCCGGTCGCACGCGCACCGCGCCTCGGTCGAGATCGAGATCGAGATCGAGATCGTCGTCTTCGTCGCGACGCGTCGCTCGCGCGCGCGCCTTCCGCCGCGGTCGACGCAGCATCGCGCGTCGCGCTTCGCCGTCGCCGCGGCGCCGGGCAACAGAAGACAACCCTGAATTCGGACATTCGGACATTCGGACATTCGGACATTCGGACATTCGGACATTCGGACATTCGGACATTCGGACATTCGGACGGACCGTCGAGTCAACGCGGGCGACGCGAATCGTCGGGACGCGCGGCGACGCGCGCGAGGGCGACGCGGGAGGGCGACGCGCGCGTTCGGGGCGAACGGGGCGCGCGCGATCGGGGCGCGAAATGCGCGACGCCGACGCCGACGGCGTCTCGGTGAGAGCGGAGACGACGACGGTGGACGGGACGAAGACGACGAAGACGACGAAGACGACGAAGACGACGAAGACGACGCGCGCGAGAGGGGCGCAGGTGGAGAACGAGACCGTCGAAAGAGGGGTGCAGAGCGAACGAGGAGGGCTCGTGAACGCTGGCGTGGCGTGTGCGGATGAAAGCGACGGCGATGGGGAGGTGTTGGACGACGAGACGTTCGCGCGAGCGCTCGGCGGGGCGTTGCGGCGATGCGAAGAGGCGTTGACGGCGAGAAGGTCGTACGGTGACGTGATGGAGGATGAATTCGCGCGGATGCGTCGGTATGCCGAACAAAATTCTTTGTGGACTCGTCTCGGAGCGCATCGCCGCGCCGAGGGATGATTGAAGGCACGGCGCGCGCTCAAAACTCTCGACGCCGTTTGTCGGAACGGCTTGAATCGAGCGCGTTGACTTTTTGATTCGAATTTGTGAGCTCATGAATTGCACCATAATCGCGGATCGATCGCAGAATCGATCTAGATTAAATCTAATCGCCTCAACTACTCAACTCTCCATCGCGTCCTCTTCTTCGTTCTTACCGCTAGATTCATCAACCTCGGCTTGAATCGCCTTTAAAAAGGTCTCCAGGTTCGCCACACCATTTTGTTTCAACCCAAACTGCGCCATGTCCATCTCTCCACTCTGCAGTGCCTGACTAAACGTTTCTAACTGACTGCGAAATTGTGGAGTGCGAATGAGCTCCTCCAAGTCTTGCGTCTCGCGATGTTCTTCCGGCAGATACTCCAACAAGCGTCCTCGAATTTGTTCGTCTCGAAGCAAAGGCCCGACAAGTTCTGGTGTCAAAATCTCAGGCAAACCAACGGGAGGCGTCTGCGGCGTCGCCCCACCGAGACTAGCGAACACACCCTTCAAAGCGTCGCTGCTCACAATCGGAGTGAAGTTCCCCGCGCTCGCGGGCGTTCGCATACCTTCGCTCACCTTGGCGGGCGCCGCCGGCGTTTGCGCGGGAAACGACGTCGGCGCGGGCGTCGGATCCACGGGCGAAGGAATCACGTTCGCCGGCGGTGGCATCAACGTCGTTGCCGCAGGAGTTTCCGAGGGTACCGCACTCGGGGCATCGCCAGTCTCCATCGCCGTTTGCGCTTCCGCGGCGGCGATATTCTCTTCGAGCGCTTCGCCGACGTTCGTGTTCACCGCGCGATTAAACTTCAGCAATTTCGCCTCCATGGCGTCTTTTCCATCGCTCTCTTGCGACCAAAAGTACATGTCTCGATCGCGTTCCTCGATGAACGCCAACATGAAACATCCGTCGCGCTTCATCGTCTTCAGCACCGCCTCGTCTGGCAAGATGATGAAATCATCCTCAGCCTCGAACGCGGTCGATGGATCTCGTACTCCCCACTGAATCTGTTTCAACGTGTCATCGACCTCGCTCTTCACGATTTTCAGCGTCCCTCGACGCGGATCTGCGCGCATTTTCGCCCCATCGCGAACGAGTTTCCCACACTTCATCTCAAACAACGGACCGGCGTCGGCGCCGAACGACGCGCCGCCGCCGAAGCTCAGGCCCGAGGCACCGCCGCCTTGGCCACCGAAGAAGTTTGGCACGGAGTCACCCATACCGCGCGCGCGCGACTTCGAGCGTCAGCGACTGCGGCGCGCGATCGATCGTCGAAACCACCCAGCTGGGCTTCTTTCCCGTCCAACAGAAACGAAAAATCAAATCGGGCAAACGCGCGCGCGCCAGGGTTAGAGAGTTTGGAGATCGCGCACGTTTCAGACGGCGCGATCGGGACCACGGCGAAAGGACGCGGGAAAATAAACGCGCGCGTGCGCGGTCATCGCCGCGCGCGCGAGCGACGACGCGAACGGACGGTGAGAGAGGCTGGCGCGCGCGACGCGGTTAAAGTTGTCTGCGCACTCACTACAACTTCTAGCCAACCATCGCAACGTCCTCCTCCGTGCTATACACCTTTCAGACTCTAGTGACTCTCTACACGCCCCCGTTACTTCTTGCCGGCCGCCTTCAAGCTACCTCTCTTGGCGAACTTTTGGTTCTTGAGGAACTTCGGATCCATCTGCGAGGCGGAAGAGACGTAAATGGTCAGCGATCGGTTGCGCGGGGCGGGTCGATGCGAGCGCGTTTCGAACCGTGATGCGCGAACGACGAAGCAAGGCGATACGTACCCCCTTCGTGGACGGCTTCCCAACGCGCTTCGGCTTCTTGATGCCTGATGCGCGCAAAATCAACTCAGTCAGTCTCTCGCGCCGCGGTTTTGGTGGGTTTGGTTCTGGGTCTTGCGGCGTTCGATTCGTTCGCCGTTCGCGCCGTCCTTCTCGCCGTTTGCCCGTTCGTCCCCCATCGATCGACGTCAAGCATTTCAATCGTCCGTTTCGTTCGCCGTCGATCGCGCTCGACGCCCTCGCCGCGCCGTCACGCGTCGTCGACGTCTCCCCAAAGTCGCCCTCGCGCGCGTCGTCCCGTGTCCTCGCAACCGCGCCTTTGTCGCGCGTCGTGCGTACCGTTGCGGTGGTTCTTGTACGATTGGTTGTGCGCGGTGTGGTTGGTAGACTTCGCCATCGCTCGACGCTCGCTAGGCTACGTTGCGCGCTCGATAAAGACGGCTCGCGCGTCTCGATGCGCGCGCGTCGGCCCGACGGGATGGGGCGTGAAAACCCTAATGATCGATTGTGATGTGTTCGATGCTCGACGCGCGCGATCCGTCTTTTCGAGCCGCGGACGAGAGAAAGATGGCCACCAAGAACGCCCCGAGAACGGTCAAGGACGTCCCCGCGCAGGAGTTCGTCATCGCTCTGGCGCAATACTTCCGATCCACCGGCAAGGTACGCGAAGAATCGAACGCACGACGACGCTCGCGCATCGCGGCGCGATCGAGCGACGACGCGCGCGCGCGAACGGCGCGGCGATGGACGATCGAACGCGACGACGTCGGCGGTGACGAATGCGAACGTATTCGTGCGCATCGATCGTCGTCGCGCGAGACGACGCGCGGGCGTTTGGGCGTCGACGAAGGCGCGCGACGTGGGCGTCGAGTCGAGCGCTAGGGCTTCACCGCGCGCGTCGGGGGCCGGCGCTGTGAGGGCGACGGCGCGCGTGCCGTCGTGCGACGTCGACGGGAGATGCGCGCGATCGCATTTATGCGATCGCGTGCGCGTTCGTCGGCGCGCGTGCGCGACGTCGCGCGACGCAGGCGACCGAGACGTCGCGATCGACCGACGGTGGCTCAGAGGCCAACCCTCGCGAGCGCGCGCGCGTCGGGGCCGAGGCGAGAGCGCCATCGTGATTTGACACTGACCGTGGCTATGATTTCGTTCGCTCGTAACAGATGGAGGTTCCGCAGTGGGTCGACACCGTGAAGACTGCGACGTACAAGGAGCTCGCGCCGTACGACCCGGATTGGTTTTACATTCGCGCTGCCTCGGTCGCTCGCAAGCTCTACACGAAGGGTAACATGGGTGTGGGTGCGTTGCGCAAGTCGTACTGCGGTGCGGGTAACAAGGGCGTTCGTCGTCACCACCACCAAATCGGTTCCGGTAGCGTCGCGCGCGCTGTGCTCAAGCAGCTCGAATCCATCGGTGTCGTCGAGAAGGATGCGAAGGGTGGTCGCCGCATCACTCCGTCCGGTCAACGGGATCTCGATCGCATCGCCGGTCGCGTGAGCGTTCCGTCTTTCTAGACTCGTAAACATTAATTCTCGGTGCGCGAATAGGAGGTTAGCTCTGAAATATCAAACATGGAGACCATTAAAAACCGCTCTCACCGCGCGCGCGTCTTGTCAACTGTCGGAGCACCATCGCATCACATCGCGGCGCGCGTCCGTGACGCGCGCTCGCGTGCGCACCGACACGGCGCGTAAGAAATGACCCTTCACGCCGACGATAGTTTCGGTGCGGGCGATTCCGACGACGATTGCGCGTGGTGCGACGATTCCGACGACGGCACGCCCATCTTGGGCGCATCGGACGACGCGTTCGCCGCGCTGTCGCAACCCGTAGAGCCGGCGAATGAGACCACGATTGTGTGCATCGAGGCGACGAAGCAATTAGACGTGCGATCGACGATGATCGAGCGGGCAAAAGCGCTCCTGGACGTGCGCACAGAGGAGGCGGAGGCCTTGTTGAGTCACTTCTCGTACGATTTCGAAGCCGCCGCGACGGCGTGGTTCGAGGACACGAGAAAGGTGCGCGAGACGTCGGGGTTGATCGATGCAAAGACGAGACGCGAAAATAGCGAAGCAGCGATGTCGTCGGGTGGAACGCGAGGGTGCGGGATTTGCTTCGAGGACTTTCCAGGGGATGCTTTGACGACGGTCGGGTGCGCGCATGAATTTTGCGACGAGTGTTGGTCGGGATGGGTGACGAGCAAGGTGAATGATGGGCTTTCCGTGGTCAACACGCGGTGTCCTATGTGTCCTGCCAAAGTCCCCGAGTCCATGATTCGAAAGTTTCTTAGTGATGAAGATGAAAAGAAGTTTGATACATTCTTGCGGCGGTCGTTTTTGGAAAACAACGCCAAGTTGCGCCCTTGCATTGGCGTCGATTGCGAATGTGCCATCGCCGTCGAGCAACTGCCGACCAATCCCGTGAGTGTGAAATGCAACTGTGGTGCCGAATTCTGCTTTTCGTGCCAGAGTGAGCCCCACGTGCCTGTGAATGATTGTGAAGTCGCGAAGAAGTGGATGGACAAAATCAACTCCGACGGTGTGAACTCGGAGTGGATGCTAGCTAACACGAAGGGATGTCCGAAGTGTCATCGACCGATCTTGAAGAATGGAGGATGTATGCACATGCACTGCTCACAGTGCCATTGCTCGTTTTGCTGGCTTTGTCTCGGACCTTGGGATTCCGGGCCGTACGCCTGCGCCAGACGCTGCAACAAATACAGTGGAGACAAAACCGGCGACGAAAACAGGCGGAAACGAGCCAGAGATTCTCTCGAGCGCTACGTGTTCTACTATGAACGCTATAGAGCGCACGAGGATGCGAGTAAAAAAGCCGAACAAGACGTCGAGAGATTCAAAGACAGCGTGCTTGACATATTGATCGATTTACAGCGTACGTCCAAGCAACAAGTTGTTTTCATCATGGATGCGCTCAGGCAAGTGACCGAGTGCAGGAAAATTTTGAAATGGACTTACGCGTACGCGTATTACGAATTTGCCGACGATCAGAGCAAGAAAGAGTTCTTTGAGTACATTCAAGGTGACATGGAGCGTTGTCTCGAGCTCCTGTCTCGCATGATTGAATCAGACATCAAACCATTCCTTCCGCCAGAGCCGGAAGATGATGAACAGAAACAAAACGTGTCGCCGCCGTCGACGCTAACTGATGAACTTCAAGATGGGAAATACCAGTACGCACCCGAAAAGCAAGAGAGTCTGGAAAACGACTTTGCCCTATACAAAGCTCGACTCATCGACACCACTGCCGTGTTGCGCAAGTTCACGGATACGTTGGTTTCGGAAATGGCTAAAGGTTTGCTCGGCGCTAGAAACATAGACAAAACTGATTGATTGACTTTTTCGACGAACATTTGTACCAACACGATACATGTATTGAAATTTGCTACGCTATCGCTAATTCTGCTCGTCTTCATCTACTCCGCGCTCTTGACTCTGCCGCCGATTCGAACCAAAGGAAGATTCAAGTCGGCGTCTAAAAGTTTCACCCCCTCTGGCACGGTCACATCGCCAATCTTGATGACCTTGCCCGCATCGAGCGTGGAGACGTCCATCAAAAATCGTTTCGGGATGGAATCGCTCCTGCATCTCACGGGAACCGTCTGTCGCATAATCTGCACGAACCCGCCTCGCTTCACCCCCGGACTGACGTCTTCGCCTTGCGTCGCCACGGGCACGCGCACCTTGACCTCCGTCTCCGGTTTCACCTCTAAGAAACACACGTTATCTACCATTTGATTATACGCGTGCATCTGCACTTGCTTCGCCAACGCTCGCACTCGTCTCGTCTCCCCGCTCTCCTCGCCCGTCGCCGTCGTCGTCGGCACCTCCAGGTCGAACACCTCGCACGCCACCCCCGCCAGCGTGTGTTTGCGCACCGCCGCGTTCATCTCTCGCTCGCACACCGTGATCATCGTCCCTCGTTCGCTTCCCGGCGCGAACACGACGCCCGGCACGCGTCCCTCGCGCCTCGCGCGCGTCGACGACGCCGTCCCACCGTCAACCCTCAGCGCGCATCGCAGGACGACGCCGCGCGCGTCGTCGCCCGCGGGCGCGGTCGCGAGCGCGCGCGCGAGCGCGTCGCGCGTCAGCGACGCGATGCGCGTCGTTCTCAGTCGGCGACGAATCGTCCACATCCCTTCGCGTCGCGCCGCGTTGCGACGCGAGACCGATCGATCGCGCCCTTCGCCCGTCGCCCGTCGCCGCACAAGGCGTCCGCCCGTCGGCGGCTCGAGCGCATGGCGAGCGAACGCGCGCGAGCGACGACGACGACGACGGAATCGAGAGACGCCCTCGAGGTGGCGCTGAGCGAATTACAAAGCCTGCCGAAGTCGACGCGAGCGTCCGCGCGCGCGGTGCGTGCGACCCGACGGCGACGGTGAAGAGACGACGGACCAACCGCCGAGAACGACGACGAGCGAGACTGACGACGACGACGACGACGACGACCGGGCTCGCGCGACAAAGCAGGTGTACGAAAAACGCGGGGATTTGTATTTTCTGAGCGATAAGAAACGCGCGACGGCGAACGTCAAGGCGGCGATCGAGGCGCTGGACGAGACGCGCGGGTGACGCCATGGAGACGCTTCGCGAGGGACGCGAACGCGGGGGCGGAGACGCGTCGACGTCCGACGCGCGGAAGGCGAACGGGGCACCCACGGGAGCGAAGAGAGAAGAAATCGACCGAGTGCGAAAGTCACTGCCGATATATCGCGCGAAGGATCGATTGATGGAGGAGATTAGGAAGAGCGAAACCGTCATCATCATCGGCGAAACCGGAAGCGGGAAGACGACGCAAATTCCGCAATACGTGTACGAAGACATGACGCTGACGAATGGGTTGATGATAGGCGTCACACAGCCGAGACGGGTGGCGGCAGTGTCCGTGTCGCGTCGCGTGGCCGATGAAACCGGTACGGCGCACGGCACGCTCGTGGGGTACGCCATTCGATTCGAAGATGTCTCGAGCGAAGAGACGCGCATAAAGTTTCTCACCGACGGTATGCTCCTGCGAGAGGCGGTCGGAGATCCTTTACTGTCAAAGTACGGTGTTATCATGATTGATGAAGCGCACGAACGCACGTTGCAGACCGATTTCCTGTTGGGCACGATCAAAGGCGTGCAACGTCGTCGACGCGAATCGCTCGGCGAGGACCAGTACGGACGCGCGTTGCCACCGTTACGCGTCATCGTCATGTCTGCTACGCTTGAAGCGTCGAGTTTTAGTAAATTCTTCGATGGTGCGCCCGTAATCTACTCCCGTGGCCGCACGTTTCCCGTCGAAATGTTCTACACAGAGGAGCCGGAGGAGGACTACTTGGACGCCGCGATGTGGACGGTGCTTCAAGTGAACGAGGAAGAGGCGGCGGGAGATGTCTTAGTATTCTTAACTGGTCAAGAGGAGATCGAGTCGTTGGGAAGGATGTTGCGAGAGAAAGCGTCTGAACTTCCCTCAAACGTGCTGAAACTCAACGTGGTACTCTTGTTCGCTGCGCTGCCCCCGGAGGAGCAGATGAAGGTCTTCGAGCCGACGCCTCTGGGAACGCGCAAAGTCGTCTTGGCGACGAATATCGCCGAAACATCGTTGACGATCAATGGGATTCGGTACGTTGTGGATTCAGGACTGAGTAAACTACGAACGCATCATCCAAGAAGCGGCGTGGACGAGCTCCTGGTCACCCCGATTGCGCAGAGTCAGGCGCAACAGCGCGCCGGTAGAGCCGGGCGCGAAGCGCCTGGTAAGTGCTTTCGACTCTACACCGAAGAAATCATGCCGAGCCTGGAAAAATACGTTAAACCGGAACTGCTGCGTACAAATTTAAGTGGAGTAGTTCTTCAGCTAAAGGTAAGGATCTGTCGCGCCCGAATCGAGCGCTTTCCTGAGACAATTAAAAATTAACTGAATTATTTATTTATTTCGCAGGCAATGCAAGTTGACGACATTTTGTCGTTTCCTTTCATCGATCCGCCGCCTAAAGAGGCGTTATTACGATCACTTGAATTATTGTACTCGCTGGACGCTTTAGACGACGATGGAAAGCTTAACGACGTCGGAAAAAAAATGGCGAGGTTTCCCCTCGAGCCCATGGCTGCACGATGCGTAATTGCCGCTGAAATCGAAGGGTGCGCTATCGAAACACTCGCTGTTTTGTCCATGCTGTCAACAGATAGCGTGTTTCAGTTTTCCAGGGAGGCAGACGGGCAAAAGAATGTCGCAAGACACAAATTGAAGCGAAAGGTGAGTCGACCAAGAAAAAATAATTTAATATTTTCTTACACAATTATTTCAGGAGGGCGATCATTTGACGTTGCTGCGCGTGTTCAACGAATTTTCGGCCTGCAGTCCGAAGCGAAGTCGCGATTGGTGCAGAGAGCACCAGATTAACCATCGAGCGATGACAAAAGCGGTCAAGATCAACGAGCAATTGACACGAGCAGCAATGTCGCAGGGAATTAATTTGACTTCATGTGAAGACGACTTCACGCTCGTGCTACGATCGCTGGTATCGGGCTTTTTCATGAATACGGCTTCGAAGGAAATGGATGGATCGTTCAAAGTCTTTACAACGGGCCAGAAGCTAACGATTCACCCGAGCTCGGTGATGTTTCAATCGCCTCCAGAGACGGTGAGTAATTATTTCCTTACAATTAATTATTTCACGCTGACAATTTTTCTTGCGGCGCAGATTCTTTTCAACGAGTTAGTTAGGACGAATAAAATGTACGCGCGCGACGTTTCGTCGATCAAGAAGTCGTGGTTGTCAGAATTAGCGAGTAAAACGTTCTCAAGACGTTCGACGAATTAGTTCACTTATTAATTGCAACTGACTGTATCGAGCTCTACATATCGCCAACGTCCATGCCTGGATCGGCCATTCCTATGATTTTTTTCATTCTATACACTTCTCTCTTCGCGTCCGAGTTGTTAGGCTCGAAGCGTAACGCTTCTTCGTAATCCATCAATGCTTCGAGATAGTTCCCCGCCACCGACCTCGCCGCCGCCCGGCGAAGGTACGCCTTCACGTACCGCGCATCAAGCTTGATGGCTTCAGTGCAGTCATCTTCGGCGAGCTGGTAGTTCCCAAGCTTTAGGTGCGCCATGGCTCTGTTTGCTACGAAAATCTTGCTCTTAGGATTCTTTCCAATCGCCACCGAGTAATATTCGATCGCGTCTTGATACTTGCCCTGCTTCAGGGCTTCATTTCCTTTGGTCTTTTCGGATTCGCCAGGAGCCTCGGGTGGATTCAGGCGCTCTAACTCAGCTTCTAGGATATCCGGATACGCCTCGACGAGCGCAGGAACGATTTGACGAGCGGCTCCGATCAACATTTTGTCCATTTGGTATCCAGCGATTAGTGACAGCCCTTGCGGACCTTCGATGTTTGGAGCCTCGAGAGGTATCGACACCTGCGGCAAACCGCACAGGCTCGCGATGCACAGCAGCTCAAAACACTTTCTTCGCCAAGATTCGGTCGCCTGATCGCTTTGACCACGTTTAGGGGCCTTGCCAGGCGTCGTGGGAAGTATGAATATGGCGCCACCGTCTAATATGCGATCCACTTCTTCTCGCACTTCCTCTCGCACTTCCTTGAGGCGTTCGACTTCGTCCGCGTCGAGCTTTGACGCGGCTTCCATCCTCGCCTTGACCGCGGCACCGAGCTTTGGCTTTTCCTCAGTGTACCATTTTCCCAGATTTTCCCAGATTTCCGCCCCCATGAGCACGCGAACCATCTCTCTGAGGCAGTCCAAGCCGTAGTCTTCGCGACCGTTTACGAGCGACCGGAACTTTGGGCAACCGACGAGCAAGTGCTCTGTGAGATTCATTCGCTTGAAATCCGCCGGCGCAATCTCGTGGAGCGCCGTCACCGCGGCAACCGCAGCACACTGCGAGTGTGGTGTAGAGCGTTTCGCACTCACGGCGTCTTCCAGCAAAAGCCAGCGGCTCGGTTCCGTCGGCGCGTGCTTGTCGGGCTCTGGCAACAACACGTCTCCCACGCGCTGCAAGACATCTATTGATCGCGCAAACCACCCCACGGTGTCAAAACTCGGAGCCAAAGCTTGCACACCACGCATAGATACTGATCCATGACTCGTGCGTATCCCGTAAACCCCACAATACGACGCCGGCACTCGCACCGATCCCCCGGTATCCGTCCCGAGCGCGAATTCGCATCCTCGAAGCGCCGCCGCGCACGCCACCGCCGATCCCGAGGACGACCCTCCCGGCACTAACGCTCGCGCTCGCGGGTTTATAGGCGTTCCATAGTGTGCGTTCTCCCCATTAATCGCGTACGCCAGCTCATCCATGGTCGTCATCCCCACCGCGCTCGCTCCCGCCTCCAGGAGCGTTCGCACGCACCGCGCGTGTCGCTTCGCGCCCGCCGTCCCGCCTTTCCCTCCCGTCCGCTTAAACGCCGGCGACCCGAACCCGCATCGTCGTCCCTCGATATCAAATATATCTTTCACCACAAACTTCACGTTCTTCAACGGTCGATGCGTCGTCGTCGTCGTCGTCGTCGTCGTCGTCGTCGTCGTCAGCCTTTCGCTCAAATCTTCCGCAGCCTCGACGAACGCCCCGAGCTCGTCCGCCTCGGTCGTCTTTTCCATCGTCGTCGTCGTCGTCGTCGCCCGTTTCGACCTTCGCCTTCGCGCGAGTTCGATCGCCAGGGCGACGATCGCCGCCACCGCGCCTCGCGCGACGCCCGCGACGCGCCCCATGGTCGTCGCGATGTCCCGCTGGATGTGGCGTCCCGATGGATGGATGTCGCGATGCGTCCCGGTCGTCACTTTGTCGACGACCCTCGATGCGCGCGTGAGGACATGACGAAACCGCGCGAAACGACGACGACGCGCGCGCGACCGTCGTCGTCGTCGCGACCCGCGATCGCGCTCGGTCGACCCGTGCGCGCGCACGTCGAACCGCCGCCGAGGACGCGCGCGGAGGCGCGAGACGGGACGCGATTTCCGAGCGAAAAACTGACGCGAGAGCTGGTGAGACGAGGGTACGACGAAGAAAAGCATCGCGAGTGGCGAATCGCGCGGACGGTGAAGACGATCGATGGGAAGACGACGTTCGATGACGGGACGTTTATGTCGCCGCGAGCGCTGCAAGAGATGTTGACGCGAATGGCGACGAGCGAGACGCTGAAAGCGATACGAGCGAATGCGAACGAGGGGGCGAAGGAAACGCGCAGAGTGCCGAAACGAGGACGGAGAGATGATGGGAGTTACGACGTGGAGTTACGCGGGGAGGCGTTGAAGACGTGGAGCGCGCCCGAGTTGGTGCACGCGCGCGCGGAGGAGTCGGCGGCGTTTTTTCGGGATTTGGCGAGCGACGTCGGATTGCACGCGCTCGAGCGACGCGTGCCACACGGCGTGCGGAAGCGAAATTTGTTTGAAACCTTGCATGGGTACAACGTTCCGATTCATCGCGCGATGTGGATGGTGAAGGTGAACTATCTATCGCAGTGTAAACGAGATTTTGACGCGTGTCGACGCGCGTGGACGGAGGACTTACTCGCGCACATCTTCGATGTATTGCGCGACGAGGAAATGGTGGCACAAAGTGGCGAAGGTGTCGAGACGGAATTAAAGTACGTCCTAGCGTTAGCGAACTATTCAGTCGAGGAAGACTTGGTGGATCAGCAAAAGTACTTGCACGAGTTTCTGCGATTTATGAATGAACAAAAGCGGCAGAGAACTGGAAGCGCTCATGATTTTGCTCGGGCGCTGAGCCCAGCTTTACGCACGCTCGTGCCTCAGGCTTCAAAGTCGCACGCAGATTCAGTTGGTCTGGTGGACAGAGTCTCGTGGTGTTTACAGGAGATTTTGAAAGAGAGGGGACAGTCGGACAAGTATCTCGTGATAAGCTTAAGTGATGTCGTGGCCTCCGTCGCCGCCGCGAATATGGATGCGTTCGTCGCCGCACCGCGGGACGGAGGCCTGAACATCATCACTAATTTGCGGCGTGACTTTCAGAGAAAGAAAATGCCGTTGTCACAACGACTGTGCAGTGTGCTCGACGACGTCGACAATCGCGTGAAATCGCTCGCGCAAGCGGCGAGCCCAGAATTGATCACCATAAAGGCCCGAAATCTTATTGAGACGTTACACAAGTTGCTGGAAAGTAATCTAGACCAAGTAGCGTCGCGTACGATCGCGCGAAAGTACATTGATCGAGAGGAAAGTGAAGAGCTTGCGATGAAGTCTATGGTGAAGACTTCGTGCGATTGGTGCATGGATGTTTCGGAAGACGAGGCAATGAAGCGTCGCACAGCGGTACGAATCTTTTTCGTCGAACTCGCGGAAACTTCTTCTAGATTAAATATATACGTGTTTGACTGGATCAAAGAAAGAACCATGATAGTAGCGCGTGAAGATTACACCAAGTGCATCTCAGAACTGCTGATTGAGTTGCTGTGGGGCAAAGTCGTGGACCTTTCTCAGTTGTTGAATTTCATTATGGTGGAGGGTATCGTCGAGCACAAAGATTCAGGCGCGTCGCAGAAATCGCTCGCGGCGTTTCGCGAATACATGAGCCAGATCGTGCGAAACAATGACGAGCGAGAGTCCAAACTGGACGACTCGATGGTGCGCACTCTGAAACAACTCCTCGAATCGGCGAATGAAATGTCAGACGCCACAATATCGAGGGCGCTCACCCCGCCTCACTCTACGGCAGATGTGTCAAAGCATTTTGAAATCTCTACAGACGAGGAAAAGCGACTGCTTGAATTGTTTCACGCGGTCACCTACGCTGATTTGCTTTCCAAGCTGGAGGAATTGAAGTGTGTGCACGATGAATTCAAATGTTCGCGAGATGCGCACTCAGTCTTTTCGCGAGTTGTTGTCGGTGCGCTAGTGCTAAAGCCCTCTCGAGTCAGATTACTTGCCGAACTCGTGGGTGGAATAGGCGACGACGTCACAACGGATGTCCTTTCGTACGTCGGTGGCAGAGTTTGCGATGATGCGAATGTTGACGGCGTACTTCAAGGTGCTTACTGGGATGACTCAAACGCTGCGCGTCGATGGGAAATCGCTCAGAGCCTTGTCGAATTTCGGCTATGTTTACTACATAATATCGTCAAACGCAAGCGTGACGCGGCGATGGGAATCGTCAAGGGTGCGATTCAACAGCTCAAAGAATTGGCTCTGTCGACGCGAGACGTTTCGCACAAACTACTCCTCATTTGGGTGCAGATTCTAACACTCATCCCGTTGATTGGTTACGTGCTCATGTCCAATGAACTCAAAGATGATTTTTTGCAGCTCATTGTCGAAGTCCTCGACTCATTTATCGGTAAAACGATCGTCGAGGAGTCTGAGGAAGATTTGGTAGCCGAATCATTTGCGGGCGAATCGCTCGTGGACCGTCTCATCGCTCTGTTCTCTGTCATCTGGAGGAGCGAAGTGCCACAGTGGTTGCCAGCCATCCCAAAACTACCGTTTTGGGACGTTTCGTCGAAGATGGTTCCAATGACGGAGTTCATTGATTCCAAAACCCTGGCCGGCGTCGTCTGCGTGCGCCTGAAGCGGGCCATTGGAGGACCAGCGCGCGGCAAGCTTGGCGATGTGAACGCGTGGAAAACTTTAGCGAGTGGAGCGTCTACGCTCAGCGCAAGATCGAAAATCAGCGAGAAGGCCGAATTTTGGCTACAAGGGACAGTGCGGCGCCCGGGAGGTAATCTTGCGTGGGAGAACGTCAGTGCCGAACCAAACGCGGATCATTTGAAATGAGCAAAATGAAAGCAGAAGCAGTCAAGCAGTCAGTGGTATGTACAGTTACATGAAAAATAGGTTATGTTAGGCTACGAACTAATAGATTTAGGAATAACTAGCGCCGATTAAAGCTTCGATGTTATCTGCTTCTTCGTCACCACGCGTCCTTTGTGACCAACGACTGTTGTTCTCGGTGGTAAGTCGTGCATGAGGGCGGCGCCCGCGCCAATTTTGCAGTCGTGCCCAACTTTAATATTCCCGAGTACGCTTGCGTTCGACCCGACGACGACGCGCTTGCCGAGCTTTGGATGTCTATCACCTCGCACTTTCCCTGTCCCCCCCAAGGTCACCCCGTGCAAGAGCGTGCAATCGTCGTCCACGACCGCCGTCTCGCCGACGACGACTCCGTGCCCGTGGTCGATCATGATCCCTCGCCCGAATCTCGCCGCCGGGTGAAGATCCATCCCGTACACCTCTGAAATCAAGCTTTGCATCTTACACGCCAAAACTTTTCGCTGATGTCCCCAAAGCCAGTGTGCCACGCGTTGCGCCTGCAGTCCCTGAAACCCTTTGAAGAAGCAAAACGCGTGTGTGTACGACGGGCACGCTGGATCGCGTTCGACGATCGCCTTGAGGTCCGCTCGCGCGGCGTCCCCGATCGAACCCGTTCCAGGTCCGTTATATTCTCGATTTTTTCCCTCGTTCGTCGCGTTCATGGCATCCATAATCAAATCGTTCCACTGCCCCGCGAGTATCGTGGCGTTTGCAATTTTAGAAGCCAACAAGAACCCCAACGCGCGCTCGAACGTCGGTTGGTTCAGGATCGTGGCGTACACGAACCCACCCATCAACGGTTCTTTATCCACCAACGCCTGCGCGCCGGCGCGCAGGGACGTCCATATGGGATCATCACGCGGCGATTTCGACGTCGACGCCATGGGCGGTCGTTCGCGCGCGCGTCGACCTCTCCGTCTCTTGCCTTCCTTCGTCGTCGACGGCCGCGCGTCGGGTCCGTCCGTCGCGCGCGCTGTGCGCTCGCTCGCCCGCGTCGCGTCGCGTCGCGCTGTGCGCTCGCCGCGCCGCGCCTCGCGCGTCGACGTCGCTGCGGATAAAGCGACGCCGCCGGACGTCAGAAGGCGCCGCGCGACGCGACGCGCGATGACGACGATGGCGACGCGCGCGGTGAAGACGCCGACGGCGACGGCGACGCGCGCGAGACGGGGCGCGGCGCGCGCGATGCGAACGAAGACGACGAAACGGTTCGTCGTCGCGCACGCCGCCGGGAAGGACAACGCGGTGAGCGAACTCGCGGCGATGGACGCCGTGATCGATCTCATGCTCGCGAGCGCGAGCGAAGAGGAGTTAGGGAAGATTGTCGTCGAGAACGTGCTGATGTTTGATCAAAAGATGTGGATGCGATTCGCGTCGAGGAGCGACACGGCGACGGAGAGCGCGACGAAGACGAAAATCATGGACACGGCGACCAAGTGCATGAAACTCATCGAGGCTATGGTTGAGAAGACCGAGAGCACGATGGAGGAGGCGAGCGAGAGCTTGCAAAGAGTCGTCGGGGCGGCCGCGGACCCGTCTTCGGGGGAATTCGACGTGCCTCTGCGAGCCGACGCGTTGGAGCGCATGCGCAATGAGCTCCAAGCGGTGACGGTGGATGAGCGCACGTTGAACACGCTCTACGCGTGGATTCGTAAGTCTGACGAGAACGGACTCGATGGTATGGTGCATATTTTGCAAAGATTGTTGCAATTGTACGCCGCGCGCGAGCTGGATGAGAAGTCTTCCGCGCTCGACAAGGTGATTCGCTCCAATGCCGAGGCGTGGCCGACAAGCTTTGCCGAAATTTCCAATGAAGGCTACAACGAGACGGCGTTCGCGAAGGATCTGCAGCGACGCATGGAGGGTGTGGTGCTGAATCTTCCGAACGGATCGTACGCGCAGCGCGTGCAGGCGGAATACTTGAAGGAGATCGAAGATCGCGGAAAGGAGTTCTTCGCTCAAGCGCAAAAGTAGTGGAGTTTGCTCACCAACTTAGAAATAATTTCAATTGATTGCTGCTACAACAGTATCCTAAGAGTTCTACTTGTCTTAATCATCTTCCTCGGCCTTCGAAAGCTCTCGACCTTTTAGTTTCAAAAGTAAAGAGTTCCCCATGACACCAAGGGATGAAAATCCCATGATGGCGCCCGCCACGGATGGCGTGAGCGACAATCCATATGCTGGCAATAAAGCGCCAGCGGCTATCGGAATACCGATCAGGTTGTACCCGAAAGCCCAACACAGATTCTGCTTAATTTTGTTAAACGTTGCTCTGCTCAAGTCGATCGCATCGCCGACTTGCGGTAATCTATCGCCGAGCAAGACGATGGAAGCGACTTCGCTTGCGGCGCCGACGCCGCCCGCCATGGCGATGCCGATGTCTGCCTGTGCCAAAGCTGCGGCGTCGTTGATACCATCACCGACCATTGCGACGCATTTGCCCTTCGACTGAAAGTCTTGTACGAGTTCAGCTTTTCCCTCGGGTCGTACATCCCCGTATACGTACTTTTCATCGATGCCCACGAGTTTGCCTACTGCTTGGGCCGTTTCAAGCCTGTCGCCCGAAATCATGATAGTTTGTATATTCTTCGCATGAAGTCGCTTGATGGTTTCGGCCGCGTCCTTACGAATTTCGTCTTGCATCTCTAAAACACCCACGATTTTGCCATCGATTCCGACGTACACCGGCGTGCGACCTGGGTTGTCCACGGCATTGATCAGCTCCATCGGCACGGTATTGTTGCCTTGAATGTAGAAGGTTGTGCCGACGGAAACCAGCTTCTTATTCACCACAGCACTCGCTCCAGCGCCGGGCTCCTGCTTGAACGTTCCTTCATCAACTGAATGCCGGGGAATTCCTTGCTTATCAGCCGCTTCGGTGATGGCTAACGCCAACGGGTGGCGACAGTTTCGCTCGACCGCTCCCGCAAGAGCGATGATTTCAGCGTCGCTAAAGCCCCCGCTTGTGCGCGTTTCCGTCAATACTGGTTTACCAATAGTCAACGTTCCAGTTTTGTCGAAAATAACGGTGTCTAAATTGTTGGCTTTTTCTAAGATGTCTCCACCGCGAATGAGAAGGCCATGGCGGGCGCCGAGCGCCGTGCCGACGAGTACCGCCGTCGGCGTCGCCAAACCAAGAGCACACGGGCACGCAACGACTAAGACTGACGCCGTCATTTGAAGTGCAATCAAAATTGGTGCATTAGTTGCCGAAGCAGCTGTCGCAAGAACACCGGGGAAGACTTTCGTGCCGACGGTGCTCCAAAACGTGAACGTCGCCGCGCTCGCTGCCATCACACCGTACACAAACTTGCCAGAGACTTGATCTGCAAGTCGCTGCACTGGCGCTTCGCGTTGTTGCGCTGACTCCACCATGCGAACGATACCAGCTACTTGCGTTTCTTCTCCTGAAGACACGACTTCAATCGTCAAAACGCCATCACAGTTCACTGTTCCCGCCGCTACCGTGTCGCCGGCTTTTTTCGGCCGAGGGATTGGCTCGCCAGTGATGGCGGCTTCATCCACCGTACTGCATCCACTCACTACCGTGCCATCGATGGGAATTCTATCTCCAGGTAAAACGATGATTTTATCCTTTACTTCGATGACAGACGTCGGAACTGTACGATAGTATGGCTCATCTCCGTTTGCCGTGGAAGTCGATGACACCAAGCGAGCGGTCTCTGGCACTAGATTCAGTAGCGCAGACATATCACTCGTTGCTTGAAGCTTGGCACGTTCCTCGACTGCTCTCCCAAGAAGTACGAATGCTAGTAACATGACGGGCTCCTCGAAGAACGTGGGCCAACCTAAGCCTGGGAGCATCATGGCCGCCGTGCTCATCGAAAAAGATGCCATGGCTCCGAGGGATACCAACGTGTTCATATTCGGACCTCCTCGTCGCAAACTTTGCCAGCCATCAATCAAAATCTGACGCCCTGGTCCTGCCATGGCAAAGAGCGAGAGCGTGATGTGAACGGGATTACTGTGCAAGACTCTGAGCCACGGCGCGCTCGCGTGGAAAAAATGTGAAACGTGTCCCAACAAGCACGCGCTCGCGAGAGCCCAAGCCACGATCACGCGCTGCGTGCTTTCTTTAATCCGTCGCAAACGTTCGTCTCTCTTTAGTTTCGTCGCCTCGGCACCCGTAACTCCCGCAACAGCGACTCCACCAGCGTCGCGCAGAGACGTCGGGAACCCTGCGGCGGTGACGAGCTCAGCCAACTTGGTGCCGACACTCTTTGCCGCCTCCTTCACGGCATTTTCAAATTCACCTCCCTCAAGCTTGCCCATCGCTAAATTAATGCGTACCATGGCGGACTCATTGGCCAAATTCACCGACGCGCTTCGCACGGCGTCATCGCCCTCCAAGATTTTCCGCACGCTCGCCGCGCATCCGCCGCAGTGCATGCCGTGCACGTCAAGCATCACCACTTCCTCCAAAATTCCATCTCCACTTCGACCACTGGACGCAAATATGGGTTTATCTCCACTTGAACCGAACGAACCACCGTCGTCGCCCCCACCACCATCGCCCACCGCGCCTCCAGAACCGCCGTCTCCCGATAACGCTCCCGCGCGTCCCGCGAACCCGCCCGCGCTCGCCGCGCTCGCGAGCAACGCTCGCCGCACCTTCCCTCGCACGCGTTCGTCCGCTTTCCCACAGCTCGACGCTACCATCTCATTCTTTTCGCGACTCTCGCCCGCGGCGCCGCATCGCACACATCGCACCCGTCGCCGCGTCGTCTCGCGCGTGGACGTCCCGTCCCGAAGCAACAACCTGAGTGGATCGTATCTCGCACCATTTCGTCCGCGCGCGTGCGCATCGCGCGCGACGCACGACGGCGTGGCGTCATCACATGCGTAATGCACCGCGCGCGCGACGCAACGCGAGCTCGAACGCCCGCGGTGGCGTCGCACGACGACGCATCCGCGAACGCCTTCGGGGGTTGTGGACTGGTGCGCAGAAACGCGTCGTATTCGTCGTTCCGCGGCGCTCTGACGCGGCTCGAACGACGTTCGGGCGACGCCAAGCGAGGACGCGATCATGTCTTCGCGACGTCGACGACGCTGACGACGACGCGCGCGCGCGAATGAGGCTTGATTGGTTCATCAAAATAACATGAAGCGAATTCGACGCGCCGCCTTTGCGCCGCCGAACTACGAGTCCGCGATGTCGTCGTCCGAATCGGAGCCGTAATCGCCCAAAAGACCGCCGAGCCCCTCGCTCGCATCGTCCGTCTCCTTCGTCTCGCTCGCGATCGCCGTCTTCGGTTTCGCTCGCACGCCCGCGGACGGTCGCTTCCTCGCCACCACCGCCGCCGGCGCGCTCGTCGTCGCCGTCTCTCCGTCGCCCTTCGTCGTCGTCATCCCTCCCTGATCGTCCCCTCGCTGCGCCCGTTTAAACGCCTCTAACTCACCGTCTTCCTCGCGCTTCCTCTTCGTCTCCGCCGCCCGTCGTTCGCTCTCGATTTCATCTAAAAATTCCACCTCCTCCTCGTCCAGCGGTTTATTCTTCCCAACCTTCATCGACGCCCACTGCTCTTGAAACTCGCGATCTTTCTCTTCCCGGCGCTCGGCCAGGATTTGATACAGCGGTTTACCCGCGTTCGCGTCGTCGTTTCGCGCGTCGCTCGCGCCGCTCGCGTCCCCGCCGTCGCTCCCGCCGAGCGCGCGAAGTCGTTCGAGCTCGCTCTCGGTGACAAACTTTTTGCGCGTCGCGTCGTCGTCGTCTTTTCGCGCGTCTCCGTCGGCGGCGCCGTCGCCGTCGCGCGCGAGCGACGGGAACACGCTCGCGGCGTCTCGACCGAGCGCTTTCTCTCGATCGTACGCGCGCTCGGCGCGCTCGACGCGCACCATCTCGACGCCCGGCGCCATGACGCCGAACGCGCAGTGCGCGACGCGCAGTGGCGACGATGGGCGACGGCGACGGCGACGGCGACGCGACGGCGACGGCGACGGCGAAGAAAAAGAAGATGGGGAAGAAGGAGCGCGCGAAGGCGCGCGCGCGCGCGCTCGAGGTCGGAGGGATGTCGCGCGCGGACGCGCGGGCGGCGTGCGGACTGGGCGCGACGCCGGCGCCGGCGGCGAGGAAAACGAACGCGATGACGACGATGGGAACGACGACGGGGGGGAGCGGAGGAGCGAGACGCGGGAACGCGCCCTCGCCGGCGTTGCTGACGGCGAACGTGAAGAACGCGCGATCGTTGCGCGAGGTGTACGCGCTGCGAGACGAGAGCGCGGGACGGATGAATCACATTCACCTGTCGGCGGTGTGGACGAGCGTCGGACGGATGCGATGCGACGGTGAACGGGCGAGCTCGAGCGATGGGGACGGGATGAATGATGCGCACGAACGATTGATCGCGCACACGATCGAATTCGTGAGGGATGAGCGATCGAAGATGGGGGGACGGGAGCTGGCGAACGTGGCGCACGGCGCGGCCAAGGGAGGAGGGAGCGAGGAGTTGTTCGCCGCGCTCGCGAAGGCGATAGAGCGACACTTGGGAGGGATCGATCGAGGGCAAGAGTTGGCGAACATTGCGTGGGCGTTCGCCAAGGCGGATTACAAGTGTGAACGATTGTTTAGCGCGTTGGCGAGGATGGCGGAGCGACACGCGGAGCGATTTAATTCGCAAGAGCTCACGAATACGTGCTGGGCGTTCGCCTCGGTGGGACACGCCGACGCGAGGCTGTTTAAAGCTCTGGCGCGGTGTGTGGAGAGACGTTTGGGGGAGTTCAACACGCAAGGTTTGTCGAACACGGCTTGGGGATTCGCAAAGTCGGGCTTTGTCGACGTTGGTTTGTTTCGCGCAATGTCGCAGAAGGCGCAAGAACGCTTGGATGATTTCAACGCGCAAGACTTTTCAAATCTCATCTACGCGTTCGCTAAGGCGGGACAATACGACGCAAAATTGTTTACGACGCTCGCCAAGCACGCAGAGCGGCACCTGAGCGCCTTGAACGCGCAAGGCTTGACGAACACGGTTTGGTCTTTTTCCAAATGTGGGCATCTGGACGCCGAACTTTTTTCCAAGTTCGGTCGTTCTATCGAGCGCAGAATGACCGCGAATGCGAGTGAGTTTAATTCTCAGGATATTGCCAATACCGCCTGGGCTTTCGGGAAGGCGTGTCATCACGACGAAAAGTTATTCACTTCGTTGGCGAGCCTGTCAGAACGGTGCTTGGCTGATTTCAACACCCAAGACCTCGTGAATACCACGTGGGCGTTTGCAAAACTCGGTCGATATGATGCCAAACTTTTTGTTGCAGCGCGAAAATCGATATTGGATCATCGACTGAACGACTTAGATGCGCCGAATATCGCCAACATAGTTTGGACGTTTGACCAAGCAAGCCAACTCAGCGAGGCTCTCTTTGTCGCATTGGCATCCGCGGCCGAGCACCAAGCGGATAATTTCAACGCTCAAGATCTGGTTAACGTCGCTTGGACGTTTGCAAACTCCGGACAAGTAAACGATGCGTTGTTTACCGCGCTGGCTCGATCAGTGAAGAGACTCATGGATGAGTTCAGTGATGAAGAGTTGAACAATTTGGAGTGGGCGTTTACGACGGCTGGACAGCATAGTGTGGTGAAGCATCTCAAGCAGCAACGACACGGCGCGAACAATGAAAAATACGGTCCTCCCGTCGACGTTTCGAAATGTGGACGAGTTATAATCGCTGGTGGGGGCATAGGAGGCGCGGCGGCAGCCGTGGCATTGCAGAGCAAAGGATTCGATGTCATCGTGTTGGAGTCAGATGAAAGCTTTGACGCGCGCGCTCAAGGATATGGGCTCACTGTGCAAGCCCAAGACGCTATACAAGCCATGGGCGTTGACATATCTCAAGACGATGCTCCTTCGACGTCACATTACACCTTTGACGCAGAGGGGCACATTATTGGATTTTTCGGAGAGGCTTTTGGAGCAAAGTCGCGTGAACGTCGCGAGGTGCAAAATTCTGGACGATTCATTCATATACCCCGTCAAGTGCTTCGATCTCGCATCATCGAAGCTGTGCAACCGGGAACTATTCGCTGGAATAGCAAGCTCAAGAGCTTTGTGGCTCGCGAAAATGGAGTCTCCGTCGCGTTAACGGATGGTACCGAGCTCGATGGAGCTCTACTCGTGGGGTCGGACGGGATATTCTCAACCGTGCGACGTCATTTAGACCTCCCAGGAGATCGTCTGAACTATGTTGGATTGTGTGTCGTGCTAGGAATCGTGGATGAGAAGATAATGAACGTACCGCTCGCGCATCGACGTATTTTTGAGACGGTCGACGGCGCCACACGGTTGTATGCCATGCCCTTCACGACTACTTCGACTATGTGGCAGCTATCTTTTCCATGCTCTGAAGAAACAGCGCGTCAATACACGAAAGATGCGACGACGCTAAAGGAGGAAATAGTTCGGCGTTGTGCGCAGTGGCATGACCCTGTTCCAGATTTGCTTCGCAACACGCCGCTGGATTGTATGTCGGGCTACCCAGTGTACGACAGGGAATTGCTCGATCCGGTATTACTCCGCCCTACTGATGAATCAAAGCGTCGCGTCACGTTGATTGGTGACGCCGCTCACCCGATGACTCCATTCAAGGCGCAAGGTGCGAATCAAGCCATGAGTGACGCCGTCCTTCTTGCCGACACCTTGGTTGATGGAGTACGAAAGCACGGCCCAAACTCTGGATTTGACTTTGCTCTACCGATATTTGAGCAAAAAATGCTCAGTCGTTCATCACGAATGGTGGTTGGATCGCGCGAAAAGGCGAAAGAGATGCACAGTCCGCTCGCGCTGCAGCCCGCGCGCAAAGCGCAACGAGAAGCTGAATTTGACATGCAAAAGACGCTTCGAGTGCTTCGGGAGAAGGGTATCGGCGCTCAAAATGCATCTGATCCGAGAGGGCTAGATGATTTGATCGAAACTGAAGCTATAAGTTCACCACTCGACTCCACGAGCGATCACACGGCGATCGATTGGATGGAGCAAGGCGGCGGCGACTCGCAAGGCAAAAAAGTGGTCTTCGAGGATTCCGAAGCGGACGAAGACGCGCCAGAGGCTGAGGTGAAAGACAAAAAGCGTAAAACGCATGAATTTAAGAAAGAGAAGAAGGCGAAGAAGGCGAAGAAAGAGAAGAAAGAGAAGAAGGAGAAGAAGGAAAAGGACGGGAAGAAGTCAAAGTTGTAATCAAATTTCGTGTTGTACATTAATGAAGCTCGTGAAAAGCTGATCAGTCCTCAAAGCCGTCTTCGTCAGCCTCGTCCTCGGCGGCGCGCAATTGCTCACGATAATACTCCGACTCCTTCAGCGACACTCGCTGGGCGCATCCTAAGACTAAACGAATGGGCTCTCGACCTTCGTCGGCGGGGATGCGCACGACTTCGGGCATGACGCCGTTTGACGCAAATTCTCGACGAATGATGTCGTCCGTCGACGTCAACGCGCTGGCGTCTATGATGAGTTCGCTCCCGGTTGTCATCAAATCCGCACTTTCGGTGATGAAATTCGACAACCGCGAGTGATCCCACGCGTGTACGTCTTGCACCAACCACAACGAGCGCACGTCTGGGCGGTATCCCGCGCGTTCCAAACGTTCCTCTAAATCACCATAAGCCGCGTCTGTCGCGGTCGCATCCACCGGCACGCGCCTGTGCGAGCACCCCTTCGAAGGTTTCGCCCCAACTTTCTTCATCACGGCTGCCGCTTTCGTGTGCACCGTCCCGTCCGCGCACTCGAAAATCGCCGTTCCGCTCGGAAACGGCAATCGAAACGCCCGCGTATCCGCCCCAGCCGTGATCACCACCACCTGTCTCGCGATCCCGTGCGTCTCCACATTCTTCTCAAACGTATTCATCATCGCGCTCAGACGTCTGAACGCCAACACATCCATCGCGTGCGTCGCGCTCGACGTCGACGTCGTCGCTCGCGTCTCGTCGTCGTCCCGCGTCGTCGCCTCCTCGCTCGCCAGCGCGTTCGCGTACACGTCTTCGTCCGCGCCCTCGATCCGTCGTCGCACCGCGATTTTCGCTCGCGTCCACGTCGCTTCCTCTTCCTCGCTCGTCTCCGTCGTCGTCGTCGTCGTCGTCGTCTTCGTCCTCGTCGCGCCCCGCGCGCGTCCTCTGCCTCGCCATCCTTTCCGCGCGTCGTCGCGTCTCGCGCGCTCGACCGCGCGTCCCGGTCGCGCGCGCGTCGCTCGCGCCGCCATCGCGCGCGTCCTCGCGCCGACGCGTTCGCGCGCGTCGCCACCTGCGGCGCGTCGCGCGCGGTCGGCGACGGCGCGTCCGCGTCGCCGGGACGTCCTGGGGTTTAGGAATCACACTGTTTGCCCATACGAAGACGAAATCGCCGTCCATCGGCGTCACACCGCGCCTTATCGCGTCGCCCATCGCGCGCGATGTCGACGGCGCGCGTCCGCGCGAGCGCGCCGCGGGTCGTCGCGACGCGCGCGGGGCGACGCGCGCGCGCGACGTCGCGCGACGCGGGACGCGCCGGCGCGACGCGCGGGACGACGACGACGACGACGACGATGACGACGACGACGATGGACGACGCGGGCGCGAGGCGACGACGACGCGCGGGGAGCGTGCGAACGGCGACTCGAACGCGCGCGTCGGACGAATCGTCGTCGACGACGACGCGCGCGTCGTACGCGGACGCGGCGACGGCGGTGAACGAGGGACTGCGATTGTTCGAGAGGGGCGAACACGAGGCGGCGACGCGGGCGTTCACGCGAGCGCTGGAGATGAAACCGAACGAAGACGAGGCCAGGGCGGCGAGTTATAATCGAGCGTGTGGATACGTCAAGATGAACATGTACGACGAGGCGAAGGACGATCTCATCGCGGCGGTGAACGTGCATAATTTGAAGTTCAAGGTGCTGACGAGCGACCCGGATTTGGACGCGTTTCGAGCGTCGACGCAGTACGGAGAAGTCGCGGCGGCGGTGAAGGGAGGTCGAGGCGCGTCGACGATGGTGAATTTGCGCGCGGAGGCGCAAGAACCGTTTCGATTCTTCAAGCTTTATTTATTCGGAGGATTAGCCGCGGGGGCGGGTTTGGGTTTGTTCATCATCGGCACGCGTCTGATCAAGGCGGTGCAGGGGGGCGAGGGCGCGCCCGATTTGACCGAGACGGTGACGAATTTAGGAATCAATACCGTCGGGCTCCTCGCGTTCTCGGTGTTATTGCGCGGTGAACTTCAAGGGCGCGAGAAAATCATTCAGAAAGTTGAGCGCGAGGAAGAGTTGGGGCGCTTGGGCGTGACGCTCGGCGACGGCGATAAGAATGTGTTGTTTTCGCGCTTGCGCGGATCGTATCGCGTCTTCATCGTCGCGGGGAGCGAAGAGCATATCACAAAAACCCTCGAAAGTTTGGAGAGGTTCAAGGAAAAGTTGACGAAGAATAAGATTGTCATCTTGCCGGTGGCCATGGACGAGAGCGGCGAAGAATCCGGAGACGAGTTGCCGTTTGGTCAGCGAAGACGCAAAGCGAAGACTTCAAAGACCACCGAGCTCACCGCTAGTGCGGCGGCTGCGCTGCTCGGCGGTGACAAGAAGCTGAAGCTCATGCCTGTGGACAATGGAGCTTGGAAGCGCTGGATCATCAATCAAATCGAATCGTCCGGTTTTGATCCAACGGTTCGCGACGTCTTCTTCGGCGTGGCGAAGAACGGTACGATTTGGAAGTCTGGAGCTGGGATTCCGAACTGGATGAAGCTGTTCGAGGATTTGCCCGATGAAGACTCCATTCAGGGCAAGGTAACGGGAGTGTAAGTGCGAGCGCGCGTTAGAGCGATTTTTTAATACCGATGTCGTACATTTGGCATTATTCACATTCTTCGTAGCCGCGATGCGCGTGTTTTCGTTCGAGAAGGCACCGCGCGAGCGTCTCGGTATAACGCTTCATCGTTGAGTAATAAATATGGTCTAACGGAGTACTCTTACAATAGTACCGGTACAGTAAAAATCATAACCAGACGCAAAGCGCGGTATCGCGCGAAGAAACGAGCATCATCAAAAGAATTCTCCCCGCTCGTAGAGCAAGTTTGTTGAATCCTTCGTCATCACCTTCGCCCCGTCGCGCGCCGCCTTCACACCTATCTCGCGGAATCTCATCCCGGCATCAACCGAGCTTTCGCATCGCTTCCTCGATATCCTTCATCGCCGGTCTTCCATTTTTCCGGAACAACAGCTGTTGTCTCCCGCTCCACACTTCGCGTTCGCCCACGCTTACCCTGACGGTGATCGGATACGCGTCCACGCGATTCGCGATCACATTCGCGCTGGGTTTCACCTTAAGAATCGCCGACTTCGCGGCTTCGAATTCTTGCATCCCTCCGTCTGCGCGTCGAGCGTCGTTCAGTCAGTCTCAAAACCCACGCGTCGCCCATCTTTCCCCTCGTCTCGAGCCTTCGTCCGTCGTGACGCGCCGACGCACCTCAGTTGTGACTAAACGTCACCGTGACGTCGTCGTTCCCCATCGCGGCGCTCGCGGCGACGCCTCGCGAGGCGTTGAAGAAGAAATTCGTCGCGCGTGGACGAGTCGCGGGCACCGCGTGTCGTCGCGCTGTTTGTCGCGCGGGGGGGCGTACGACGACGCTGATGCGAGCGACGGCGCGGGCGACGCGCATGTACCGACCGGCGATCCGTGGACGGGCGGTCGACGCGAGCGTCGGGGTGTGCGGTGACGCGCGGGCGGACCAGCGCCCAGCGGTGGCGCGGTGCGCCGCCCAGCGGTGGCGACGCGACGACAAAATTATTTCTCTAGTTTAGTTATTCACGCCGAGAGCCAGGCGAAGAGTCCACTGAAAATGGGAAATTGCGGGGTCGGCGTCGGCGTCGGCGATGGCGGTGGCGATGCTTGGTCGTCGGAAGGCGAAAATTGATACACCGACGAATCCGTGGCGAGAGCCAGAAAGCCTTGCGCGGCGCGCACGGCGAAGTACACGCCGTACTTTTGTGGGAGCGCGCATCCTTCGCCCCAACTGACGATCCCGATTTGCTTTGAATTCTGAATCAACGGACCGCCGGAATCTCCCTGGCACGCGTCGACGCCGCCTTGGGCGTAACCGGCGCAGACCATCGAAGGCAGAATTTCACTCGGGGCGTAACTGCCGGCGGCGGTGCACTGCGCGTGTGACACAATGGGCACCGTACCTTCCATCATCACTTTGCTTAACATGTTATCGTCTCGAGTGCCCCAACCGACGACGTGTGCGATCTGGCCGACGTTGATGTCGGCCGGATTCCAAGCTAGTACAACGGGCGGGTACGATGCGACGTCGACGGGAGACGAAAGCGTGAGGACTGAAACGTCGTTGTCCCAGGTAATATCACTGAACTCAGGATGTCCATCTATGCGGACAACGCTCGCCGTCATCGCACCCGCATTCACGTCGGCGTGTGCGCCGAATCTGACGACCACCGATGAATACGCTCCAACGTTCGACACGCCGGCGCGGTCAAAGAAACAGTGCGCGGCAGACATGACGTGCACGTTGGAGATGAGCGTTCCACCGCAACGAAAGTACTCGCTCATCCCAGATTGAACAAAAATAGCCACAACATGCGCGTATTTTGATAACGGAGAGTCAGGTATGACTCCACCTATGATGCGGCTCGACATTGCGCCTCGCGCACCGACGATGGCGTCGGTTTCGTCTCGAGTTCGAACGTCCGCGGCGAGCACCGTTCCCCTACAATTAAGCATGAGTGTCGCAATCACATGGGATATTATACGTTTGTGTCGACGACGCATGTCCGTCGCTGTTTGACGCGCGCAGGGAAGTGGTTTTGTGTGGAAACCAAACTTTGTTAATCGCGCTACGAAGCTAAATCGGACATCTTTTTCGACCAATCGGCGAGCGTACTCGATAAATTTTGGAGCGTCTTCGCTTGAAAACTTGGATTCTCACGTTGTTCTGCGAGTTTCGTCTCTTCCTCTTTGAGAATGTCCGGAACCATGGTTTCCATCGATTCACGAACACGTTCGAATGACGGCCGATTGCTTGCGTCTTGTTGCCAACACATCTCAATGATGGCTGTTAATCCGGCGTGCGTGGAATCTGGAATCTTCGGCCGAAACGCGCGATCTGCGACGGCCGTTGCGATTTGAATCCCCGTGAAATGATGCGGTTGGTACGGTTCTATTCCCGTGACCAGCTCGTAAAGTAAAATCCCATACGAGAACACGTCAGCGCGTTCGTCGTAATGTTGACTCTTAATCACCTCCGGCGCCATGTATATGTACGTCCCGGTCTCTCCTGTGAGATCTTCTCCTCTTGGCGCAACAAATCGTGCCAACCCGAAATCCGCCACGAGCGCTCGTCCATCGACGCTCACGAACACGTTGCTCGGTTTCAAATCTCGATGCATCACGCGAGGCGTTCGCGACTCCAAATACGCGAACGCTCTCGCGATATCCAACGCCATCCCCAACCGCGCGCTTAGCGACCGTTTCTTCCCTTTATTTTCGTGCAACCACTGCTTCAGCGTCCCGCCCGGGGCGTACTCGCACACCACGCTCGCGTCTCTCCCGTTCGCGTTCGCCCCGTAAAACGCCAACACGTTTGGGTGTCTCAGCCTCGCCATGATTTCGCACTCTCTCACGAACGCTCTTCGCGCCAGCGCCCTTCTCGCGGCGTCATCGTCGTGTAATAGTTTCATGGTCTTCACCACCACGCGCGCGCCGCGCCAGGACGCCAGAAACGCTTCACCGGACGATCCGCAGCCGAGCGAGCGTTCCAACGCACAGCTCGACGATGGGACCTCGACGAGCCAATCATCGCGCGCGGCAACGTCGCGAAGGCGCGCGAGCTCGCTCGACGCATCGCTCGACGCGTCGTCCGCGCGCTCGGCGTCGGACATCTCGGGCGACGCGCCGCGGTGTGAAGGAAAAAGGAAATGAATCAAGCGAGCGTTGAATGTCTCTACGTTTTAACAGTCCTAACGCGTTTCTAATGCTAATGTCTTCTTCTCGTCGCGCTTTCGCTTGGCGTCGGCGAGGCGAGCGAGTTTTTCTTCGCGCTTCTTCGCCTCGAACGCGGCGACGGCGGCCTCGCTGTGTGAGGGGGCGACGTCATTGGCGCGCGCGCGCACGTGGCGCATCAACCAAGCCTCGGTGACGCGAAGCGCGGTGGGATGGTTCTTGTACTCGTCCATTTCGCGAAGCGCGCTCAGGCGATTGGCCTCGTTCGCGAGCTCACCTCGGTTCGGAACGATTATGTGCGTGACGTTGGGCGTCACGCGGGACATGATCGTCGCGCCGAGCTCTTTGAGTCGTTGTTCGACGTGCGCTCGAGAACGAAACTGGTCGTACTCGCCGTTTCGCACGACGGCGATGCACTCGAGAGGGAAAGGTTCCAGCGGTTTCGGCGGCTTTTTTGTCTCCACGCGACCTATTTGATTCCACATCTCGCGCTGTCTTCGAACGGTTTCGACGTCCCCGTCGAGAGCAGAGATGATTTCCGCCTCCACTTTAACGTCGTCGTCTCGTTCGTCTTCGCTATCAATGATTACGACGACATTCTCCGTCTTTTTCTGCTTCTTCGCCCGCAACATCGACGACGCGCTGTTTTTGAAGTAATAGTCCAACCTATTGACGTCCTGCTTCAAATCCACCAAGTCCAAAAAGTGTTTGTTCACCAACTTTTCTCTATCCTTGGGCGTGATCGCGTTCACCGTCGGGGTGATTTTCTTCGGCTTTAAGAATTTTATAAATTCCCGCAACTCGGTGTAGCTCGAATGCTCGCTGTACGGAATCGCGTACGTGCGCGTGCGTCCTTCGTTTTCTATCCAGGGGTTCACGTTAAACCCGTCTTCGTCCATTTTCTTCGTATAACTCCAGCCGGTGGGCGAAAACGCGACGACGGCGCGCCATCGCGGTGCCTCCTTTGCCATAATTTCCATCATCGCGCGATGATTTGAGCCTTTTCCGAGGCCACACACGCGCACTTGGCATCGTGCGGCTTCTTCGGCGTCATCGTCTTCGCACACAAACGCATCATCGCGCCACCACCCGCTCAATTCGAGCGATTTCTTTCGTCTCGCCGTGACGCTCGCTCGACTCTGCGCCCCCTGACACACGGCTTGAATCGCCCGCTCCTTCCCGATCGAATACGACCCACACAAGAACAGCGTCCGCGGTTCTCGCGCGAGTTCATCCCGCGCGATCTGTCTCATCTTATTCAGCACCACGTCTTGATCGGGAAACGTCCACTTCTTTTCGCAATACGTCGTATCCAGCATCACCTCATCCACCGATCCGTCCCGACACGTCGTCAACAACTCTCTCAGCGTCCCATCGTTCCGCACGCGCGCCGCCGCTCGAAAATCTCCGGTATGCAACAGCGTCTCCCCCGTTATTTTATTTCTAAAAAACACCAAACACGCGCCCGGGCAATGATTCGCGTCCACGAACGTCGCCTCCACGTCGTCCCCGCGCGTCCCGGCGCCTCGCAGCGTCGTCCCCCGTCCCAGCTCGCACCCGACCACGCGCTCGCGCTTCACGCCCAGGAATTCCACCACCAATCGCGCGGTTATTTCAGAGCAGTATATCTTCGCCTCATCGCCGTCCTTACCGAACGAGCCGCTCAGGCCGCAGTAATGATCCGCGTGAAAGTGCGTCAGCACGTAGCATCGCACGTCGGGCGATTGGAACGCGAATCCGTCCACGTTCACGCCTCGAAACGCCTTGCTCGCGAGTCGCTTGATCGCGCCCGTTTGCGACGCCATCGGCGCGCGCGCCGCGCGTCGAGACGACTCGACGACGCGGCGCGAACTGGCGTCAGACGCGCGCGTTGCGATGACGACGACGACGACGACGACGACGACGCGCGCCGTCGCGGGGCCGCGCCGCGCCGCGCGCGCCGCGCGGGTCCATCGTCGAGGGTTCGTTGGACCGTCGCGCGCGGTCGGCGCGCCGCGGCGCGCGCGCGCGCTCGCGCGCGACGACGACGACGACGACGACGAGGTAACGACCTCGAGCGGGACAACGCGCGAAAACGCGAAGACGCCGCGCGTGCTGTACGAAAACGACGCGGTGGTGATCGTGAATAAACCGCCGGGGGTGTCGTTTCACAGCGAATTCGAACCTGGGGCGCTGGCGCGGCTGCGCGCGAGTCGCGACGCGCGCGAAGAGCGCCTTCGCGCCGTGCACAGGTTGGACAAGGGCACGAGCGGGACGCTAGTGTTCGCGAAGACGGCGGACGCGGCGAAGAAACTGAGCGATGGGTTCGCGACGCGGGCGATCGTCAAGTATTACGTCGGGATTTCGGGGAAAAAGCCGAAGAAGAAGATGGGGACGGTGACGGGGGACATGGCGCGAGCGCGGCGAAAGGCGTACAAACTGACGAACACGAAAGATAATCCGGCGGTGACGAAATTCGTGAGCTTCGGAGCGAAAGGGCGACGAATGTTCATATTTCGACCGCTGACTGGGAAGACGCATCAGTTGCGAGTGTGCGCGAAATCGCTCGGCGCGCCGCTGTTGGGCGACGACGTGTATTCGGGGGCCGTCGCGGAACGATGCTACTTGCACGCGTGCGCGATACGCATTCCCGAATCTTTAGGCCTGGGACCGGCGATTCAGATAATATGTAGCCCAGATGAGGGCGAGGCGTGGGATCTCGAGGCGTTCGAGCGGCACTTTCCGAGCGCGTTGGCGAAAGATTCGGGCGCCTGGTTTGACGATCAACCGCTGCTGCGGTCGACGCTCGAGGCGATGACTGATGAGTCATCATGACAACGTAGACTAGCTATAGAAACAATAGACAAACAATTAGACAAAGAATACACGCGAGCGCTCAAAGTGGGATCCCGACCAAGACGTCGTCGCGAATGCCGCTTTGCGCGGGCATCTTGTGCAACGTCACGTCGTAAGCGTGCTCTCGTGCAAACTCCCCACGATCCGCCTCGATGGCGCTCTTCGCGCGTCTCGGAAGCGCGGCGAGAGGCTCGTTCGGATCGCTCGGATCCACGCCCTGGTGCCCGCTCCAATCGGCCAAAGTCGCGGCAGACATGTACGCTTCGAAATCGAAACCCGCGGCTCGCATCAGCCTCGACCTCGGCCGCTCGATGTCTTCTATTTTATCGAGCGAAATCAAATCGTTACGCATGCGATTCAAGCTTCGCATCCCACCCTCTTGAACTTTGCCCACGCAACAAGGCGCGATGACGAACGGGATTCTCGCTCGCACCGCGCTGTTTAACACTCGATCCGTTGCGCTCCCGCACACGTGCAGCGCCAACGCGCAGTCCGCCCCGAACGTATCGCCGTCTTCGATCAATCCGACCACCGCGCTGACGTTTGTCAACCCCGATTTCCGAATCCTCGAGTTTAAAATCTCAATGCTCGTCGCGTTCAAATCGACGCCGACGAAGTCGATTTCCGGAAACGTCGCCGCGCACGTCATCAAAACGTTCCCCGTACCGCATCCAAAATCGACGCACCTCTTTATCTCCCTTCGCCCTCGCAGCGAAAGTAGCGCTCGCAAGTGTTTCACGAACGTCATCACTTGATTCCGCTTCCGCATCCCTCGCTCTCGTCCACCCTTCTTATTCGTCCCGAACGGGTCCGCGCCCGGCGGCAGCCCGTCCCAGTCGACGCCGTCGTCCCGGTCTTCCTCCTCCTCCGCGTACACCGTCTCCCACGATCCATCGTCGTTCGCGCGTTCGAGCGGTCGCAGCGCGCGAAACTTCTCGAGCAACGCGTCCACGCGCTCGTTCGCGCGGGTCCTGCACCGCGCGCGGTTCCGTTTTCGGTGCGCGCGCTGTTTTATTCGCTTCGCCTCGGCGTCTTCGTCGTCGACGACGCACGGCGCGTCGTCCGAGCGCGACGCGAACGCCGCGCGCGCGCACCGCGGCGTTCGCGTCGTCGCGCGCGCGCGCGCGACGGCGCGATCGACGCCGATCGACGCCTGCGCGCGCGTCATGGCGTCGCGGCGCGGTGTCCCGGCGGGGACGCCGCGACACTTCGCGACGATGTCGGCGCGCGACGCCGAGACGCGCGCGCCCGCGACGGCGCGAGGCGGAACCGCGGTGCCGGCGCACGTGTTGGAGGCCATCTACGGGACGACGACGACGACGACGACGACGACGACGACGACGACGAAGACGACGGTGGTTGAGACGGCGACGAAAGCGGCGCGGTACGACGAGAGTTTGAAGACGTGGTGGCGCACGTACAGCGAACGGAAGAACGATGAGGAGGAGGAACACGTGGCGGATAGTTTGCTGTACGATTACAGACATCTGCCGAGGACGACGCCGGCGCCGAACTTTCGAGAGGATCGATTGGCGCCGACGTCGACGAAGGAGACAAAGGAGACAAAGGAGACAAAGTGAACTGTGTACGATGGTGATTAGCAATAACGATGACGTGTAAAACTAGTAGAAATTTTTGTGATTTGATGGCGACGATGCGCGCGAGAGATGAGCTCACGGCCAAGACGCGCCAGCCATGACGGCTTCGACTTCGGCGACGGTGCGAGGAACGCTCGTCCAAGACTGGCAACCGTCGGCGGTGACGACGACGTTATCTTCTAATCGTACGCCACCCATCGATCGACACGCGTTCACGCGATCGGCAACAAAATATTGCTTGATGTCGGATCCGTCGGCGAGAGCCCTGTCGAGCAAAACGTCGATGAAATAGCATCCCGGCTCGATCGTCATGACGTTGCCTTCCTTCATCAAGGATGCTGTTCTGCAATTCTTCAATCCAGGCTCGGTGCTCCGCGCGGGTGTTCCCGGGAGCCCGTAACCACCAACATCGTGCGTGTCCACGCCGAGGTGATGGCCGAGACCGTGCGGCATGAACGTGGCGCTCACTCGTTTCGCCATCATCTCGTCGATGTCGCCGACGAGAAAGCCGCCATCGACCAACGCGCGCAGAATATGCGTTTCCGCGAGACGCTGCAAGTCGAGCCACGCGCATCCAGGCTTCAACGCTTTCAACACCGCTTGATGCGCGGCCAAAACGCCCTCGTAGATGATCTTCGCGTCCGGGGTGAACTTTCCACCAGCCGGAACCGTCGTCGTGATGTCGGCGGCGTAGCAGTGGTACTCCGCGCCCATGTCCATCAACACTAAATCGCCTTCTTTGATTTGCGCCGAGTTCGGGGCGCCAGCGTGACCGTAATGCAACGTTGCCCCGTTTTTACCCGCGGCGCAAATCGACGTGTACGACTCGTTCCGCATCCCGCCTCGACTGTAACACGTGTGCTTGAACAACGATTCGAGTTGATACTCCATCATTCCCGGCTTTAACGAGCGAATCACCTCCACGTGCGCCATGGAACTAATCTTGCTCGCGTATTTCAAAACCTCTTGCTCGCGCGCCGTCTTCACCGTGCGAAGCTCGGTGATGACGTTGAACAAAGCGTCTGTGGCGTCGATCTTCGTCGCCCCCAGCGCGGCTTCCAATTCCGCCCCCAAACCGTCCGTCACGTCCCCACTGTCCGAGTTCACCCCTTTTAACACGTATATCTTGGTGTCTAACGCCTTCAAGTACCCCTCGAACTCGTCCGCGTACATCACCTCGTCCACGAGATACCGTTCCGCGAACGATTCGCGCGTCTCGATGGCGCCCATCCAAATCGCGTACTCCTCCGGTAGTCTCGGCACGAACAGCGTCGACTTCCCCGTCCTCGCGTCCAACGCGCCGTGACAATCGCCCTCCAGCACTCCGAACATCCAGTGAAAGTACGACTCCTGTCGAAACAACGGTTCGTTATCCGTCGAGTATCGTCGCGTCTGCCGGCCGCCCGTCATCGCGACGACGCCGTCGCCGTCGCCGCGCGCCCGCATCGCCTCCACCGCGCGCGCGCGGTTCTCGCGATGTAATTCATACGACACGCGCAGGGTGTCTTGTCCCCGTTCGAACGTCGCGCGCGCGCTTTCGGCGCGCATGACGCACGCGTCGCGTCGTCGCTCCGCCTTCGTCGACGCACCGCGACGACGCGCGCTCGCGCTCGACGACGCCGCGACGCGCGCGCGCGCGAGCATGCGACGCGCGAAGCGTCGCGCGCGTCCGACGTCGCGTCGCGTCCGGCGTCGCGTCGCGTCGCGTCGGTCTGCGTCTGCGTCTGCGTCACTGTCGAGCGCGTCGCGGCGATGTCGACGCCGCCGACGCCGACGGCGCGGCGTCGCGCGCGGCGTCGCGCGCGCGCGACGCGCCTGCTCGCGCTGCTCGCGGCGGTCGTCGCGCGCGCGGTGACGCGCGCCGAGGCGCGCGCGACGGCGCGACGACCGACGACGCTCACGCCGGGGACGCGCGCGCGGGACGTCGAGCTGGCGTTCGGACGCGCGCACGCGTACGACGTGCGAGATCTGAAAGCAAACACGGCGTACGAGGTGAAGGTGTCGTACCGAGCGACGAGCGCGGCGGCGATCGCGGTGGAGTTGGACTCGGGATGGCTCGGCGGCGGCGGGTGGTTCGGCGGCGGCGGCGGTTGGGTCGGCGGGACGACGTCGGATGGACGCACGGAGCTACGGAGGAGGCTGCTGAACGTGGAAAAGTTAGTGTTGAGCAGACGGACGCTCGGGGAGGGGATGACGCGCGCGCGCGTCGTGGTGCGAGCGGAGCGGGAGGGGGTGTATTGGGCGGGCGCGACGGCGCCAGAGTACGTGACGTACGACGTCGAGGTGCAGCCGCTCTTCGCGGCGGGGAAGTTTGGGGAGATTCCGAGACAGTCACTGGGGATGATTTGCGTCTGCGTCGCGTTCGTGGCGCTCGCGATCGCGGGAGCGAGATTCGTGGGCGACGACGTCGTCTGGCGCGCGTGCGACGCGCTAGACGCGCGGAAACGACAATACGCCGCCGCGCACGCGTCGGCGGCGGATGGGCTCGATGACGCGATGAACGTTTCGCTTCGCGAGACGGTTCCGGTGCCCGTGACTACGATAACGAGCGACGATTGATCGATCCGCCTATGTATTAAAAAATTTCTATTGAGTCGTCTAACGCTAATTTTTCTCGGCGTCGCGTCGCATCGCCGCCACGTCCTCCATCATCGTCTTCATCGCATCGCCGTTCAAATTTCCCGTCACCCCCATCACGGGATCGCCGAACGCGGCGACGTCGATCTCCGGTTCCCCGACGCACACGCTCGGCCAGTGAAACTTGGCGCACGTCCGCCGAAGCTTGGTCAGCGAAAGTCGCAGCACCTTCTGCGAACCGTCGCTTTCCAGCTCCCAATACGAATCATCCTTCACTATTGCCCGAGTCAACTCCCCGTCCAGCAGCGTCTGTCCTCGCACGCGAACCGTCGCCGCGGTGGACGTCAGCGTCACCTCGCACTCGCGGGACGTCGCGTCCGCGGGCGCGGCGAAGCTCACGACGATCTCATCTTCGCTCTGCGTCCAAGCGTACCTCGCGGTCGTTCCACCGCATTGTTCTTTCGTCAACGACACCATCGCACCGGTGTCGGACGCGCGCGCGAGGTTGCCATCGCGCGCGAGTTTCGCCAACGCACTCTTGAGACGAATTTGCTCGCGCTCGAACGCGCGCCCGTCGTCGCTTCGCTCGCGTCGGCGATGGCGACGGTAATACCAAATCGTCGTCGCGGCCGCGACGACCGCGACGGTCGCGACCGCGGCGGACGCGCGCGGCGCCATGGAGCGCGTCCACGCGACCGGCTGTCGGGTGATTTCAAATTTTCAAATTTCAAACGCGAACGACAGAACGCGAGCGACGAACGAGACGCGCGATTTTAGCCGAGACGAAGGAACCTTTTAGAATTGGTGGTGTTAATTTTTTGAACACCAGTGTTTTCGAGACGCGTCGAGAGACGCGTCTTGAGTTTGTTTCGCTTGCGCGTACGTAGACGTCGGTCGGCGTTTTAAAAAAACGCTTAACCGCCGAAACCGTACAAGGTGCGGCCTTGGCGCTTGAGCGCGTAGACGACATCCATGGCGGTGACGGTCTTTCTGCGGGCGTGCTCGGTGTACGTGACCGCATCGCGGATCACGTTCTCGAGGAACA